>Ga0184631_10000050_pt1 | contig 19462 bp, 15 predicted proteins | sample PLM4_90_b1_FD_133160 | JGI IMG/M metagenome (GOLD analysis project Ga0184631, IMG submission 133160) | Groundwater sediment microbial communities from an aquifer in East River, Colorado, USA - PLM4_90_b1 | ecosystem: Environmental > Terrestrial > Soil > Riparian zone | place: USA: East River... | reverse complement strand
GGACGATCCCTGAATCTTGATGTCATTGAGAACGCATTGCGCTCTGCTGATTGGGGCAACATGCGTCTTCTCACTGACTTGAGTCGTGAGACCATTGACACAGATCCACATCTGGCGTCGGTGCTGAACAAGCGGTTCGGGGCGATCACTGCATTACCATGGGAGATTCGACCGGCTGAAGGCAATGGTATCGACATTGAGAAGGCCCGGTTTTATGCTGACGTTGTTCGATCGCAGTTGAAGCAACTGCCGAACTTCAGTGCTCGAATCAATCAGCTTGCTTGGGGTCTTTATGATGGGCGGGCCGCGCTCGAGAACGAATGGCTCATGACGGCTTCTGTCCCGGGCATTGTAGTGCCATCGCATGAAACGTTCGGAAGAGTCAATTGGTTGGTCAAAGACATCGGGTGGATTCATCCGCGCCGATTGCACTTTGGACCTGATCGTGAGCTTCGAGTATACGATGATTTGATCGTAGGTAACTTCGGCAAGTACGGTATTGCTCTTCGAGAAGAGCCGTTCAAGTTCATCTATTGGACGCCTCAGTTGTTCGGTGATTACCCTGAACGAGAAGGGCTTGCGCGACGATCACTCTATTGGTCGTTCTTCAAGCGGTTTGCTGCTCGTGATCGAATGGTGTTGATGGAGCTTTATGGCAAGCCGTGGAGATGGCTCGAAGTCGGTGAAGACAGTACGGCCGACACTACTGATCTCGAAGAAGCCGACGAGATGCTTCAGAACGCTGGTGGGAACACGAGCTTCAGGTTCCCACGCGGAACGACGTTCAAGGTTGAACAACCCGGCAAGGGTGCGGGCGAAGTTCATGAGGACGTCATTACCGAAAGTGACAAGCAGATCAGCAAACTTGTTCTTGGTCAGACTGGTACCACTGATGCGAATCCCGCCGGGTTGAATAACAACCAAGCGAACGTGATGCAGGACGAGCAATTCATGCTCCTCATGCTCGATAGCGTAATGATCAGCGAAGTCATCGAAACGTTCCTGACTGATGCAATCATCGAACTCAACTTCGGGCAGATGGAAGTTTCGCATGCTCCAACGTTCCGCCTTCGTGCAGACGTACCACTCGACCGCTCGAAGGAGATTGCCCGGCTTGATGCAGCACTAAGAGCCGGGCTTGAGATCTCAGTCAGCGAGGCCTACGAGCTGTCTGGCTTTAGGGTGCCCAAGAAGGACGAGGCGGTCATCAAGCTCGAGACCCCCCCATTGCACCCCCTTGCCGTGCAACCACCCCCAGAGAGGCCTGTAATCGTCTACCCCGAGGGGACCGAGCTACCCGCCCGAGAGGTTCAACCCATCGCCCCAACCGGCGACGGTGGTCTGCAATCGCCAGAAACAATCCCATCCCAACCGGCTGCTCCAGCTGGCGCCCTTCGAACCCCAGAGAACGCCAATCCGCAACCGAGCAACGCCCTGAAGGAACCTCTCACCGGGGAGAGTTCTATTGCCGCGGTTCGAGCCGAGCAACTTCCAGCGCAGACTCGAACGGCAACTGAGATCGTGTTGCCCTTTGCCGGGTTCAAGGACTTCGACGAATGCCTCAAGAAGATGAAGGAAGAAGGCAATAGCGACGAAGCCGCTGCGAACATCTGTGGAGCTCTGAAGCACAAGTACGAAGGCTCGATGCTCGGGCTGGAAGGTGCGCACCCGAGTGACATTGCGGTTTGCAGTTCGATCATTCTTCAAGACTACTTTCAATCGACTGGTATCAAGTGCGCTTCGACCAAAGAGGCTGATGTCGATGGTGAAGTGCTCAAGGCGAAACAGCCCCCCGAGAAGCTCGTAGGCACTATCGAGGTCTTGATCGATAAGGGTACGGCAGAAGGTGCTCGCGAATCGTCCAAGATGGTTGATGTCTACGCCGAAGCCGTAGAAGGGTTGCGTGATTCTGGTGCCATCCTTACCGCGCTCAACAATGCCAACGAGGACATGGATCTCCATGGCTTCAGCAGAGCCATCGAACGGCGCTTGATTCACGGCGTGATGTCCGGCGCCATCTCGAGCCAATACGAATTCGAGAACGACACGGTACTACCCTCGGCTGAGTTCTCGAGTCAGTTTGGCGAGCCCATCTTGCTCGCGTTGCCTCCAGCGCTGGACTTCGTAACGCGCCCTCTCAAGGATGCTATCGGATGGTTCAAGGGGTTGAGCATCGTAACGCGTTCAGTCTTTGATCGGCTGGATGCTTCGGCTAAACGTCGATCGTTCACCGTCTCTGGGATGTTGAACAACAACATGCTCCAGAAGGCGAAGGATGAACTTGAAACGCAAGTGCGTGAGGGCGGTCAGTTGAGGGACTTCAAGAAGTCTATGACGAATCGAATGGAGCTGGCGGGCTTCGTGCCGGCAAACCCGAGCCACGTTGAAACGATCTACAGAACGAACGTGCTCAACGCCTACAACTCGGGGAGGCATGCGCAAGCAACTCAACCGCACATCGCTCGAGTTCGACCGTATTGGCAGATCAGAACCGTCAACGATGGCCCTCCGCGCCAACGGGCTTCGCATCAAAAAGTCCACATGTGGACTCTTCGGGCCAACGATTCGTTTTGGAAGTCGGCTTACCCACCTTTCGGGTTCAACTGCCGATGCCGCGTTGTCACGCTGTCAGAACCTGAAGTTCAGGCTCGTAAGCTCACAATTCATAGCGGTGGAGAGATCCATCTTCTTCCAGATCCGGGTTTCACTAGTGGCACGTCTAGCCTTCTTTGAATCGTTGTTCTTGCCGACGAACGAGTTTGGTGATTCACTAAACTCGTTACCCGCTAGGGTCATACCAGAAGGAGCATATCAATGCTGAAGCGGTTGAAGGATGCATATCAAGGACGAGTACGCCGGGCGAAGGTCACGTTCACTCTCGCAGAGATTCAAGCGGCGGGAGCCGTGCTTACTCTGTCGAAGTTGTTCGGTGATATCCCACCCGAAGCAATCATCACATACACGAAGCTGAAGCGTACCGTTGCCGTCACTGACGGATCAACTGGAACTTTCGCTCTAACCGTTGGCGACAACACGACCGCCGACAACGTGATGCTTGCAGCTGCTGGAGACGTTGACGGTGGAACGACCACTCTCGTTGTTGACAAGGGCGCTTACGTCAACGGAGGCAAGTTCAAAGCACTCCTAACTGGATCGGTGAATCTAAGCACCGTGACAGCGGGAACGTTCGAAGTTACTGTCTTCTTTATTGCGTAGGTTTCCCCATGAGAAAGTTGAAGCGGTCTGGATCTGCGTTGTCAGTTGTTCAATCGGAACTTTGGACTCTTTCGAAGAAGGGCGGGGGAAGGTTTCTTGGAGGTACGCAAGTCAATACGCGCATTTCCATTCGGTTGGATGCAGCCGGTACGATCGGTGATGCAACGTGGGTCCAGATCGCCAACGAAGGAATGTTCAGGGGCTATGCTGGTGGAACGAAGTCGTTCACGTTCGACGCTACCGTGTTCAACACGATCATCAGCAACTTTCGCAATCATCCATCATTCAAGAAGGGACCCGATGGCGTAGGTTGCGAAGACATCATTGCTTGGGACTTCCACCATGCAAGCGAGATGATGCCAACTGATGGCAGCATCCCGACAACTGGTGCTCCAGCGCAAGCTTGGATTCGCGAGCTTGCAATTCGGCAGAACCCCGACAACCAGCAAACTGAACTCTGGGCGCTGACGAATTGGCTCGAACCTGCCAAGTCCTATGTTCGCGAAGGTCGATACAAGTGGGCCTCGGTGTCTGTCGTATTCGACGCGGTTGACGCCAAGAGCGCGCAGAACATCGGCCCGATTCTCACGAGTGTTGCGCTCACCAATCAACCGTTCATCGAGGGCATGCAGAAGCTCGCGGCTGAACGATGGAGGAATGGCATGTATATTGAAGCCGCGGATTCGGCGGAAGACGCCTTGGAAATGATTCGTTCGATGATCGGGTTGCCTGAGACCGCCGACGCGGCAACGGTGATCGCCGAACTTGAGAAGGTCAAGCAATGGATGGCGACAGGAGCTACGCCCATCGGTGTCGAGATTGGCGACATCGTAGGAGATCTGCGCACCATCCTCAATCTGCCCGCGTTATCGTCGGGCGATGAAGTGTTCATTGAGGTAGCAAAGCTGATATCTCGACTAACTGTCGAATCAGGAGTAGGTGGTCAGGTGAAACAACCTGCTCCGGCGCCTCCACCGGGAACGATAATGCCCGAAGGAGCACCGAACACAGAACAACTGCCGGAATCACCACCGGCTCCAATGCTCGAGAAGAAGAACATGGAAATCCTGAAGACGCTAGCATCGAAGTTCGGTGTCGTTGCCACTCCCGAGGCAATCCTGGAAGCAGCCGATCAATTGACGGAAGTTCGAACGACACTTTCAAAGGCCTTCAAACTCTCGGCGAACGCCGCGAACTCGGTCCTACTCAAGGCCGTGCTCGATGACGCAACCGTCCGGGCCAAGTACGTCCCCCTATTGTCCGCTCTCGGCGTAGAAGACCCAGACGCCGCGCTGGACAAGATTGCCAAGATGATGACTGACAGTGCGAAGCTCGCGGAGATTACCCCCGAGTTCAGTGCACTGAAGACGAAGGAAGCTGCGACTGATCAAGAAGTAGCTGACGAAGAGGTCGAGACTGCAGTTGCCAGTGCTGGCGTTACGGCGTCCAGCGAGCATTACGAAGGGCTCAAGATTGCTCTTTCGATGCTTCGCAAGACCGACCGCAAGTCGTTCGATTTGAAGTATCCGAAGGAGAAGTTGGAAGCAACTCGTAAGACCCTTGGCAAGACGTCGATTGCAGGATCTACTCGAGTCGATGCTTCGAAGCTTACTACGAAGATCGCTGCAACCGATAATCAGGCATCTGGTGCTGGGAGTACTGGTGGAGCAATCGACGTTAGTCAGCACGATGGTGCGAATCTTGTTCTCAAGACTTGCTCCTACATCAGGGCATCTGTTGCAGGTGCCAAGGATTGGAGTTGGGAAAAGACTCACGAGCATGCTTGCACTCTCGTGCGCTCAAAGGCAGTGACGGGCTAATCTCCTGTCGCTAAAGTAGTGGTGAGCATGCGCTCACAAGTCGATTGATCTAACGAAGAAGGAAACAGAAACATGTCTAACGGATTTCAGAGCCGCGAGATCGACCCCGTACCGACGAGCGGTTTGAATAGCACGGGATCATCCATTCCCAAGGGGACCATTGTTGCTCGTGGAGCAGGTGACACCATCACCGTTGCTGCCACGGACACCTCTGTCATTCTTGGTGTCACTGGTCAGGTAATTCCGAATGGAAGTTGGGGCCGCGTCGTCACTCGTGGCGTCGTGCCTGTTCTATTCGCTGCTGCTCAGACTGTTGGTGCTCGTCTCACGGCGGGTACGAGTGGTAAGGCTGTTGCGGCAACTACTGGCGATTCCGTTCTCGGTATCGCTCGTGAAGTTGGCGCGACCGATACTCTTGCCGAAGTCGAACTTACCGGTCCGGGTGGCGTAGCCTCCCCGGCAATCTAATGATCTAGCGCTCTAGCTTGATCACTAACAAGAACAAGAAAAAAGGATTGAAAGGAAACTGAACATGGAGCGCATGACGATCACTCTAGCGGCCGATTCTCCTGTTGGAAAAGCAGGACAGAAGGTCACTCTCGAGCTTACTCCAGCGGACGTGCATGATCCCGCGGAGATTCCAAGCTACCTTTCCGGATACCGAAACTGGACGTACCGTTCTGACGAAATGAGCAAGGTGGTTCTCGTCGATAATGACGAGGACAAGTTCCGAAGCTTCAGTCAAGACGATGCGTTCGAACCTGTCCGCGTCAAGGGTGCACTCACTGGCCCCATCCCAGAGGTCGATCCCCGAAGTTCGCTCGACACCTACAAGGTTGTCGATCGATACATCGGTTCGTTCGTCCCTGCGATTACTGAGATGCAGCGTGGAAATAGCTTTGCTCCGCGCATGGCTGCTGCTCGTCGTTGCAGAAACGCATTGATGCTCGACCGCGAGCTGGATGTGTGCGGGCCAGCTGGTCTTCTCACGACGTCAGGCAATTGGAATTCCACTCAGGTCCATACGCTAGCAGCCGGTGAGCAATGGAACGGCGGAGCATCTGCACATCCAATTGCAGCACTCCAGCACGCAATCGAAGAGTCGGCTCAGCCGATTGCTGAGATCTGGATGAATCAAAAACTCGCTCACTTGTTCATCGGTAATGCCGAGGTTCGAGATCACATGAGGCAACTCTTGGGCGACGGCAATGCGAACAATATCGCAATGGGTGTTGCGAACATGGCCGCGTCTGGTGCTCCTATTGACTTCATGATACCAGGTTTGCCTCCGATCAAAGTCATGGCTGCCAAGTACAAGAACACGTCTGGCGTGCTCACGTACATCATGCCCGACTACGTGGTTCTCGTTACTTCCCCGCCTGGCGTACCGAGCGACGGTGAAGAGATTGCGACGAGCTATACGTTCCGTCGGCGTGGTCCTTCGGGCGTTGGACTCGAGGCTCGTGAGTTCATCGTTGAAGGTCGTGGACCGCACGGCGGAACCATGGTTGTCATCGCAATGGCAGACATCGCAAAGATGACTGGCAACAATTGTGGTGGTCTCATCAACGGTGTGATCCAGTAGTAGTCGAACAACTGAATCCCGAAACGGCACGACAGCAACGACAGCAAGGAATAGATCAATGTCACGAACCAAAGTGAAGGCGCCCGAAGGAACTAAACCGAACACGGCTGAGAACGTCGAATCGACTGAGACCGAAACCGAAGAGACCGGCGAGGCCTCGGCTGGAAGTGTCGACGAAGATGACGACGTAGTTCTCACTCCGTTGCCGGTGAAAGTTCAACAGAAGGCGCCTTCAAAGCCTCGCCGAAACCTAGGCGGGGTCTACAAGACCAAGAATCAGATTCGTTTCGATGGTGCATACCAACCGGTGGGAACGACGGTTACGCTCTCCGATTCGGAAGCGCGACACTATCTCAAGTTCGGTGCAGTAGAAGCCGTCGACGACGACGAATGATTCAGAAGGGCTAACGAACCATGGCTGGGTCGAAGTCAAACTACCTGGAACTAGAAATCCTAGATCATGTACTGGGAGGGGCTGACTACGCTCGACCCGGTACCGTCTATATCGCTCTTTACACTGTTGCTCCAACCGATGCCGGTGGAGGGACTGAAGTAACGGGCGGATCGTATGCTAGAAAATCAGTGACGAACAATGCCACGAGCTGGCCAGCGGCATCCGCTGGTTCGAAGCAGAATGGCATCGCATTCACTTTCCCTCAAGCGACAGCGAACTGGGGAACGGTGGTTGCGTTCGCAATTCTGGACGCGGTGACTGCTGGGAACTTCCTATATTGGGGAGATCTCACCCAGTCCAAGTCCGTTGAAAATGGTGACACTGCCGAATTCGCTGTTGGCGGCATCACCATCACTGAGGATTGAGCATCTACCCGCGCATCGGAGCGGGAACTGAAATGCGCGGCAAAGGGTCAATCCTCGCCGCGCATTTCTTTTGATGTGTGTCTGAATTGATATAGAGATTCCAATGAGCAAAATCCAGATCAATCCATTCCGCAATCCGATTGCATCTTCGAATCTTGTCGACTACGCCAATTATACAGGGCTGCATTTCCGCGACTCGGTGACAGGTGATCTGTGTTGGATCTACGGTGATTCAGGTGGAAATCACACCTACTTAGTCACGCAGACTGCTCAGGATGTTGCTCCGACGCTCGTGGCCACTGTCACGAATTCGTACATGACAATGGTAGCGTCTGCTCAAGACGCTAGCGGCTACGTTCATTTCCTTTGCTACTACTCCTACCAACTTAGTCATTCCAAAGGCACGTTGACGCGTTCTGGCGGGCACGTTACAGGCCTGTCTTTGAGCGCCGCAATTGCGTTGCCGACGATGACAAGTTCACTCGGCGGCTCGGTTTGGGCAGGCACGATTGATGTCATCAACAACGGGTCATCCGCTGAACGCGTGATGATCGTGTGCATCGACGGCAGTGATTCGACACAATATGCCGGTGCTTTCTGCCATTCATCGACGAGCCCAACTGCAACATCGGACTTTCTTTCTCTGGCTGGAACGGCATCAACGTGGACGAAGTTTCCAACGCAGACGTGTTCAGCGAACGTTGGTGCGGCATATTGTTTCAATGCATCGATCGAACAGTATGGTTCCAGTGGACACTTCTTTGCCGATTGTGGCGCGGCTTCCCGCGGTGATGTCGGAGACTATTCGACGGCGCTGACTGGCTATCGGTGCACGGCAAGCGGTTCGACTTGGACGGTAGACACGGCGAACCCGTGCGTCCTCGCGACGGAGACTGACGAGTCGCTTTGCGGCCATTCATGCAAGGATGCTTCGGGGAATGCCTACTTCGCTTGGACGCAGAGAACTGGTACGGCAGCGGTCACGGTTGGGTTGGCCAAGGTTGCTTCTGACGGAACGTTCACCGCGTCGTGGGTTTCGACTACCGCGACCAACGGCGGTGAGATCCGAGCATTCCCCGCGGTCTGCTCCGACGGTACTGTGATTCTAGCGCTCGGTATGGGCGACACCGGTAGTGCGACAACTCAGTACGAAATCCAAGCCTATTCTGGCGGATCTTGGTACACGTATCTCAGCACGTCAACGCGATGGGTACTGGCGACTGACTTGAACTGGATCGATCGCGGCTCACGTGGTTGGCAAGATGGGCTTGTTCTGTCGATTGGTGCAAGCGCTTATCCCGCAACTGTATCGATCGGTTCCGTAGCTCTTCGAAGCTCCAGTGCTGGAAACGTCTACTACGACAACTACTCGTTACCCGCTTATTCTGGCACCGCGACTCTCTCTCCTACGTACGCTTTTGCAGTACCGCATGCGACCCGCGATATGCATGTCTGTATCGCGGCGCAGAAGAGTACGTCGTCAGCTGGTGGGACAATTACGTTCCCTTCAGGTTGGACAGAGCGTGGGGAAATCCTCGGTGCCGGACGCTATGCACCGCAAGCAGTTGATACAGGCAATGTAGACATCTCGATCGCGACGAAGGATTCTGTAGACGGTACTGAAACTGGTTCGATCTCGGTAACCCTCGGCTCGTATAATACGGCTTGGGGCATGATGCTTCGTCTCACGAAAGATGGTGACGGCGATTGGGCATTCGCGAGTACGACTGGTAGTGATGTCACTGGTGGTGCTGCGCTATCTGTCGTCTACGATTCGACTATCGATCTAGCTCCTGGCGATCTTGTTGTGATTGGTTGGTGTCAACCAACAGATGTCACGTCACCGAAGCAATTCACCGCTCAAGCGTTATCGGCAAGTGGAATCACGTTTTCGGAAGTCACCGTTCTATCTGAGCCTGACTCAACCACTGGCAACGACGTTGGTGGATGGGTTGGCTTTGCTCGAGTTCTCGCTGGAACTGGTACGGTAACCCCGACATTCAGCGCGACCGCTGGTGGCACTACTACGAACGTTCGTGGTGGATCTGTATTGCTTAGAGTGCGCGAGTCGTCATCAGTCGTGATCGTTGCAGTAGAAGGAGCAAGCAACGGCACGACGGCGGTAAGTGCTGACTTGCATATGCCCGTTTGGCTTGTCGGGCAATCGGATGGCGTTTCAAGTATCGTTGCAGATACCAACAACTTCCACCGTCTGAGTGGTGCCATCAACGGCGTATCGACGGTGACTGGAATCATCAGCACGTTCTTCGTCGGAAGATCAGATGGAGTTTCATCTGCTCAAGGAACGCTTGGCGTTCTCAAAGCAATGCAGCTCCATATCAATTCTAGAGCTACGGTAATTGGGACACTTCGGCATCAAGGGTTGATGAACGTTGCTTGCAACGGTGTCGCAACTGTATTGGGAGCTATCACGGTTACCAGAGAAACCGTGTTCCTTGCCGGTTCCAGCGCTGGCAACTCAACAGTCGTTGGCGATGGGACATTGCTTAGGGTGCTCACTCGGTTGCTGTCTGGTGTACCTGGACAAGCAACAGTTACTGGAACATTGCTATGTCTTAGTCCGGTTGGCGGAAGTTCGAATGGTGTTGCTTCGGTTATTGGTGCATTGAAAGTTCAGACAGCTCTTGTCGCGGCATCTGTAGGATCTTCGATTGTTGCCGGTGACTTCTATGTGGTCATCAAGCTAGCTGGTTTGGCCAATGGGTGGGCTGATGTCCAGGGTTCGCTCTACGGTGTCATCAAGCTGATGACTTCGACTGTCAACGGTCAGGCGACGGTTTCTGGTTCTCTTGTTGTTGCCGCACAATTGCTCATTGGCGCTTCGGCAGGTGTCTCGGCGGCCCAAGGTGCTCTTCTGGTTCAAACCTCGCTTGCAGGGCTCGCCACGGGGGTTGCTGCGGCAGATGCCGAATTGGCTGTTCTTCGGCCAGTAGTAGGAGCGGCCAACGGTGTCTCGACGGTGGTCGGTACTGTCTCCATCACCAGAGGGGTGGTTGCTACGGTCTCTGCTGCCGCTACTGTGGCCGGGACTACCAATGTCACCAAGGCTCTTCGGTCAGCGATTACAGGGGTCGCTACGGTCGCGGCAAGCCTAGACGGGCTAGTACCTGTCGCAGGTACTTCTGTCGGTCAAGCCTACGTCTACGGCGTTCTGAGCGAACTACAAGCATGGTCGGGAGTCTCGGCTGGCGTTTCAACTGTCACCGCGGGTTTACCAGTGCTTCGACCTCTCGCTGGCCAAAGTACTGGCTTGTCGACGGTTGATGCCAGCATGCTCAACATGGTTTGGCATGAGGGGCGTGCTGATGGTGTTGCTTTGGTGTCGGCATTGATTCAAGCGCAGAAGGTACTCGAGGCTTCTTCGAACGGGCAGAGCGCACCAATCGGTGCTCTTTGGGTAGTGAAGAAGATGATGGCTTCGAGTTTTGGTTTATCGAGCCCAGTTGGAACGCTGAATGTAGAAGGGCTTGGACTTGGACCTACATTGTCTCGAGGGCGAGCTCGAGTACGAGGGGCGCTGACGGTGATAAGGTTCTCGAGTAGGACTTCAGCAAAGGGCGAACCCCGAATCATCAAGAGGACATTTCCATGACCGACATTATCAAGCTTGGAGATACGGTAGTCGTCTACGGTACGTTGCTAGTCAATGACGATCCAACCGATCCAAACACTCTTCGTCTCGAAATAGAAGACCCAGCCGGTACGGTGACAGAATACGTTTGGACAGCTGATCCAGAAATCGTACGTGATACTGTTGGCGCATTCCACTTCGACCTGATGGTGACGCAGAATGGAAGTTGGATCTACAGATGGTTCAGCAACCATTCGCTCACCGCGTTCGAAACTGGATCGATCGACGTTGCGAACACGGTCGTCATCCAGTCCATTAGCAATGCAGTTCCAGCCGTCGCAGTGCCGTTCGTAACGTTCCGCATCTGGGACGGCGACGGCGCAATCATTGACACCGGGTTCGACCCCCAACGAACCGATGCGAATGGTTCGCTCTCGATTGCTTTGCCCGATGGCTCGTACCGACTGTCGTCAACCAAGTTGAATTGGATCTTCGACGTTCTCTACTTCGACATCGCTACGTCGCCGACTACGGTGCAACTCGTCGGGCGCCCGATGGAAACTCGATGGCTCCATTGGGAAGATCTCGAGATGGTCGTCGACAAGGAAACCGTCGACAAGCTTTTCACCGACAAGAATACGGCAATGCGCGACATGGTGATGCTCGAAGAAGTGCTTCAGCAAGCCGAGACGCTCGCCGAGAGCCAGTTGCTACGAAGTTGGACGCAGCCACAGATTGCAACCATGGCCGCTGGAGATAGGGGCCTTCGTGGTCAAGCGGCTTGGATTGCAATTGAATGCGCAACTGAACGACGACACGAGTTCATCAGTGCTGACGGCAAGGGTCGGTTCTGGGCTCAATACGAACGGGCGATGCTCTACTTCACGGACCTGAGCAAGAGCAAGAGTCATAGTCGTGGCGAAGCTCAAGCCGGCAAGAGTTCGAATGCCGGTGGAGCCGTGCGTCCAATCAAAGCTTACAACCAAGCGAAGCGCATCTTTGCTGACGAACCAGATGGTTCGGGGCATGGCGGTTTCTAATGGACGAAGGGTTCGTCGTCAGTGTTGACACGTCCGAGATGGTTCTTGAGTTACAAGAGCTCGAACATCGCGGCTACAACATGACTGAAGTCAACGAACAATTGGCTCAGATCCTTCATGTGATGGTCGAAGACAAGTTCGAGAACCAGGGACCAGGATGGAAAGGCTTTGCTTCTTCAACACTTCGTCGAAGACGCAAGTCAACGACGCCGCACCTATTGCAAGACTTTGGTGATCTTGTTGGTAGTTTGACGCCATTCGGTGGAACAGACTTCGCTGAGGTCTTCACGAACAAGAAGTATGCCCGATACCATCTCGAAGGAGATGGCGTAGAAAAGCGCGACTTCTTCGATATTGACGTACCCAAAGCTTTGGAGATATTCGATGAGATCATCACAGCAGAGATCACGAGGGGCCGATGACACAGACGACTCGTAGTAACATCACTGTCATCGATCTCGCTAGAGACATCATGTCGGTTATCTCACCGACAACGGGCCAGCGTGGCAACGGTAAGCTCCTGATCAAAACCAAGAGCACGACGCCCGTTTTCTTGCCTCGCAATTGGCACTTGATTCCAATCGTCAATGGAGCGGCTAGGGAAGAGCTTCTTTTCAAGGTCGGACAAGGCCTAAACCGCGCGAAGTATCCAGATGGAAAACGCAAGAAGGCAGACCCGTCAGAACCAGATGCAGAATCGTGGTGGACGATTCAACCGGGTGGCACCGTCGTCAACATCCATTCCCTTGTTGGTGGCATTAGGCACAACTTGCCAAAGGGCACTAAGTTCATCTTCGATCCATCAAACCCAAACTTCGAAGTTGAGGCTGTGCTTCAGAAAGACATCACCGACGCAGCCGAGCCGACTCACTTTGGCGGATGCAGAAGCGTTGTTCAGTTCGAACAATTGAACGCCGTTGACGTCTCGCTGGATACTTTCAGGGCATCGATCGGCAAGTTCCCCGCGGTTGTAATCGTGTGGGATGGCAGCGAACCAGCTGATGGCACGACTCAAAGTAGCATCGACCGAGGGCGAACCCGCGTAGGCATCGCCTCGCAGTTGTTCAAAGAACGTTTCAACTTGTTCGTGATCGTTGAGCGTTTGGACAGTGGTTCAATTCGAAGTGCCGAAGGGTTGAAGTTGCTCGACGACATCACCTGTTGGCTCACAGATCAACAGACTGTAGATGGGCAAGTATTCAGCTCGCCGACCGGGGTTCAGATTCGCGGAAGGTCTCGTATTGCAGGGAACAACACCAATTTTCAGCATGTTTACGTCTACCTTCTTCAGATCAGTATCACGTCGACGTTGGTCCCATACGACTTGCGAACGTTCCATCCGTGGCTTCGAACGCACAACGAGATACTGACATTCGAGAAAGACGAAGCCGGTGAACGCAAGGTCGTAGTCTCTCAAGACATCGACATGACGGCCGGTTCGGAGTAGATTCGTAAGGAGGTTAGCCGTGCCAGAGTTCCACTACGTTTCATCAGTCAAAGGGCATCTCGTAACGAGGTTCCCATCCCTACGGTTGAGCGTTGCCCAATACATCGGAGCGACGCGTAAAGGAAAGACGATCGTTTGGGATGAAACCGAAGTCGCGGCCATTTCTGAAAGGGAATGGCAAACGTATCGACGAGAGTATCGGCGTTGCATGGCCGACAAGTCTCTTGTTGAACGCACCAAAGAGGATTTCGAGGCCTACGTTGCGGACAAGCAAGCCCGCGAAAAGGAAGCCTTGGAGAAGACGACAGCTGAAGCCATGGAAAGGGCTAAGGCCGAAGCTCGAGAGCAAGCCCCTTCGACGGGGACAACCAATCAACCGACTGAGGTCACGTCACTAAAAGCAAAGAAGGCTATCCGCTAGGCCTCTCTGAAGGAACACGATCATGACTCTACCTCTCGCAGTTAGCCCGAGCATATTGACGCCCGGGCTTTATCTCAAAATCAACCTGCTTGCAGGAGCCGGCTCCGTCAGCTCGGCCATCTTGCGAGTCTTGCTGATGGCCTCAAAGGCATCTACTGGCACTCTCACCGACGATACTGAAGTTCGTGTCGGTGGAGGCGAAGATTCGGCTGGAGTCGCTTATGGCATCGGTACGCCAGGGCATCTTTCGGCGAAGCAACTCTACAAGGCTTATCCTAGTGCCGTTGTAGATTTCACGTCGCCTATTCCTGGTTCCGGTGTTGCGGTAACGACCATCACAGTCAGTGGTGCTCCGACTGCCAATACTGGAATCGAGATCAATGCCAAGGGCATCATTTTCGACGTTGGTTGGCTCGTTGGTGAAACGCCCGACAACGTTCGAGACAAGATCATCACGGCCATCAATAGTCGTACTGATCGCCTCCCATTCGTTGCTTCGATTGGTGGTACTGGAATCACGACTTGTACGTTCAAAACTGCAGGAAATGTCGGCAATGATTGCAAGATTCGTTGTCGGATGTTGAATCCACAATCTGGTACCGAAGCAGTTTTACCGACGACGATGACGAACTTCTCTGGTGGTACGACCGACGCGGATTTTACGAACGCGATGGATGCCGCTCAGGGGCGCGAGTACCACTTCATCATTCCTTGCATCAGCAATACTGATGCATGCACTACTGGGAGCAGTAGCAACGTTGAACGTATCCTTCAGCACATACAACAATTCAACGAGGGTATTGACGCGAAGCTTCAGCAAATCGTGTACGGAACTACATCTTCCCAGACGCTTGCTGAAGCAGCCGCTGTCGCTCGAAACGTAGGCTATTGTCAGCAAGTCCTTTGCGTCAATGGTGGCTCGTTGCCTTGCGAATTCGCAGCTGCAGAAGCAGGAGATCGACTTGCTTTGATCAGTGTCGATCCAGCGGCGAACCGTATCGGCAACATCATCGGCAACGAACTCTACGGTTCGGCCGACATTACCACCGACAAGCCAACGCCTTCGCAGACGGAAAGCGCCATTGGCAACGGCGTCTCGATTATCAGTTACGACATGGCAGAAAACCTCATTACGGTTCGCCCTGTCACTACGTACTCGCAGAACTCGGCGGGTGGCCCAGACCGCCGATTGCTCGACACCCAGAACGTCGATGCGACCTACATCATCGCTCGAGATCTTCGATCGGCCATCCCAGCCGAATTCCCGAACGCCAAGATTCAGAAGGATTCAGCACCCGGTGCTGACCCTGCTCCAGCTGGCGTTATTGAAGAGCGAGACATCAAGACGTTCGTCATCACGCGCCTTCGTGCATGGCAACGTGGTGGAGTTGTCCTCCAATCAGCGCTGGACGAAGCAATTGCTGATGGATCGTTGGCTGTAGAAGTCAACGAAAGTGACCCATCGCAGGTGGACATCCTTGTTCCACTCAAGATCATTCCACCATTGGCCAAGTTCGGCGTCGTGGTCAACCGCGAGCCTATCACTGTCACCTAAGGAGTTTGAACCATGTCGGCAGAACCACAGAAGAAGTTTCCTCGTGGTTGGATCGCGATGGGCAATGGCGACCTCATGCAGGTTACCAACGTCAAGATCGACCACACGAACAACGCGAAGCAAGTCCATACCATTAGACGCAAGGGTGCTGGCATTACGCTTGGTGTTGAAGAGACCACGGTGTCATTTGATGCAGTGGTTGACGAAGAAGGTAGCGAACGCGATTACTTGAAGATGCTCAAGCAAGGACAGATCAAGCAATTGCGCGTCAAGGTTCCAGGAGAGACACTCACAATCACTGGCACGGTGAGCGCTCTGTCAAAGGAGCTACCGCTCGATTCTGAGATCAAATACAGCATCACCTTCGTAGGGCGAACCGAAGATTGATGCTCAGCAAGTAGGTCGGGGGCGCAATGCCCCCGACTTGCTGAATAGGAAGCAAGGAGACACCGATGGCACTCAACGAACGATCTGAAACAGCCGCTCTTGTCAACGCGATATTGTCGAAGAAATGGGAAGAATTCGAGGCGATGGAATTCGCCGAGTACCTCTTGTTCCCCGACGAGATACTGAAGCGCAAAAAGGACGGCTCGTTTGAACGGACGCCGGTCATGCTCCGAGTACCTCGAGAACATGAAACTCGTAAGGCTCGCCTGAGCGCGCGCGAATGGGCAGCACACGAAGGGCTCGACCCCACGCTGGATCCAGATTGCTTTGACAACATGGACACGATGTGCACGTTGTCCGTTGCAATTCGAAACACGACAGAGCCTTACGAGGCATTCGAACCAGATCCAAAGCGTTTAGAACGCGTCTATGATAGGCCTTGTTTGGATGCTATCTGGGCGAAGCTTGGGGCGTATCGAAGCGTTCTTGATCCGAGACCGAACAGCCTCAATGCAGACGAAACTCTAGCGGTGATTGGAGTGCTTGCAAAGACACGCAACATCGCCCCTTTAGCCGCATTAGGTGGGGAATCGCAGAACAACTTGATCGTTACTATGGCGATAGAGTACGTGACCTCACGAACCAGCAAGTCTTGATTGGAGTTGTTCGCGCCCTTGATAGCGGATGCCTTTCGATCAACCAACTTCTGAGTCTCGTGAAGGGTCAAGATCTAAGTGTGCTGACTGACCCGTGGGACCTAGAAAAGGAAGCTGACAATGGCAGTACGTGAGGCGTCCATCAGGGTGAACATGAAGTCGGAGGGGTTCCTCTCCGGCATTCGGAAGATGGAATCTGTTGCCTCTTCCGCAGGTAAGAAGATGGGAGCCGCATTTAGCGGTCCCATGAAATCTGGGTTGAAGAGCGTCAAGAATGCATTCAAGTCGCTTGAAGACAGCCTGAAGGAGAACATCAAAACAGCAGCGACGCTCGGTGGGGCGTTCGCTGTTGGCAAGTTTTTGACTGATGCCGTGCAGATGCAGGGTGTCTATCGAAACATCGCGCACGACGTTCAAAAGGTCGATTCCAGCGTGAAGGACTGGCGCGACGTTCAGAAGATGATCGAACCCATTGCCGACAAGACAGGGCAGTCCGTCGGCGACATGGCCAAGGTATTCGACGAGACGTTCGCCGCGACTGGTGATCTCGAGTACACGAAGGGGGTCATCGAGGCAATTGGCTACGCGGCAACGGTTACCGGCAAGGACGCGTCCAAGTACGGAACGTTGATGCAGATGGCGAACGAGAAGTTCGGTGTCGGCGTTGAAGAGGCCGGTGACCTGATTGCTAGGCTCGACAAGCAACTGAGCGTCGGTGGAGCTAGCATCGACGACATCAGCGGCAAGTTCGGCATCATGGCAACGGAGGCTGAAGACGCCGGCTTCAAGGGTGCCAACGGCATGGTCCGCCTTCTTGGGCTCATGGGAGCAGTCGACAACGAGCTTGGCGAGAAGTCTGCTCCGGCGTTGAAGGGAATCTTCGAGAAGCTCAAAGCTAATACCGCCCAGAGCACGGCCCTCCAAAAGAAGGGTGGGTTCAAGTTCACCGCGAACATGGACGCGCTGGACAAGATCAGAGAAACGCTGAAGTCTGCGCAAGGGCGCAAGGCTGCCGAGCTGACCTTCACTGGTGACGCCCGACGCGTTTACGATTCGTTGATCAAGCCGTTCGACGAAGGTGTTGATGAGGCCAAGAAAAAGGGAGCCAAGGGTAAAGAGCTGACCGCAGCTGGGATGAAGAAGTTCGATGATGCAATGAAGTCTATGGGTGCCGAAGGGGCGACCTACGCTGACCTCCAATCCGAGGCAAACAAGCGTATGGCAGAAGACCCCGGGCTCATCATGAAAAAGGCCATCAACCGAATGGCTGTCGCCTTTGGTAACGAAGAGATGATGGGTGCCATCGAACGCCTCGCAAAGGTCTTGCCAGACGTCACTAACTGGTTCGTCAAGATCATCAATTGGGCGATGAAGAACCCAATGCTCGCAGCCGGTGGATTCGTCGGCGCCAAAGTGGGTCTATCCTTTGGGACAGGGATGCTAACCGATGCCGGCAAGCGTATCGGTAGCACTGCTGTAGAGACCCTTTTAGCGAAGGCCAAGTCCGAGGGGCCATGGAAGTCTGCAGGGGCCGCGCTCGGCATCGCAGCGGCTTCCTACATCGCCTACGAAGGCGGTAAGATGCTCATTGATGAACTCTACAAGGCCAAGGCTGCAAGCCAAGGTGAAGCCGCTGCGACAGCTGCAAGCGCTGGTGGAATTGCCGCGGGCAACGACGAAGCCGCCAAGGTGTCAGAGCTCGAAAAGATCAGGGAAAAGATCGCGAAGACTGTTGACCAGCAGACATCGTTCGTTGGTTCCGCGAAAGGCTTAGCCGATGAAACGTTCAGAACTCTTGCCGACATTGGAGCCAAGATTGGCTTGAACGAAAAGGTCACCGCTCCAGAGAGCTCGCTGGATACTATGCGAGCGGCCGAGAAGGATTTGAGCGACAGTTTGATTCGCCAACGTGAAGCGAAGTTGCGTGAAACTATCGCAGCTGACAAGGCTACAACGGGGTTGAACAGCCTTGTTACTGGCGTTGAAAAGCTCGACAAGGTTCTTCAGAAGGTTGGAGGCGGAGGTGGAGGCGGTAGCAATGGCAAAGGTCCACCGTCTGGTCTCTACACCGGACCAGGGTATGCTCAGTAAAGGTGAACTATGACAACGTTCGAACAGTATCCAGTCGCTAGTTGGAAGGTTGGAAGTTTGCCAGAGCTGAAGTTTCCGGTCATCAAGATCGGAGAATCTGGCGGCAATCGGATTGTCAAGCGAGAGAGACCGTACCGTGATGGAGCGAAGCTCGACGATACTGGTTCGAATGCCAAGCAATGGAGCATCACCGTCAAGTTTGACAATGGCATCGAAGAAGAAGGGCTTGATACTAGCAAACCCCTCTATCCAGACGTACTCAACGAACTGATTGCTAGTTTCGACATTCACGAGACTGGTGATCTTATCGTTCCAACTCGAGGTAGGGTTCGAGCTCGAGCTGAAACGTATCAACGTGATGAGACAGAAAGTGAACGCGATGAAGCCATCGTTACGTTCACTTTCGTAGAGGACAACGAGGACAACGTTGGGGCCAATCAGTTCGAGCCAATGGGCATTCATGCCAGCGCGAACAGGCTCACCGAGCAAACCGTGTTCAGTGCTACTAGCGAAGGGATGTGGGGTGCGTCGTTGTCTGATCTCAATGAGTTCGCTGGTGAACTCGAAGGGCTCGCAAACTACCCGGGCGACACCATTGCCAACATCGACAGTCAAGTCAGCATCGTCATCGGAGCGGCGAACCGCGTAGGGCGGGCCTTCACTCGTGAGAGCGAAGAGAACCGAAACATGCTCAACGACCCCCAGATGAGCCTCACGCAACGCAAGCTCGAAGAGACCAAGGACATGGCCGCTAGAGCACTTGCAGAAGCATACAAGGGGCGTCCACGGCTCGTACCGTTCTACGTTGTTGGAGACACTGACTTGTTCACTAT
>Ga0184631_10000049_pt1 | contig 19886 bp, 15 predicted proteins | sample PLM4_90_b1_FD_133160 | JGI IMG/M metagenome (GOLD analysis project Ga0184631, IMG submission 133160) | Groundwater sediment microbial communities from an aquifer in East River, Colorado, USA - PLM4_90_b1 | ecosystem: Environmental > Terrestrial > Soil > Riparian zone | place: USA: East River... | reverse complement strand
GTTTTAAATTTTTTGTTTTGGTCAAATTTCTTTAAATTTTTCCAAACGGCTAAAAAAACATCCTGTGTTATATCACTGGCATCACCTGAATTTCCCACATATCTATAAACAAAGTTATAAACAGGATCTAAATATCTTTCAAAAAGTTCCCTCAGTGCCTTTTCCTCACCTTTTAAATATTGTTGCACAAGTTGCGCATCTGAATATTGCATTTTTACATTATAAACTATTTTAGAATACATGCACTAACCTTGAAAAATAGCCTAAATAAGCTATTATTTAATTTATTGGAGGCGTCGCATAGTGGTCTATTGCGCCTGCTTGGAAAGCAGGTTTGCCTTAACAGGCATCACAGGTTCAAATCCTGTCGCCTCCGCACAAATTGAAAATCGGAATCCAACATTAAACTCGCTCAAAAAAGTTGCGAAAGCCTTAGTCGTGAGCGTTGATGATTTAATAAATTAACAAATAATTATGGACAATCTATTTTTACTTATATTTTTTGCCTCAATAATCGCTCTCGTTGTCGGTCTAGTTAAACCAAGCGTTTTTTCTCGTTTTATTAAAGGTGAGATAACACAAAAGAAAATTGGTAAAATTTTCGGAATTGCCATTATCGCTTCGTTCGTGTTATTCGCAGTTACAACAGATTCTTCAAAAAATAATAACAATGGGGTTACACAGCAACCTGTTGTGGAGAATGCTCAAACTGTAACGGAAAATAAAAACGACAATCCTGCTCCTGTTGTAGAAAAAACTACTCCTGCACCCACACCCGCGAAAACAGAAACAAAAACTACTCCTGCACCAACTCCGACACCTACACCAGTACCAAGCGAAACAGTGAGTCAAAAAAATGCTGTTAAAAAAGCTAAATCTTATTTAGGCTACTCAGCATTTTCTCATGATGGACTGGTTGCCCAATTAGAATATGAACAATTCTCGCATGCTGATGCGGTTTATGGTGCAGATAATTCTGGTGGTAACTGGAATGAACAAGTAGCTAAAAAAGCCAAATCGTATATGGATATGTCAGCATATTCTCGCGGTAGTTTAATTGAGCAGTTGAAGTATGAGAAATTCACACAAGCACAAGCAGAGTATGGAGCCAACGCGGTTGGTCTATAACAGTACAAATAAGAACAATATAAAAAATATGAGCGATGATCAAAATCATAAAGAGTTTAAGGGCTATAACGGAACTTTAATCCTAACTGACACAAGAGTAATTATTAAACGCGGAGCGAAAGGGTTTTTGCTTGGTGGTGGAATGTTGCGGGGCGATAAAACTATTCCGTATAGCAGTATTGTTGCTGTTCAGTTAAAAAAAGCTGGAATGACGGCTGGATATATTCAGCTCACACTCAAAGGAGGTTCAGAAGCTAAAAGTGGTCTTTTCCAATCTGCGACAGATGAAAATTCAATCAATTTTCATTCAGCGTTTGGTGGAAACAACAACGAACTTTTTAATGAAGCAAAAACTTTGATTGAGGAAAAAATAAATTCTGTTGGTGTCCCTAAAAGTAGCGGACTTGATGAACTTGAAAAGCTCGCCACATTAAAAGAAAAAGGAATTATCAACGAGGAAGAATTTAATGCGAAGAAAAAACAACTTCTTGGTTTATAAAATATATGAGCATACTCGATATATTTCGCTCAAAGCCGAATACTGACAATCAACAACGCAAAACAAAAGATGAGCGAAAAGCCGAGTGCCCATATTGCCACAAAACACTTTCCAAAATCCCCGGAGCAAAAACTAAATGTCCACATTAGTAGTTTTAATCGTTTGGATTTTGCTCAAAATAGTTTCGAACTTTGTCTAACAAACACCGCCAAAATATGAAAAAATAACTATGAGTACGGTTATTTTTTAAGCAGCGCGCTTCTCCAGATTAGTGTTACCATCTAATTTAGTAAAAATATCTTCTCGCGGTCTTTCCAAATGTTTTTGTTCCAAAACCTGGGCAGTCAGTTGATTTATAATCCATGCTCGAAGATTTGCCCGGGAATTGCTATATTTATGAAAATTAAACTCGTCTTCATTTCCTGTGCTTCTGTGACTTTTGACATATTCCTCTAAATAAAAATTCAAGTCTTTAATATATTGTTGAAAATACTCCCCTTTTTCAGCCAACTCCCTTTTTGCAAGTTTATCAACAACCGCCAAATCTTCATCAAGCAGCTCATCAGGGTTTATGTTTTTAAAATGATTGTTTGTTCTATTATTTTTAAGCTCCCAAAGCTTTGTGCGAATTTCTTCCAGATGTTTTTTTCTGGCTTCTTCAGAGTCAATATTATTTTTTTGTATTTCCGGTTGAAATTCTCCCATATTATTTGTCCAATAAAATTATAAAATTCTTGCCTTTGTTTTTTTTGGCATCATACATTGCCATATCGGCTTTTTCTATAAGCTCATAAAGATTAAAGATGACATTTTTTCTCTTTTTGCTTTTTGCCGAAATTACTCCAAAACTTGCAGTAAATTTATGATCTTTTTTTACTTTTGAAATTTTCGCCTTGCTCAGTTTTGCTTTAATTTTGTTTGCAACTTTCAAGGCTTCATCTTCATTGGCATCAACTAACCCAATTATAAATTCATCCCCTCCCCACCTTGAAACAATGTCAAATTCCCTCAGGGAATTTTTAAAAACATCTGCCGCCACTTTAATAAACTTGTCGCCTATCTTATGACCATAAACGTCGTTAATTGTTTTTAAATTATCAAGGTCAATAAAAATAATTGAAAAATTGTTTATATTTAATCTCCTTTTCTGTTTATATTCATGGTCCGAATGTTTCGCCTCGCTGATAAATTTTTCCGCTTCCACTATAAATCCGCGTCTATTGTAAAGACCTGTTAAAAAATCATAATCAGCCACTATCTGCAACTTTGCTATATCTTTATTCTTATGATTAATAATATCACTGAGCTTTTTAATCTCTCTTTCAAGCTCCTTTATTTTTTTAACCATTTACTTAATTATAACAATAATAAAAAAAGCCGCAATGTGCGGCTTTTTTTGAAAATGAGATTCTTCGCGAGGCTCAGAATGACACATACTTATCTGACAAAACCTAATAAACCTAGAATACGGGCTCTTTTAACGGCGTTTGCCACCATTCTTTGGTGTTTTGCGCAGGTATTTGTATGACGCGGGTCAATAATTTTTGCCTGTGAAGAAACAAACCTTCTTAATAAATCGGTATCTTTATAATCTACGTGTTTTAAGTTTTGAGAACAGAAAAAGCATTGTTGCATATTTTTTTAAAAAGCTATAAATTTTTGGACATGAAACTTAAATTATATTTAAGTTTATGACTTACAGCTTAAACTATTATTTTTTAATTAAAGTATTCCATTTAAAATGGTAAATCTTCCGGTCTGATATCTTCTTCATTGATATCGATTTGTGGAAGCTCAACATGAGAAGCATCTTCTGCTCCTCCGTTTTGAGAAGCTGGCTGATTTGCGTTTTGGGAAACACTGCCAACTTTATTGAATGTTGCACCCGCTCCCATTGGTTTTGGCCCCAGTTGCAATCTGTCTGAAATTATTTCAGTAATTTTTTGATTTTGACCTTCTTTATTTTGCCAAGTTCTTGTTTTCAATCTGCCCTCTATCAAAGCGACACTACCCTTGGTAAGAAACTGCGCTGCGATTTCAGCCTGTCTTCCCCAAGCAACAATATTATGATATTCAACCTCCTCCTGTTTTGCTCCGTTTTTATCTTTCCAAACTCTGTTTGTTGCAAGACTAAAACTGGCAACTTGTTGCCCGGTAGGGGTACTTCTTATTACCGGATCAGCGGTCAATCTTCCAATTATAAATACTTTGTTTAAATCCACCAAATTTGGAATTTGGAATTTGGAATTTGGAATTTAGCTTAGAAAAATTTTGCCATATTCCATATTCTATATTCCATATTCTATTTTAAAATTTCTTCCAATTTCTTTTCTAATAATTCGTTATTAACAAAGTCATTACTTGAAGCTTTTTTTGGAGCTTTAACTGATTTGGTTTCTGGTTGATTTCCTTCAGACGGTTCAGTCGGTTTTTCAACTGGCTTTTCCATTTCCTTCTGAGCTCTCATGGCAATTTCCGGCAAATTCATAACCATGAATCTTAAAATTTTTGAATTAAGCTTTAATTTGGATGAAAGAGGCTCAACTGACGCCGGGTCCATGTTAAATTGGATATATGTGAAATAAGCCACTGATTGTTTTTCAATCTTGTAAGCCAAATTAACCTTCTTGGATTTACCAGGATTTATAATTGTGGCATTAAGAGCGCTTAATTCATTGGAAACTTCCTTCACATCCTCTTCGGTTGAAGTTAAAAATCCAATTTCGTAATTTTTTGTATCTTTTTCCATGTTTTATTTATTATAAATATATTTTATATACTAAATTAAGTTAGGGATGAAGTCAACCCCGTTAGAAGTGCACAATAAAATTTTGCATAATCATTTAGACTAAAGGCGTTAGCCGCCTATCGGCTTAATATAAAGCTATTACATAATTATCATAACACTTCTAACGGGGTCAATCCCAGCAATATATATAAATATATATTGCTGGGCTAATTTTATAGATTATTCTTCATCTTCAGTTGTTTCAGTTGCGACCTCATTTCCCATTGTATCATCAGAATCATCGCCAATTATTTCTCTCTTGCGATATCCGGTTCCTGCCGGAATCAATCTTCCAATAATAACGTTTTCCTTCAAGCCGCGGAGTCTGTCTACTTTTCCTTCTGTTGCCGCACTTACCAAAATACGGTTTGTTTCCTGGAACGAGGCTGAGGACAAGAAACTCTCAGTAGTAAGAGATGCCCTGGTTATTCCGTGAATCATTTGTCTTGCTTTTGCAGGACTCTTACCTTTTGACTTCACTTCCCTGTTAACTTCCAAGAATCTTGATTTTTCAACAACGTCTCCCCTTACAAATTCTGAATCTCCAGCATCTTTGATTGCAACTCTGGAAAACATCTGCTTGATAATAATTTCAAGATGCTTGTCATTAACAGCATTTCCTTCCGGAACGTAAATCTTTTGGACTTCATTTATTGCATAACGTTCAACTGCATCCTTGCCTTTATATTCAAAAAGTTCTTTAAGATCCAAGCTGCCTTCGCAAAGCTGATCACCCTTTGAAACTTTATCACCTGACTTCACAAATATTTTAATGCTGCGTGGAATTACGTATTCAATAATCTTTGATTTTTTATTTTTTGTAACTTTAAGTTGAATTGTCTTTAAATTATCTTTTTCTTCAATATCTTCAATTATACCGTCAGCTTCTGCCAAAATTGCCTTTCCTTTTGGCAATCTGACTTCAAAAATTTCCTCAACACGCGGCAAACCATGGGTAATGTCGACTCCGGCAATACCTCCAGTGTGAAAAGTTCTAAGCGTAAGTTGTGTTCCCGGTTCTCCGATTGACTGAGCTGCGACAACGCCGGCAGCTTCACCAACTTTAATGAGATCACCCCTGCCAAGATCAAGTCCATAACACATGGAACATGCCCCATATAAAGTCTTACATCTTAACGGCGAGCGAACTTTTACCGCAACTATGGCTTTTTCGCTGCCAATTTTTTCAGCTGTTTCTTTGTCCAATATTGTTCCGGCTTTTGCCAAAATTTTATTTCCAATTTTAACATCTTCAGCTAAAACTCTGCTGAAAATTCTCTGACCAAATGAATATCCATATTCATCTCCATCAGCTCTAAACATTTCAATACTCTCGGAAGTTTTACAATCTTCCTCTCTGATAATTATGTCCTGAGCAACGTCAACCAAACGTCTTGTTAAATAACCGGCAGATGCTGTTTTAAGAGCGGTGTCGATCAATCCCTTTCTGGTACCGTGGGTATTAATAAAGAATTCCAAAACATTCAACCCTTCTTTAAAAGATGACTTAATCGGCAGTTCAATACTCTCTCCTCTTGGGTTTTGTACCAAACCTTTCATACCAAGCATGTTAACGGCCTGTGCCAAAGAACCTCTCGCGCCGGAATCAAAAATATAATGAACAGAATTGATTTTTTCCAAACTGCTACTTAAAGCTTTTGGAACAATTGCTGTTATTTTTTCTCTGGTCTTTGCCCAAATTTCAATAACTCTCTGTTTGCGCTCAAGATCAGTCAACAAACCTTCTTCAAATTGACCTTCTATTGTGCGCACTTCTTTTTCAGAAGCTGCAATGATTTCCGGTTTTTCTGCCGGAACAATCAAGTCATCCATACCCCAGCTGATTCCAGACTGAGTTGCATATCTAAATCCAATATTTTTAATCTTGTCTAAAATTTCCCAAGTTCCGCCAATTCCGTATTGAGTAATAATTTTGGCAACGACTTTTTGCAAAGTCTTCTTGTTCATCATGTCGTTTACAAAATCAAAATCTGCCGGAAAAGCCTCATTAAAAATTATTCTTCCCGCTGAAGTATCAATAAATTGATTGTTTGTATCTTTAACTTTTACCAAAGCATTAATTTCAATATCACCAAATTCAGTTGCCAATAATACTTCATTAAAAGAACAAAACGCCCTTCCAGTTCCTTTTGCATTATCTTTTACTCTGGTCAAATAGTAACAGCCCAAAATAATGTCCTGTGATGGTGATGCAATCGGATCTCCAGTTGACGGCTTCATAATATTAACGCTTGAAAGCATTAATTCTTCAGCCTCCTGTTGCGCTTCTTTTGAAAGTGGCAAATGAACGGCCATCTGGTCTCCGTCAAAGTCAGCGTTAAAAGCCGCGCAAACCATCGGCGGAATTTTAATTGCCAAATCTTCAACCAAAACCGGTTTAAATGCCTGAATACCAAGACGGTGCAAAGTTGGGGCTCTGTTTAAAAGAACTTTTTTATCCTTAATAACTTCTTCCAAAATTGCCCAAACTTCTTCAGGAGCTTGTTCAATCAAGCGAGTAGCATTTTTAATTGTATGAGCCAATCCTCCGCTGATAATTTTTGAAATAACAAATGGCTTGAAAAGTTCAAGTGCCATTTTCTTTGGCAATCCGCAAGTATTTAATTTTAATTCCGGACCGACAACGATAACCGAACGTCCTGAATAATCAACGCGTTTTCCCAAAAGATTTTGTCTGAATCTCCCCTGCTTTCCTTTTAAAATATCAGCCAATGATCTAAGCGGTCTTCTTTGCGCTGACATTTGAGCTGAAGTTGCGCCTCTTGATGTATTATCAATTAAAGCGTCAACAGCTTCCTGAAGCATTCTTTTTTCATTGATGACAATAATTTCCGGAGCTTTTAATTCAATAAGTTTCTTTAATCTGTTGTTTCTATTAATAACCCTTCTGTAAAGGTCATTTAAATCTGAAGTTGCATAACGTCCTCCATCAAGAGGGACCATCGGACGAAGTTCCGGAGGTAAAACCGGCAATACGGTCAAAATCATCCATTCCGGTCTCATCTTATTTTTCAAAAGTGAATGACATAATCTCAAACGAACAATCAATTTTTTAACTCTTCCTTCTTCTTTAGTTGTTTCTAATTCCTTTTCAGTCTCATGATAAAGCTTTTTTAAATCAATATTTTCCAATAATTTCTTTATTGCCTCGGCTCCGCTTTGTGATTGAAAAACATCTCCAAATCTGCGTGACAAATTAAAATATTCAATTTCGGAAAGAATCTGCCCTTCCTTTAATGAGGTCAACTGGGTTTTAATTCCTTCCATTTTGTCTTCCAAGCTTTTCAGTTCGTCTTTTTCTTTTGTATCTTTCTTTTTTGTCTTGTATTCATCATCAAGTTCTTTTAAAACTCTTTTTCTTGCTTCCTCATTAACACTGGTAACGATATATGCAACATAATAAATAACTTTTTCAAGTCTTTGAACGGGAATATCCAAAAGAACGGAAATTCTTGAAGGAATGGTTTTTAAAAACCAAATATGAGAAACTGGTGCGGCCAAATTAATATGGCCCATTCTTTCACGTCTGACGCTTGAATGAGTAACCTCAACTCCACATTTGTCGCAGATAATTCCTTTATATCTGACTCTTCTGTATTTTCCGCAGTAGCACTCGTAATCCTTGGTTGGTCCGAAAATTCTCTCGGAGAACAAACCATCCTTTTCAGGTCTTTGGGTTCTGTAATTTATGGTTTCAGGCTTAATAACTTCTCCCGTTGACCAGGATAATATTTCATCAGGTGAAGCAATTTTAACTTTTATTGCATTAAAATCTTTGTAATCCATTTTTGGGGTAGATTTAAGATATAAGATTTAAGATATAAGATTTTTTCTTACGACTTATTTCTTACGACTTATTTCTTGTTTATTTATTTTCCTCCTTCTCCTCAATTATTGTCTCGACGCTGATTCCCATCGCTTTAATTTCACTTACCAAAACATTAAATGCTGATGGAATGTTTGGACTCTTGATTTCTTCCCCTCTGATAATATTTTCAAATGTTGCAGCTCTTCCAAAGATATCGTCTGATTTGATTGTAAGCATTTCTTGAAGAGTATGTGCGGCGCCATATCCTTGAAGCGCCCACACTTCCATTTCTCCAAATCTCTGTCCTCCAAATTGAGCTTTTCCTCCCAATGGCTGTTGTGTGATCAATGAATATGGTCCGGTTGCGCGCATGTGAATCTTGTCTTCAACCAAATGGTTCAACTTAAGCATGTAAATATATCCAACTGTAACGTCAAGCGGGAATTTCTTTCCTGTTCTTCCGTCAAAAAGCGGCAATTTTCCACTTTCCGGATATCCTGCTTTTTTAAGTTCCTCTTTGATTGTTGCCTGAGTTGCACCGGCAAAAACCGGAGTAATAGCCCGACAACCAAGTTTATTCATCGCCAATCCCAAATGAGTTTCCAAAATTTGTCCCAAGTTCATACGGGATGCAACGCCTAATGGATTCAAAACAATGTCCACCGGAGTTCCGTCTTCCAAATAAGGCATGTCTTCAACCGGTCTGATTTGTGAAATAACACCTTTGTTTCCGTGTCTTCCGGCCAATTTATCTCCAGCTCTGATCTTTCTCATCTGAGCAACGTCGATTTGGATTCTCTTTATGATTCCCGGCTCCAATTTATCGCCATGGTCACGTGAAAAAATCTTGACACCAATAACTCTACCAGCTTCGCCGTGTGGCAAAATCAAAGAAGAATCTTTTACATCTCTGGCTTTTTCCTCAAAGATTGCCCTTAACAATTTTTCTTCAGCCGTAAGTTCAGTCTCGCCTTTTGGAGAAACTTTTCCAACTAAAATATCGCCAGATCTGACTTCAGCTCCAATACGAATAATTCCCTCCTCATCCAAGTTTCTTAATTTTTCCTCAGAAACATTCGGGATGTCATTTGTTGTGACTTCAGGTCCAAGCTTGGTATCTCTGACATCGCAATAAAAATCCTTAATGTGAATCGAAGAAAAGACATCTTCTTTTACAATGCGTTCTGAAAGAATAATAGCATCCTCAAAGTTTGCGCCTTCCCATGAAATAAATGCAACCAAAAGATTTTGTCCCAAGGCCAAGATACCATTATCCATTGACGGACCATCAACCAATATAGCTCCTTTTTTAACATGATCTCCTTTTTTCACCAAAAGTTTTTGTGAAATACATGTATATTGATTTGATCTTTGGAATTTATAAAGTTTATATTCCTTTAATTCATTTTTTGTTTTTAGAATAAGATGATCTGCGTCAGCTTCAATAATTTCACCGTCAGCTTCGGCAATAATTCCGCGCAAAGAATCCTTTGCAATTTTTTCTTCAATTCCGGTTCCAACCAAAGGAGCCTGCGGCTTGATAGTCGGCACGGCTTGTCTCTGCATGTTTGATCCCATGAGCGCGCGGTTTGCATCGTCGTGTTCCAAAAATGGAATTAATGAAGTCGCAACGCTGACTGATTGGTTATGAGTGACATCAATATAATCAACCTCATCTCTTTCAACAGTGCGCGGTTCACCTTTAATTCTGGCTTCAACAATTTTATCAACAATTTTATTTTGGCTGTCTAATTTGACTCCGCCATGCGCAATTTTATATTTATTTTCTTCAATCGCATCCATCCACATTATTTCGTCGGTAACTTTTCCATTTTTAACTTTTGCATATGGAGTTTCCAAGAATCCAAAATCGTTCAAGCGAGCATAGCTTGAAAAATGGTTAACCAAACCGATTGATTGTCCTTCCGGAGTTTCAATTGGACAGATTCTTCCGTAATGAGATTGATGAACGTCGCGCACCTCAAAACCGGCGTGTTCTCTTGTCAAACCGCCAGGCCCTAAGAGCGAAAGCCTTCTCTTGTGTTCAACTTCGGCCAATGGATTTGTCTGATCCATAAATTGTGAAAGTTGTGATGAGGTCAAAAATTCTTTCATAACCGCAACCAACGGACGTCCGTTAATAAGGGCTACAGGTGACAAATTTTCAATTTCTGATGTTGAGATTCTGTCCTGGATATTTCTTCTCATTCTGGCAAAACCAACATATAATCTTGATTGCAAAAGTTCGCCAACAACTCTGACCCTGCGATTTCCGAGAGCGTCAATATCATCTGGTTCGGCATTTGGAGTATTGTTTAAGCGGATAATTTCCTTAATAATCGCAATTATGTCATTAAGATCCAATAATGTTGTCTCTTTCCCTTTGAAATCAAGTCTCTGATTTAATTTAAATCTTCCAACTCCTGACAAGCTGTAACGGTCGCCTCTGGTAAACATGGCATCAATCAAGCTCTTTGCGTTTTCCGGAGTCGCCAAATCGCCAGGTCTTAACCTTTTATAAATTTCTGAATAAGCTTCGCTGGAATCCTTTGTCGGATCCTTTTTTAAAGTGGCTTCAATAAATTTAATAGCTCCACTGTCAACTCCTGCAAAAGCTTTTCTTATACTCTCGTTATCATCTAATAAATGTTTTCCTTTTTCGTCTGTAAAAATTCTTAAAAGATTTGTAACCGGAGCCTTCCTATGCCTGTCAATTTTAACTCCAATAAATCCGTCCGATTCTGTTTCAAATTCCAACCAGCTTCCCCTGTTAGGAATAATTTTTGCGCCAAATAATTTCTTTCCTCTTGAAACTGTTGCATTAAAATAAACACCGCTTGAGCGAAGCAACTGGGAAACCATAACACGCTCAACTCCGTTTAAAATAAAAGTGAAACGACTGGTCATTATCGGAAAGTCTCCGAGATAAATTTCCTGTTCGCTTGTGTCATTTGTCTTGTGATTGACTAATTTTACATTTACTCTCAAAGGCGCTTCATAAGTCAAACCTTTAAGTCGGGCTGTTTCTTCGTCATATCTAGGTTCATCAAAATAATAATCAAGAAAATATAATTCAACTTCCGCGCCGGTGTAATCTTTAATCGGTGAAATTTCATCAAATAATTCCCTTAAGCCTTTTTTAACAAACCATTCCCAAGAATCCTTTTCAATCGTAGCCAGAAACGGCTGTTCAATGAAGGAACCGGGGTGAGTAGAAAAAGTTTTAGCCAGTAATTTTTTAGCCATAAAATAAATTTTCCGCTTTAAGCGGCTTTATAAAATATTTTAAATTTTGTTAATTAATCGGACAAGATCAATTTAATATACTTATATTATATGATTGTAAAAATATGTCAAGAGTAAAATGTGGATATCCCACAAGCTATATTTGGCAGTATTTATCTTAAATATTTCGCCTGATTATTGTTTTGTTCCTCTAATGTTTTGGCAAAAATTGTCTTTTTTGTTTTTGGATCTGAAAGATAATACCAATAATCAGTTTTTATTGGATTAAATGCTGCATTTATAGAATCAAGTCCGGGATTTGAAATTGGAGCTGGAGGATATCCCTTATATTTATAAGTATTGTACAGTGAGTCAATTTTAAAATCACTTCTGTAAATTTCGCACCCAATAAACGCCCCACCGCATTTTGCATAAACTACTGTGGCATCAATTTGAAGAGGCATTCCCTTTAAAATTCTTTTTTCCAAAATTCCGGCAACTATTTGTTTATCCTTATAATCAATGACTTCTTTTTCTAAAATTGATGCAAGTATAATCTTTTTTAAAAAATCATCAATATTTTTTAATTCTGAGATTTCATTGATGCTGCTAATTTTTTCATCAAAATTTACCAAAATTTTATTGATAATATCATTTACATCAGAGCTTGAAAAAAACATATACGTATCAGGAAATAAAAATCCTTCTAGAGATTTAACTCCGCCAAGATATGAATGTTTGACCTCTAAATTTTTAATAGCAAAATTAATTAATGCCCCCTTGTTTAAAATTTTTAATTCTGCAAGATAATCATCAATTTCCGCCAATGTCATTCCCGGAGTAATTACCGCGGAAATTGCCTTCGGACCAACAACCAAAACATCAATAATTTCCTTTGCCGATTGAGCTGAATTCAACTCATAAATTCCCGGCTTAAACATTAGTATTTTGCCGTCTAAAAATGTGCAGATTTTAAGGGCTATTTCTGACTTTATTAACCCAGCACTATATAAATTATGAATAATCTCCCCTGCCCCATCCCCTTGTTCAATATTAAATTCAACCTGTTTTGAATTTCCCCCGCTTGAAACCGGTCTTAACGCCTGCATAAATATGCCCACACAAATTAGGAAAATTAACATAATCCCAGCTATTAGCAGCAATAATTTAAACTTTCCGGCTAAATTTAAAATGGAAATATCAAAATGGAAAATGACAATTAAAAATGTAAGGATTCGGAATTTCTTAATTTTAAATTTTAAACTGTAATTTTGATTTTTGATTTTTTAACTTTTATTTATTTTCACGTTCTCCTTGTCTTTATAGACTGCACCATTCCAATCAAAATCATTTCAATTAAAATATGCGAACCTCCATAACTTAAAAACGGAAATGGCACTCCGACAACCGGCAACAATCCGACATTTGATCCGGTATTAAACATAAAATTACCACAGAAAAATATCGCAGCGCCAAGACAAATAAACTGATTAAAACTATTTATCTCATTAAGCCCAATAAAAACAATTCGTATAATTATTGTTATAAACGCAGCAATCATTAAAAATCCTGAGATTAATCCCCACTCTTCAATAATTGCAGAAAAAATAAAGTCGGTTTCAGCCTCCGGCAAAAATCCAAGTTGAATTTGCGTTCCTTGTTGAAATCCCTTGCCAAAAACTCCGGCAGAACCTATCGCAATTTTTGACTGAATAACATTATAGTTAACTCCCAACACATCCTTATTTGGAAAAAATAATCCGGCGACCCTGTCTTTCTGATAATCCTTCAAGGCAAAAAACCACATTCCAACACCAACAAGTGAAAAAATAATTATTGCAAACAATAGATGTTTCCACTTGATTCCAGAAACCAGGATAAAACCAAACCAGATAAAAAATAAAATGAGCGCCGAACCCATATCCGGTTGTAATAAAACCAATCCGGCAGGCAATGCAAAATACGCGAATGACTTCAAAATATTTGAAATTCTTGCAATACTCTTATGCTCTTTTCTAAAAAAACCTGCCAAAATAATAATTAATGCCAATGCCGCAAATACCGATGGTTCAAATTTAAACGGTCCGATTGGAATCCAGCTTTTTTGCCCCCTAACACTTGGCGCAATAAATAAGGTGATAAATAGCAAAAAGTTGGATATTAAATAAATTCCCCAAATAATTCCCTCGGAATTTACAAATGACCGCCAATCAAATTTTATTATTAAAAATGCAATTGTCGTTCCAATTACAATCCACAAAATTTGTTTCCAAAACAAGTCTATATTTTGACTTAACAGACTCACCAAACTCATTAAGAATAAGGACAGTACCGCAAAATTAAGTTTCCAATCCAAATTACGAATCATGAGTTAAGAATAATGAATAATGAGCAAAAAATAAAGTATGAAAATAGTTTTGGCTTTATTATGATAGTGTTAACACTATCATAATAAAGCTTATATTAGTAAAAAAAGCCGCGTTCATAACGCGGCTATAACTTTCTAAATTTAATTCTTCGTTTAATGCGAGATTTTGCACATACTAAATTCATAATTGATTATTTTATGTCAAGATTGCCATTTGCAATGAGTTTGTATTTCCTTTTTCTCAAATAATTTACATAAGCGGCGGTGGCTATCATCGCTGCATTGTCAGTTGGAAATTTTGTAACTAGCAATTTAGGGATTACTAATTGCGGATTGCGGATTGCGGATTGTTTTATAGATTTTTTAAATTCAGCGGCAAGAGTTTTATTAGCCGATACTCCGCCTGAAATCATTATTGACTTCGCTTTGTATTGCTTCGCGGCGCGCAAAGTTTTTTTGATTAACACGTCAAAAGCGGCTTTTTGGAATGAAGCTGCGATGTCAGCTTTGGAAACGGAAAAATCCCCCAACCCCCTTTTAGAAAGAGGGCTATGAATCGGATTGTCGCGCAAATAATATAATACCGAGGTTTTCAATCCGGAGAAACTGAAATTGTAATTTTTTTGATTCAACATCGGGCGCGGAAAATTTATTGCCTCTGAATTTCCTTTTTTTGCCAGCTTTTCAATTTCCGGTCCACCCGGGTATGGCAAACCTAAAATTCGCGCAGTTTTATCAAATGCCTCTCCAACTGCATCGTCAACCGTTTCTCCAATTTTTTTAACAGTTTTCAAATCTTTCATTAATAATAAGGTTGTATGACCGCCACTGGCGATTAAATGAATGGATGGGAAGAATTCTTTATCACTAATTACTGATTGCGGATTTAACAGAAAACTATAGAGGTGTCCATCCAAGTGACTTGTTCCTTGAAGTTTACCTTTAAACTTTTTACTTTCACCTTTTAACTCTTTAAGGAGTTCTTTCGCAAAGTTGATTCCTGTCCAAAGAGCCGGCTCGAGCCCCGGACCAACGGTGACGGCAACCAAGTTAATGGAATCTAGAATTTGGAATTTGGAATTTGGAATTTTATTGGAAATTGGAAATTGGAAATTGGAAATTCCGATAATCTTCCCCATTAGGATTGGAAGATTTCGGAGGTGTTCTCTCTTGGCAATATTTGGAACCACACCTCCAAATGGCGCATGAATTTTAATCTGCGATGCAACCAAATTTTTTATAATTTTAAATTTTGGCGCCTTTAATCCCCCGCTTGCTTCCACTAAAGCAATGGCTGTTTCGTCGCAAGAGGTTTCAATAGCTAATATCTTCATGGAATCATTAAAACAAAAAAACACTAAAACATAAAGGCTTGTTGGTTTTAATCCTTAATACTATATATTATAATCTTCCAACAAGCACAGGAAATAGTAAAGAGATTCTTCGCAGAACTCAGAATGACAGAGTGTATTCCAGATAAAGTCCGGATTGACAAAAATACAGATATTAAATTAATTTATTCTTTTCCAAAGAATCTTTTACAATTTTAAAAATTTTCTGATGTCCTTTTGAATTTGGATGCAATCCGTCTTCATCTAATAATTTATAGTAATCCACTTTTTCAAATTCACCCAAAACATCAATAAATAACAGCCCATTCGCTTCGCACGTCAGTTTTATTATTTTATTATATTCTTCTATATATTTATTTTCATAACAAATAATTCCTCCTTTCGGACTAGTCTTTTTTTCATTAACAGGCGTAAGCCCGACAAAAACAATTCTTTCGGAATATTTTTTTACCAAAGTTATCAGATATTGAAGATTATCCTTAAATGGTATTTTAGCAATAAAATTATTATCATTTTCGGTTAAGAATGCCGAGTCATTTATTCCAATTGCAAAAATAAAAATATCCCCTTGCTCCGGAATTGTCCTGTGAAATGTTTCAAATTCAAACCTGTTTAACAGGTTTTCAGAGGTGTCTCCATTGACCCCCAACTCATAAACCTCAGTCCAATTTGGATCGGTCGCCTTATTCATCAAAAAATTACGCAGCCTGTTGACCCACCCGCCCATTTCATCATCCCAAACTCCATGAGCAATACTATCACCAAATACAAAAATTTTATTAATCATAATTTTTTTATTCTATCAACAAATATAAAATTTCACGAAGGTTTTAAAAATACCCGCATGTCATTCTGAGTTAAACGAAGAATCTTATAGTTAATACTGAGATCCTTCACTACATTCAGGATGACACCCTTAGTGATTTTGTTCCGCCAGCTGGCGGACGGAATGACAACAATAATTATTTATTAAGTTTCTTTTCTTTTTCCACAACCGCCAAAGTTGTCTTAACAACTGTGTCCGGATTTAAAGACATACTTTCAATTCCCTCTTCAATGAGAAATTCCGCAAAATCCAGATAATCACTCGGCGCCTGACCGCAAATACCAATATATTTTCCACGTGACTTACAAATTTTAATCACGCTGGAAATTAATGTTTTAACTGACTCATCTTTTTCATTGGCAATAACTCTAATTTTTTCATTACCATCTCTGTCTATTCCGACAGTTAATTGAGTCAAATCATTTGAGCCAATACTCATACCGTCAAAAATATCCAAAAACTTGTCTGCCAAAATGACATTTGCCGGAATTTCACACATCACCATAATTTTTAATGGATTTAATTTCCTGGAATTTTTTCTCAATCCAAACTTATCAATAATTTCAACAACTTTTTTACCTTCTTCCGCTGTTCTACAAAATGGCACCATCACCTCAATATTATCAACTCCCATTTCCTCGCGCACTTTTTCAATTGCCCTTAATTCCAAAATAAATGCGTCCTTAAAATCAGGATGGTAATATCTTGAAGCTCCACGCCATCCAATCATCGGATTTTCTTCCTGTGGCTCATAAAGATCTCCACCTATTAAAGTTCTGTATTCATTTGTTTTAAAATCAGAAAACCTGACAATTACCGGATTTGGATAAAATGCCGCTCCGATTTTTGCAATTCCATATGCTAATTTATCAATATAAAATTGAACTTTGTCCGGATAGCCGGCAGTTTTTTTATCAATTTCAGAAACAATATGTTTCTCTATTTTTGAATTCTTGGCTTTTAATTTTTTATAATTAATAAGCGCGTTCGGATGAATTCCGATGTTGCCGGCAATAATAAATTCCTCCCTGGCCAAACCAACGCCATCATTTGGCAAAAATGATTTTTCAAAAGCAGTGTCAGGAGTCGCAATATTCATCATTATTTTTGTTTTTGGTTTGCCAATCTTTTTAATATCATGTTCAATAACTTTAAAGGATAATTCCCCTTCATAAATTAGACCCTCTGTTCCGGTCGTATCAACGGTCACAGCCTGACCAGTTTTTATTCTGGCAGTCGCATTTTCACAACCCACAATGCATGGAATTCCAAGTTCGCGCGAAACAATGGCGGCATGACTTGTGCGTCCGCCTTTATCTGTGATAATTGCAGAAGCGATTTTCATAATCGGTTCCCAATCCGGATCAGTCATTCCGGTTATTAAAACTTCTCCCTTTTTGAAATCCCTGATATTTTTCGGATTTAAAATCACCCGAGCTTTTCCGGTCGCGATTTTATTTCCAACAGAAGTTCCTTTCGTGATAACTTTCAATTTACTCTTTGAATCCAATACGTACTCTTTTACCTTTGAAAAATCCCTTCCTGCGTGAATTGTTTCAGGTCTTGCCTGCACAATAAACAATTCTCCGGTCTTGCCGTCTTTTGCCCACTCCATATCCATCGGGGTCCACTTGCCGTTATGTTTTGTATAATGTTCTTCAATCAAAACCGCCCAATTTGCCAGCTGCAAAATTTCTTTTTCAGACAAAACCCAGGAATCTTTTTCTTTTTGTGAAGTTGCTATAACTTTTGTAGTTTTTATTGATGCATGCAATTGACTCACGGAACTGTAAATCATTTTCTGATTTTTTGTTCCAAGTCTTTTATCAATAATCGGATTTAATTTCTTATCGCTTAATTTTGATTTAAATATTAAAAATTCATCAGGCGTGACTTCTCCCTGAACAATCATTTCTCCTAATCCCCAAGATCCATTTATAAGTACCAAGTCCTTAAAACCAGATTCAGTATCAAGGGTAAACATGACACCGGAACATGACATATCAGAACGAACCATTTTCTGCACACCAACAGAAAGCGCAACCTTAAAATGATCGAATCCTTTATCAACTCTGTATGATGTTGCTCTTTCTGTAAATAAAGATGCCATTGCCGCGCGAACCGCGCTTAACAGTTCGTCATTTCCTCGTATATTTAAATATGTATCATGTTCACCGGCAAAAGAAGCTCCCGGCAAATCTTCCGCAGTTGCGCTGGAGCGAACAGCAACGTCAACACCCTTGCCATATGTTTTTTCCATTTCCTTATACCCTTTTAAAATTTCTTCCTTTAATTCTTTTGGAAATTCAACATTTTTAATCGCTTCACGAACAAGTCTGCATCTTTTTGAAAGATCGGCCAAATTTTTTGTATTTAATCTGGTTAATGTTTTTTTAATTGTTTCCTTTAGTCCGGTTTGTTCCAAAAAATATCTGTAAGCGCTTGCCGTAACAACAAATCCGTTTGGAATACTGACTCCTTTTGGAACCAAATTTTGAATCATTTCCCCAAGAGATGCATTCTTTCCTCCGACCTCGCCAACATCTTCAATACCGACTTCATTAAACTTTTTTGTAAAAATATTTTTATTCATTTCTAAATTATACACAAAAAAATATAAATAAAAAAATACTCCAATATACATTTGGAGCGTTTTTTTATTTAATCATCATCAACAGCCGGTTTTTCTTTTTGAACCCTATCTGCAGGGTGATTTGCGGGAGAATACACCGTATAAAGCTTCATATCGGTTGGACCTGTATTGGTAAAGTTATGCCAAGTACCGGCATCAACAAATGCCATTGTTCCAGAATTTAAATCAAATTCGCTATCGCCTACCTTAGCTTTTCCAACTCCATCAACAAAAACCAAAATCTGATCCACTGTTTCATGCACTTCATTGCCAATATCCTCGCCTGGTTTTAAACTCATTAAAACCACCTGGGAATGCTTTCCTGTCTTAATGACTTTGCGAAAATTATCGTTTTCCTTTGCTAATTTTTCTATTTCAAAATTAAACATAAAATTTTAAATTAATTGATTAATTTATTTTTTACGACTTTTAAAATTTTGGGTGCCTGATGGGAATCGAACCCACGTAGCCGCTGCCACAGAGCGGTGCTCTACCATTGAGCTACAGGCACCATAAGTCAAAATATTACTATATAGTTATATTTTTGTAAATATTCATTCGCGCTATTTGATAACCTATGCCCTGTCATTACCGCGAAGGCGGGAATCCACATTCAATAAAAAATAACCTGATGGTTATTTTGTGCCTCGGGAGGGAATCGCCTACAAGTTTTATTTCACCGTCGCTCAATAAACTTTCAGGCCGCCCCTCGCTGGAGGGAATCCCTCTCCTCCGTCGCTTCGCGTGCATTCCGCCAGCTGGCGGATACACAAGCTACGCGATTCCTCCGAGTTCCTGGGTTTTTTATAAATAAAGCAGTTTATTTATAAAAATACCCGTTCGATTCCCTAAAAAAATAATCCGTCCAAAACGGATTATTTTCCCGTGTGCCTCGGGAGGGAATCGAACCCCCTACGCTAGCCTCTTCAGGGCTACGCTCTGCCAATGAGCTACCGAGGCGGTATTTAATTGCTATTTAATAATATCAAAAAATATTATTTTTACAATATTTAAATTACTAAAAAAATAATCCGCCAAGGCGGATTATTTTTCCTTTTACCTCTCCGATGTTTCAGTCGGAGTCCCGACATCTTGTCGTCGGGATTATCTTTTGCCCTTAAACTACTCCCTATCCCCTGGTAACTATCTTAATCTTCATTTTCTTGGAACCCCAAAATTCTTTCAGGTAGTTAGTGATTGCATCATGGTCAAAATCCTTGCATGAATACAAATCCATGG
>Ga0184631_10000048_pt1 | contig 20041 bp, 18 predicted proteins | sample PLM4_90_b1_FD_133160 | JGI IMG/M metagenome (GOLD analysis project Ga0184631, IMG submission 133160) | Groundwater sediment microbial communities from an aquifer in East River, Colorado, USA - PLM4_90_b1 | ecosystem: Environmental > Terrestrial > Soil > Riparian zone | place: USA: East River... | reverse complement strand
TGGTCATTCTTTTTTAGTTTGCCCGAGTTATATTCTTTAACAAATACAGATTCGCGCTGCATAGCAAGTATGGCAGTTGAAAACATAACCATCGGGTGAGAATCGTTTGGCATTGCTTTCAGAACATCAAAAACGTATTTGGGAATAGCACTTCTTTTTTTGAACTCTTCTGCAACTTCCTTCACATCAGCTTCTGATGGAATTTCTCCCGTTAAGAGGAAATAGAAAAATCCTTCTACATAAGGCATCTCACCGCCGGGTACTTTTGGAAGTTTTTCCATTACTTCCGGAATTGTTAATCCCCTGAAACGAATTCCTTCAAAGGGATCAAGGTAAGAAATATCGGTCACAAGACTTTTAATATCCCTTGCACCACCAATTACCTGACCGATATCTACTTCATCAACTTTAACGTTGCCGAATTCTTTAAGCAGGCGAGTTGTACGAGGTCGCCATTCCTCAATTTTCTTTCCGAGTTTTTCTTGTAATGCTGACATTTTTACTCCAGTGATTTTAGTTATAATTCAAAGAATAATGGGTTGAATTGATTATCGATTATAAAAGTGCTTACTGATAGAAAATTTGTATCAGCGAGCTTCAGGTTAGTGGAGAAGCATAATTTTTTTAATAGAGGTTCCAAAGTTCCCCAAAAGATAAAAAAACGAAAATTTTCTTTATTCAATATATCAATAGTTTGCCCTATTAATCAAATAAAATCGGTTTATAGTTAGCAGCTGCGAACACTTTTTTACCCGGAAATTGCCTGAGAACCGAGGCTCCCATCCAGTAAATTGCTTCTTTATCCCCGTGAATCAGAACAATTTTATCAGGGTTTAATTTTTTTACCAAGGAGACTAATTCTTCTCTCTTTGAGTGAGCAGAGAACCTGAAATTTTTTATTTCACATTTTACTTCAACTTTCCTGTCTCTTTCAGTAAGGTGAATTTTATCTCCCTTTCTCGCACTTGAAATGATACTTCCGGGAGTTGATGGATCCATATACCCAACCGTAAAAATCGCAGAATCTTTTTTATGAAGCCATCTTTTTGCAAGCATAAATGAGTTAGTGGATTCGACTATCATTCCGCTTGATGCAAGAACGATACAAGGAAATTTAAATAGCTCATCATAATCTTTCAACTCATTTAAATTCTTTTGAGGAATGTCGGAAAGCATAAGTTCTTTTTCATTCCTCTTAACGACGTAACGATTGTAATCATAAATTCTGTTTATTTTATTGCCGATTCCGCCTGTGTAGATGTCAATGTTTGTAATTTTATTTTTTTGCATCTGAAGCCAGATGGTGGATAGCATTTCTTGAAGTTTTCCTAAAGCAAAAACAGGAATTAATACTGAGCCTCCGTTATTGATTACTTTATTAATTGACGATGAAAATCGCTCGACTTCTTTTTCCCAGATGTGTATAACTGATGAATCTGTTGCACCGTAAGTTGTTTCAGTTATCAAGATGTCAACTTTTTCTGATGGTAAATTTGCACCGGAAAGTAGAGTTTGCGATGACAGGTTAATATCTCCCGTGAAAAATATTTTTCTTCCATTAAATGTTAAAAGTATTCCTGCGGAACCAATAATGTGTCCGGCATCAAAAAACTCGACTTCGATCTCAGCGCTACTATTCAGAGAATCGAGAGTGAATTTTTCATTGTATGATTTATAATTGATTGACTTTATGAGAAGATCAACTTCATCTCGCGAATAAATCTCAAACTCACTTTCATCCACCTGTCTTTTTAATATTGATATCGCATTATGAAGTGTTAATTCTGCAACAGCTCTTGTTTGTGGTGTGGTGATAATCTTTAAGTGAGGAAACTTCTTTATCAGAAATGGAAGTGCATTAAGGTGATCCTGGTGAGCATGTGAAACTAAAATATAGTCAGTCGGTTTTTCTTCAAGCAAATCAAACTTTGGAAGAGAATCCAATCCTGTTTTCTGAGGATGCATTCCGCAGTCGAGAATGATTCCCACATCATTAATATTAAGGTAGTAACAGTTCGCTCCAATTTCGCCTGCACCACCAAGCGGAAGAAATTCAATCATGGTAATATGAAAATATTATTCTATGAGCAAATTAGTTTTTTGTTGGGTTAACAAAAAGATAGGACATAAATAAGAAATGCCAGACCGTTAATGATCTGGCAGAATTAAAATATTGTGGTTTTATTTCATCAGGGTCATTTTAATGGTCTTTGAATAATTTCCTGCTCTAAGCTGTGCAACATAAAATCCGCTTGCAAGATTATTTGCTGTAAAGTCTGCTCTATAAGTTCCTGCAGATTGCTCTTCATTAACAAGTTCAGCAACTTCATTTCCAAGAATATCGTAAACTTTTAGTTGAACAAACATTGCTTCAGGAATAGTGTATTCGATGTTTGTAGTTGGGTTGAACGGATTGGGATAATTTTGACTCAAGGAAAAATCCTGTGGCAATCCGCTGATCTGTTCAACAGCGGATGGATCAGTGAATGAGAGATGATCTATAAGTGCAAATGAACCACTATTTGCTTGCCCGGTTGAATCAAATATAAATATGGAGATAAAAGTCTGTACCGGATCTGGGGTTCCCGGATTATAGTATAAAGGAATGTCGAATTCTGTCCAGTTTGAGACGGCACTTTGAAAAGGAAATGCACCACCACCAACCCATGTAGAATCGCTATCCAGCATTGCTACAACAATATACAGCCCGTCGTTACCCTGTGGAGAGAATTTGTACCAGCCCTTAAGGCTTCCATGTTTCTGTGAGACAGGATGAAGGTTACCGTTATCATCTATTGACCAGAGATATGGGGGAAATGCAAATCCGCCAAGATCAACCACTTCCATTCGTACAGATGAAGAACCCTCATGAGCATCTGAAGATTCTTTTATTCCATCTATTCCTCCAGACTCATCCAAGCTGGTCCAATTTACCGGATCGAATGCATTCCAGTCTTCAAAGCTATTATTTAATGGCTGAGCCGTAAGTAAAGAACAGCAGAGAAAGATGAACAAAAAAGTTATCGCTGATTTCATTTTGCCTCCTTAGTTTTTGTGAATAAAAAATTTGTATAAAGTAATTCTTATTAATAGCCCGGTTGAACATAGCAAACCATTAAACACGACGCAAGTGTAATTAATAGTTAATTGATTATTATAGTGAACTGTTGCTAGCAGTAATAGCGTTAACGAATTGCCCAGATTACATCGGAAAGTGCTTCCTGATTTGCTTCGAGATTGAATTTTAGAAGATAATGTGGATTAAAACCACTCATATATTTTTCAATTCTTTCCTTCAGCCAGGAAATTTCTGCTTTTAGTTTCCAGTGCTCACCATCAAAAGAGTGGAGAACGATGAATAGCCTGTTTTTGAAGTGTTTTCTTTGCTGCTGGGATTGGTTTTTATAAAGCCAGATGATCAATTCATTAGTTTTCTTTATTGCCTCTTCTATCGGATAGGGAAAATTTTTAGGGAAGATAGATGTCTTGTGATCAAAAGTTACACCATCAATTGTGAAATCAACCAGCCGGTCTTTTTTATCAAGTGCAGGTTTTACATTTGGCAGTGAGCAGAAAATTTTTTCAACTGCCTGTGCTGACCAGAAGTTGTACCATCGGTTCAAAGCATAGTTGGCGATATTTTGATTTTCTGTATCATCTCTAAATCTTTTTTCAATTTCATTTAAGACTTCCTCAAAGGAATGAATTCTGTAAACAAAGTTTGTAAGCTTATCGTATTCATCATTCTGTTTTCTTCCCCATTTATATGGGTATGCTAATCTTTTTTTTAATTCTTTTTCAATCTGAATGAGATCACTATGCATTGAAATAGTATCAATCAATTTTTTTGAAGACTAATAATTCCATACTCCCATCAAACAAGTATAATTTCATTTTCTCAAGCTTGTAATTATTCACTTTATTAAGTGCGGAAAGAAATCTTTGCTCAAGGTTACCAGGGCAAGCCATTTCAGTTGTGATTATTTCGAGAAATGAAATCTTATTTCCGTCAATGTTTACTTTGCCATTAATGGTATTGCAGCTTGTGTTACCATGAATTCTTTTCTCTTCGACATAAATTTCTAGCATTGGAAGGTTTTTGATAGTTTCATCAATAGTAACTTTTTCTCCTTCGATTGATTCAAGTGCCCAGATATCGTGCAGCCGAATATCAGCGGTTTCTTTACCTGATGAGCAGTTTAGAATGAGCAGACCTAAAAAACCAAAGAAAAGAAAAATCAAATTTTTCATAACACTCAACCGCTATTTTTGAAAAAGGAATATGTACTCATGTTTAAAAATATAAAACCCACCAGCCAGCGCTCTGTATCGCCAGAGTTCCTTCTGGTTTCTTTTTGCCGTTGTCTGATCAAAGTTTTTTATGATAGTTGATTTCAGCTTAAAGCCTTTATTTGTCATTTCCTGCATAACATAAAACCCAAGTGGAATCCATTCACCAGAATAATATTTATCACCTATAACAACAGCACAATATCTTCCTTTAGAAAGCACCGGGAAAAAGTTATCTACTACTTCACCAAACATCCTTAAAAAATCTTGCACCGATTTTGCATTTGAAAGATCATCTTTATTATTACTGAACTTGATAATATCCCAGTAAGGTGGATGCATAATTGCAAACTGGAACGATTCGGTTTTTAGCTTTTTAAGCTCAGATTTGTAATCAATTGTCCCGCTGTTTCCAATGATTACTTTTGTAGTAACATTGAATGGATTTTTTTCTTCCGAAACATTTGAATCAGCTGTTTTTGCAACTTGTTTGTTTAGTTCAATTCCAACTCCATTTCTTCCCAGACGTTTACATTCAATTAAGGTGGTTCCGCTACCGAGGAATGGATCGAGCACCCATTCTCCTTTCTTCGTGTATCGTCGCAATAACTGATTAGGAATTTGCGGAATAAAATTTCCCCAGTAATCTGCTTTATGTACGCCCGATGTATCTCTTTTATCAAATATCCAGAGACTATCTGTAATTAAATCATCATATTCCTTCCAGCGGTTTAAATTCAGATCGTTAATCTTTCCTTCCTTCTGAATTGATAAGCTTTTAATCAATCTGTTTAAATAATACTTCGTTCTTTCAATTGTTCTTGTGTCAAGAATTTGTTTTAACTCTTTAAGAAGGAAGTCCTGCCTGATTGACTGAACATTTCCATTCAGGTTGTAGAAGATAATTTTTCCATTATGATTTTCAACTTCCTTAGCAAGCTTAAGAGTATTACTCTTTATTGATTCTAAATTTTCTTGCGCAGTTATTTTATCAAGGATTGAAATAATGTCCATTGCTAAATCTCAAACCTCATTTTCAAATTTTTTCTTTACAAGATCAGAAATTGTTTTGCCTATGCTTAAAGAAGCTGTAGCAGCAGGAGAAGGTGCATTTAATACGTGCACCATCCTTTTTGCTTCAACAATTCGGAAATCATCAACGAGTTTTCCATCAGGTTCCAGAGCCTGTGCACGAACACCAGCACCACCAGTTTCAATATCCTGTACCTGAATTTCAGGAATTAATTTTTGTAACGCTCTTACAAATGCCTTCTTGCTGAACGAGCGATAGAATTCACCAAATCCCATCCTGTAATACTTTGAAGCCATTTTCCAGAATCCGGGATAAAAAAACATTTGTGATACGTCATTAATAGAAAAATCTTTTTTAGTATAACCCTCTCGCTTGAATGCAAGCACAGCATTGGGTCCCGCTTCAACTCCTCCCTTAATCATTCTTGTGAAATGAACACCAAGAAATGGAAAGCGAGGATCGGGTACAGGATAAATTAAATTCTTAACTAAATACTCTTTTTCATTTTTCAGCTTATAATATTCTCCTCTAAAAGGAACAATCTGCAAGCCGGGATTAACTCCGCAAAGTTTTGCAATCCTGTCACAATACAAACCTCCGCAGTTAACAAGAACTTTTGTTTTAAATTCTCCTTTGGTTGTACTTACTATAAGCTCACCGTTAGAATTTTTCAATATCAGAAACTCACAATTTGTTTCAAGGTAACCTCCGTTATCTAAAAATAATTTAGCATAAGCATTTGTAACCTTTGAATAATCAACAATTCCAGTCTGAGGTACAAATATCCCCGCAATACCGGTTGAGTGAGGTTCATAATTTTTGATCTCATCTGCACTGAGCTTTTTAATTCCTGCCAGACCATTTGCAATACCTCTCTTGAATAGTTCATTAAGTGTATTCAGTTCGGAATCATTGGTAGCGACTACAATTTTTCCGCATCTATCGTGTGGAATGTTGTGCTGTTCGCAGAATCTGTAAAGTAATTCCCGACCCTCTGTGCAGTTCTTTGCCTTTAGCGAACCTGGTTTGTAATAAAGCCCCGAGTGAATTACCCCGCTGTTATTTCCTGTCTGGTGAGATGCTAATTCTTTTTCAGTCTCAATTAATAAAACGCTTAATTTTGATTTGTTTTGAAGGGAAAAAGCTGTTGATGTCCCAATTATTCCTCCTCCAATTACTAATATGTCGAAACTTTTTTGAGCCATTCTTTGTTATATTAATTTAGATTCTTTAAATGTCTTGAACTTTAGGAATATATGGTGTAAAATAGAAAAGTTATTTTAATAAAGTAATCACCACATCTCTTAAATAAAAAATTTAATCATTGCTCGATATTATTAAAATCATCAATTAAAATTTAGATAATTAATAAATTAAACCAATTATGGATTTAATATGAACAGCAAACAAAAATATGTTATGATACTGGCAGTAATTCTGATTGCAACAGCCTTAATTTGGTGGATTTCAAGTGGAGGAGAAATATTATCCAAAGATGGAATTTGGGTAGAGAAGGAGATGACCGAGCTCGATAAAGCTTTGGGTTTAAAACCAGAACTGGAATTTCAGGAAAAGTTTATTCTTGGACTTCTTCCTCATACTGCAGTTTTTTCTGGTGCAGTAGCGCTAATTTCAACGATTTTATTTTTCATCTTTAAAACGAAAAAAACAAAGGATACAAAATGAAAACAATAATCAAAACCTTCTTCATATTACTTATTGCCATTTCGGCATCTCTTGCTCAAGGGTTTAAAGTTAAAGCTACGGGTGAGAAGACCTTTAACTTTGAAGACAAGTATGGAAGAAACCAAGCCTTATTTTTTAGCACAACTCCCCTTGAAGATATAACCGGATTATCCAATGATGTTAAAGGGAATATAGCATTTAATTTAGATGACATCAAATCACTGAAAGGTTCTGTAACTATTTCAGTTGCATCACTAAAAACTGGTATTGATTTAAGAGATGAGCATCTGAGAAGTGAAAACTGGCTGGATGCAGCTCATTATCCTGCAATTACTTTCGAGATTAAGAAAGTAAGCGAGGTTAAAGTTGCAGCAGATAATAAATTGGAAGCTAAAGTAACAGGAGATTTTACTGCTCACGGTGTTACAAAGGAAGTTGTGGCAGAAGTAACAATGACCTACCTCGATGCTAGTGAACAAACCAAACAAAGAGCGCCCGGTGACCTTTTAGGCGTTCAGGCAAAATTTAACATTGTACTTTCAGACTATGATGTCGAAAACATGATTGTTGGACAGAAGGTAGCCGATGACATTAAGATAAACGTAAACATAGTTGGTTCCAGCGCAATTTAGTTTCTCTCGGTTATAATTCTTAAACAAAATCCGTAATCAACTAAAAAGGTTACGGATTTTTTGTTGGTATATTTCACCGCATCATAAATTTTTTTTAATCTATGAAAAAGATCGTTACTATTTTCGGTAGTTCTAAGCCGGTTAATAATGAAGAGCAGTACCTCACCGCTTATAATCTCGGGAAAAAACTTGCCTTAAGTGGTTTTGATATTTGCTCAGGTGGTTTTAATGGAATTATGGAAGCAGCATCCAAAGGTGCGGTGGAAGGCGGTGGACAGGCAATAGGTGTTACAGTTAATCTGTGGGGAGGACGAACTAATAAGTATATCACTAAAGAAATCAAATGTAATACACTGTTCGAAAGGATTCATAAACTCATAGAACTGGGGGATGGATTTGTTATCCTGCAAGGGGGCACAGGAACCTTGCTTGAGCTTGCTGCTGTCTGGGAATATATCAACAAAGAATTAATGGATGATAAACCGGTTGCCTGTCACTCCTCTCTCTGGAGGATGATTGTATCGGAAATGAATGAACAAATGAAACTCGAAGGAAGAAACTCCGATATGGTTAAAACTTTTGATAAGATTGAGCAGATTGCAGATTACTTTAAAGCAAACCTTTAAGGATTATTTACCTATTAAGTACTCACCAAAGTGAACAAAATCAATCGCTATCTTTTTAAGCTTTGCTCGGAATGGAAAATTTAATTCGTTTTGGTTGTACCAACTTTTCGAAATCACTGAACTTCATTTTTATAAGTTCCGTATGACTGCAGGCATTAAAAGCTATTTCTTCATCTTCAGCCAGACTTTCAGCGACAAAGACATCCATTCCATAGATGTTGCCAAACGGCGGCATTGCACCAACTTCACAATCGGGAAATTTATCCATGAATTCCTGTTCATAGGCGAGTCGAACCTCCTTCACACCTAAAGTATCTTTTAAATGATCAAAGCTTACTTTGTATGAAGCCGGTAAAACCGCCATTGCCATTTTCCCATCGATTTTTATGATGACTGTTTTAGCAAGATCTTTTCCCGGAATGTGTGCAATTGCAGCGATCTCCTGTGCAGTATAAGCTGAAGAATGCTGGATGGCTATATACTTTATTTTATTCTCATCCAGGAATGCTTTTAGTTTTTTTGATGGCATAAATCCCTCCGCTTAAAAGTTAAACATTAAATTAATCTATAATTCAAAGTTGACCCATATGTCGAACAATAAAATCGGATGACTATTTATGACTAGAATTATATTCTTAGGAAATTTCGTCAGCCAATTCTAAAAATCTTTTATAAGGAATAGCTGATAAACTCTCTGCCTGGAATGCACCGTTCGATAAACTGATCATCGAAACCTTTGCTGCAGTCTCTTCATCAGGTGCTTCATAGATATCAAGAAAATCATAATGCCCCAGTAAAGCATAATGCGCAATAAATTTTACTTCGGGACATTTCTTCTTTACCTGGTCCAGCCATTGCCTGCCAAGCGTTGCACGGTCCTTCATCTGCTTTGAAGATTCAGGGGAGAGTTTCGTGAGCATAACGTAAGTTTTCATTGCTTAATCCTTTCCGAATAGTTTTTGTTTTCGATTTTAATTAAGCATACTACCCAAACATTTGCAGTTTGAGTTATAATCTTTGGTTAAATGTAATAAGTGAAAAGTTAAATATCAAAGGTTGATTCGATAATTCGATTGGTAATTAGCAATATTAAAATACTTTTCCTTGAACCGAGAATAAGAGTAATAAGCAGTGCATCTGGGGGAATAAGAAAGAATGAAGATTCGGCAAAGCCAGTAAAAAAAAGGGCTTTTGTTCCATATGGCGTTTGAGACCAGCGAAGTACCCAGTCGTAAAGATATCTGAGTAGTTTCATTTATTCCTTAGAATGAGGGTCAAAATTAGGTAATTCGTTTGTTTCGTGAAAGTATTTCTGGCTTGATTGTTGAATTTATAGAGCGACTTGAATTTGTACTCAAAAACTTAGTTTCTTTTGGTTTGGATGGATACTATAATTATTACATTAACATTATACGTGACCAGACTCACAATTGAAATCATAAAACTTAGATAAGTTTCATTTAAGTTTTTGAAAACATATAAGTTTTAATGTTTCCAAGGGAGTTCTTATTATTTCAAGCTGAGGATTTTGTTTTTAAAAGAAAATGTTTAATTTTATTAAGAGTCCTTTTTAATTTATTAACTAATTATCTATAAACAATTTAGGAGCGTTCTAATGAAAAAGTTCTTTTACCTTCTTGTTTTAACCCTTGTTGTAGGAAGTGTTTCACTTTCTGCACAAAATTTTGCAAAGAAAGGTGTATGGGAATTCGGTGGTGGCATTGGCTTTTCAAGCGTTACCTATGTTTTTGATGGTGAAAGTGCAGATGATGCACTGACAACCTTCATGTTTGAGCCATACGTTGGTTATTTTGTAATAGACTGCTTTGAGCTTGGTCTAATCCCATCTTTTGAAACTACTAGTTTCGGTGATGTTTCACAAAGTTCTTTTGGAGTTTATTTTGCACCTGCCTGGAATTTTGACCTAAAGAGCAATGTTTTCCCATTCATCGAAGGAAGAATTGGATATAACACGTCATCATATGATGATGGTGACTCTGAAACTGAAGATCCATCTTCAAGTGGTTTAGCTTATGGAGCCAGAGGTGGTGCAAAATTTCAATTGGGCAATAGTGCTCTTGTTAATGCTAGTATTGGTTACACCATGGTTACAATGGAGCCAGACGGTTGGGATGGTGGTAGAATCGGATCCAATGGTTTTGATATAATGGTTGGCTTCACCGTATTCCTAGGTAAGTAATTTAATTTAAGGATACATAATTTGATCCCGCTGTAACAGGCGGGATTTTTTATTTTCTATTGTGCGTAGCTATTTTTCTCTCCCATAATATTCAGAGGTTTAAATGCAATTCGAACGCAGTGCCGGCATTCTTCTTCACCCAACATCTTTGCCCGGCAATTATGGTATTGGTGATCTAGGTAGTGAGGCTTATAAGTTTGTTGATTTTCTAAAAGAAGCCGGACAAACTTTATGGCAAACATTTCCACTTGGTCCAACTGGTTACGGCGATTCTCCTTATCAATGTTTTTCTGCATTTGCTGGAAATCCATTATTAGTCAGCCCTGAAAAACTAAAAGAAGACGGTTTCCTTTCAGAAGACGATCTGAAAAATCCTCCACTATCTGACCAATCTAAAATTGATTACGGGCAGGCAATTGATTATAAAAAATCAATTCTCAAAAAAGCTTATATCAATTTCAAAAGTATCTCAAATGGGCTCGACAAAGATTTTAATAAGTTTTGTGAAGCTCATAAAGAATGGCTGGATGATTTTACTTTGTTTATGGCTTGTAAAGAGCATCACGGCGGTGCAGTTTGGAGTAGTTGGGAGAAGGGACTTGTTCAAAGAGATAAAAATGTTTTAGCTGACTGGGAGAAAAAACTTAGCGACGAAATTCAATATCAGAAATTTGTTCAGTTTAATTTCTTCAGGCAGTGGGATTCAATAAGAAAGTATGCAAATGAAAAAGGAATAAAGATTATTGGCGACATGCCCATCTTCATTGCATATGACAGCTCGGATCTTTGGGCAAACAAAGAACTTTTCACAGTTGATGCAGAGGGAAAGCTAACTTTTGTAGCCGGTGTTCCGCCGGATTATTTCAGCAAAACCGGTCAACTGTGGGGTAACCCGCTTTACAAATGGGAAGAAATGGAGAAGGATGATTTTCTCTGGTGGAGAAAAAGATTTTCTTGTCTCTTTGAAATAGTGGATATTGTAAGAATAGATCACTTCCGCGGGTTTGAAGCTTACTGGAAAATTCCCGGTGGTGAAAAAACTGCGCAGAAAGGAAAATGGACTAAAGCACCAGGCGAAAAATTATTCAATACTTTAAAGAAGCACCTTGGCGAGCTTGCTATACTTGCGGAAGATCTGGGAGTTATAACTCCTCCTGTTGAAGCATTGCGAGATCGGTTTGGATTTCCGGGAATGAAAGTTTTACAATTTGCATTCGGTACTAAGATGGAAACAAAATTTTTACCGCATAACTTTGTTCAAAATTGTGTTGTTTATACCGGTACACACGATAACGACACAACCCGTTCTTATTTCGAAAAAGAAAAATCAAACAAAGACAAGAATGATATTTATGAACACGTTCAGGTCTATCTTAATTACAATGGGGTTGATATTCTTTCCGAACTTATTCGGGTTGCTTATGCATCGGTTGCAAATATTGTTATCATCCCAATGCAGGACATTTTGAATCTTGGGACTGAAGCACGAATGAATTTTCCCAGCACAACAGGTGGAAACTGGGCGTGGAGGTTTAATTGGGATCAGATTGATGAAAACCTTGCTAAACATTATCTCGGACTAGCTCAGCTTTATGAACGCCCGCCGAAACCGAAGGAAATTGAAAAATTAGAAGTAGAGGAAGAATAATTACACTAATTCGGGGCTATGAGCTTTGAAACTTATTGTTATTTTTTGTATCAAATAGTCGCGAAATAAATTTTTTAGATCACCCAAAAAACAGGAGACCTAATTTGAAACAGATATCATCCCTCTTTGTATTATTTATTTTATTATTCACTTCTTGTAATAACGGTCAGTCGTCTTCCGATAAGCTAAATTGGAATGGCAATCTGGAAAAAGCAGTTGAGCAGGCAAAGAAAGAGAACAAAACCGTGCTGGTTAACTTTACAGGCAGCGACTGGTGTATCTGGTGTAAGAGACTAGGTGCAGAAGTATTTCAGCAAAAAGAATTCGAAGAATATGCAAAAGAAAGTTTAGTTCTTGTTATGCTGGATTTTCCGAAAGACATTGAGCAAACCGAGGCAACAAAGGCTTATAATAATAATCTTGCTCAGAAATATGGAATAGAAGGATTTCCAACCATTTTAATAATCGATAGTCAAGGCAAGCTCGTAGCTCAAACCGGGTACCAGCCGGGTGGTGCTGTTAAGTATGTCGAACACATAAAATCTTATTTATAAAATTTTTTTAAAGGCGATCGAAAGGTCGCCTTTTTCTTTTCCCACTCAAGTAAAAAATAAACTTTTTAAACTTCTGTAAGTCTGCATGAAGATAGGATTTCATGCATTCCTAACCACTCTCCATGCGTATCTGCAAAGCCCGCAGTTTGGGTAATTCCTTAAAAATCAATGAGTTAATAAATTATCTAACATTGGCATAATTGTTTGATATAAAAGTCCAGATAATGAGAGGAACTGGGAAAATAAATAATCATTTACTAATCATTTTTAAGGAGTTCTGAAATGAAAAAACAAAACAAACTTTCGCGCTACTTTCTGGCATTCTTTGCACTAATGATGTTAGCATTATTTGTCCGTTGCCAGGATGAAATGATAGTTGATCCGGGCGATAATGAACCGACTACTGATAGAGCAGCATTAGAAAAAATTGTAGACGAGGATTCTTCGCTTACTTCTTTCGATTACAATTATGATGAAGAAGGTGTAATGGATTTCCTCGGAAAAGTTAATACAGCCATCTATCCATTCAGAGTTGGACAGAAGATGAGGCTTGTAAACAGAACCCTGAGCATTGATTTCCAGGATACTATTGCTTATGGAACTCTTACTAAAACATTTGAAGGATTATTATTGATTGCCGCATCGTACGATTCAAATGCAACTGAACCGGATACGCTAATTAAAAAACCTTTCACTGCAATTGTAACACGCAATTTAATATTCAAGAAAATCGGCAACACACCGTATCCACGTAAAAACTGGATTCTCGCAGCAATTTCACTTCCCGAAGGTGGAACGCAAAGCCCGAACATTGACATAACAAAAGCAACAATATTTTTACCAAATGGTGATACGTTAACAATAGATTCTCCGAATAATTATTATCTCAGAAGAGGCTGGGGATGGTGGCACAATATTCCTTTCCTTGGAAAAGGAGGTTCTGTTACAATCAGAGTTGAGCTATACAGTGCATTTGTAGAAGATGATTTTGTTTCTCTCACCTGGGGAGCCAACAGATGGATTAAGCACAGAGTTAAGAGATTATTCGACCTGGTTTCTTCAACTCCAAATGGGAATGGCTGGGATAAAGTTTATGAACAAACTTTTACAACACATCAGTGGCCAGGATTTTATCACGCAATTATTAATGCATTACCGAAGCAGGTAATATTAGACGATGCTACACCAGTTGAATCAGAATCCTGGGGTATACCATATTTTGTTCATCCATAATTTGATTAAGAGGAATTGAGCTTCCCTGCACACGTCCTCTCCACATCCCCCTCCTTTTAACGCGGGAGGGGGAGATTTATTTAAGAGGGAAGATATTTTTAGTGATTATAGAATTGATAATGAAGATTTACAAACATAATTTTTAACTGCAATGAAAAAACTTTTAACATATTTGATTATTTCAGCAAGTGTATTCATCCTGGTAAGCTGTGATAAGCCAGCGCCCACACAACTTATTGATGATACAAGTGATGAATTTGAAGTTGAACTGCTTAACAAAGATCTTGATAACCCCTATTCCAGCGGAACGGATACATCGGGTATTACACAAGATTTAACAGGTGTCACTAACCTCATCTCGGTCAGCGGGATTAAAATCACTACGGAAAATAGATCCAACGAATTCTCTCTTGCCCAGGCTATGTTTTTTGATAAGAGCAAACCTATAAGATATTCTAATGGAAAACTGCTGGCTTATCAAACTATAACGCCGGGCACAATCAAATTCAATGGAACTGAAGCGCACGTTGTACCGTATAGAATAAGATATCGAGAAGGCGGAAGTCCAAAGGATACGCTGATTGGCGGGAAGTATCTACTTTATAATATAACCAACGGATTACCTGATCCTTTTTATTTTCCGTATAACGCTTCAGTCAGTTTTGAATATGTTCCCTTCATTGGGGGAAATAATGTTTCCTTTAATATTGTTACACCTTATGAAATAAACGGAACCGTAAGTTTAAACGGAAATAAAATCTCAAAAAATCTTGAAGCAACTTTGAACTGGAATGGAATTGGAGAGAAAAAAGTTTCGGTTATTGTTGGTTTAGTTATTGCTGATTCAATTGGTGGTAGACAATTGCATACCATTCCCATTTACAAGATAAAGACCGCAGATGATGGTGAACTGAAAATTCCGGGAAGATTTTTTAATCAGCTACCTTTGGACAGATTTGAAAAGATTGTTTTTACATTTGTCAGAAGCTATGAAGGTTATCGCGGCAGCGGGAACAATGAATTATTAGTTTCATCACAAAGTATTCACAGCATAATATTAGATATTCCTTGAGAAAAATATTTTTATTTTTTTTAACAGTGATTGCTTTGAACTTAAAAATATTACCACAGAGTTCTTTCGGGTTAGCCGGATATTGGGGATTGCAGGAACCAGTTACAATCCCGTTCTATAATTACGAAAGCAACTCATCAAACTACTTTGGAATTAAGGATTGGGGAATAGCTCTTCAGTATGGTGCTGAGTTTTCGGGCAGTGTCAACTCCAGTCTATATCTTCTTGCAATGGCCAAAAAGCTTGGTAATCATTCTTTGTCAGCGAGATTTACTCCTGGCTATCAAAAAGAATTTTTATTTGCAACTGGTGAATCAATAATTATTAATGACACAACCACTCAATCGCTAGAAGCTAATTACAATTACAAAGAGCTTTTCGGGCTTGGTTACTCATACAGATTTGACGAACAGTTTAATGCAGGTTTAGCCGTACGTTTTTTCAGCCAGGATTTTAACCAGCAGGTTGTTAAACCGGTTTTTGGAGATACGCTCTACCTTGTTCGTGAGACCATAGATGAAAAAGTTAACTTTTGGAATGTTGATCTGGGATTTGATTATATCTTAAACAAAAATTTTCAATTCAGAGTTTCGTCAATTAATCTCATTAATATTAAAGATGATTTAACTATTGAAGAATTCCAGGGATTTGAAATGGATCAGAAGAGAGGTGCTCTTCTGATGGCAAGCTATATGCCCGCAGATTTTTTTAATTTTCATCTGTTGTACGAGACTTCAAACTCTTTCCAGCTTAGCACAACGGGATCCACAAGCGGATTCATTTATGGATTAACTGCCTTTCATGATTACTTTCAGGATCCATACATAGCAGGTCTGATACCGGCGGTTGGATACAGGACAAATCTATTTGAAATTCTTCTCAGTGGTGTAAAATATTTTTCTGAAAGAAATACTAATGCAAGCTTTTCAAAGTTTTATGAAGAAGGTATTAACAACATAATTAATAACAGGTACAGCTTCGATAAAATTGTACTAAGTCTTGCACTTAACATTAGCAGCACTCCCGAGAAGAAAGTTGAGTTAATTGATGTTGAGATAGTTCGGGATATTTATCCAACATTTTATGACAAATATATTGAGCAGCCGTTTGCCTTTGGAAAAGTTGTAAACATTTCGGGTGAAACTGTTAATGTTATACCTTCAGTGAAGATAGAAGGTATAACTGATGAGAAAATTCAATCCCCACCGCAGACGCTTGAACCGGGAGATACTGCAACAGTTCCTTTTTATCTCATCATTCCCGATAAATATGTTATTGATAAAGCAACTCTATCTTATGCTGATTTTTATGTTACTACCTCATCCACAGAGCCGGATGCTCAACTTCAGAAAGCTGCATTAATTAATAGTTTAAACAGCTGGGACGGGAACGTTGCCAACCTAAGATATTTTATTATGAGGGATATTGATTTTTCCATGAACTATGCTAAGAGCGTTTTAAGCAATAATAAATCAGTCCTCGATACTCTGCCTTCTGCAATATCGGTTTTTTATAAATCAAAAATTTTATTCAATAATTTTGTAAAAAGTTTAGTTTACGCTTCAGACCCTAGAGCTACTGCTGAGTATGTTCAGTTCCCAAAACAAACTATTGAATTGAAAGGCGGAGATTGTGATGATTTAAGTGTTGCATATTCATCTCTACTCGAAAGTGTGGGCATTCAAACTGCTTTAGTTGATTACAAAGAAGATGGTGAAATCAGGCACGTAAATGTTTTATTCAACACCAAATTAATTCCAACTCAGGCAAAGTTTATTACTACTAATGATTCTAAATATTTCATCAGGAAAAACGAGCAGGGAAATGATGAAATCTGGATTCCTATTGAAACAACTTCACTAACTGACTTTGATGAAGCGTGGAATGTTGGTGTTGAAAAGTTTAACCGCGAAGCAGTTAATGATTTAGGATTAGCTGCCGGTAAAGTTGAAATTATTGATGTTTATTAATCAGGAGAAATTAATATGAAAACTTTTTTGGTTTTACTATTTTTTGTTCCTTCACTTATTGCGCAGGAGTTTAAAGCAATAAATATCAGGGGCGATGTAAAATATCGTGCAGGTACATCCGAAGTTTGGGCGGAAGTAAAAGAAGGCACAGCTTTGCATCTTGATGATTTTATTTCTACCGGTGAAAAATCTTCAGTGCAGATTAAAGAATCTGGAAATATTATTTCCATTGGGGAACTCTCTGCTGTTTCAGTCGCGAGCATTAAGAAAATGAGCACCGATGAATTACTTCTTGCACTGGCTATGGAAGATATGATCAACGCACCAAAGACCAATAGTAAAAATAATTCAAGCAGCACTGCTGTTTATGGAGATAAAGAAGGACAGGGGAAAAACTTAACGGTGAAAACGGATGATTTTGGCATAAGAAGGTTAAATGGTGCGATGCAGCTTGCCAAAAACGGATTGAAGGAATCGTCTGTTGTGTTTGCTAAAGAGACTTACAGAAAATATCCCAACTCAAAACAATTTCCGTCCTATAGGATTTTCTTCGCGGATATTCTCTATGAAAAAGGCTTGTATGAAGAAGCACTTGGTGAATATCTGGATATAGCAAAGCTTGATTTGAGTAAGGAAGAAAAGGCGAAAGTCGAGTCGCAAACTAAAAGCATAAGTAAAATACTGCTTAATGATTAAGTAAAAACCAGTCATAATTGCTTTAATACAATTCTAGTAGAGCTTGATGCACCCGCATTTATCAACGGCGCTCATTCCTATAAATTAACCACCATAAACCAAACCGTCACCTTTGTCGAAATAAAAAAGATGATTTAGCTAAATAGTCGGGAATAAAATTTTGCCATAGGGTTGCTATTGCTGTAAAAAATAAGCAATTTTATTTTTGAAAACATAATTCTTAACTAAAAAGTAATGAGAGGTCGATTTATGAAAAAGATTTTTACCGTGCTATGCTTATTCTCACTCATCTTCACATTCCTTATTGATGCGAATGCACAGGAAAATCATCCAAAGATTAATCCTTACCTGCAGGTTGTTCTACTTGATGCATCAAGTGGCGAGATGATTGATGTATATGCTACACTTACAGAACAATATTCCCTTGATGTTTTAAAACAGCAAACCTCCTTTCTTCCTAAAAAAGAAAGACAAAGAGAAGTTGTTAGAATCCTTAGAGAATTTGCAAGCGCAAAGCAGCAAGCAGTAAGTGATTATCTTGAGAATGCAAAGCAGCAAAATCTTGTTAGTAAAATTGATATACTCTGGGCAGCAAATACTGTTGTGTTTAGTGCTGTACCGCAGGTAATTTATGGCTTGGCTGAAAATTTCAGTGAGATTGCTGAAATCAAGTACGATCCTGTTTTCGATGAAAGTCTCGTAACTGATCCAACTGAAAAATCAGTCGAAGTTCTTCCCGACGATGTTCTAGCACCCCAACCCGGGTTAGTATTAATAAATGCCCCAGCAGTTTGGGCAGCAGGTGACAGCGGTGCAGGTGTTCTTGCTGCAAATCATGACTCAGGGTGTGATTGGGACCATCCGGATTTGATTCACAATATCTGGAATAACCTTGGTGAAGATTATGACAATGACGGGCATACACTGGAATATAATGGTTCAGCCTGGGTTTTTGATCCCGGTGATATCAATGGTGTCGATAATGATGCTAATGGCTATGTTGATGATTTTATTGGTTGGGATTTTTCCGGTAATGATAATAATCCCTACAACCCTTCAGAAACGCACGGGACATCCACCGCAGGAATTGTTTGCGGTGATGGTACCAACGGTACTCAAACCGGTGTTGCGCCCAGAGCAAAACTAATTAATTGCCAGCTTTCTGGAGAATCGAGCACATGGTTGGCAATACAATATTCAGTAGCGGCAGGAGTGGATGTAATAACCAGCTCACATAGTTATAAATGGTATTTTTCGCCACAACCAAATTATCCTATGCACAGACAGTTGAACGATTTTGAATTAGCTGCTGGTGTAGTACATACAAACTCCACAAGTAATGATGGTAATACTGTTGGAATTCCATTTAACATATCTGCACCTGGAAACACACCAACATCTTGGATTCATCCTGACCAAACATTAGTTGGTGGATTAAGCTCTGTAATTGGAGCAGGGAATGTCAATGCTTCAACGGATATTATTGAGAGTAGTTCACCCTGGGGTCCTACAACATGGGAAGATTTACAAATTAATCACCCGAGTTATCCTTATGCAATGCCTTTGGAATATCAGGACTATCCTTATGAAACTTTACCTGGTTCAATGGGATTATTGAAGCCGGATGTTTCCGCTCCCGGTAATGGTACTACATCTACTACAAACGGTACCGGTTACACATCCTTTAGCGGAACTTCTGGTGCCACACCGCATGTTTGCGGTACGGTTGCGTTAATATTATCGATAAATCCGAATTTGACACCGGCAGAAGTTAGCATGATAATGCAGACAACAGCTGTAGAGAAAGGGGCTCCGGGAAAAGATAACAGATATGGTGCTGGCAGAATTGATGCTTATCAGGCTTACTTGCTTGCATTATCAATGATTCCTGTTGAACTGTCTTCATTCACAGCAACTGCAAATGAAAATTCCGTAACGTTAAATTGGTCTACAGCTACCGAGACAAACAACTCCGGCTTCTCCGTTGAAAGAAAAACTCCTCTTGACGAAAGATGGATAGAGGTTGGTTTTGTTCCCGGGTTTGGAAGCACAGCCGAGAGAAAAAACTATTCATTCACTGACGCAAATCTCAGTATGGGTGCTTATAGTTACAGACTGAAGCAAATTGATTTTGATGGAACCATTGAATACAACAATGCAATTATTGTTGAAGTCTATGCACCGGAAAAATATACACTTTTGCAAAACTATCCGAATCCGTTTAATCCCTCGACAACAATTGAGTTTTCAATTCCACAGACAAGCAATGTAACAATTGAAGTTTATAACATTGTTGGTGAGCTTGTTTCAAGTCTCGTTAACAGAGCACTTGATGCCGGTTATCATAGTTTTAGGTTTGATGCAAGTAACTTGCCTTCAGGTACATATGTTTATCAGTTGA
>Ga0184631_10000047_pt1 | contig 20160 bp, 29 predicted proteins | sample PLM4_90_b1_FD_133160 | JGI IMG/M metagenome (GOLD analysis project Ga0184631, IMG submission 133160) | Groundwater sediment microbial communities from an aquifer in East River, Colorado, USA - PLM4_90_b1 | ecosystem: Environmental > Terrestrial > Soil > Riparian zone | place: USA: East River... | reverse complement strand
GAGGATGTCCAGACGCTAGGAATAAGGTCTGTTGGAGCTGTCCAGAGACTTCGACGAAGTTCACGTAGAGATCGCGAGGACTGAACCTGATCTTTTCGAGTGAACATTCACATGAGACCTGATTCGTATCATCGTTGTAATAGACAGGTTTTCTACATTTCGAGCAATTCCAGAGACGTTTAAAGAGCGTCATATCATTGCTCTCACATGACGCTCACAGATCGAGACGGAGACTCCTTCAGCTCGGATCGGAATCACTCCTGTCTCCAGAACCTTCGTCACTTCCACAACAGGAATATGGAATTTCTCAGTCATGGCTTCTATCAGACGAGTCTTCTGTTCTTCGGTGAGAGCTGAAGCGTCTCCTTCATATCCGAGTCCGACGACAGCGCCCATATTCGTTAAGACAGGATGTCTCAGAGGGAATGATGTTTTTCCGAAGACGTACTTCCAGATCGGAGCGCGAATATCACTCTCGTTTATTGTTGCTTCACATCCACAAGTCACACGCTCACCTCCTTCACGCTCTGGGCCGTCGCGTATCTGTGTAACCTCTTGAAGTGCATCCATCGATGAGCATTGATCCACGCTTCACATAGATCACAATAGAATCGACCGTTCTGAGTTTTCTTCGCGTGCTTGCGAATGTAGTTCCTGAAGGTCATAGTCGGATACATTAGGCTCTCCTCGTCTTCTTCTCCGCGATCTTCTCTCTGATCCTTCTTCGTCTATCGTCTCGACACATATTCGGACTCACTTTTTCTCCTCCGTTACTGTGATGATTAGTCTAGCTTGGAATGTGACCTGTCTCCATTTCCATGTTGGAATACGAGACATTATTTCAGGATGTTGACGTTCAACCGCGAGAGCGAGAGTTCGATTCGTGATCTCATTGAATTCCTTCATATCAAGGTCGACGTTCTCCGCGATCAGACTGATCTCCTCGTGAACGACAGCTTCGATCTTAACCTTGACCGTTGTCAATATCTCACCACTCTTCCTCCGTTCTGAACCTGTCGTTCTTCCTTGTGATTTCGTTTTATCAGCTTCATATAATCATTGTAGCATTTACGACAGCAGAAGTTCATCTTCTTTGAGATATGCGACTTCGATCTTCTGAAGCGTGAGAGACATCCTCGACAAACGCACGTTTGATATGGAGATTCCTTGAACCATTTGCATTTATGACGATGGATTCCGAAGTTCCATCTACATCGAGGACTCGGTTTTTCGCTGAAGGTTTGAGCGAGTGCGTGAGGAGTCTTCAGAGCGATTTCGTTCGCACAATGAGAACAGAGACTCGTCCTCACGATTTCAAGTCGAACGTCATTCATGGAAGTCTTCTCCTTCGTGGAGCGTAACACGTCGGACACTTCTCAAGTGTGGAAGAGTAGACTGTGAGACAGTACGGACATTCACTCTCTCCGAGAACGTCGGAAGGCTCTTCAACCTTCCACGGATCGATAAGAATTACATCGTGAAGGTCTCTCGCGAGATCGTTCGTTGTGAAAACGGAGGAGCTGACTCTCGAAACGAGAACGTACGCGAGATACATCATAGGAATGAGGAGTCCGATGAATGTTAAGAATTGAAGTGAATCTGTCAATATCTCACGATCTTCGGACGTGGTTTCAGAATGATTCGTTCTCCTGTCGCGCTCAAGAGAATGAGAAGAGTCGGATCAGCGATCCTCCATTCTTTTGAACGTGGAGCGTGGAGCGGTCTTCGATATTCCGCGAGAATAGAATGTCGTTTATCATCTGTCATGTGTAGATCACTATGTCCTCGGAGCTGTGACACTTCGTACAGTTCACGATCCTGTCTTGAGTCGGGTTCGGTTTCGTCTGGAAGATCGTCATGTCGGTGAGACATAAGAAGGAGAACCGATCTCGTCGGAGTCTCGGTTCAGATGGAACTCCTCGTCTGATCGGTTCTCGCGGATCGTCGAGAAGAAGGAGGGAACTTCTTCGACGACCGTGTTTTCCTCTTCTCCTTTTCTCCTTACGTCTTGTCGTCTGGGCTTCCTCCGTTGAATTGTTTCGAGTAGTCTGTGACGAGAGCGCGGACTTTCGTGAATCGTTTACTCCTCGCGGTCATGGAGAGATAGTATTTCTTTATCACGTTCACGTCTAACCATCCTCTTCCCATAAGTCCGACTCCTTCTGAGCCTCCGAGGTCTTGACCTCCGACGACTTCGAGAGGAACTTCAGCTTCCCATAAGAGATTTACGTGAATCTTGTCGGCGTCATGTGGTTTTAGATTCTCGAATTCCTTGAGGAGACTCGGTTCGATTTTACCCTTGAATTTCTCGGAGAGAAGTTTTCGGATGTTCTTGTACATATCGGTGATTTCCTTGTATCCTCCGAGGAAGAGCTTCTCTTCTGTTGGGCGTCCTCTCTTGATCCAGAGCTTCTTAATCTTCTCTGGAAGATGAGGGAAAAACAAGTCGACAGGACAGTCTCTCCACCATATTCCTCCGCGAACCTTCGATTCATAGAGGTCGACGAGCGTGAAGTCTCTGTGAAAACGGTCGAAGCTAATTCCTGTCAGTCCAGAAGTTGAGTCTGATCCTCCTTCTCTTGATCCTAGAGTGAGATGGAACATCCATTTAGTCGCAACTTCATCATTGTACTCTTCGAGCGCGTCTTTTATCATTTTTATGTCTTGTCCGAAGATGTCCTTCTTCCTTCTCATTAGCTTCTCGCGGAAGCGTCCTGTCTTGATCGCATTGACTGAAGTCTTCGAAGCGATTTGAGGAGCGATCTGTCGAATACAGTCTAAATATCGACTTTGCGCTCCCTTCGTCTTCGTGTTCAGGAAGGAGATCACGTCGTCCGCTGTCCAATTCTCAGGAGTTCTATGTTTCAGGAAGATCCAGACGTGCTTCGCGACACCGATGTTCTCTCTATATCGTTTGAGTCCATCTCTTCGCGCTCTCAGAATGTACGCTTGAACGGTCTCATAATCGCTCTGATCCAGCTCTTCGATATACCATCGTTTGACTCGCTCGGTTGACGTGAGGAAGAGACAGACCACGTCCTTGAAGGGTTCGAGTTCCTTCCTCAGTCGATAGATCGTGTCGCTGGAGACATTGTATTTCTTCGCGATCGAGCTGTCTCCTCGACTTTTAATCCATGCGTCTTCGAGAATGTCGAGGACTTTGTCCTTCACAGCGGTTAGAATAGCGTTAAGAACTTCTTCTTTCGTCATGCTCTGTTTATTTGTAAGAAGCTTTTCCTCTTTTTCAGCAAGGACACAAAGGAAGAATTTTCCTCCTCCTGTCTTCTTCTGTGTCGATCGCTCCTTGATATATTTAAAAAACTCTGGAGGGAGCTGAATTGCTTCAGCTTTTTGTCCATCGATTTCGACCATCTAACTCACCTTTTGTCCTTGAGAGTGTTACTCCATCGTTGAATATAAATGCTCCGCATGACTTCATCATGTCTTCATTGATTCCTTGAGCGTGATTATGGTCACTTTATTACGCTTCTGAGAATGACGAACGCTTCGACGGCCAATCCGACGACGAATCCGAGAAGAACTCCGTAGCTTCCAATTACCCACATGGCATCGACACGAGCGTTATTTCTAGTGGTGATTCTTTCGCGAGTGTGACACGTCGGACATTCATACTTCAAGACGCGAAATGTTCCGTCTTCATGTCGTTCCTTACTTGTGAACTCCATTTCGTCGCTACATTTCGGACAGATCGGATTATCCGTGAGAGGTCGAAGGCGATCATATAACATCGACTCACCTCCTCTCCTTGTCCACTCGGACGCTTAACGATTCAACCGTCTGAGAGACTTTGTGAGTGTCGACAAGAGTGATCGTCACATGAACGATCTTGTATCCGTGTTTGAAGATGAGACGACTCACGAGCGCGGAAACTCGGAGGTCTGGACTCGCTCCATAATACTCCTCCTCTTCAATGAAGGCTTTCGAATTCTCAGAGAGTCGACTGATCGTCCTAATCTTAAACATTCGAGTTCTCCTGTTTCACGAGTTCACCTTCGATCACACGCGCTCTCTGAGGAGGGAGCTTTTCTTCCAGAGCTTGATACTCCTTCAGACGTGGAAGAATCATGTCCTTGATCTGTTGATTTTTACCGCTCTGGATGAATCCGAGGAAGGCGACTGTTTTTCCTGATCTCATCGCATGTGCGCTGTTCAGGTGAGTGTAGATGAAATGATACATAGCCGCCATACTGACTCTCCAATTCACTCGTTCAGTCAGGATCGGAGGTCTTCCTTTCGGTTTCGGTCTGTCCCAAATGATCGGAGCGTCGACTCTCACGCTGGACTTGACAGGATAATCGTTAATGATTTCGTCGATCTTGAAGATCACGAAGATTTCACAAGGTTCATTCCTGTCGATTCCATCCTTGTTCCATCTCCATCCGACATCTTGAACTCCATACTCCGCGAGGACTCCATCGATGAGAGCTTTTCTTCTGGATGGACTAATGTCTGTATCCTTGTATCGTAGAAGCTCATCGTCGCTGTATATTTTCTCTGGAATCGATTCGGGTTTTTGAGGTTCTGTCATATTTTAAACTCCTTGATCGTGATCGTATATGTTCCTTCACACTTCGCGCGGAGAATACCGAGAAAAGTCCTCAGACGATCCAGCTCCTCGACGGTCACGATCTCGTAGTCTCCGATCTTCTCGGTCTCCAATTCGATAATGATCTCTGACTTCATGTCACTTCCTCCCTAACCTCGATCTTATTTCCTCTTCTTTTTGACTCACTCAATGCGTACTGATACATCTCACAAGTCTCCGAGCATGGTCTAATATAGAACGTGTCTCCTTTTCTCCACATTCTACATCCGCATGGCAATATCATTTCGCTTCCTCTCTGAGAAGAACCATGAAGAGAATATCGACCATGTTTGAGATGTCGACGAGTTCGTTCCTCATTCCGACGTGGTCGCTGTCTCCGTACGCTCTGAGATATTCGAGATATTCCGAGTGGAAGTGGTCGTTCACATCCTTGAATTTCAGCGGATCGTCCAGATGTCGAGTCGTCTTCTCGATCAGCTTCTTCCGTTTCAGAACTGAGAGGATCACTTTCGCTCGATGGAGATCTTCTGAGTCGAAATTTCCGTAGCTTCTCATCTGACTTCCTCCTTCTTCTTTTCTTCTCTGTCTTCATTCCAGATCGTGACGATGTTCGCGATGAGGACGACGAAGACGACGAGGAGGAGGAAGATCAGCGCAATTCCTAGAGAGAATAAGGAGGGAATTTGTAGAAGCTCGATAGAAGCGCAAATTAGAATGTACGCTGGAAGTCCGAGACAAGCGATCGCGATGATGTTCCAGAGTATGAAGGCTCTCAAGTTGCGTATTCCTCCTCCTTCTTTTTCCTGATCCACTTCGCTGATTTCAAATATCGATCGATGAAGCGTCGGACTTCTTCCTCAAGACGTTCGAATTTCTTCTTCTCTTCCTTGACTTCAAGGAGAAGATTCTGTTCGTCTGGAGTCGCGAGTCCGCTCTTCAGATACTTGTTTATCAGCTCTTCGAGTTTCTTATGTGAATCCGCGACTTGTTCCATCTTATCGATCGTCCGATAGACTTCAACCTTCTCCGCGAGAGTATCCGCTTCTCGTTTGAGTGCGCTCGTGATCTTGTCGAGTTCTCTGTTTCGAAGGTATTTGGCGACTGTTGTTTTATCTCCGACTCGTTCGACGTGACAGTCGAGACAGATGATTCCGAGACCATGACCATAAAGAGCATACGATCCAGCTTCCACTTTTCGCTTACACTTCAGACAAGTTCCATCATACTTCAGTATGATGAGCTTCATCACGTTCGAGATTTCTGTCTCCTTACACTTCAAAAAATGCTCGACTGTTTTTTGAATGTAGTCTGTTAGAGACTTTTCACCTCTGATCTTCGCGTCTTCCTCCATTATCTTGAGGAGCTTTTTCGATAGACGGAATGTCTTCGATTCAGAGCCTTCGTCTTCAGACATTTAGAGCGATCCATCCATGATTTTTGATAATATCGTTTGACATCCTTCCTTGTAGGTCTTCAAGAGCTGAGCACATCCTTCATTGTAGGTCTTCCAGAGCGGAGCACGTCCTTCATCATAGGTCTTCCAGAGCTGAGCACATCCTTCATTGTAGGTCTTCAAGAGCGGAGCACATCCTTCATCATAGGTCTTCCAGAGCTGAGCACATCCTTCATTGTAGGTCTTCAAGAGCTGAGCACATCCTTCATTGTAGGTCTTCAAGAGCGGAGCACATCCTTCCTTGTAGGTCTTCAAGAGCGGAGCACATCCTTCCTTGTAGGTCTTCCAGAGCTGAGCACATCCTTCATTGTAGGTCTTCAAGAGCGGAGCACATCCTTCCTTGTAGGTCTTCAAGAGCGGAGCACATCCTTCCTTGTAGGTCTTCAAGAGCGGAGCACATCCTTCCTTGTAGGTCTTCAAGAGCGGAGCACGTCCTTCATCATAGGTCTTCAACTGATTAGGAGATAGTTCTAGTAACAATTTTGCTGTTCGACATACTGCTTTTATGCCATCTTCTTGAAAATCGTAGACTTTGTTTGTTTGAGCGATGAATATTCGTTTTCCGCTCCAGCTTTTAGGATCGAGAGTGAGATGTATTCCGTTTTTACATATCTTGATTTTTCCTTTGACAGTTATGTTCTTTGTAAGTGTCCATTTCATTGATCCTCCGTTGCAACTGTTCATGTTTGAGTCTAGGACTTTGAGAAATAGTTCTTTCATGGAGATTCCTTCGTATGAGTGTGAGTTCTGAATCTTCCGTCGAGGTCGAGGATCGCTTCAGCGATCGCGTCCAGATATTCACTCGCTCCATAGAGCTTCGGATTCCGCTGGATCGCTTTGAGTCGTCCGATAGAATCAGGTTCTTCGCGGTTCACGAACGCTCTCCTCCTGAAGTGTTCTCAAGTCCTGACAGGACTTCTTCTTCGTTAGAAACTGATTCGCGAGTTCGTCGACTGTATCTGGAACAGATAGCTCCAGAATATTTGAGACCTCGACGACCTTCGCGTGAGTCTCTTCCTTGAGACTCGTCTTTCGATATTTTTGTGGACTCATTTTCGGACTCCTTGTTTTGAGGACAAACGAAGAATGAGAAACAAAGGGTGTTGATCTTCGTAATGACAGAGCACTCCTCGTTTGTCCTCGCTTCTCAGAGTAGTCCGCGATTCAATATAACTTTTTCTATGCTCCATTGGTTGTCTTACAGTCTCTATGGTGGTGTCTTACAGCTCTATGGTGTATGTCTTGCACTCCCTATGGAAAATGTAGTACGGAAAACTATGGACTCAAGAGAATTAACAGTCGTGCGGATGGTCAAGCGATGTCAACTTCCGCACAGCTCCATGTCGTGCTATGGTCTGTATTGTTCGCGCGAACAAAGGATTCCGCTGTTCCTTTTATTTTCGAAAACATATTCACAGTAACCTCCACGTACTTAGGTAAAGTGTAAGTTGAGTGTGTGCTTGATGTGTCTCCGCAATAGCTCCCTTATCTGTTTAGGGTTCAAGTTGTTGAACTGTTTCGAGACGGCGTCGTACGATCCTGTTTCAGCGTACACTTTCGCGACGGCACAACAGCGTTTAAGTGTGTCAAGCGCGATCGGTCGATGAAGTGTGAATAAAGCAGTATCCTTTGAATTGTATGAAATTGAAGTTGCCGGAGTATGTAAGACGTGATATGGTTCTTTTTCGTGAGCTAATTTTATCAGAGTATGACTCCGCGAGTCCTTTTTCAGATGAGCGTCGAGGATGTCTGTGTTCAAGAAATTTGAGTCGACGAATTTGTCAGAAGGAGCGACTCCGATAATTCCAGCGTCATAATGTCGAATGAGCTGGACTGTGTCCATGATAAGTTGATTCTTTTCAGACATGAACCTCATCTTCTTCGCGTGTTGTCCTAGCTCATCGAGAACGAAGAGCTTCCGACTGTGATCGTGTTTCATCCATAGATCAAGATCATCGTAATTCGTGATCTCTTTTCCGATCATGTAAGATTCAGTCGCGATGTTTGTTCTGATATTTCGACGGAAGTTCAGAGTCCAGCATATCTCCGCGAGAAGAAGAGCGAGATTTGTTTTTCCATAGTCTTTCATTCCAGAGATGAAGATAACGAATCCGTCTTGATTCAGAATGTGGAGAAGATTTCCGAAGATGTCATATACTGAGATGAGAAGGTCTTCGATGTCCTTCTCGGCTTGTTTGCGATTAATCCTCTGATGTAGTTTCGGTGTCGATTCCATCTCTTGCACGTTTCAAAAGTCCTCCGAGTCCACGAGCGTCCTTCCTCTTTGTTGTGTCTCCGAGCTTCATACTCATCTGAGTAACCTCGGTCGTGCTTTTTAAGTATTCCAATTTTGCGCGAGTGTCCAGAATCTTGATTATCGCTTCTTGAGGACTCATCTGTGAGAGGTTTTCGATCTCCTCAACGAACCATCGAGCGAACGTCATGTCTTCGTCCTTCATGGAGAAGTCCTTGTATTCGGCGTATTTCTGTGAGATTTGTCCTCCGAGATATATCGTCTGATAGAATTCGAAGTCACTTAGTCCTCGTTTTCCTTTATGACTCATTTGACTCATCTCCGTTCTTCCTTCTTTTTAGGATACTCTTTCGAGAAGTGTCGACATCCGACGCATAGAAGGAGAGAATCGATCGCGTAGAAGACAGGACGCGGAGTCTCTGTCGCTGAACAGTAACCGATCCTTCCGCTCATTCCTGTTTCGTTTTCTCCTTCTCTTCCTTCTCGATCTGATCCTTCTTGTTCTTATGTTCGTCGAACATCTCCATCGCTTCACGTTCAGCTTTCTCTTGTCCTTTCTGATATATGAAGAGGACACCGATCGCGAGAACTCCGAGCGTCATAAACGTCCAGACATCATTAATCCAGATTCCGACTCTCGCGACCGTCCAGAAGACAACTTCCAGAACGAGAAGGATCACCATGATCCAGAGATAAACGACGCTCTTCCTGATCCTGATCTTCTTCTCTCCTTCCATCCGTCTCACCCCCTAAGTATTCTCTGGACTCTTGTTCTTACTCCAGAAATGTTCCTTCTTCGGTTTCGCTGTGAGCTGTTGCTTCGTCTCGACTTGTGGAATTCCTCCGATCGACACGAGCGAAGGTTGAGGTTCATTCCGCTTCAACAGAATGAATTCCTTCCGCTGTTCTCCATCCTTCGCGATCAGATACGTGTCCTCCATGTCTGCAACATCGTCGAAAATGTGATAAGGATTCGGAGTGAATCCGTTTCCTGTCTTCGCAAGAATCCTCATATAAGTATGACGACGAATTCCCTTCACGCTGATTCTTGTTCGTTCTCGGATGTCCTTCTGATTCATCATTCCTTGAAGTTTATCTTCTTCGAGTTCGAGTCCTTGCATCGCTCGTTGAATCCACTTCAGAGCTTCAGCGACTTGTCTGAATATTTCAAGGTTGAAACGTCGCTTCTTCTCCTTCTTCTGAGACTGAACTGAAGTCGCTTTTCCTTCTTTTTGAAGCTCCTTAACTTCAGGTTCGTCTTCCACTTGTTCGCTCATTAAGTTCACCTTGTTTCTTCGCTGATTCCTCCGAGATGAATCGCGTAACAGAGAGGAGTCGATACGTCCTTCCGTCCTTGATCGCTGAAGTATGAGGGAGTTTGAATCTTCTCGATCAGATTAATGAATCGTCGATGGATTCGTTTTCCACAAATAAAGACAGCGATCCAGCGAAGCTCATTCGTTTCTCCTTTATTATCGATCCGACTTCTCCAGAATTGAGAATCAGAACGGAACTCAGTTGTCTTCAATTCTTCGACGATCTGGTCGAAGTATTCTTTTCTGATTCGGAAGACTAGACTTTTCCGTTTGTTCAGACTCGTCCTCTCCAATAAGTCAAGAAGGACAGGAGAAAGTTCCCTAGTACGAGGAACAGGAGAATCCATGTGATCGTTGGCATCTTCTCTTTTTCTCCTTCTCCTAGACTCTCAAGAACCTTCGCTGTAACAAGTCGATGTTCTGTCTCGCGATCATACAGAGGAGCGTCCGTCTCATCCGCGATATAATCGTAAGAGACCGCTTCCGTAGAGAATGGAAATACGTCGACCGTGTCCTGTCTTCCTCCGATGAAGGTTTTCTTCGTCGGATAAACACAATTCCGATCGAACTTGAACTTCCACTCTGGACGATTTCCTCGCTCCTTCCATACACGGACACTTGTTCCATCCTTCTCGACTCTTCTCGTGATAACGAGTTCACCGAGAGGACGCTTGATTCTAATTCGAAGTTTCTGAGTCATATTCTCCTAGCTTCCTTTCAATTTCTTTCGCGAGTGCGATCGCGTGGATCGGACTGATCCTCGTCTCTGGACATGAATCGACCGTGTCGAAGGCGATGGTCAGATATTTAGCTCGTCGATCCGTATCAGCTTCACGATAACGCTTATTCTTCGTGATCTCCTTCTGAACGACCGCGACGAAGCTGTCTTTCGACATCGCGACAGGAAGATGAGAGAACCATGAAGTCACGCTTCCAGCTTCTTTGATCTTCTTCTTCGCGTCGCTGATTCGTCTCTTCATGTCTCCGAGTCGTCGGAACTGTCCGAGTTTACCCATTCAGTCCAGCTCGATCGTGATTCGTCTCTTCTTCTTTTCCTCTTCCTTCTTCTTTTCTTCTTCTGGAGGAGGAGGAGGAGGAAGAGGACTCGGAGCTGTCTGTGAGACCGTTGTCTTCCTCATATTTGCTCTGATCTGAGAAAAGTCGATCTTCTTCCTGAAAACAAACAGGACGATCGCGAGGATCACGAGGAGTCCGAAGACGAGGAAGGGAGACTTCGCGACTAGATAACCGAAGACGAGTCCAGCGACAAACATGATCGCTCCACTTATTGTCAGTAGTGCGCTCAAAATAGAAGCGATGAACTGATTCAGGTCGATCTTTTTCTTCATGTGCGCTCTAAGTCCTCGATGTTCATTCTGTCGAGTACACGTTTAAGTTTTTCCATTCGTTCTCTCAATAGACGTTCGAGAGCGAGCTTCCTGTTTTCTTCGTGTCGACCGATAAAATAGAACGCTGAAGCGATCACGAACTCTCCGAGAAGCAACATCGTGATATTGAAGATGGACTCGTACAAGGTGAAGGGCATCGTCGGGAGTGACATAGTAAGCCAATTTCTAAGTGGACTTACCGTCCTATATGGTCTTCTATCAAGTCTCAAGGAGGTGAATGTCTTGTCTGCTATCGGAGGCGATTGGGCTGGAAAGATCGTCGGAGCTGTCGTCGGGATAGTGATCGCGATCTCACTCCTGCCAACAGTCGCGGACACGATAGTCGGAACGAATACGTCGACATGGTCAACCTTGACAGGAGGTACAGGAGCTGTTTCCATCTTCGAGTTGACTTTGCTCGTCTTCGTCGCTGGCATCGTGGTCGCGATCGTGAGACACTTCCTCTCTTGAGAGTGTTCCTCTTGAGTGACTTCTTCAGAAGAACCGTCCTCTTCTGAAGGAGCGGAAGTCTATGGACGATGATTCCTCTTTTAAGGTTTAAATCTTCAAACGTCGCAAGGATATTACGAGGTCGAATAGTGCCTTCAGGATACGTTGAACCGATTCATCTTCTCAATTTGTCAAGCTGGATCGCTCAATTTTTCGGAGGAAATCTTGTTCTCGGTGAGGCGTTCGCGAGTCTCCTCATCGCTGGAATCTTCATCCTCATCTGTATCGGTCTCAGGTCTCAGCTCATTATCGTCATGAGTATCGGAATGATGGTTCTAATGGCCTTGACCGCGATCGGATGGATTCCTGTTTACACATGGATTCTCGTCGCTCTCTATCTCGCTATCACTCTCGCAAGGAACTACAAAGGACTGTTCTAAAATGGACATAAACATCGAACAGAATCAGACTCTATACGCGCTCCTCCTCTCAGTCGTGATCTTCCTCTCCGCGTTCGTTCTCTTCGTTCAGCTCATTCCTCCAGAAGCATATAATCCATACAAGACATACGCGAACTCCTTCACTCCTTCAGACACAAGTCCGTCCGATCTGAACATCTTCACGTATTATCAGAACATAACGCTCACGATCAACAGCGCAACAACGAAGGCATGGTTCAATGAGACAGAAGTACATTTCGAGTGGTTCGACGATCCATTCTCCTCGGAAGTAAACGCGACAGTCTTCTCGATCCATCACTTCGAATGGGATTGGTGGATAATTCCGAAGGATCATGGATTCAAGTCGACAGATGGAGACGAATTCGATTATCACTTCGCGACAACAGGAAGAGATGAGAATTGGTTCTCTCATAAATGGCTTCTTCGTCACTACGATAACAGGACGGATCACGCGACGGCGTCCATGACTTGTGGACATATCACGTTGAAGCTCACGTTCACGTCGAACTCTTCTTCCTATACTCTTCCAGAAGCTCTCACGAATGAAGCTCCGATTCATATCATCGCGAATTGGGAGTTCGATTTCAGTCACATGGGATCGAATATCTGGAGTCTTCTTGGAGCTGTCCTCACTTTTCAGTCCATCGTCACAGGAATCACAGTTCTCGACGCGGTTCTGAACTCACTCATCTCGATTCCTGTCTGGACAGCGATCGTTTACATCTTTTATCGAATAATAACAGGAATGATTCCGACGGTCTCTGGAGGAGGAGGAGCGTGACTCAGTCGATCCTCAACAGACCGCGAAGAGTCGCGATCGCGTGTCTCATCTTCCTTCTGTTGTGGTCTGTCTTCTGGAATCTGAGAAGCGTACACGCTGAAGTCGAGAACGGATCGTTCATAATCTACGCTCAAGAAGACACTCTCGTCGACAAGGAACTTCCGAATCAACAGTCATGGGATACGAACACTCAGCTCCAGCTCGGCAATTCTACCGCGACTTATGGCCCACACGAGCATATCGGATACTACAAGTTCAACATGAGCGAGAAGAACGGAGAACTCGGAGCTTTAGACTTCTCAACCTTCAGAGCGTACGTCCTGATCTGGTTCGCTAATCTGGACATGGGTTCTCTCGGAGATACATATCAGCTCTACGATCTTAACAACGAATCATGGAGCGCGAGTTCGATCACATGGAATAATCGTCCAGCTCTCGATTATCCTGAAGGAATGGCTCATTCTCTCGGATCAACGACTCCGACGTACAAGGTCTTCGTTCTTCCTTGGGGTAATTGGACATACGGAACGATCGCGGTATGGGATGCTTACAATAACAACGTGACAAGGAGCTTCGCTCTCGGATTCTTGTTACATGATTCCTTAACAGAATGGGAGACCGCTGAAGGCTCTCATCCTCCTGAACTCTGGATCGAATACACTCGACAGATCACGACCGACGAATACACGTCCACTCGTCCAGCTCTCACGAATCCGAGTCGATACACTCTGACATACTTCGCGGACGAGGACGCGGTCGTGAAGAGCTTTGACGCTTCCACGAACTTCGGAACGGAGAACGATTCACAGATTCAATATGCGAGTGCTTCAGGAGTCACGACTTCGCTGTATCTCAAGTTTAATCTCTCGTATCCTGATCTCATCGATGGAGTCGACAATACAGAGAACTATACTCTCAGCGAAGTGAACTTCATCGCGGAGTCGATCTTCTTCAAACAATACTGTACGTTCGCTCCTGAAGGGTTCTCATGGGAGTCTTATAATCATCTTGAAGGACTCTTCAGAGATAATGAGACTTCATGGAATCAGACCGCGATCACATGGAATAATCGTCCTCAGAGTCGCGGATCGCTCACCTTGAAGCTGTACATCGAAGGACAAGGATGGACGACTTACGATCTCTCGCTTGAAGAAGACTACATCCGATATTCAGTCGGGAACAACTTCACCTATTCCGTCATTCATTCAGTCGATCCTTCATATACGCGACAAGGGTTCTCGAATTGGAGAATGACGGAGTACAACGCTCAATGTCCATACATTGAGATGGTCGTTCTCACAGAACCACACGCTCTCAGTCTTCCTTCTGTCTTGACATGGACGACAGCGGACGATTACCTTGCGGTCTCGTGGAGTATCAGTCCGTTTATCGCTGGACATCTTCTCTCCTCGATGATCTATCTCGTGACAGTTGTTCCGATCTCCTTCATTCTTGCGAAGGTGAAGAAGAGCGAGTTTATTAAATGGACGATCATTATCGCGAATTTCTCCTTCCTCACTATGTTCGTATGGTTCGGATGGTTGAATGTCGGAGTCTACGTGATCCTTCTCATCCTCACCGTTTTAATGCTCGGAGGAATCCTGAAGAGATGAAGATGAAGAAGACAGTTCTGATTCTTGTCGCGATCAGTCTCGCGATCCTGTCGCTCCTAAGACTTCCTTCTGTTCAAGCTGGAGCGTCCGAAGTTTATTGGTATGCTCCTCTCGATGATCTCTCAGAGACTTCATACGGAGGAGAAGTCTCGAACTCAACGATTCACAAACAAGGATATGGTTCTCTCAAAATGATGGACACGAACGCTTCAGGAGACACTTACATAACAGTCGCGAACTACAGTGTTTCGATTCCTTTTCAGAGTCCTCTTCCTCCTCCGAATCAGATGGTCAACCTCACGACCTTCGGAATCTATGCCTTCTTTAATAGTTCCTCCGCTTGTCCGACTCAGTTCATAAATTGGTTAAACGCTTCGGGAGGAGGAGTCGTCGGATTCAGACCTCACCTCGAAGGATCAGTTATGACTATGGACACGTTCCTCACCGATCCAACGTATCGATATTACGATACGGGAATCAGCGTCGAGAGTCTCGTCGGAGCGTGGCATTGGTATGAAATAAGCGTTTGGGAATGTACTCCGATTCCTCAGTTCCTCTATTACATTGACGGAGGTCTCGTGAACGGATTCGACTTTATGCCTTCAGGATGGACATGGACGATCGCTGAATCCTTCGTCGGAGCGACGTATCTGGAGACTTTTTCGGGATACTGTCTCTACGACTATCTTCGCTGGAATAAAGGAGAAGAGTATCCTCCTTATCTCGCTGGAGCTGGAATATTTCAGCTCGATGTCTCTTCGACTCCAATAAATGCGACGTTCGTGTACACAGACGGGAATCAGTATGATTTTCCTCAGAGCTTCCTTGTCAGCTCTGGATCGGTTCAGACCTTGACAGCGGTCTCAAGCGTCCGAGATAACGCGACTCACGTCCACGTCTTCGACTATTGGGATGTCGAGTATGTTGGACTCGTCTATTCTCAGACCGTGAGTGTAGAGATTCTCGGAGACACGGACTTGATCGCTCATTATCGAGACGCGAACATTCCTCACGTCGAAGAAGGATGGATCAGGATCGGAATCGGTCTGATCGGACTCATTCTTATGTTCATGTCGTGGTTTATTGGTTATTGGATTCATAAAGCTGGAGATACAGCGAAGGGAGGACTCGTATGGTTCGTGATGTTCATCGTCGGATATGGACTCTTCACAGTCCTTCTCGGAGGCTAGACGTGAGTTTTCTTCCTGATTTGACATTCTCTCAGCTTATCGGTCTCGCGATCTTCGGATTCTGTACAGGATTCGGTTCAGCTTTTGCGACATTGACGGTTCAATTCCTCGTGACGCATACGAAGAAGAACGCTGAGAGAAGTTTTAATATAGTCAAGAATCACACAAAGAAGAGTGAGGAAGACTGAAGTGTTTCCGATCGTACTTGTTTCCGAGATGGAAATATTCTTCGACACATTGATCTTCGGATCAGCTTCATGGTTATTCCTGACCTTCTTCATCGGAGCTTTATTCCTGATCTGTTACAAAGTCCCTCTGTTCTCGATCTTCGCTTTCGTGATTTCACTCTTCCAGATGATCGCTTACATCGATTATTATTCCGCTTTGACATGGACGAACTCCGCAATCTACAAAGTTATTCTTTGTATGATCGCGATGATCTTCTTCCTTTACATATTCGCTGGAGCTGTGCACAACAAATGAAACAAAAACACTCAGTCTCGTCTAGAGTCGTCGTGACTTCGATTCTCATGAGCTTGATTCTGATCGCTGGAGTCCTGTTCTATTCTCCGAACTCCTTCATTGAACTCGGATTCTGTACAGACGTACATAATAACGACTTCAGGAACATCGCAGTCTATCAATACAATGGAACAGCGACGAATCTCGTGAAGAACTTCACAGCGACAGGAGAATCAGAACGGATTCTCGATTCTCAACCGATCGACTTCGAGGTCGTCGTGAAACTGAATCTCACTCTCGCGTCGAGTACATCAGAAGCTAAGACGTTCACGAGAGCGAACATGACAATTACTCGAACGGATACAAGCGCGAAGATATGGGATAACGTCGCATTGAATCAGAGCGCGACGGTCACGAGCGACGCGAACTTCTATTATGTGAGCTTCCTCGGTAATTGGACTTCGGTTCTCGCAGTCGCTGGAGTGACTTATAATTGCACGACCGTCTATCAAGCATACTATTAATCCTGATCCTCGCGTCGAACTTCTGTCTTCTCCTTTCTCCGATCCGCGAGGTCTTCGCGACGAATCAAGGAGACCTTCTGGGTTCTGAAACATATCTGAGGAACGCGAACAGCGATGTCGCTGGATATTTGACTGTGACGAAGACTCGTCCGACTTCTACAACGAACAAGACGTTCCCGATCACAGCGACTTCGTCGGGAGCTGTTCTCATCGCGAAGTGGATCACTCCGTCAGTTCCGAACGCACGATATGACCTTCCGAAGAAGTATAACTTCCTCTTCCAGATGTACGGAAATAAGTCTTCGACGAACGTGAATAACGCTTCCTTCTTCGCTGAACTCGGATATTATCGGAGCGGAGTCGAGTATCCGTTCTTCAATTCAACGAGAAGCGATCGACTTGTCAATGAGAGTATGGTCGCGATGATGTGGCAAACAGCTTTTTCCACGAACTTCACACTCGTCAAGAACGATCGAATATACATGAAGCTCTATCTCTACGCGGAAGGAAGTGGACGCTTCTATTTTGGATGCGAGTCTCGATATGTTCCGTCTTTCGTTCTCGATCCTACTGAGACACGATTCTTCCGCAACGATTGGGTTGAGAACACAACGATACCGACAGCGTACACATTGACTACGGGAAATCTCGATAGTGGAACAGTATCTAACTTGGCTACGTCTGACAATTCTTACATGGTCTTTCGTGGAGCTTATAGTACGGGTAACAAGATCGTCAACGTCACGTTTTCGGGGATAGTTGGTGAAGGATTTCACCTTCCAATGCTTCAATGCAAACGTGAATTAAAATCGAACGTAACGGGCATTCTTGGAAATGTATCGTGGTACAACTACACGGCGGGCGGTTGGGACACGACGGCGGGGTCAATGTTTGCGACTCTGAATCCAACGACTTCCGACGTGACGTCCTATAATTACATCTTGAACTACGGGAACAAATACACTAGCACGACGGGTCGTGCATGGCAAGTGAAGTTCTATCTTTATGCGTCGGTGAACTTCACCGTATCTTTTGACTTGGTTCAATTCAGATCGACGTATTACACACTTCTCACGACAAATACGGCTTCGGCAGGCGCTATGGACGAAGACTTGTACGGCGCATATTCGGGCGCGCAAATTCGTATTGAGAAGATCAATCAAACATATTCTGGAGCAAGTCTTCAGAGCGAGAGTTCTTATCGGATCGATGGAGGATCAGATGTCGCACCCGTCACGACAACAGGAGCAAACGAGATAGTTAGCAATACTCACGCCTTCAGTGCTCTAACGATAACGAACATGACGACAATAGTTGTCTACGTTGACCAAAATGCCGCTGGAACTCTAACGTCCAGCGACCCTTCAACGGGGGGCAAGAAAGCCGTCTTCATGACGGAAGAATTCAACGATACGCAGAGTATTAGCGCGGTCTCATGGACGATCTATTATTGTATGAGATACATCGCAATTAGTGATACAGAAGCATGGTTCTTCGGATCGTCCACGAGGAATTCGAACATAACGAATTTTCAATGGACAACAGTCGGAGCGAAAATTTGGAATACAGTCGCGACATGGATGTTTAATCTCACAGCGAGAGCGTGGACGAGCGTCGGAACGTGGATCGAGAATCTCACGACGAGATCATGGAATAATCTTCCGTTCGAACTGTTCTTGATTACGAGGAGTTGGACTTCAGTCGCGACATGGGAGATCGATCTCTTCACGAAGACATGGAATCTCATCGTGACATGGGAAACTGATCTTCTGACAAGAGGATGGAACATAGCTTCGACATGGATAATCGATCTAGTAACGAGGAGCTGGATCGAGGCGAATATATGGAAGTTCGATCTTCTGACTCCTCGATGGAATCTTGTTTCGACATGGATGTTCGATCTCGGAGGACAGAACTTCGCGTTCCTGATAATTCCGATCCTCTTCCTTGTTTGTGCCGCGATCGTAATCTTCATTCTGACAAGAAAATAAAGCCTTCTCCCTTCTCCGCTTCCTAGACTTCCACGATACGCGGATTAGATTGACCGTCCTTTTTGGACTCTTGGAGATAGGAGAATGTCGATCAATCCAACCGATCGCGCATGAAAGTCATTCACGTTTGAACTTCATCGATAGAGTGAAGGAGGTTCTATGCTCTGGATTCGTCGGAATGAATTCAGCTCCGCAAGAAGTACAGAACCATTGATTCAGAACTCGATTTATTGATAGATGTGGACACTTCGTCGGATCATTCCTGATCGGATCGAGCTTCTCTCTTCCTTCAAGTTCAACAACCATACGTCTTCTCACCTCTCAGCTTCCACAACTTAACGAGATTCTCTCCTCTTGTTTTCGATAGCTCGGTCATAACTGTATCCTGAAGGTCGACAAGTTCTTCGAGCTTCGCGATCTCTTCCGCGACAGGATTCAGATGAAGTCCGACCTTTTTCGCAAGCGCGATCTCTTCGATCCGCTGTCTAAGATTCGATTTCTCCATTCAGAAACACCTCCAATAAGTTAAGAAGTGATAGATTACATAACAGAACCAGAAGCCAAGTCCGATACTTCCGAGATAAACTTTTACGCTGTTCATTTGACTCACCTTGAGAAGAATCTCCTCGCCCATGAATATAAAGAGTCCGAAGGAAGTGTACGACAGAACAGAGGGCTCGCGTGTATTTGTGTTGTACACTTACCGGACGCAAGAGAGCTGATCTCTCCATCGTTTGAGAAAAGTGTCCATGCGAAGTGTACAACAGTTCGAGCGGAAGTGTCGAACACTTGAGGAGCTGGACTTCTGATTAGCGATGATCGAAGTTCTAGAATTTGAGATGTCGCATATTCTAGAGGAAGATAGAAAAAGGAGGAAGGTTATCTCATCTTCTTCCGTACTATACAGAGCGCGAGGTATGAGACGACAGCGACGCTCCAGATCGCGAGGATCACCGCGACGGTCAATGGATAAATCGAGATTAGATACAAGAGTCCGAATCCTGTCATTGAAGCGATCGGAATCGTGTATGCAAGGATCATTTCGATGAGAATTTGATTCTGAATGATCCTTCTCGGTTTTTTCCGAGTCCACGCTTCGACGCTCGCGAGATGGTCGTCTGTCATGCTCTCACCTTTAAGTGATGTTTCTCCACGCGAACCATATCCAGAAGGTCGCGCTCACGAGGAAGGATGAGGTCAAGATCAAGGCGATTTTTGTTCTCGTCTTAACTCCTCCGAATTCTCTGTATATGTCTGAGGATTTAAAAGTTCAGAGTTCTTCTTCTAGAGGAAGATTCTAGAGGAGTCGACGAACGGAGAACGGGAGGACATTGAGGTGAGTCAATGCTTATTGAAGAACCGCTCTCCGTCCGTCGACACATTCTTCGCGTCAATAGGATATACGCTTTGTCCTAGAACCTTCCTCTATGTATGCTTATTAAGTCTGAAGTATCTTCTACGGTGAGGATCATTATGTGTGAGAAGAAGAGGTCTCGTATCTTTCGAGTTTTCTGGATCATGTCGATTCCCTTCCGTTTTTGTGTTGTTGGTCTCGCTGGACTTGTTTTCCTTTGGAATTGTTTTCTTGAGGATGTCCAGACGCTAGGAATAAGGTCTGTTGGAGCTGTCCAGAGACTTCGACGAAGTTCACGTAGAGATCGCGAGGACTGAACCTGATCTTTTCGAGTGAACATTCACATGAGACCTGAT
>Ga0184631_10000044_pt1 | contig 21742 bp, 21 predicted proteins | sample PLM4_90_b1_FD_133160 | JGI IMG/M metagenome (GOLD analysis project Ga0184631, IMG submission 133160) | Groundwater sediment microbial communities from an aquifer in East River, Colorado, USA - PLM4_90_b1 | ecosystem: Environmental > Terrestrial > Soil > Riparian zone | place: USA: East River... | reverse complement strand
GAGAAGAGCGATATTCACATCCATGTGCCTGCAGGCGCAATCCCCAAAGACGGGCCGTCCGCCGGTGTTACCATGACCACGGCCATCGTCTCCATGCTCACGGGCAGGTTGGTAAAAAATGACCTGGCCATGACCGGCGAGATCACACTCCGCGGCAAGGTCATGCCGATTGGGGGGGTGAAGGAGAAAGTGCTCGCTGCTAAGCGGGCGGGGATCAAGACAGTAATTCTTCCTCAGCAGAACAAGCATGACATCGAAGATGTGCCCGAGGACCTGCGCAAAGAAATGGAATTCATATTCGTGGATACCATCGATCAGGTGATCAAGAACGCGCTGAAGGAAAAAACATAGTGCGGGATGCCTGCGACGACGCATCAGAACGCACCGGGAATGACATCGCCACCAGGCAAAGACTGCCATCGTGGTTCAAGATTCGACTGGTAACGAATGAACGTGCGGCACAGGTGCGCACCCTTATCAGAGGCAATAGGCTCCATACGGCCTGCCAGAGCGCAGCCTGTCCGAATCAGATTGCCTGCTGGAATGCCGGAACGGTGACCGTTCTGATCTTAGGCAATGTCTGCACACGCGGCTGCCGATTCTGTAATGTGCCCAAGGGCGTACCGGCCCAGGTCGATGACGATGAGCCGGTTCGGGTTGCGCAGGTCGTGGCGGCCCTTGGTCTCAAATACGTAGTCGTCACATCGGTTACACGCGATGACCTTGGCGACGGTGGGGCAGGTTCGTTTGCCGCTACGGTCCACGCCATCCGTTCGGGCTCACCACATTCTACCATCGAAACGCTCATTCCCGATTTTCAGGGGTCTGTTCCCGCATTATCGATACTTCTGAATGCCGGGCCTGACGTGTTAAGTCACAACATTGAGACTGTCCCGTCCTTGTACTGTACGGTAAGACCGCAGGCATCGTATGAACGGTCTCTCCAAGTGCTCGGCCTCGCATCTGAGCGCGGATTCGTTACTAAGTCCGGACTTATGCTCGGTCTGGGTGAGGGAACTAATGAGGTTATTGAGGTCATGCGTGATCTGAGAACCGCTGGTTGTTCGATGCTGACACTCGGACAATACCTACAGCCAGGGAAACGATATTTGCCTGTCGTTGCATTCTACCATCCCGATGAGTTCGAACACCTTCGTGCAGTGGCATTATCCATGGGTTTTCGCAAGGTTGAAGCTGGGCCACTGGTCAGAAGCTCGTATCGAGCGGGATACTGAAGAGATACGGAACAGTGGCTGGCAAGATATCCCGTATTTTTTATTGGTCGTGCACCCTTAAGCATGTCAGAAAAATATGTACGCCGGTTGAGTCCCACACACAAACAACATCATAAGAGCTATCTAAATCGGCATATGAGCACCCAGGAAGGCAGCCAGCGGAATCCCCTTCAGGATACTCCAGATGACCGGCAGGTAAGAGGGAATAAATCATGAAGTTGCTGTATATTCTTAATGCCTCGAATTTTATCGGCATAGGCGGTATGGAATATCATCTGATCGATATTTCGAATTGGATGGAAGCGAACGGCGTTGAAACCGCATTGGCCATACGAAAAGGCACATTTGCTCATCGCACACTGCTTAAAGATAGGCCGAACGTGCATGCATTATCATGGACGGGGATCAATAAAGCGCTTTCCTTCTTTCAGGTAGGAAAATTGATTCGCGATTTTTCGCCGGACATCATTTCCATCAACAGGGAGCGTGACATCATCCGGGTATATTGCATTGCGAAGTTTATAAGTATCTTTTTAAAGAAGAAACCGAAAATCGTTGCATTTCTGCAAAATTCAGGGTGGAAAAGATTCTTTGTTTTGGGTAAGCTCGACGGCGTTATTTTCGCCACGCAGTATATGAAGAATGGATTTATCCCGAAGAACAGGTCCGCTGAAGGTAAATCGACGATTATCCATTATGGGATTAACCTACCCAATGTTGATCTTGAGGATAAAATCAGGATTGACCGGGAGAGGCGGATTTTAAAAGGGAAACATTTTCCTCTTATCGGAATGGTCGGAGAAATGAGGAAGAATCAAACCGAACTGATTGATGTCGCCTATCATTTGAAGAAGAGGATTCCCAATTTTACGATGGCATTCATAGGGAGAGGAAACGAGGACGAGATTGCTGCATTACAAGAGAAAATTGACCGGTTCGGGTTAACGAACAATTTCATTTTTACCGGCAGGATCGACCGGGAACTCATCGGTGATGTTTTTTTTGATCTCGATCTCTCGATCACGACACATCGGGGTGAAGCGTTCGGCATAGTCCACATTGAATCCCTTGCCTCTTATACACCGGTCATTGCCTATAACTCCGGCGGACTGGTGGAAATACTCGAAAAAGGGGGGGGGATACTCGTAGACGGAGGCCCGGAGAAGATGGCGGATGCGGTCTCCTTGCTCATATCAGACCATGCCCTCAGAAAATCCCTTGGAATAGCAGGAAGAATGGCAGCCGAGAAATATTTCAGCATCCAAGCGATGGGACAGCAAACCCTTGCTTTATATAATAAAATCATGGGAGAAGGGCGTTGAAGAAAACCTCGTCTTCTAATCAAGAAGATGATAAGCCTCTTAGCGATCGAACTCACCTGATTGATGTGTCCGTGATCATTGTCAATTGGAATACCCGGCGATTGCTTCTGGACTGCATCGCCTCTGTTTACGGCGTCTTGCGAAAGGGGTCCTTTGAATTAATAGTTGTCGACAATGGAAGCAGCGATGACAGCGTTGAAGCTGTTCTGAAGTATTATCCGGAAGTACGACTGATCGTGAATCCTCAGAATTATGGATTTGCCAAGGCGAATAATATCGCATTAAAATTGATGCGCGGAAGATATGCATTGCTATTGAACAGCGATACCACCTTAAGGAAAGGTGCGATTGATTTGATGCTCGACTTCATGGAACGCACTCCTGATGTCGGAATGTGCGGGCCGCAGCTTCTGAATGCTGACGGTACGAAACAGGCTTCCTTCGGGACTTTTCCCACGATCCTGAACGCGTTCTTGAGCAAAACGGTCGTACGTTTGTTGTTTCCCGGGTATTTTAAAAGGACGGCAGCCATAAGTCAGGACGTCGGAACTGCACCCGCTGTCGTTGATTTTATTTATGGCGCCTGCATGTTGGTGCGTTATGAAACAATGGACGACATCGGCTTGCTTGATGAAGATTACTTTTTTTTCTATGAAGAAACCGATTGGTGCTATCGGATGAAGCGCGGGGGATGGCAAGTCGTATATATCCCTGAGGCGGAAATCTACCATTACGGCGCTAAGAGTTCAGATCACATTAATACGCGGACCCGCATTGAATCATGGCGATCTCAGTATATATATTTTAATAAGAACTATCATTTATCGCAGCAAGCCCGTTTTTTCTTATACGTTTTGGGATTCCTAACAGTTTTAAAAAATCTTTTGGAATACAGTATATTGAACATTATTCTCGTCGGGAGTCGAAAACGATCACGTATGCGATGGATCATGTATTCGAATCTTTTTATCTGGCACGTGAGAGGATTCCCAGAATCAATGGGATTGCCACGATCCAGATGAAGAGAAAAAAGGACGTAAAAGAAGCAGGGAACGTGCAGGAATCAAACTTTAAAGACCACAAGAGAAAACCAAATATTAATAGTTAACATAATATACATTATCAGACAATTTAAACTATAAAGTAATTAATTAGACTATTGCTATAATGCGATGATTTAATGGCTTAAATATAAACTGGAATTGTTTGCATTTTTTTTATAGCTGTTAAAACTTGGCACTCATTAATCCTATAACGCGGCTTGAATTATCATAGCCCTCAATATGTTTGTGCATAGATTGAGTTCCAATCGTCAAGTTAAATTGTTCTGTTACCAGTCTCAGGCCATAGGTTAGTGCAGTGTAGTCGCGTCCACTGAGGGTCATCATGTCTTTTTGTGTGATCAGGGAATACTCAATTAACATCTGGAGGTTCTTGTATTTACTGATCGGGAATAGCAATCCCCCATTAATAATCCCATACAGGTCCTTCAGTTTATTGTTCGTGAGGTCCTGACCCGCCATTTGACCATCGGCGTAGATACCCAGCATATACTCCTTCCAGTTTATCTCGGTGCCGACAGACATGCCTATACGCATGCCCCAATGGGAAACCGAATTTGTTTTCATGTCGCTGTTATTTTCCGTCGGCATAATGCCGGTAACGATAAGCGCAACGGCAGGACGCTTTGAAGCTTCTGGCTGAGGCAAGAAAGTCCATTTATAAGACAGCTCTATGTCACCGGTTTTTCGTGTGATCACATTCGAACCGGTTGGACCTTCCGAGATGGTAACGTAAGAACTTTTGAATGCTAATTCTGAGCTATTCGTAATTCCAACGGTTGCACTGAACGGATATTCGGTGATGGTAAAATCAGGCCTGATACTGTTTTCAGACTGGATGGATGCCCCTATTTCGACGGTCCCCGGTGTAAGAGTAAATGGTGAGCTCGTAATAAGAAGCCCTGTGAGGCCGGACGTATTTACCGGACGATTCACAATCTCCAGTTCTTCCGCCACTGCAACAGTAGGCCACAGAATCGGCAACCCACACAAATAAAACAATATTATGAATGTGGGAAGTTTCTTTATTATCAATTCAATCCTCACTTCTTTCCAATCTTAGGCTCCGTGCCTGAAAGGAGACGCTTGATGTTATCCCTGTGCCGATAGTAGATCATGCCGAAGATAAAGAGGGCAAGTAAACCATAGGGTTTTGACTGTGGTGAGGTTATAAAGAAAGTCAATCCAGGGTAGCAGGCAAAAGAAACGAGCGCGGAGAGGGATGAAAAGCGCCAGATGTATGCGACAAGGGCCCAGATGATCAAGCAGAGTAACCCTGTCAAGGGTGCAACGGCAACGACCACACCATAACTGGTCGCAACCCCTTTTCCGCCCCGGAATTTAAGATAAACAGGGAAATTATGTCCAAGAATGGCGGCCGCGCCTGATAAAACAGTTATAGCATCGTCCTGAAAAAGGAACTTCACAATTAGCACGGGAACCAGGCCTTTCATGGTGTCCATCAGAAGGGTCAGGACAGCGGCCTTTTTCCCAGCGGCCCGCAGCACGTTTGTGGCCCCGATGTTGCCGCTTCCGATAGTCCGCACATCAACATCTGAAAAGAGCTTGCTGAAGACGAGTCCGAAGGGAACGGCGCCGAGAAGATAGGATAAGAGGATCGCGATTATCTGGAAGAGAGTGTCCATAACGGTTAGTTCAGTTTTTTCCAGTAGGTTCTGAAGTACTGCAATGCTGAATATACAGAGAGAATCAATGCGATCCAGAGAGCGTACGACCCGAGATCCCTCATCCAATCCTTGGTAAAAGCATAATCAAGAAGAAGGGAAAGGACAGCGGTGATCTGGGCTCCTACCTTGTATTTGCCGACGGTTTCCGCCGGAATGATGATCCCGTCGCTCGATGCTATTGCCCGGAGCCCCGTAACAGCAAACTCCCTCCCGATGATCAGTATAGCCATCCAGGAATGGACAATTTCCGGGCGTAATTCTACTAAGATAACCAGTGCGGACATGATTAAAATTTTGTCCGCGATGGGGTCGAGAAGCTTCCCCATTTTAGTCACCTGCCCCCACTTTCGCGCTAAATAGCCGTCGAGCCAGTCCGTGGCTGAGGCAAGCGAGAACACAACGCCCGCAGCGAGCGCTCGTACCGGGCTCGGGTCGAGCATGAGCACGATAAAAATGGGCACCGACAGAATCCTGCTGAGTGAGAGCAGATTCGGTACGTTGAAGATGATCAAGGCTGTCTCCTCCATCTGCGGTGCATCCAGACCCATTGCTCCGGGTTTTTTTGAATTGCGTTTTCTATCATCTTCGTCAGCATGGCGGTATTTGCAATGACATCCTTATCTCTGTCGCCGGTCTGGATCAGATTAAGAGGGCCGTCGATGATTACCGTATGCCGGTTGTTTTTGCTTCGATGGACGTAACCGAAGATCACCGGTGCTCCGAATTTTAACGCCATTGATGCCGCTGCCGTGGGGGTCCAGGCCGGCCGGCCCATGAAATTAACGAAAGCGCTCTCCACATCCGTGTCCTGGTCGATGAGTATCCCCATAATGCGGTTTTCCTTGAATACCCGGACCAATTCCCTGGAAGCGCCCGGCCTGCCGCGCAGGATTGTCTTCACACCCATTCCTGCACGAAGGTCCACGATCATGTTGTTTACCTGTTCCGGTTCGATGGGCGCTGCAATTACACTGAGGTTGTATCGGGCCGCCACGGCATGCCCCATAAGCTCCCAGTTGCCTATATGACCTGTAACATAGATCACGCCCTTACCGATGCTGATTGCAGCGAGGAGGTTCTCCTCTCCCCGAAATTCAATGACCGTCTCAAGGCGTCGAGGCGTCATGAGCATGATCTCAAGCAGACCCTTGCCGAGATGCATAAAGCAGCGTCTCGCCGTCCGGTGTATCCATGTAGGGCCTTTTTCAGAGAACACTTGTGTCAGGTGCGCTATTGCCCTGGTCCGTTCCCGAGGAAGCAGGTAGTATGCAACAAACCCAAGCACGCCCCCTGCCCATACTCCCAACCAGTATGGAACAATCAGGGAAAACAGCTTGATGAACCGGGTGATCCATATCAAGGAGATGCGGGTCACTCCTTTTTTCGTCTTACGGACCCACCCGATCATGAGCTGCGCAGCCTGCCCTGGTGTTTCAGGATGAGGTTGATGAATTCGCGCACTGCACCCCTACCGCCCGCTGCTTTGGTGACCAAATCCACATACGGCTTTACCGCTGGGTCTGCATCGACAACGGTCACGGCAAAACCCGTGCGTTTGAAAATGTCCAGATCCACGACGTCGTCCCCCATGTACGCAACAGCATCATCACGCAACCCGTACTTTGAAAGGATCGAATCGTACGCCGCTATTTTATTGTGTGAGCCCTGATGAACTTCCTGAATCCCGAGCTCCCGCGCACGGATGTTCACGACCTCTGCCTTTCTGCCGGTGATAATTCCAACGATAATGCCGGCCCGCTGGGCCATTTTGATCCCGTGTCCGTCACGCACATGGAATGCTTTGAGCTCATTGCCCTGATTGTCAAGGATGATCCTGCCGTCGGTCAAGACGCCATCGACATCAAGCAGGAGAAGCTTGATCTTTTTCGCTTTTGCCTGAACGCTTGTTTTAGTTTTTCTCATTTGTATTCCGTGTACTGACGCCTGATTACTGTCTATTGACCTTCTACACCACTCCTGCCTTGAGCAGGTCATGAAGATGAATGACTCCCTCAGGCACGGCATTGCGGTCTGCGACGATAAGACAGGTAATGGAGTTTTTCTCCATAATAGACACGGCCTCCGCCGCAAGAGAGTCTTTATTGGCTACCTTCGGGTTTTTTGTCATGATGTCCTTTGCTTCTTTTATCAGAAGATTCTCACCCGTTTTTTCGGTCTTTTCCATCCAGCGCCGGAGGTCGCCGTCGGAGATGACACCGACCAGTTTTCCGGATGCGTCTACGACAGCGGTAACCCCCATCTTTTTTGACGATATTTCATAGATCGCGTCTTTGATCAGCGTCCCCTCAGAGACCATGGGGACGGCCTCGTCCGTATGCATCAGGTCGCGTACACGGAGCAAAAGTTTCTTGCCAAGGGCGCCGCCGGGATGGAAACAGGCAAAATCTTCTTCCTTGAAACCGCGCTGGTCCAACAGCACAACGGCGAGGGCATCTCCCATCGCCAGTGTCGCTGTGGTACTTGCCGTCGGTGCGAGTCCAAGAGGACAGGCCTCTTCCTTTACACCAACGTCGATAACTACATCGCTGTTCTTGGCCAGTGTTGACTCCGGATTTCCGGTGAGCGCAATGATGCCGATCCCAAGCCGCTTGAGCGACGGCAGCATCCTTGATAGTTCATCGGTTTCTCCGCTGTTGGAGAGCGCTATCACCGTGTCGCCTCTCATGACCATGCCGAGGTCTCCGTGGATGCCCTCGGCCGGATGCAGGAAGAGCGCAGGCGTGCCGGTGGAAGCGAGCGTGGCGGCGATTTTCTTACCGATGAGGCCGGACTTACCCATGCCTGTTACGACTACACGGCCTTCGCAGTTCAGGATCATCTTTACGGCCTGTTCGAATCGTTCGTCAATGCGGACAATAAGCGCCTCAATTGCGTCAGCTTCTATTTTTAGAACTTTTTTTGCTCGTTCTATCATTGTTTTACGATCCTATCGATCTCCTGGGCCACTTTGAGCAGCGCGGGAAGCTCGTCCAGGATCAGCATGTTCGGCCCGTCGCAGAGTGCCTTGTCCGGGCAGGCATGTACTTCCATGAACAGGGCGTCGACGCCGACCGCAATTGCTGCCTTCGTGAGATAGGGAACGAACATTCGGTCTCCCGATGATACGGCCCCGCCTGCTCCCGGCAGCTGCACCGAGTGGGTTGCATCGAATACTACCGGATAACCGTAACCGCGTATGATGGGCAACGAACGCATGTCAGCAACAAGGTTATTGTATCCGAATGATACGCCACGCTCGGTTATGATGATCTTGTCGTTGCCGGTGGATGCCGCCTTCTCAGCCGCGTTCTTGATGTCCCAGGGTGCGAGAAATTGCCCCTTTTTAATGTTTATGACTCTGCCGGTCTTTGCTACGTCAATTATAAAATCAGTCTGTCTGCACAGGAAAGCGGGTATCTGAAGGATGTCCAGTATCTCAGCGGCTGGACCGATCTCCTCAAATCGGTGGACGTCAGAGAGGAGCGGCAGGTCCAGTTCCCTGCCCACGCGACGGAGTATCCGGAGCCCTTCCTTTATACCAGGCCCCCGGAAGGATTGCGCCGAACTGCGGTTCGCCTTATCAAAGGATGATTTAAAGACAAAAGGGATGCCGAGGTCCGCGGTGATCTGTTTAAGCCGGGCGGCAGCTTCAAGGGTAGAGCTCTCTGACTCGATCACACAAGGCCCCGCGATCAGGACGAACGGATTTTGCCCGCCGATGCGGATGTTCCTTATCGATATTTCGCGTGTCACGGCTATTTCACCTGCTCCCGCCGTTTCAAGGCAGCGGCGATGAAGGACGTAAAGAGGGGGTGAGGCTTGCGCGGGGTAGATTTAAACTCCGGATGGAACTGACATCCGAGGAACCAGGGATGGTCTTTCAGTTCCACGATCTCGACCAGTTCCCCGTCAGGAGATATTCCGCTGATCACGAGTCCCGCGGCCTGTAAGACCTCACGATAGTTATTATTAAACTCATATCGGTGGCGGTGGCGCTCGAAGATATCAGCAGTCCCGTAGGCCGCGTATGCCAAGGTTCCCTGCTCTATCTTGCAGGGATAGGCACCCAGCCGCATGCTGCCGCCCTTGTCACTCGTGACATCGCGTTTCTGCATGGACTTACTGCGGTAATCATACCACTGTTCGAGCAGGTAGATCACCGGTTGGTTTGTTTTTTGATCGAATTCGGAACTGTTGGCGTCCCGGATGCCGGCAAGATCACGAGCAACCTCGATCACGGCACATTGCATTCCAAGACAAATGCCGAAGTAGGGTATGTTCCCCTCCCTCGCATATTTTACCGCTTCTATCTTCCCTTCCACCCCGCGTATGCCAAATCCGCCGGGAACAAGGATGCCGTCCATACCTTTGAGCACTTCCCGTACACCCTTGCTTTCGATGTCTTCAGAGTCGACCCAGGAAATAGTGACCTTCGCATCATTGGCAATACCGCCATGGGTGAGCGCTTCGCACAGGCTCTTGTACGCTTCCTTGAGTTCGATATATTTTCCGACGAGGGCGATCGTTGCGCTTCTTGTCGGTTGCTTGGCCTTCCGGACGATCGTTTCCCACGTGGTAAGGTTGTTGCTCGGGACCTTAAGCTCCAGCGCTTCGAGGATCCGGTCGTCGAGTCCCTCGGCATGCAATTTCAGCGGGACCTCGTAAATAGACTGTACGTCCTGCGCGGTGATAACGCAATTTTCCTCCACGTTACAAAACAGGGCGATCTTCTTCTTCATGTCGATTGGGATGAGGCGATCGCTGCGGCACAGGAGAATATTGGGCTGGATGCCGATAGCTCGCAGTTCTTTGACACTGTGCTGGGTGGGCTTTGACTTGAGCTCATCGGCAGCCTGAATAAACGGCACCAGGGTCAGGTGGATATAGAGGACATTTTCACGACCGAGATTAAAGCGGAGCTGCCTGATCGCTTCGAGGAACGGAAGACTCTCGATATCGCCAATGGTGCCGCCGATCTCAACAATCACCACGTCTTCGTCATCGGCGAGGTCGGTGACCGCGCGCTTGATCTCGTCGGTGATGTGCGGCACAACCTGGACCGTGCCTCCAAGATAGTCTCCGCGCCGTTCCTTGGTGATCACATTATTATAGATCCTGCCAGAGGTGAAGTTGTTCTTCTGACCCATGATGACATTGGTATACCGCTCATAGTGGCCGAGATCAAGGTCGGTCTCCGCGCCATCGTCGGTCACGTATACCTCTCCGTGCTGGTAGGGGCTCATGGTGCCCGGATCGACGTTAATGTAGGGATCGAGCTTCAGAAACGTGACCTTCAGCCCCCGCGCCTCGAGGAGGGCCCCGATCGATGCGGCAGCCAGTCCCTTCCCCAGTGAAGAAACCACACCACCGGTAACGAAGATATATTTTGTCGCCGTCTTTTTCTTGTCCATTCCTGTTCTCAACTTTCTTCGATACGCGTTATTATTTTACTCAAATCATCAGGGATGTCAACACCAAAGGATTCGTGCTCGGTGACAACGGTCTTGATCCGAAATCCATGCTCCAGCGCGCGAAGCTGTTCGAGCTTTTCCACTGCTTCGAGCGCAGTCTCGGGCATGCGCGAGTAGTTCAGAAGAAAATCCCTGCGGTACACGTAGATACCGATATGCTTGTACAGGTGGCCTGCAAGAATAAAATCCTTCCATGATCCGTTGCCGGCCCAGGAATCGCGGTCCCAGGGAATAGGCGCGCGGGAAAAATAGAGGGCAAAATTATTATTGTCAAAAACTACCTTGACGACATTCGGGTCAAAGGCCTCGTCACGGTCCTCGATCCTTCTGCAGAGCGTCCCCATGGGAATGGAAGCATCGTGCATAAGCGGTGCGATCGCTTCGTCTATCATAGCGGCTTGGATCAGGGGTTCGTCTCCCTGCACATTGACCACGATACCGCAGTCGAGCGACTTCGCGACTTCCGCGATGCGGTCCGTGCCAGTGGCATGACGCGACGATGTCATTATTGCCTCGCCGCCGAAGGACTTCACGGCACGAAGGATTCGCTCATCATCTGTTGCCACAATGACCCTGTCGATCAGTTCTGAACGCTTGGTGCGTTCATAGACCCACTGGATCATGGGTCTGCCTTTAATGTCAACAAGTGCCTTGCCTGGGAACCGGGTTGAACCGTAACGGGCGGGGATCAGGGCGACAATAGTATCCTTTTTATTTTTCATGATCGATTCAGGCGAAAAACCTATTGACCTAATACTATCCAAAAGCTCAAACCTTAAATAATTCCAAAATCACAAACGACAAATACTCAACTGTTTGGTCATTGAAATCCGACGTTGCAACCTGGTTGTAATTTGGATTTTGATGAATAGGATGTTTTTGTTATTTATTATGAGATACAGCCAATTCCTTCCTGAAATATTCAATGGTCCTGGATAGACCATCAGTCACTGATACCTTTGGCTTCCATCCGAGCTTTTCGTTTGCAAGAGAGATATCAGGCTGACGTTGCGTCGGATCATCGGATGGCAGGGGCTTTTTAGTTATTTTTGAATTCGAACCGGTCATGGCAATGATCTTCTTCGCAAGATCCAGGATCGTATACTCCTCGGGGTTACCTATGTTCACCGGGCCCGTGAAGTTCTCGCTGTTCATCAGTCGCACCATTCCATCGATGAGGTCATCCACATAACAAAAGGAGCGCGTCTGGGAACCTTCACCGTAAACCGTGATGTCCTCGCCCTTGAGTGCCTGGATAATGAAGTTGCTTACCACGCGGCCGTCATTCGCCAGCATGCGGGGACCATACGTGTTGAAGATGCGCATGATCTTGATGTCCACGCGGTTTTGGCGATGGTAGTCCATCATCAGGGTCTCGGCAGCGCGCTTGCCCTCATCGTAGCAGCTTCTGATGCCAATCGTGTTCACATTACCCCAGTAGCCTTCTTTTTGCGGGTGCTCCGCGGGGTCGCCGTACACTTCCGATGTAGACGCTAGGAGCATTCTGGCATTGACCCGCTTTGCCATGCCGAGCATGTTAAGCGTGCCGATGATATTAGTCTTGATGGTTTTGACCGGATTGTACTGATAGTGGATAGGTGAAGCCGGACATGCCAGATGGTAGATCCTGTCCACCTCAAGGAGAATGGGGAACACAATGTCATGCCGCACCAACTCGAAAGCGGGATTTTGCAAGAACTGAGCAACATTTGTTTTTCTGCCGGTAAAATAATTATCCAGGCAGAGCACTTCATGCCCGTCTTTCAAGAGTCGTTCGCAAAGGTGTGATCCTAAAAAACCCGCGCCGCCGGTCACCAGTATTCTCATTAATACACTCCTATAGATTAACGTTTGTAAACAGAATTCTTCTGATGGCAATGATTACGAGGCCCGTTTCGGAAACAGTGTTCATGGTTCTTTAGAGGACGGAACCGGTAACACAACAAGTTGATACTGGTTTCGTCACCATTGCCGTTGACGCCCTATGTTCTTCCGATGCTGTAATAGGTGAACCCCATTTTCCGGAGCTCTGCCTGATTATAGATGTTCCTGCCGTCGAAAATGAGCGGTTTTTTCAAGAGTTTTTTAATTTTCTGGAAATCCGGGGTCCGAAATTCGCTCCATTCGGTCACGACTGCGAGCGCATCTGCACCCCGGAGCACTTCATAATCGTTTTCACTGAAATGGACCCGGTTTTTGAATATCTTGCGCGCCTCGGTCATTGCCACCGGGTCATGCGCCTTTACGGTTGCACCGGCACGGAGAAGACGATTGATGATGACCACGGAAGGCGCCTCGCGCATATCATCGGTGCGCGGCTTGAACGAAAGGCCCCAGACAGCTATCGTTTTGCCTGCCAGGGGCTTTGTTTTCTTTGCCGTTGTGCCTTTTTTTGCCTCCTTCTCAGCAAAATGCGCAATGATCATGTTCGAGAGAACTGTTTTCTGCTGTTCGTTCACCGCCTCTACGGATTTCAGGACCTTTGCATCCACACCGTACTCTTGCGCGGTCTGGACCAGGGCCTTCACGTCTTTGGGAAAGCATGATCCACCGTATCCTACGCCAGGGAACAGGAACTCGAAGCCGATGCGGCGATCATAGCCCATACCCTTGCGAACGTTGTCGATGTCGGCGCCCATGCTCGAGCAGATATTTGCCATTTCGTTTATAAATGATATCTTGGTCGCCAGCATGGCATTCGATGCGTACTTCGTCATTTCCGCACTCCTGATGTCCATGACAAGCGTGCGGTCTCCTTTACGAACAAGGGGGGCGTACAGCTCCTGCATGATTTCACTGGCCCGTGCGCTCTCTGCGCCAATCACTACCCGGTCAGGCTTCATGAAGTCTTCGATGGCGGCCCCTTCTTTGAGGAATTCTGGATTGGATACCACATCAAATTTGAAGCGCGTCTTGCTTGACACTGCGGCTTTAACCTTATAAGCCGTTCCTACCGGTACCGTGCTTTTATTGATGATGACCTTGTAACCGTTCATGTATTTGCCAATCTGCAGGGCGGCACCGAGCACATAGTTAAGGTCCGCAGAGCCATCTTCCCCCGGAGGCGTACCAACGGCAATGAAGATGATGTCGGAGCCTTTCACTGCCCTGGACATGTCCGTGGTAAAGGTCAATCGGCCGTGGGCCACGTTCCGCTTGATAAGCTCTTCCAGTCCCGGTTCGTAAATGGGCACCATTGCCGAATTGAGCACCGCGATTTTTTTCTCGTCGATGTCCATGCAGATAACGTCATTGCCGCTCTCAGCCAGACAGGTGCCGGTTACCAGACCAACATAACCTGTTCCAATTACCGATATCTTCATAACGCACCTTCTTTCAATCTGTTCTCATAGTGTAGTTTTTATCGATCCACTTCGTATACTCTCCACTCCTGATACTTTTTACCCAGGCAGTGTTCTTGAGGTACCAGGCGATCGTGATATTCAAACCGTTTTCGAAATCATGCCGTTGTGTCCACCCTAGGTCATGCTTGATCTTGTCGCAGTTGATCGCATAGCGACGGTCATGACCCGGCCGGTCGCCTACGAAAGTGATGAGATCACTATAACGGGATATTCTCTTCGCCAGCTGGTTGTCCTTTATGGGGTAGAGATTCTCCAGCACATCGCAGATCTTTTTTACAATCTCGATATTTTGTTTTTCGCACTCGCCGCCTATATTATACGTCTCCCCCGCTGTCCCTCTATTCAAAATCAGCCAAATGGCCTCGCAGTGGTCCTCAACATAGAGCCAGTCGCGGACGTTCTTGCCGTCTCCATAAACCGGCAGCGGTTTTCCCTCGATGGCGTTCAGGATAATGAGCGGTATCAGTTTCTCGGGGAAATGATAGGAGCCGTAATTGTTCGAGCAGTTCGAGATGGTGACCGGAAGTCCATAGGTGTGATAATAAGCCCTCACCAGATGGTCCGAGGCCGCTTTGGACGCGGAGTAAGGACTCCTCGGGTCGTAAGGCGTTGTTTCAAAGAAATAACCCGTTTCGCCCAGTGAGCCGTAAACCTCGTCGGTGCTGATATGGTGGAACCGTACGTCCGTTCTCCCCTTCCAGAGGTGGCGTGCGATCTCAAGGAGGCTGAAGGTGCCGTTGATGTTCGTCTCAACGAAGTCCTTGGGTCCGAAGATTGAACGGTCAACATGGCTTTCGGCCGCAAAATGGACAATGATATTTATGTTGAACTTCTCTACGACCTCTTTAACTTTCGCGTCATCCCTGATATCGCCCCGCTCAAAGTAATATTTCCCTCCGCTGAACTTCTTTTCTATCTCGGCAAGATTAAGCAGGTTTCCAGCATAGGTCAGCTTGTCATAATTCACGATCGTGCCGCTAAATTCCGTTTTATTAAAAACGTATCGAATAAAATTGGACCCGATGAAGCCTGCGCCGCCGGTCACCAGGATGTTCGCTGATGCCGGAAGCAGACATGCCTTCGCTTTTATATTGCAATCGTTATTCATGAGAGGATGTGTTCTCCAGTAAAAATAATTTTACTGATTCTTCCCAGGAGGGGATATCAATATTTAAACGATCTGCGAGCTTCTTATTGCTCATGGCCGAATACTTCGGTCGTTTTGCAGGGAGATTGAACGTTTCCATAGTCACGGGCCTGATGAATTTATTCACTCCGACCGCGCTCAAGATCACCTTAGCCCATTCATAGCGGGAGCAGAAACCGCTGTTCGTTAAATGATACTGGCCGGTCAACCCCTGTTCGAGCGCCTTGAGCGTAACATCGACTACCGTATCAGTATAGGTCGGTACCGAGAACTCATCGCAGGCGATCTTCAGGTATTCGCTGTTTTTCGCCCATTCAATAAGTTTGTAAATGAAATTCTGTTTACCGGCGCCGAAAACCCAGCTCAGCCTCAGAACCAGGCAACGGTCCAGCTCTTTTAGAACATACTGTTCTCCAGAGAGTTTGCTTTTACCGTATTCGTTAAGTGGATTCACCGAATCTCCCTCATTGTACAAACCGGTCTCCTTGAGCCCGTCGAAAACATAGTCCGATCCGAAATGGACGAGCATCGCTTTCTGTTTTGCAGCGGCCTGCGCAAGATTTTTCGGGCCTGTTGCGTTTACTGAGAAAGCCTTATCCTTGTCTTGTTCGGCCTTGTCAACGAAGTTATAGGCAGCGCAATTGATGATAATGTCCGGCTTAAGCGCGACTGCGGCATCTGCCACGGTCTTTGGGTCGGTGATATCCAGCTGTGCTTCATCAGGAGCGTTGAAATCTAAGGATCGCTCCTTAAATCGCTTGATGAACGCCTGGGCCAATTGTCCATTTTTTCCTGTGATCAAATATTTCATGAGGAACGTATATCTCCTAACCCGGACTAGCTGGAACCAAGAAAAGCCAAATCAAAGTCTTTGATACGCATAAAATCTAAAATTAATCATGATGCTTCATATGTAATCAGTGAAAATCTGTTTCGAAGAAGTCTATTTTTCTTCTTCCGGTTTAAATAATTAATTTTTAAGTAATGAAAAATTGTTATCAGCGTTCTGGAGGGTCGGATGGATCTTGTCCTTGTCCGACAGAACGGGGTCCTTGAGCGGCCAGGCAATTTTGATGTCCGGGTCGTTCCAGATGATCCCCCGGTCGTTGGCAGGCGAATATTCATCCGTGCACTTGTACATTACTTCTGCTGTATCGCTCAAGACCTGAAAACCGTGGGCGAACCCTGGCGGCACAAAGAGCATCAGGCGGTTCTCATCGGTGAGTTCCACGCCGATCCATTTACCGTAATAGGGAGAACCTTTGCGAATATCCACGGCAATATCATAGATCCTGCCCTGCATGCACATGACAAGTTTGCCCTGCGCCATGGGGGCTTTCTGGTAATGCAGTCCCCTGAGCACCCCTTTTGCTGATTTCGAATAGTTGTCCTGTACGAGATGTTCCATGATGCCACCTCGTACAAAATCCGAGTGCTTATACAGTTCAAAGAAAAAACCCCGGTTATCGCCGAACACCCGTGGCTGGACAAGTACAAGGCCGGGTATCTCAAGCAGTGTGAACTCAAATGGCATTCGGCACCTCTTGTTCAGCTACCATCGTGAGATAATCACCATACGCGTTCTTTTTGTGGAACTCGGCGGCCTTGAGCAGCCCCTGCTTATCGATGTATCCCAGTTTGTATGCGATCTCCTCGATGCAGGACATCTTGAGCCCCTGCCTTTTTTCGATGGTGGCAATGAACTCACCTGCCTCAAGCAGGCTTTCATGCGTCCCCGTATCAAGCCACGCATATCCCCTTCCTAGGAGTTCAACGCGGAGCTTGTTCTTTTCGAGATAGGTATTAATGACATCGGTAATTTCAAGTTCTCCTCGCCATGATGGTTTGACGCTCTTGGCGATCCGGACCACGTTGTTGTCGAAGAAGTACAGGCCCGTTACTGCATATTTCGATTTCGGCTGTCTTGGTTTCTCTTCAACAGAAAGTACCTTCCCCTGCTTGTCAAACTCCACGATGCCGTAGCGCTCGGGGTCCTTCACATAATAACCGAACACCGTGGCGCCTCCTGACGAATTCACGTTACTCACTGCCTTGCCCAGCATTTCCGTGAGACCGTGTCCAAAAAAGATATTATCTCCCAGCACGAGGCAAACAGAGTCGTTACTGATAAAGTCTTCGCCGATGATGAATGCCTCAGCGAGGCCATTCGGCTGTAACTGTTCCTTGTACGAAAAGCGCAGTCCCAGGTCGGTGCCGTCACCAAAAATATCCTTAAACCTCGGCAAGTCAATGGGTGTCGAAATGATCAAAATGTCCCGTATACCAGCAAGCATAAGCACTGAAAGCGGATAATAGATCATGGGCTTGTCGTAGATCGGGAGAAGCTGTTTACAAACACCCCGGGTGAGAGGATAGAGTCGTGTCCCGCTGCCGCCTGCCAAGATAATGCCTTTCATTGATCTGCTCCTCTGGTAAGGATGAAGTATTCAAGTGCAAAGTTCAGCGTTTCATGTGAAAAGTGAATGTCCGTTCCCATGAGGTAAGTAGATCATGGTCTCTTTGTTCTCTGTACCTATGTACCTTGTAATATTCTTTGTTTCAATTCTTCAGGTTTAACAATGGACGTTCCTACAACTCCGACCACGATCCCCGCTGCATAGTTTGAGATTCTGGCAGCATCCACCATGCTTGCTCCTGATGCCATGGCGAGCGTGAGCGTACTGATGACCGTATCTCCGGCGCCGGTGACATCGAAAACCTCGCGTGCAACGGTCGGAATGTGGGTCACCTTGCCGATGTGGTCAAAGAGGCTCATCCCCTGTTCCCCTCGGGTGATCAGTACGGCATCACACTTCAGCCGCTTGAGCAGAAGCTTACCTGCTTTGAGCAGGGATTGTTCATTGTCGATCTCCATATTTGCTCCGATGGAGGCTTCCGTGATATTCGGGGTAAGGATGGTAACACCGCTGTACATGCCGAAGTGGCTTACTTTGGGGTCCACAGTCACAATTACCCTGTGTTTTTTCGCTAGCCTCACGATGTCCCGCACGAGGCCACTGGTGACCACGCCTTTGCAGTAATCCGAAAGTACAATGGCATCAAGTCCCTCGCTCAGCTGCTTTCCTACGTAATCAAATATCCGGTGATGGGTGTCCCGCCCGATCCGCTCCTTCGTCTCGCGGTCGAACCTGACAACCTGCTGGCTATGCGCTATGACGCGTGTCTTGATCGTTGTGGGCCGTGCCGAATCAACGATAAGGCCTTCAGTGCGGATCCCTTGTTCTTGCAGCAGATGAAGAAGCTGTTTGCCGGCTGCATCTTGTCCGATCACACCGCAGACGCTCACGAGGCCGCCGAGTGAGTGGATGTTGTTCACGACATTCGTTGCACCGCCCAGGAGCAAACTTTCCCGCGTGACGTTCACAACGGGCACCGGCGCCTCAGGCGATATGCGTGAAACCTTTCCCCAGATGTAATGGTCGAGGACGATGTCTCCGACAACGAGAACCCGGGCAGCTGAAAAACGATCAACGTATGCAGTAAGACGCTTGATGTCCTTTTTAGAGATCATGGTTTGTCATTTTCCATATTCTATCGCGGCACGTATGGCCAGAATGGACCGGTGGATATCGTGTTCTTTAAGAGCATTTTTGCAGCACCCGTCCAACAGCCTTGAAAACCTCATCCACCGAAATATCCGCCATGCATGCTCGGGTGCCAATGGGACAGTTTTTTTCTTCGCAAGGTACGCAGGCGAGTCCCCTCCTAATGACCTGGTGTCCCTTGCCAATTGGTCCGGTGCGTCGGGGGTCGGTTGAACCGAAAAGCCCCACAACAGGTGTTTGCACCGCGGTCGCAAGATGCAATGGACCGGTGTCGGCGCTTACCAGACAGTTGCATCGGGCCAGTAATGCGGCAGAATCCGAAATAGAAAGATCACCTGCGGCGGAAACCGCCTTTTTTTTCATGTCCGCCATAACGTTCCGTACCAGTTCTCGATCCTCGTTTCCACCGACAAAGATCACCTGTGCGCCGAGTTCATCAATCAGCCGGTCAGCCAGTGCCGCAAACCGCTCAGGAAACCAGTTGCGTGCCGGTCGTGCCGCGCCCACGCTGCAATTCAAAGCAATTAGTGGTCTGTTGACGTCAATCCTGCGCTCTGACAGGAATTGATCAATATTCTTTAGCGCGCCAGGAGTGACGGGAAGTTCGATATTGTCAACAGAACCGTCAATGCTTAGCGAGCTTAACGTTTCAAGGAAATTTTCTGCTGCATGAAGCCGTCGAGCTCCCGCCTTGGACCGATTGTGTTTATGATATACAAGGATATGTCGTGCACCGGACAGGAAACGAAGCACCATCGAGCGCATAGACGGTTGCATATCAATAAAAAGGTCATAGTGCTCGTCTCTGATCCGCACTCCGAAGTCGATAAAGTCCATCAAATGCCTTTTAAAATTAGCTTTATCGAATACCAGGACACGGTCCGCGACAGGCGTTCCCTGAATGAGTGATTCTAATCCGGGAGAGACCACGACGGTGACATGCGCTGAGGGAAACTTCTTTCGTAATGCTTTCAGAGCCGGAAGCGTATGCAGCAGGTCTCCAATCGCTCCAGGTTTGAAAAAAAGCACTTTTTTCATTTCCATTTTCCACACAGTATATGTTAATGCCCTGAATTTGTAAAGATATTTTTGGAAATCAGTAGACACGGAGTGCTAGGCCACGAACTGTATGAGACAAATCATAGCGGTCTCAATGCGAATCATTTATAAATATACTTGAAATCATCGGGAAGAGCGAGTACTATTTAATCGGTTGAGCTGAGAGATCATCACGATAAATCCGAATGCGAACCTGGCTCGATCCGGTAAATATTATATTATTTTATGCAAGAAAGGATATATAAACCTATGGCTACTCCGAAAGTTGACATGGATCTTTGTATCGGGTGCGGACTTTGCTCTGATCTCTGCCCCAAGGTTTTCGAACTCAGGGACGACAAGGCATGGGTCACAAATCCGAATGCCTGCGATACCTGCGATTGTCAGCAGGCCGTAGACAGCTGTCCCGTCACAGCAATTTCAATGGAATAATAATCACCTCTGTTGCATCCTCTTCGAGGGGCGGTCAAACGCCCCTCTTTCCTTAGAAGTACCAATACCTCGTCCCCTGTCCAACCTTGTGGCAATGGCAGAAGTTTACATGACTTAATTACAGAATAATATTGACATTGCCATAAATATTTGTTAATCTACATTAAATGTTCGTATTCGCTAATCAAACATGACTATTCTGATATCTCCTAACATACTGGACAAGCTGGTACCGACAAGGCTTTTTGCACGGCTCAACATCGCTAATAAAATGCTTTTGGGTTACATGACGCTTGTCGTGCTCACCGTTATTGTAGTTGCCTATGCCCTCATCAGCCTGCAGCGAATCAATACATTGAACAGAAGCATTGTTAAAGTTGATATTATGGTGGAAGAAGCATCTGACAAGATGCTCGATGCCTTGCTCGGCCAGGACATGTACGAGAAGCGCTTTTTGATTCTCAAGAGCAAAGACATGATGGACCTCTTTGCGAAACGGGGGAAGGAATTCGATTCCTGGTTCAACAGACTCAAGGGACTTCCCGCCGCCGGTCTTCCCTTGGAAACACTTGAGAGTCTTTACCGGAAATACACCGACCTCTTTGCCAAGGAGACTCAGTTGATCCGGTCAAAGAAGGTCGAGCAGGCATACGCTGTCTCGAACCACGAAATGAGACGCGTTATCGATAAGCTCATCGATACGCTCAAAATCATGTCCTCTACTGCCAAGGTATCCCAGGATACGAAAATGAAACAGATATCCGATATCGGCGGCATTGCTTTTCAGACAACGGCGGTGCTCTGCATGATCAGCATTATTGCAGGAGCTCTGGCCGTGCTTGTTGTTACCCATCACATTTCGTCATCGATAAATAAATTGAAGGTGGCGACCGAGCGAGTCGCTGAAGGAAACTTTGATTATGATCCGAAGATCACAACGGAAGATGAGATCGGAAGCCTGTCCGGGGCCTTTTTGGCCATGGGAAAACGGCTCAGGAAACTTGAGGAAATGTATCTGGATGCCAGCCCCCTGACCCGCCTGCCGGGTGGAATTGCCATCGAGACGGTTCTTAAAAAACGGATCGACTCCAAAAACCCGCTCGCCTTCTGTGTCCTCGACCTTGACAATTTTAAGGCATTCAACGACCGCTACGGCTATGCAAACGGCAGCGAGGTCATTAAAGAAACCGCAAAGATCATCGATAATGTGGTAAAGTCCAAAGGCTCGCCCGATGATTTTATCGGACATGTAGGAGGTGACGATTTTGTCGTCATCACTACGCCGGAATTTATGCGTGAGCTCTCCAGCGAAATCATCAGCCAATTCGACCGTCGCATACCCGATTTCTACGACAGTGAAGAACGGGAGCGGGGCTATATCCTCGGGAAAACGAGG
>Ga0184631_10000043_pt1 | contig 22243 bp, 22 predicted proteins | sample PLM4_90_b1_FD_133160 | JGI IMG/M metagenome (GOLD analysis project Ga0184631, IMG submission 133160) | Groundwater sediment microbial communities from an aquifer in East River, Colorado, USA - PLM4_90_b1 | ecosystem: Environmental > Terrestrial > Soil > Riparian zone | place: USA: East River... | reverse complement strand
CGTTTGACACTTTCTTGTTGTTTCGACACCCATTCCGAAAGTTTCTGTGTCTTGTTGATTTGACAAACCATTCCGAAAGTACCTGTCAAATCAACAAAAATGTCGAAACAACAAACATACCCAATCCGAAAGTTATTGTCAAACGGACAAGACGCTCACCACGACGAAGCGTCTTTGGTCAAAAGGACAAGACATTCCTCAATTCGTCCTTCGTAACTCGTCCTTCGTAATTCGAAATGGCTAAGGTAGTATTTTCTGCTATGGTTAGTTCAGTTCGGGGGAAGCTGCGTGGTGGGATTTTCCGGGGTGGGCGCGCGGGTGCGGTGTTAATGGATTTTTATTCGCCCAATTCTCGCTCAGTGAATCAGGTGGTTCAAAGGGCGTCAGTATCGGATTTTTCCGATGGGTGGTATGCACTTACGGAAACCGAACGGGAGCTGTGGGATAAGTATGCTTCGATGCTTAAACCTGCTGTTTCTGGTGTTGCGGCTTATCTGCGTAATAATCTGCGTCTCGCTGCTGCTAATCACGCGGATTTGGTCGCTGTCTCTGTTCCGCCGGCTTCGCCTTCGACCATCGGCGCTCTGGCGGGGCTGACGATTAGTTGGATAGGATAGGTGATTTTATGTCAAATATCTGGTGTGCAGGTGGAATCGCCACAAGTAATTTACTGCGGATTTGTAAATCGACTGATGAAGGGGTTAATTGGACTACTGTTAAGTCTTTTGCTTCTCCTTATTATTCAGCAAGCCGTTTTGGGATGGTGACGTTGAATGATGATGCGATTGTGATTGTTGCGGCTGCAGCAAGTTCGGGTGGTGTGGCAAGGTCTATTCTGCGGTCGATTGATGGTGGGGTGAATTTTACTGTGGTGTTTGATTATAGTGCAAATAGTGTTGTAAATATCGTCAAGTCGCCAGTTAGTAACTATTTGTTTGCGGCTTTTAATAGGACTACTCAACAGTTTCTTAAAAGTATTGATGAGGGTGCTAATTGGACAATGGTTACTGTTGGCGCGGTTCCTGCTGAGGATGTGTCGTTTATTAGTGATACGGTTGGATTTTTGCTTACGACTTTGGCTATCTGGAAAACGACTGATGGCGGGGATACATGGACATCTAAAAAAACTGGATTGACGGATATGAAGGGCATTTTTGCCCTTGATGCTAATAATATTTGGGCGGTCTCTGGTGACCCCACGGAGGGCGTGTGGCGGTCAACTGATGGTGGAGAGAATTGGACGGAATATGCTCATGGTGGGGCTTATGGCTTGCATTCGGTGTTTGCTTATGATGCTACCCATGTCTGGGCGGCGGGGGGGCAGGCGAGTTTGGTCTATGTGATTTATTCTACCGATGGGGGTCAGACCTGGATAACGCAATCAGTTGCGGATGCCGGCGGGGCGCAAGCGGATAATTATGGACATTTGATTTTCCTGAATAACGTAGTTGGCTTTTTGGCGGGTAGGCGGCTGTTTAAAACGACGGATGGTGGGCAAACCTGGATTGAAAAGGGGACGCCACCGTTCTACTATGTGCAATTTGCGAACTGGTTTAATCTTGAATTTGCGGTGCAGTGGCGGGCGTTTAATATCACCGGCGCTGAACCTACGGATAGGACTACTGAGGGAATTGCTATTTCGGCATCTAACTCGCTTAACTTTGGCTCAGTTGGGGGTGGTAGTAACTCTGCGGTGAAATGTTTAATCTTTAGGGCTGTTGGTCTTGGTGTCTATACGACGATTTCGGATATGCGTGCCTGGTTGCAGTCTAAGGATTTGGTCGGTACAAATTTTTACTACATGGACATAACTAACACCTGGACGCAAAATAAAATATTAGATCAGGTAGCGGCGGGTACACCCGGAACTTGTCCGCAAAGTCTGCCTGGAGCTGCTAACCTTACGAAAATCGGCGGCGGTGATATTACTGGAGTCGGTCATGCGGACACTTCGCAGTATGTTTATGTTTGTCAGGCAATTGGCGGTGATGAGGTTGGCGGGGTGGATATAGATATGAATTACCGGGTACAGGCTGATAAAGCGTGAGGAGGTATAAACAGTATGGCTACTTTTACAAAGGATTTACCTGCAATTATTACTATTACGCCCTGGACGTTTTATCAGGATTTGCCTGCAATTATCACTGTTACAGCGGCGGGGTTTTTTGTTGAGTGGGATAGTCCTGATGATGCTAATTTGTATGTCGAAGTTTTCGGAGCGGTGAGGCTCAGGGGGCAAGCTGACTCAAAGAATACCTGGCATCTGCTCGGTACGGTGGTTTCTACTATTGGGCGATTCACTCATGACCCTGACCTCCCGGCGGGCTATTACTACATTGTGAAGCTTAGGGTGATTGATAAAGCGGGGCGGGTGTCGCCGTTTTCGCATGTCCTGGAAGTGATTACTGAATGAAGTCTCTGAAAGATGAGGATACTAATGTCTTAGGTTTGGAATTGATGAAAGCCCGGCGTTGGCTCTGGATGATGTATCACTCTGGAGAACCTGTGGTAGGTGAGCGTAAAGCTCAGTGTGAGTTTACGTTGACGTGGGTGCAATTACAACAAAAGGTGTTGGATAATCTTGAGAAATGGGATGAGGAAAGTACGACTTACGACTTACGACTTACGAATTAGAAAAACCTGTTCTACCTAAAAGTTTCTTAATTCGTACATCGTACCTCGTAATTCGTAATTCGAGAGGGGGGTGAAAGATGGATTTAGTTAATCTTTTTCAAACTGGCGGGATTACGTTGGTGTTTATTGGCTTTAATGTTTGGTTAGTGAAATTCCTGCTCGGTGTGATAAAAGAAAAGGATGATACTTTTATTCGGTTGGTGGAGAAATTTGATATAACTGTTAATGTTGCTCTTGATGCAATTAAGGATGAATTGAAACAGCATACTGAGATGCTTTCCAAAGTTTGTGAGCGAATTGAGAGAGACCTGAATGGCCAAAAAAAAAGCAATGACAACTAAGGTCGTCATTGCTTGGTATTACTAAAATGGTTATTCCCTCCTTTGTAAAGGGGGTAGGGGGATTTTAAGATGAAACCTTTTTTTGACGTTGGATTTTAAGCCTAATTTCTCGCCCATTTGCTTTACGCTGTTATAATCTCTGTCTTCGGGTAAAAGTTTGCAGGTTTCTACTATGCCAATTTTGGTGTAATTTTCTCTGATAATTTCCTTTTCTTTGTCAGTCCATTTTCGCCGTGTCCGTTGCATTTTAATTGTTCACCTTGCTTTCTGTGGTAAACCAGGTTCCGTTTTTGGGGGGTTGGGATAGGTTAGGTACGTGCCCTAACCTATCGGTTGCCTCCTGGTGTGTCTTGTTGGTTTTGACAATTTCTTGTTGTTTCGACATAACTTTCGGAATTGGTTGTCGAAACAACAAACATAACCATTCTGAAAGTTCTGTCAAAACCAACAAAAATGTCAATTACTGCGTTTTGATTTCCAACGAGTTTTCGTTGGGTTGGCTCAAATGCTTTACTCTGCCATTAAAGAAAGCTTTGCTGATGATACGGTATTCGTTCTTTGATGGTTCGGTGTTTTCCCTTCGTAGTGTCAATTGCCAACCTTGCTTATAGGGGGTGAGGGTTAATTCAAGCCCGCCCCATAATCGTCGGTAACTTTTGCCAGTGTTGTATGATTCGATTTTCATGTCCTTTGCAATTTCGGTTAGTCTCATTTTGTTGTTAAAATCCTATTTCGTCATTACCCCCCCCAACCCCCCCGAAGGGAGGTATAGAGGTTTTGTTGGCGTTATTTACTCCCCCTTGGGGGGGTTGGGGGGGGTTATTGCCTATCATGTAGAGGACATCGAAGGTTTTTTCGATTGTCTGGGGGTTTTCCTGTATTATTTTTGCCCAGGCTTGCTGTGCGCTTTCCGCTTTTTCTCGGATGTCGTTGTAGGTTGCATACTGTCGCTCGCTTTCGTCCATTTGTAGCCAGGCTACGGTTTCCCAGTGGTTTGCACTTGTGGGTAACCAGTTATTTGACTTGAAGTATACTGCACGTCTTAGATGATATTCGGCGTTGAATAGAATATCAGCTTCTATGGGTTCGCCATTTCTTGAACGGGTTATTAGGTCGATGTCGCTCTGCTCAAGTTCACCTTCCTTTAGATAGTTCTGGTAGTAAATTCCCATTGGTGTTGCTTGGGGCTTTGGGGTGTCTTTTCGCTCACTTTCTTTGTTTCGCGAGCGTAACACGCCGAATGTGTACTTGAGTGGGTCGTCGCATTCTCGTTCAGCGGTGATTTTTATGGCTGCCACGCATGCTTTGTATCCGAACTCGTCAAGCCACTCGATGGCACGGGTGTTGGTGAGGATGAAATCAGTGAATGTCTGGCTGAAAAGTTCAGTGAGTTTCTCAATTTCCGTTTTCATTCTTTTCTTCACCTCCTTTAGGTAGAGTAGCTTCATGCGTATCGAAACCTTCGGCGTTGGTTGTTATGCCTGCTTTTTCATCCAGCTCGGTGAGTAGTTTTAGTAACTCCTCTTTGGTGTGTTTGGTAGTAGGCGGTTTCGGTTTAACTGTAATAACTACCGGTGGTTGAGTTATGCACCCCCCCTCGGGGGGGTTGGGGGGGGTTACTGGTTTTGGTGGAAGTGGGTGCGATGCGTCTGCGCTGACGCCTTCTACTGGTTGAAGTTCTTGCTGTATCTTAACTTTTCTCTGCTTGGGTTGCTTTACTGGGGGTGATGCGTTCGCAAGGCTCACCAACGCCAAAGGCTTATGGTTCTCAATGATACCTTCTACTGGTTTAACGGCTGGTGTTGCTTTTACTTCTGTTTTCCTTGGGTGCGATGCGTCTGCTGACGATGCCTTCCTCTTTCCGACTTCCGACTTCTTTATAGGCTTGTAGCTGCCATTGTCGGTTTTTCTCATTCCTAAGAGTTTCGCTTGTGGTTCAAGGAGATAGGTGTTGTTGGTTTTGCCTAGACCAACTTGTTTAATCTCGATGAGTTTGACTTCTTTTAGCTCGTTTAAGCAGTTTTGGACTTCACGTGTTGATATTGATAGCTTGTTGGCAAGTTCTTGTTGCCCAGGCCAAGCTATGTCATCGCCTTTCTGCCAGAAATAACTGATAATCTGGTTGTAAAGTATCTTTGCACCGAAGGAGATGAGGGGTGATAAGCGTACTATTTCTGGCATGGGTGCAAAGCGAAAGGCTAAGAGCCGGTCTTTATTGATGATATTCATACGAATTACGAGGTACGAATTACGACTTACGAATTAAGAAACTGTTTGATAATAATAGTTTTTCAATTCGTAATTCGTAATTCGCCTTTCGTACTTTCCTTTCATGGCTTATCTTGCCATAGTTCTTGTTGTTGTATCTGCCAGAGTTCCTCTTTCTTGGCGATTATTGCCAGAATGAGCTGGTCTCGCTTTAACTTTGCATAATTCTTGACGTGCATTATCTTTGCTATTGTGCGAAGTTGCATCGTCCCTGCTTTGTTGAGGGTGTTTATTCCCTCAGTGATGGGATGAGCTGCTATTTCCTTTGTGGTGATAAAATCACTTTCTCTGCGGGTAATTTTAGGCTGCCGTAAGCCTTTGGCGTCGGTGAATGAAGTGAACATGTTCTCACCTCCCCAGATAAGCTCATGTATTGGACGTAGCTATGTTTCTTGATGAACTCGTAGATACGGCGGGTGATGTCAACGTCTTTCTTACAATACTCAATCACCTTGTCAATTTTGCCTTCTTTGTACCATTGAACGGCTTGAAGACCACTGCTATTTTTTCCTTCTCCCAGTGTCGCTCGTGCTACACTCTCAAGGGATATTCGGTGTCCTAAGACCTTCTGCATCTCTACTAGAATGTCGTATGATTTATGGTAGAGAAACTCAGGTTTGAGACCATAGGGACGTAATACCTCGTAATCGAAGCGGATACCGTTGAAGGTGATTATATGGTTGGTGTGATGAAGTTCCTTAACTAAAACATTGGAAAGGGTTTCATCATACGCTTCCCACTCACCTTCTTGGTCTATGGTTACGGCTATAGCTAAACCAAAGCTGGCGATATTGTTCCAGCCTCCAGGTACTTCTTGCGCTCCTCTTTGGGTCTCGATGTCTAAAACAAGGTAGGGGTTCATCTTTTACTCCTTATCAAAGATTGTAAGCTGTTTGGGCATTCTGGCTTTCTGTTGCCCTTTTTTTCTGGTGTTGAGGTTCTTATTATACGTTTTAACTTCCTGTATGTCTCCGCTTTGTGGTATTCTATTGTGTTCGTACCAAAGTTTTGTGGCAGCCTCGAGGTAAAATTGACCTTTGACTTTGCGGTTGTTGTTTTCTGCTTGGTAGATTAAAGACTTTCCGTTTATTGTTCTGAAACCTTGACGGAAGGGAATGTCGAGTATTCGGATGGGCTCTATTATGTTGAAGTGCCCGCTTATCATTAGCTTACTTTTGTTTTCTTTCTCGTTCTCGACGTTCATTACTTCGTTGGCTATTTCCTCGATGTCGGCGCTGATGCTGTATGTTGCTCCGGTGGCGTACTCTCCGCAACTTCTGCTTACTGCGTATCCGCCGTTGTCAAGAAGTTCACAAGCATATCTATCTCTGACTCGTTCTGAGGTTTTGGGGTCTAAGCCAGTGATTTGCTTGACTTTGAAGTAACCGAAAATTACTCCAGTCTTGCCGTCTAACATGGCGCAGTAAACGGTATCTCCCCAGTGCATTGACCTAAGTTGCTGGAGTGATATTCTTCGGCTGACACTATATTTTTCTGCTTCTTTTATGAAGCTGTTCATGGTATAATACTGTTTTCCTATCCAGTGTAACCAATCTGACATTTTGGTTTCCTCCAGTGTGTAGTTAAGGGTGAGTGGTGTGCTAACCACTCACCGCTTTTTTATTCTTTGTATTCTGTCCAGATAACTAAAGTTTCGTCCCAAGATTGTTCTCTGGCGTCTGAATTTGTAACATGGAATTTGACTTTAATATCTTTGGGCTGGATGTTCTTTGCGGATAACTCCTCGAATAATTGGTTGAGTTGGGTCTCCAGATTCTTTGTGTTAACTGTGCTGACCAGATGCCGACATTTTAACATTATTCTTTCCACCTTCTTTCTTTCTCGTTTATCCACTCCTCGAATAGTGGCATGAAAAAGGAGAATAGTAGTATTGCTGTTATTGCAAAGGCTATTGTTTCCATGTAAATCCCCCTGGGTACTGGTTACTGGTTACTGGTGATTTGTAACTGGTGAACTGTACTAATTACCAATTATCAATCACCAATTACCAATTACTACTCATTCTAAACTTGCATTTAGTGTTGCGGTTATAAGATTGGCAACGGTTTTTTGGGCGGAATGACGGGCATAGAGCCCGTCAAGTTCCGCTTGTAAACTATCTCGATGATTTCGGGCGTCAGTTGCTTCTTTGCTTGCCCTGTTCCAGCTTTCATCGCTAGCGCAAAGCTGTTTGAAAATGGCTTTCCGCTCGGTGTCGTTTTTGCCGTTGGTTGATGACTCTACTAAATGGCTCATTTCAATATCCTCGACTTCCAGCTCGCGGTCTTTGACCCTTCGCTTTAGCTCGGATAAATCGCGATGGGTGTTGAGAATGTTCTCGGCAGTTTGGGAAAGATTTGTAATGAGTTGGTCGAGCCCGGCTTCTTGCCTAAGAGTTTTCAGCGTGGTTCGGTTGAGCATTGTCCTCGCCTCCGTTGATTGGAAATGGTGTGATGCTTCCATTGGTGTCCGTTGGTGGTGTTGTTTCCGCGGGTTTGTACTCTTTGGCGGTTTGTAATAGCTTTTCTAAATTGCTGACTGTTAGCTCTGTGATTGGGCGTTTTTCTAACCCTTGTTCTTTTGCCAGCTTCTTTAGTGTTGGTTCATCAACATACTTGAAGCATTCTTTTTTATATTGGATGAATGTTTCTTTCGTGAGGGGTGTTTGGGGGTCGATTGTTGGTTGTTGATGGTTGATGGTTGGTGGTTGCTCGAAGTTTACTTCTACGTTGGTTATCTGCGGTGAAACTAAACCCGCCTGTGGTTGTGTTGGTGATGGCTCTGGTGATGAAGGTGTTTGTGGGGGTGGGGTGCTTTCTACCTGGTGTTTGGAAGTCTCACTTATGCTTGGGTGCGATGTGTTTGTGCTGATGTCCTCTACGCCTGGGTGCGATGTGTTCGGAAGCCTTACCAACGCCTGGGTGCGATGCGTCTGTTCGACGACGCCTTCTACAGGCTTATGGTCTGAGCCGATGTCTTCTACTCTGGCTTGGGGTAGGGGGATTGTTGAACTTCCTTTCTTTCTTATTTGTTTGTTTTCCTCACCGTTGATTACTTCTCCCCTTTGTAAAGGGGGTTGGGGGATTGTAATGGTTGGGGCTGGTATATCTGCGCCGGTATCAATGCCACTGATTAACTCTGTTTCCTCTGCTGAGACATAACCGCAACCTACTGCGTCTCGTAGTTGGCGATTTTTGGCGCGGGTCTCGGCAGTCATGTTGATAAAATCTGGGTTATGTAGCGTCTTCATATTGATTGACATGGGAGATGCCCAGCCTTCGCCTTCAAAGTATGAACCATCTTTCATTTCTACTCTTGCATGATAACCCGCTACCATCTTTTCGCCGTCATGAGCATTGCGGATATTCTCTGAGGTGATGGAGTGGATACCAGCTTGATGCGCTTTGAATAATAAGCCTACTTTGTTGACGTAGGGATTGCCTCCGAGAATGGTTATACCTGCTGGAGGTATTCCTATATCCTCGGCAAATGCTAAAATTTTTCTGGCTGCTTGTTGGGGTGGATTGAAGTTTTCCTGGTCGCTAAATTCGGTTGGATATGTGCTGCTCTCCCCTCTTGATAGCTTCTTGGGTTGTTGTTTTGATAACATTGTGATTTCCTCCTGAATATATACTATGCTGTGTTAATGTTCATTATAGCAGTTAATGGTAGATTTATCACGGTAAAATTATACTCGTATTTTAGGGTACTTGGGTCAAGTTCGTCGCTAATTTCCTCTATTTCAATAAGTTCGGCGTAATTGCTGTAAAATTCGATTTCGGCGCATATTATGTGCGCCGGTTCATTGGTGTGGGGATGGTGGATTTTGACTTTTAACATATTTGTCCTTTCCTTAAAGGGGTTACATATACCCTTTGTCTTTTAGGCTGATGTAGTTACCGTTGCCTATGATTAAGTGGTCAATAACGGCTATTTCTAAAGTCTTGCCTGCGATAAGTAAGGCTTGTGTGCATTGGATGTCTGCTGCGCTTGGATTGGGGTCGCCTGATGGATGATTATGAGCGAGTAGGATAGAAGCGCAGTTGTCGCTTAGAGCTATACGAAAGACGGTATGGGGACTGCAAACTGATGCACTTAGTGAACCTCTGAAAACGAGGTGCTTACGGATTACCTGGTTCTTGGTGTCTAAGGTTACCATAATCAATTCCTCTTGCTGGACGCCAATGAAGTGGGATGCGACAACTTTGTATGCGCTTTCTGGAGAGTCAATTTTTACTTTGTCCTCTTGTTCGCTTGCTAAAAGACGCCTACCGAGTTCAAAAGCGATGTTTAAAATCTGGGCTTCCCGCTCGGTTAAGTCGCCAGCTTGCTGTAAATCTGAGAGTGTCGCTAAAGCGATTTCTGCAACGTTGTCGTAAGCACAAGTTAATTTTTCTGCTTTGTTTGGGTCTCTGAGGATGTAGGCGAAAAGGTCTCGGTTGGAGAGATAACGCATTTGATCTTCGCTTAACACTAATGGTAAGCGATTAGCTTGACACCAATCAGGGAATGTCCGCTTCTTATTCTGGGCGGCGCTTAAATCGGGTATTGGATTTCCAAATAAATCTTTCATGAGAAACCTCCGGTATAGTAATATTTTTGTTGATTTCACCTCCCTTCAAAAAAATTGATGCGTTATTGAAAGGAGGTGAGATGTTAATGGTTTAGCGTTATTTTGTGTTTGGACAATTTCTTGTTGTTTTGACTGTCTTGTTGGTTTGACAATCTTTTTGTTGCTTTCACACCCATTTCGAAAGTTATTGTGAAAGCAACAAGACAATTTCTTGTCCGTTTGACAACCCATTCCGAAAGTTATGTTAAACGGACAAACATAAGAACTTTTGGCATGGGTGTCAAACCAACAAAAAGACAAATAATTCCGAAAGTTCTGTCAAAACAACAAACATAAGATACTTAGAGATTGAATAAGGTCATTTGTCCTTCTGCTATCTTGACTTTCTTGCGCTTGGGTGGTAAGGAAGCCATCTGCTGCCACTGGCGTAGAATTTCTTGATTTTGTTCCGTAATGGAAGGCTTTGGGGCTTCGGTTGTTTTGGTTGGCGGTGTTGGTGGAGAGAGCGGTGTACTATCAACCGCGTTTGTTGGGGCGGTAATTTTCAGACCTCCCTCAACCCCCCCAAGTGGGGGTAATAGCGTAGTTGGTGGTTCTGGTTCAGTCTCTGTTGGGTGCGATGCGTTGTCAATGATGCCTTCTACTGCGCTGGATGTTATTAATCCCTTTTGTAAAGGGGGTGGGGGGATTATTAATCCTGCTTCGTTGGAGACGAGAAACGTTACTTCGCTGGCAATATCGGATTCGCCTTTTGGTGTTGCAATCTCCTCTGGGTGTGATGCGTTCTCAATGACGCCTTCTACGAGAGGGGGTACAGAGGTTGCTGGTATTGTTGCCTTTGGGTGTGATGCGTTCGGAACGACGCCTTCTATGGGCGGGATTATATTATACTTCTGCCATTGACGAGTAATATCAGCTTCGTTGATGGTTGTACCGGTTGGGATGCCTTTTGCTTTTAAGTCATCGAGGACTTTTTGTAAGTCTATCTGTTCCTCGTGTTGCTCGAATAAGTGTCCATCAAGAGCAAGTTGGGCGGCAGCCGATTTGTTATTGAGTAATTGCCATTTTCGCTCATCAATGCTTCCTTCGGTCAAGACAATATAAATGGTTACGTCTCGCTTGCTTGTTAATCTATGAACACGAGCTATAAATTGGTCGAAGGTTGCATAATCCCAGGGTAAACCATGAACTATTACAACGTTTGCTGTGTCTAAGTTGTGCCCTAAGTTCATTGATTGTAGCGATGCGCATAATACGTTTGTGCCGTTGTTGCGGAAATCGTTGACAATGCCTGCACGCTTTTCGGGGCTTTTGGTCTGTATTTTCCCCGTGCTTTTGCTTTCATCAATTATGTGGACGGCGTTCACTCCCCATTTTTGGTTCAACTGGTTTGCTGTCCACTGTCCATAAGCCATTAGGTCGCTTCCTATTAGCACCTTGTCTCCCTGTTTGGCGTGTTGGTAAGCTAATTCTAAGACTTTTAAATTTGCCGGTGTCCAGTTTGGTGATTTGGAGTAATAGTCGGTGGGCTCGGCTTGTGGTAGAATGGATGAGAACTCTAACTTCCATAACTGTCCCAAGATTGCCGCGCTTCTTTCCACTAGATCTGGGTATTTGGAGATGGGTGCGGTCGGATGCGTCTTAATGAAATAATCCTTGAAGCCGTCAAGCCACTTTTCGTACATCTCTCTCTGCTGTGTTCCAAATGGGCAGGTGATTGGCTTGAATGTCCGCTCTACTAAGTTTTCGCCAGTTTCCTCTTTGCGCCGTCTGACGATTGATGAACATAAAAGCCTCCAGAGGATGGAGAGGTTGGAGACTTCGGGTAATACTTTTGGGCTGCCTATCTTATTGCCGAATTTGTCGTAAGTGTATTCGATTACGGCAAATTCCTTGCTAAACTTATCAGCCCCGCCTTCGTAAGCAAAAGGAAAACGGTAAGAGTTATTTCCTAAAGCCCACCATAGAAGCCAGAAGGCGTCTGGGATGTAATTCTTTATTGGCGTGCCAGTGAGTAATAGTTTGTGGCGTGCTTTGAGACCCCGTACAGCTTTGCTCATAAGGGTATCATTCCCCTTGATTTTTGTGCCTTCGTCAATGATTATGATACCTTGTTGGAATACTTTTCCTAAACGGCTATAAGCGGGCTTTACTTTGCTCTTTATGTGGCTGTAGCCGCAATCCTCGCAGATGCCTCTTTTGGGATGCCATTTGCCATGTTGCGCGGGCTCATTGCAGTTTGGGCAAAATTCTTGCGTGTCAACATCATGTAGGCGAGGATATTTCTTATAGGCTTGCTCACGCCAATCGTAGTATTCCTCTCCAGCTTTGGGATGGGGACGTTTGACGAGTTTATGAGGGAGTAGCTCAAATTCTCTGCCGTTGCGGGAGATGGCTTCGTAGTAGGTGATATACCAGCCAGTTCCGCCTTTTTTGAGGTGCTTTTCTACTCGACGAGCATCAGCGATGGTACGAATGACTTCTAACTTGCGAGGCGTTTTTCCGATAATGCCGTCGATATTGCGCTTCTCACCGAAAAAGTGTTCAACTTCCCTCTGCCATTGGGGAATGAGGTCTTGTGGTACAATTATTAGTGCTTTATCCTCTGCGCCTAAACGGATACAAGCCTCTGCAAATACAAGACCCGCTAATGTCTTGCCTAAACCCTGTTCCCATGCTAAAAGACCGCTCTGTTTGAAAAGTAAACGAGCTATATCCTCTGTTTGAAATTCTTTTAGCGTGAAACCGTAGTCGTTGGCAATTGTCGTGAGTAATTGTTTATGCCTGGTAAATTCCTCTGGGTAGCGAGTGGCAATGTCCTGGGGGTCGGGTAGCTCAAAGTGGTTGAGGATGTGAGCAATGTCTTGGGTAGTCTCGTTGAAGATATGGTCGCCGATGCTGATTTGTAATAACTTCCGTTCTTTTGCCTTGTTTTGCTCAATTAACTCGCCTTCTTTGTTGATTTTGCTTTCTTTGTATTCCTCACGGGTAATTATCGTTTGAACTGATAGCGGATAACCGCTACCTGCCCGGAATAGGTTCTTTGGGTCATCTTTTACGCAGGTTATGTTCTCCAGGTCGCTGAGAAAACCCAAACGCTGTTGAGGTTTTACCGGGTACATTGGACAGATGTACTTTTCCGCAGTGGTAAGAATATCCCTTACTGTTGCTTTTGTCCGCTCTGATATGGTAATCTTTTTGCCTTCCTCTAACTTTAGCAGTTGATTGAAGGTCTTGGGGTTGAGCGCAAAGTAATTGGCGGATTGATTGTGTAAACTTTCAATAATGCTGCGTTCGCCAGTGCGCGCTAAGAGTACCTTTTGATAGGGACTGAGTTTAACTCGAATGCGTTTATCAACGCTTATGCTGTAATGACGTTGCTTGCCGTCTGCCGGTGCATATCGCTTGGTGTATTCATCCTGTATGGCGGCAAAGTTATCGATGATTTCTTGCCGTTCCTCTACGTTTGTGTAATTGGCTACATACGGTGTTTGCATGTTTCGCTTGGCGATTATGCTCTGACCATGATGGACTAACTCGCTACGTGTACAACTTCCGTGCCAGGGACTTCTGCTGACAAGTGGACGATTGGTGAAAAATGCCATTACCGTTGGGATGTCTGCGTTCTCGAACATATCCTTGACTTCAAGTATGGCATAAATTAACTTGCCTTCTTCACGTGGGAGTATGTCTGTTAGTAATCGATCACGACCTGCAATTAGCACTCCCTGTCCATAAGGTGAGAGTAACTTTGTTGCATAGAGATAACATAACTCCGTTGAGTTGATTTTCCCGCCGAAGCTCTCGTCTTCCCACATTAGACCGAAGGGGGGGTTGATTGCTATTGCATCGAATAGCATATTTAGCTTTCGCATTAACGGATATACCTTTTGAAGGTCTCCAGTAATGACGGTATAGGGGGCGTTCTTGGTGTGGTCTGGGTCGATTTCGATGCCGAAACGACAAGCTGGAGGGAGTGCTGATAGTAAAGCGCCGTTCCCGGCTGTCATGTCTAAGGTTACTACATCTCCAAAGATAACCCCGACTAAATTTGCTGCTTCTTGAGGAGAGAAAAATTGCTGTAAGCCTTTCAAACCCCTCCCACGATATGTCTGCAACATCGATGTACTTGAATCAATCATGTCCTGAGTTACGGTTTCTGCGTCTATTTTTCCGCCTTTTTCGTTCATGTTATTCTCCTTCTATTGTTTGGGTTACTTGCCCCCCCTTGGGGGGGTTGGGGGGGGCTAAGTGTCAGATTTGTCGATGATGGTTTGATAACAGTTAAGGTTGAAAATGTTACTAGGATGTCCGATGGTCGCTGCTAGCCAGTCGATGACTTCCTGCATTTCGGCAGCCGTGTAACCTGCGTATCCGCAACCTACTGGTGTGAACCAGAAGGTTAATTCCGGGTGATTTTGGGCGTAATGCCATAATTCCCTGAGTTGGCGAGCAATTTCCTTCCGACTGCGAGACTGCTTTTGCCCAGGACGGCTAACGGTACAGATGGCATACGAGTCGCCTTCGATACCGTGCATAAAGCCGCGGGCTATGCCAAAAATTGCACGTTTGCCGACTGTATGCTTGCCTTGCCTTGATTCGGCAATGGCGTTGAGAAAGAATTTATCTTGACGCCAGGTATTCGCTGAGTCACCACGAAAGGCGAAGCCCGCACTCCCAGCGCCGTGAAAGCCCTGTTCGTTAGAACCAAAAATGAAAATGGTATTTGTAGGGTAAGAAGTTGTGGTTGCTTGCATCGTGATATTCCTCCCTGTTTTATTTGGATTTCACCCTTCTTACAAAAAAATTGATGCGTTATCGGGCGTGTTTTTGTTGTGCGTTTCGGTGTGGTATTTGGTGTGCTTTGTTGATAAAAATAAATATCCCATTTACAACTGTGAGGGGTATTTATTACAGTCGTAAATGGGATAAATTTCTAATAACCTTGTCTTAAAGAGATTGAAACGGTCAGGTTATCTCGATGCCATAATAACCATCTATTTCCGAGCTTATTTAAAGTGGATACTTCTCGCTTAAATTTTGCTTGCTGAAGTTTAAGAACAGCTTCTCGGCATTCGTCACTATCTTTGAAAATTTTAACAATGTGATTTTCAAAGAGGGTATAATCTTGAATTAGTAAACTGGATGCTAATTGGTTTAAGTCTTGCATGTTGAAAGACTCCTTATTTTAGAGGAAGTGTCTTGTCCTTCCTGCTTATTTTGAATTTCACCCTTCTTACAAAAAAATTGATGCGTTATCGGGTGTGTTTTTGTTGTGCGTTTCGGTGCGTGAGTTGGGCTGTCTTTTTTCTTGCGGCGTAGGTGAAGGGGGCTGGTGGCGGTTATGTATCTCTCTTTGGGGGGGTTGGGGGGGGTGTAGTCGGCTCATGGAGGGCCTTAACTTCCATTTAACGGCTATTTGGCGGAAACCCACTCTAAATAATCTCAATCGTGATTTTTTTGTGATTTTTTTCTGAGAAATTTTTGGGAGATTTTACTACTTTTCCCCTTTCCCAAAGGGTTAATGGCTTCTGTTAATGGTTGGTGTTCGTGGACTTTGTTTTATCTTGTTTGCAGATTGTGGATGTGTTATATTTGGATTGTCTTGTTGCTTTCACAATAACTTTCGGAATGGGTGTGAAAGCAACAAAAAGATTGTCTTGTTCGCAAGGCTCACTATGCTGAAACGTCCCGCCTTTGTGCGAGATGCTGCAAAGCGGGAGCTTTTGTACGGTGGGGCGGGCTTCAGCCCGTGTCTTTTGGGGTTTGGGGTTTCACCCCATTCTATTCCTCTATGTCAAATTTTGCTCTTTTGTCTGTTGTTAGTTAAATTAGGATAAACTGTTGTCATAGAACGGTTGCATGCTAACGCAAACAAGCAAAATTTGTCCTTTTCCCCCCTGTGGGGGGGCAGGGGGGGGGAAGGCGTGAGTGTTGTTGTTAAACCCTCCTTTGTGAAGGGGGTGTTCACAAGGTTCACCGACGCCAAGGGCTTACGGTTTGTTTTTTTGACAAGTACGGGTCTTTTTGTTGGTCGGACAAGAAATTGTCTTGTTGCTTTCACAATAACTTTCGGAATGGGTGTGAAAGCAACAAAAAGATTGTCAAACCAACAAGACAGTCAAAAAAACAAGAAAGTGTGCAAGGCACAAGAAATTGGGGTATGTTGAAATTTAATTTCTGTTGCTGGTGTTCTTATGGGGTCGCAGGTCTGGTGACAAGACAGTCCTGTCATCTTCTAATTAGAAAGTAAAATTGCCGTTTTGTCGTCTCATGTTGAAATTTTGTGTGTGGTTTTGAATTTGTATGTTTGTTTTTTTGACAAGTACGGGTCTTTTTGTTGGTTTGACACCCATGCCGAAATGTCTTGTTGTTTCGACACCCATTCCGAAAGTGTCTTGTCCGTTTGACAACCCAATCCGAAAGTTATGTTCGCAAGGCTCACCACGCCGAAACGGCTTTGGTCAAACGGACAAAAAAAGTTCTGTCGAAACAACAAAAAGAAAGTTATTGTCAAACTAATAAGACAGTCAAAAAAACAAGAAAGTGTTTGGAAGCCTCACTAACGTGGTTTCGCTTCCCAGCCCACTTTTAGTGGGCTTTCAGGGGCTTTAGCCATTATGTATCCCCCCTCGGGGGGGTGGGGGGGGGTAAAGGGCGGGGGGGTGGGGTAACTACGGAACAAAGATGGGGTGAGAACGCAATGAATGAATGGTGGAATTGAGGAAGTATGTACCCCCTTTGTAAAGGGGGTTGGGGGATTTTATAGGGAAGGTCGCTACCCCGAACGCTTAACAGGATATTAACGCTACACAGGTAGTCCGCAAACCGACAACAAAGCGCAAACAGAGCGTCCCTCTTTTTGTTCGTTTCACACCCATTCCGAAAGTTCTTATGTTTGTCCGTTTGACACTTTCTTGTTGTTTCGACACCTATTCCGAAAGTTTCTGTGTCTTGTTGATTTGACAAACCATTCCGAAAGTACCTGTCAAATCAACAAAAATGTCGAAACAACAAACATACCCACTCGGAAAGTCCTTGTCAAACGGACAAGAAATTGTCTTGTTGCTTTCACAATAACTTTTGGAATGGGTGTGAAAGCAACAAAAAGATTGTGAAACGAACAAGACACTTATTTCCCTCCCTTGGGGGGCGCACAAGAAATTGTAGTGAGCTAAAAAAAGGGAAGTAACCCCGGTGATGGGATTACTTCCCCACTTGGCGTTATACCCCATAAGCCTTTGGCGTTGGTAAGCCTTGCGCATCAAAGACGCTTCGTCGTGGTGAGGCTTCCGAACCGAAAGCCTTTGGCGTCGGTGAGCCTTGCGAACACTGCCGCTGTCCCTCTTTGGTTGGGGTGCTGTCCGTGAGTTCAACTGCTTGTTTTTTCTGCCGGTAGGTGTTCCAGATGATGAGCCAATCGGATTCGCTTAACTCAGCGTTCAGGTTAATCGTTCCTTGCTGCATTTTGAATAACTGTGCGCCGACTGACTTAACCTGCCAATCGTGTGCTTTGTTAATGCGGGTGACTAATGGTTGAGCATCCTTAGAGGGTTGGATATTCCAGTTGATTTGCTGCCAGAGTTTCGTGGGTTTCTCAACGGGTTTCCAGTCGTCCCAGTCGTCCCAGTCAATTCGATGCCAGCCATAAGTTGGTTGAGCTTCGGGGTCGCTCATTCTCTTGTTATCGCCATCAAAGCGGTCGTATAGTTCGGGATGTTCAAGGGCATCATTCTCGTCTGGGAGTTCCTTACTGAGTTCGCAATAGAGTTCGTAAATGCACTCGACAGCGTGCTTTATGTCATACTTTAATCCCTGTATCCAGTAATCCCAGAGATTGAGTTCGGGGTCAACCACTTCTAACCACGTTGCTAATTCAGTTGCTAATGTGATGTCGCAGTTGAGTGCGTGCTTAACACGTGATGCTGTGGTGACGTCATCCTTTGCGGTTAGCACTTCGTGGCGCTCAAGGATGGTATTGCCGTGAGGGTCGAAGTCGTCTGACTCTAAGTATGCCCGATATACTGTTAGTCCAAGTTCCTCGACTTTGTGAATAATCTGTTGGTCGCAATCACCGTGAATGTCAGCGTCGGTATGAAAGATTTCTCGTAGATATGTGCGCTCGACCGGAGGTTCGTCTTCTTCCGGTCGATCTGCATCACTCTGGTAAAGAGGTTGATGGTCTTTGCGTGGAGACCACTCTTGCTTATCAAAGCCGTCATAAACTTTGATACCTTTTCGATAGGCGTCAATCATTGTGTACCTTGTCCCGCCGTAATTTCGTCCATCGTAAAAACCGATTAAATAATCACAACCTTTAATCATCTGCTCATCCCTGCGCATGTAGCACCTCTTGTGCCACTCCTTGCATACGATGGTTACCTGAGCTGCACGCTCGATTATTCGCTGAAGCTGATGTTTGGCACCGGGTTTCCACATTGTTGTAAACTGCTCAACTGGACATGGAAGGAATACGTGGACGTTCAATCTCATGTTGAGTGCTCGTTGTGCTACTATCATGTCTGTCCCTAATGCTCCGCCAACTCGTATCTCAGCTTGTGGATACTTGGTTTTAATGCCACGTAACCAACTATGCACATACGGGTTGATGTCGAGGCGTTCGGGATGGGCTTCCGCTGCCAGCTTATTCTTATTGAAATTTCGGTGTCCTGTAAACGTGATTATCATTGAAACCGTCTCCTTATTGAATAAATGTAGAAGTTATTTGAAACTGATGAGGAGGTTCGACGGCCTCCCCATCACCGTTACTTACTAATTACTACAACGTGCTTGATATGTCTGCACTGTGTGAGAATCTACTATTCCTGGGTCATCTCGAATTTCATCCTCAAGGTATGGATTCACGTCCTCAAAGTTTTCGTGTACCCAAGCTAACTTCGCTTCCTCGGTGTTGGGCAGACTGTCGAACTCCGCCCAGTTTGGTGAGTTGCTGCTTTCCTCTGCATTTGCAAGGCTCACCAATGGCTCCGGTTTATAGGAGTTCCACACACGGTCATCCTGTTCCATGCGAGAGTGACACTCATCAACTGCATTCCAGTTAACTCTGCTGAGCTCCTGGCACTCGCCTTCAGCTCTGAGTTGCATTAACAACCTGCCTAAATGATTTTCACCCTCACCACGGCACTTATTACACGTGCATCGCCCCCAGAACTTATCGTGCCACGTGTTCCACTCCACTATCTCGCTACTGGTTTTCATTAACTTCCGATACCAGGTGTTCCCACTGGCGAACTTAATTCTCAAAGCATACTCCATAACGCCGATCTTAACTTCCTCCCAATCGGGTCGGAGTTTAATAATCTTACCATATTGCTTGGCTTCAAATGGGTTCATTCCTGCTACTCGTTGATGTATCTCAACTTCGGATTTATCAGCTTTCATTGCCTGATAGAAGTTCTCAACGGTTGGGTACTTAATCCCTCTAAGACGGATGGGTTCATCTAACGGTATCATGTTGGAGAACCAGTTTTTAATTGACGGTGGTTTAACGCTTGCCTTGACTACCGGTTTAGGTGATTGCGGGTGAGGTGAGAGCTCCCCACCATCAACAACTTCAATACCATACTTACTACCGATTTTTATCAAGGTTTCTTTCAATAACCTACGGTGGCATGTCTCATCACTTCGACAATAGCATACTAAGGTTACTTGCTCCATGCGGAAAACTTCCCTAAAAACCTCACGATTGCTATTCCACGTTAATCTTAAATTACCTAAATATATCCACTGATATTCCTCCCAACTCATTTTTCCACTCTTAACGCCTCTAACCATATCCCAACTTGGCGCAAAATGCTTCCCAAGCTCGCTTCCACTCTGAACCGTAATGTCTAATCGATCATTACCTCTATAACCGACTGATGATGTTCTTATGACTAACTTCATGATTTACTCCTTATGATGAAAAATATGTTTGTTGATTTTACAACCAATTCCGAAAGTCCTGTAAAATCAACAAGACAATTATCGAGAGAGAGCTCCTAACTCCCTCCCGAGTTACTACTAATACGGAACTGAACAATCCACTTTATCACAATCTTTTAACTCACATGACTCGCAACACTCAAACACTTTATCAACTTCCACTTCCTCATCAAAGAAAACCAGATCCTCAAAGCCTTCACCTGAACAATCCCAACAATCCTCAAGCTCAACAACTTCAAAATCATTAAACCAAAGCCGTTTCGGCGTGGTGAACCTTGTGAACATAAAACTATCCCTCCTAAATCATTAGATTTTTAATCCTTGTTTCTCTGTTGCCACTCGCTCACTCTCTGCAAAGCTCCAGAACATGCTGTCAAGTAGGCGATGAAATCATGATTTTTGCCACGAAACTTACCGCAGCCGCAAACGGCGGCATGGGCTTCTTAATATCGTTCTGGAGGGTGATAACTCAAAAATCATAGATTTAATCAGCCTCGCCTGCTTTGTGCCTTGTGCTCATCAACTGCGGTTTCTAATTGATGCTTTGACGAGCACAACGCACAAACGGCGACACCTTCAACAGCCGTCATTTCCCCATCGAGCATTACGCTATCCCTAACGGTGGCGAGAACTGGGTTGAGCTGGCTTTTCGCAGATCAATCCAGTTCCGCCACCGTAGGAGATAGGCAATCGATTGGAGAAATGACGAGCTGTTGAAGTGTACTTGACAGACATGTTACAATTGGAGCAGAGAGAGAGAGAATTCCACTTAGTTTTTCCTCGCAGACGGTGTTTCTCACCATAGGGACGGAAAGGGGGTCTGGGGGAAAACCGATACGGGTTTTCCCCCAGCTATTGTTGTCAACGAAGTTGTCCTCTTCGTTGGGCAAGATGCCGTCATTTCCCCTTTGGACATTACGCTACCCCTAACGGTGGCGAGAATTGGGTTGAGCTGGCTTTTCGCAGATCAATCCAATTCCGCCACCGTAGGAGGTAGGCAGACGAAGGGAGAAATGACGTGCATCTGTTTGATAAGTGTGCAAGGCACAAACATAACCTTGCTTCGTTTAGGCTGAGTGTATGCCTGGCCTAAGATGACGGTTTTGGGCAAAACGTTTTTTTTCACGGCGTTACGCTCGCGCGACGCCCGCACGCAATTTTTCAATCTTTCCGAATTTCAAATTCTCCGCCCTTCCGACAAAAAAATCCAGATTTTAGTTTCTGAAGTGGGACAAATAACGGCCTATTGGACTGTGCCTCACCGCAACGTACCGTTTCGCGCCAAAGACGCTTCGTCGTGGTAAGGCTTCCGCGCAGAACGCCGAGTTACCAAAGCCTTTTCGGCGTGGTGAGCCTTGCGAGCATCCCCGCGTTTGTTTTGGGGTGGGGGCGCGCAAAACGTTTGAGAAAAGACACGTTCTAGTCGGTCGAGCTTCGTCGGCTTTCGGCATGCGCAAGGGGTATTGATGCCGCAAACCGTGTGCTAAGAAAGCTGTCAGAGAAAAGTAAGTCCGACATGCCGACCAGGATACGCTAGCGTATCTTCGTATCTGCGGGGGTTTGGGGGCAGCTAAGCCCCCAACGCGGGGGGTCGGGGGGGCGCGAAGCCCCCCTTTGTGGAGTTTAAACTAATGGTTGATAAGAAGCTGGGCGGGGGGGTGGGGTAACTATGGAACAAAGATGGGGTGGGGACGCAATGAATAAACGGTGGAATTGAGGAAGTATGTACCCCCTTTGTAAAGGGGGTTGGGGGATTTTATAGGGAAGGTCGCTACCCCGAACGCTTAACAGGATATTAACGCTAAACAGGTAGTCCGCAAACCGACAACGAAGCGCAAACAGGGCGTCCTTGTCCCTGAGCAAAAGAAACGAGGGTCTTGAAGGACGAACCCTCAAGACCCTTGCCAACCTACCCCAACAACAACTTTCTCAACCACACACGCCAACTCCAACCCAACCCATTATCATCAACTAACAACCTTCTCATCCTACTTCCAAAACTATTATATTTCCTCACAAACTCATCCTCTTTTTTCCACACCTTACTCCACTCCCTCACTTTCTTATCAATTTCCCTTTCTTTTTTAATTCCAAAAAATCTTAAATCTATTAACTCCCTCAACTTTTCATCCAACTTAATTCACCTTCCTTCTATTTTTGTCGAATAACAGAACATGCTGTCAAGGGGACGATAAAATCAAGATTTTTGCCACGAGGCGGTGGCAGCCGCAAACGGTGGCATGGGCTTTTTAGCCACGCTTCGGAGGGAGAAAACTCAAAAATCTTAGATTTTATCAGGATGGCTTTGCCACGATTGGAAGCCCGTCATGACCGACAAAAAAAAATCCCACCGGTTTTTTCTTTTCTGTATTTTATTTTGTCGAGACATGACGAGGCTTTCCAATCGCCCTTGACAGTCATGTTACAATTGGAGACAAAAGGAAGGAAGGATAACGGTGATTACACACTGGGGGGGGGGTTT
>Ga0184631_10000041_pt1 | contig 22625 bp, 16 predicted proteins | sample PLM4_90_b1_FD_133160 | JGI IMG/M metagenome (GOLD analysis project Ga0184631, IMG submission 133160) | Groundwater sediment microbial communities from an aquifer in East River, Colorado, USA - PLM4_90_b1 | ecosystem: Environmental > Terrestrial > Soil > Riparian zone | place: USA: East River... | reverse complement strand
TTAAATTTCACTATCCACAGGTTATCAAGGCATTGTTAGTTATTTACATTTGCAACGGTGTTTCTTTAAAATTTATTTTAAGTATAATACTTACATTGAAGTCGCCTCATCTTTCGTTACTAATTTTAAAGCCTAGTTATTAAGTTAATTACCCTTATAAACCATTATGGAAACTGAAAAACTTTGGCAATCGGTATTATCTGAATTAGAAATTCAAATCTCCAGACCTAATTTTTTAACGTGGTTTAAAAACAGCCGTTTGATTGATAAAAATCTGGAAGGAGAGGTTGTTATTGCCCTTGGGAACAACTTTGCGAAGGAATGGATTGAAAATAAATATCACAAAACAATTCTTGAAACCATGATTTCAATGGACGACTCAGTTAGAAAGGTAAAGTACGTTGTTGTTCCGGCTTCAATGGAACAAAAAATTGATCTTGTCAGCAAAAAAGTTCAGCCCCAGGCTCCTTTTGAGGAATTTAAGATTGATCCGGAAACAAATCTTCATCCAAAATTTAATTTAAAATCTTTTATTGTTGGTGGCTCAAACGAACTCGCATATGCGGCGACTTTGGCAATTATTAAAGACATAGGAAAAAAATATAATCCTCTTTTTATTTATGGCGGAACAGGATTGGGAAAAACACACTTACTCCAGGCGGTTGGAAATGAAATTAAAGCTGTTCATAAAAATAAAGTTAAGGTTCGCTATATTCCTTCGGAAAAATTTGTTAACGATATTATTTCCGGAATAAGAAATAAAAGAATGGAAGATGTAAAAGAAAAGTATAGAAGTGTTGATGTTTTAATAATTGACGACATCCAATTTATTGCTGGAAAAGAAAGGAGCGAGGAGGAATTCTTCAACACTTTTAATTCTTTATATGAGAATGACAAGCAAATTATTATTTCTTCTGATCGTCCACCACAGGCAACTCCTATTTTAGAAGAGCGTTTGCGTTCCCGTTTTAGTGGGGGAATGATTGCCGACATAAGCTATCCGGATTATGAAATGCGTTTGGCAATTATCAAAACAAAGCTTCAGGAAAAGAACGCTTTTTTGCCGGATAATATCTGTCAATTAATAGCCACTAAAATACAAAGAAATATCAGGGAGTTGGAGGGTGTTTTAAATAAAATTATTTTTTACCAGGAGGTGAAGAATACCGAACTAACACAGAAACTTATTGAGGAAATTATTGATAAAACAGTTCGGCAATTATTTAAAAATATAACCCCTAATCAGATTATTCAGATTGTTTCCAGTTTTTTTGAGCTGACCGAAAAGGATATTATTGATCATTCCAGGAGAAAAGAAGTTGTTGAACCGCGACAAATCACAATGTTTCTTTTAAAAGATTTACTTGATATGTCTTATTCAGATATAGGGCATAAGTTGGGGAAAAGAGACCATACAACTGTGATTCACGCGTGTGAAAAAATGAATCAAAAAATGAATTCTGACCAAAAACTTAGTAATAAGATAATTTTAATAAAAGAAATGATTAATAATAAATAAGTTATCAACATATTAAAAACTGTTGGCAAAAAAAAATACTTATTAATCATCACTTATAATTCAGTTATCACCAAAAAACATTCCCCCTACTACTATTACTACTATTTATTATTAATATAATAGAAGAAGTAGAAGAGGGATTAAATATTTATGGAATTAATAGTTTTAAAAACAAATTTAAAAGATGGTTTAAATGTTTTAGGAAAAATTGGATTTGAAAATTCAACATTGCCGATCTTAAAAAATTTTTTAATAGAAACAAATGAAAATAAAATAAAACTTTCATCCACTAATCTTGAAATTGCGGTGATAAGTTATATTCCGGCAAAAATAATAAAAGATGGCGAATTAACAGTCCCATCAAATATTATAAGTTCTATAATAAACAACCTTCAAAATGAAAGGGTTAATCTTGAAATTAAGGATAGTAATTTAATAATTAAAACTGAAAATTACAACGCTAAAATTCAAGGAATTAAAAAAGAGGAATTTCCAATAATACCTAAAATTGAAAATAATAAAGAATTTATTGAAATAAACAGTGCTTTATTAAAAGAAGCTCTTTTATCTGTGATTAGTGCGGCACAAATTACATCCATAAAACCTGAATTAAATGGAATTTTATTTGATTTTCAATATAACCTAATTAAATTAGCCGCAACCGATAGTTTTAGACTGGCTGAAAAAACAATAAATAATAATGATTTTAAGGCTAATATAGAAAAGAAAATAAAAATAATAATTCCTTTAAAAACAATCCAGGAACTAATCAGAATTATTCAAGATAAAAACAACGAGAAAATACAGATTTATCTAGATTCAAACCAAATTCTTTTTAAATCAGAAAAATTTGAGTTAATTTCAAGGATTATTAATGGGGAGTTTCCTGATTACCAGCCTATTATCCCGGAGTCGACAGTAACAGAAATAAATATAAATAAAACAGAATTAGTTAATGCTTTAAAACTTACAAGTTCTTTTACAGACAGATTAAACGAAATTAAAATAAAAATTAAAGACGGAGCTAAAAATATCGAAATTTATTCGGCAAGTTCCGGATTAGGAGAAAATCAATATTTAATTCCGGCAAAAATAAAAGGAGATGCGGTTGAAATAGTGTTTAATTGGAAGTTTTTATTTGATGGAATAAAAAGCATAGAAGGAGATAATATAAATATTGGATTAAACGGAGATAATAAGCCGGTAATTATAAAGTCAGGTAATAATCAGGAATATTTTTATATTCTAATGCCGATTAAAGCGGAATAAGGAATAGATCTTAGGCTTTAGGTATTAGGCGTTAGAATAAAACAGTTAAATAAGAAGGAAAAGAAAGTAATTAAAAAACTGCCGAACTAGTTCGGCAGTTTTTTAATTATCTATTTACTGGTTGGGTGTTGGATAAAATTTGTAAAAGATAAGGAAGGTTTTGTTGTGACCAGATTTGTGTTGGAGTTTCCCAATTGTTATATTGGGAATCGTTTCCAGGATATTGAGGAATATCTCCTAAAGGATTATTTTTATCCACAAAATAAAGAATATCGTGGATCTGTCCGTTAGTTATAAACTGACCATTGAGCATAGGTTTTGTTTCGCTAATAGGATCTGGCTTATTAAAACTTTCATTTGGGAATTTATTTATAGCTTCGGACATAAAGGCATTCCATATCGGAAGAGCTGCTAAAATACTTCCAGCGTTTTTTTGCATTGATTCCTGGTGATTATTTCCAGCCCACACTCCGGTAACCAAGTAAGGAGTATAACCAATAGTCCATGCGTCTTTATAGTCGTTTGTGGTACCAGTTTTTAAAGCAACATCTCTGTCGTCAAAAATAGTAAGGCTAAAGCTTCCGGAATAAAGCGGTTTTCTCGCTTCTGAATCTGAAAGAACGTCATTTATTAATTTTGCATATTGAGGCTCAATGACCTGAGTTGCCCGGTCTAAATATTTTTCCAAAGTGTTTCCATTATAATCATCAACTTCCAAAATTATATTTTGATCATGCCTGATTCCATCCTGGGAAAAAACAGAATAACCCTCAACCATATCGGTTAATTTAACCTCTCCTCCTCCTAAAACCAATGAGAGTCCATAACGACTTGGGTCATTTAATGTTGTGAGTCCAAAATCATGTGTTGTTTGAATAACATCATTAACTCCAACAAGATAGAGCATTTTTACCGCAGGAATGTTTATTGATTGAGCCAACGCGTTGCGCAAATTTATTGGGCCTCTAAATTGGTGGTCAAAATTTTGAGGATGATAACAATCCGGATTATCAACAGAGTAGTTTATGTTTGTGATAGGGCAACTTGGGCGCGTGGAAAATTCTGTTTGTAAATCAAAAACAACTGTGTCTGGGGAATAACCTTTTTTAAAGGCGGAAATATAAATAAAAGGTTTAATTGAAGAGCCTGGCTGTCTTAGGCCTTGCGCGGCGACATTGAAGTTTCCTTCGTTGGCAATGTCGAAGTAATCTGCAGACCCCACTAACGCTAAAATTTGCCCGGTTTTAGGGTCTTGAGATACTAGCGCGGCATTTGTTCCCTTGTATAATTCTTTGTTCTTTGCGGCGCCTTCTTTGACAACTTTCTCTGCAACTTGTTGTAAATTCCAATCAAGAGTTGTGATAATTTTTAAACCTGATTTGTTTACAAGAGCGTCGCCATATTTTTCCAATAAATAATCTTTAACCATCATCACAAAATGAGGAGCTTTTATGCTGCCTAAATTTTTCTCTGTAAATATAGGGGTTATTTTTTGATTCCGATCTTTTTCTTCCTGGTCAATGTATCCTAATTGAAACATCTGGTCTAAAATATTGTTTTTTCTTTGCATTAATTCGTTAATATGAGACCCCCAAGGAGAATAATATGAAGGGGATTTCGGAATTGCCGCCAAAGTAGCTGATTCAACAAGGGTCAAATCTTTTGCCGGTTTCCCAAAATAATTTTGACTAGCAGATTCAATGCCGTAGGTTCCGGCTCCGTAGGAAATTTGATTAAGGTAAAGCTCAAAAATTTTATCTTTGGAATAATATTTTTCTATCCAGTAAGAAAGGATAGCTTCTTTTATTTTTCGAGTGAAAGTTTTTTCAAATGACAAAAAAGCATTCCTCGCTAATTGCTGAGTTATTGTTGAAGCTCCCTGGCTTAATTCACCCGTTGAAATATTTGTTATTATCGCCCTAATAATGGATTTCCAATCCAAGGCGGAGTGAGTGTAAAATTCGTGGTCTTCTATTGAAAGAGTCGCTTTTTTAACATAGTCAGGAATTTGATCAAAAGGAATAACAGTCCTTTTTCCATTATTATTTATTTCGTAAAGAAGATTTTGCCCGGTGCGGTCATAAATTTTGGTGGATTGGGTCATCTGCCATCCTATTGATTGTTGGGGATCGGGCAAGTTTTTGGCCAATTGCGCCAGTTCGTAAAGACCGGCCGCGGACAATATTGTTAATAATAAAACTGCAACAAGCAGGGCCTTGATGCGAAAAGATATTTTATGTGTTTTTTTATGTGGTGAAGTCATGTTTGTATTATATAACTTTTGGATAGGAAATAGGAAACTAAGGCAGGCGCTAAGCGCTAGGCATTAGGGAATTCACAGGAAGCAAGAAATAAAAAACAAAATAAATCTCCGCACCAAAGTGCGGAGATTTATTTTATATAAGTTCTTCTTCCTCGTCGTCATCCCAAGCTTTTTGTTCTCGCTCGCGGTGCTCTTCAAGGCTTTCTTCGATGTTGTCTGAGGCCACATCAAAACCTTCTTTTTCGGTTGCGAGCTTGGCAGTTTCGTCGAGTTCAGTATCTTTTTCTATGTCGTCATCTTCTGGAAATAATCCATCCTCGAGATTTTTTTTCAGTGTTTTCAATGAAGTATTTAACTAAGCTGTATTGCCAGTTATATTTTTGGCGACCTTTTAAATATAAGTTATTAAATAATAAAATTTATTGTAAAAGATTATATAAAAAATGCAAATATTATGGGCAAGTTGTCGATGCGGTTGTTAGTGTTCCGCCTGCAGTAACAGTGACTAAATGGCAATCTGAGCCAGTCGCATCTCTTAAAAGAAGACCATTTCCTTGTGTGGCTATGTAAATATTTCCATTGCTAACCTGTAATTTTGAAGTTGGTGATGCTGCTCCTATCCCAACATTTGTTCCGGAAAAGTAAACTAAATTATTTATGCTTCGCCATAAATTTCCGGTAACCCCGACATCATAATTTCCGGTGCTTCCAGGAATAAGATTGTCGTCAAAAGTTGCGGCAGAGACGCGTGAAAATGCGCCGTGAAGCGCGCGAGAGAGTTGGGTCTGTGGATTTGTGCTGTTAAAGCTCATTTGAATATCAACAGAAACCTGGTCATGTCCGGGCGCAAAAGATATCTTTTTAAATTGCAAACTATCAACAACAACTTTTGAGGTTGTTAAGTCTGTGGTGTTGGTTGTGCATTCATTTGCGCTTGATTGTCCGGCATGTCCCTGGGCTAATTTAATAATTCCCCCCACTAAAGAAATACAAGTTGGGTCGGTTGATGTTGCGGATTGCATGCGTAGTTTTAATGTTGATGTTGAAAGTCCGGCAGATATATCAATATTTGCTGAATCTTTTACTAAACTATTTATTCTGGTCATTGCAAAATTCAGTTGGCTGGCAACTTCATTTCCAGAGGTTTGTTGATTGCTTATTCTAACCACGCTCAATAAAACGCCGCCCAAAACTCCTCCGGCAACAACCAGGATGACGAGATAGAGGAGCATTTCGATTAGGGTGAAGCCCTGGGCAGGTGAAAGGTGAAAGGTAAAAGGTGAAAGGAGGGAACGGAAAAGTTGTTTGAATTTTTTCATTAAAAATATTATAACAAAATAAGAAATAAGAAGTAAGACTTAAGAAGTAAATAGAGTAAAATAAGTATTAAAAAAATAAGCAAACATCTTTTACTCACGATCGTGAGTAAAAGATGTTTTAATAATGAAAATAAAAAAGCCCGCGGAGTGTCCGCGGGCTTTTTTATTTTCATTTCAAAACCCTCCATTTTTCTGTTGTAAATTTTTTGAATTTAACTCCAAAAACGCTGATTTATATTTATCATATATACGAGATGTAGTCAAGTTGTTTTTTAGGGTTGGGTGAATATAATGGAAATATAAATTTAGTAAATTTTTTGTGTCATTCCGATCCGCCAGCTGGCGGATCGCGAAGAATCTAATGTTCATAAAGTTTATTGAGATCCTTCGGATTACCTCAGGATGACCCAGTAACGCACATTCTTATACGTTATTGGGATGATAGCAACGCGGGAATGACACAATGAGCAATAATTAAATATAAAACTTTTTATTTATGGTTAAATTTACCCACTTACATACGCATTCGCATTATTCCTTGCTGGATGGTTTGGCGAAAATTGATGATTTGATTGAGAGGGCGAAAGAGTTGGGAATGGATTCTTTGGCATTGACTGACCACGGGAATCTTTATGGATCAATAGAATTTTATAAAAAGGCGACCAAGGCCGGGATTAAACCTATTTTGGGAATGGAGGCGTATGTTGCGTTAGGAAGTCGCCACGACAGGCAGCTTAATAAAACACAAAACAACAATCCGGACGACGAGAGTATGAACAGTGGTGGCAGACAAAAAGAAAATTATCATCACCTGACTTTGCTTTGTGAAAATGAAGAGGGTTGGAAAAATTTAATAAAACTTTCAAGCAAATCCCATTTGGAAGGATTTTATTACAAGCCACGCGTTGATAAGGAAATTTTACGCGAGCATGCAAAGGGACTTATCGCGCTTTCCGGTTGTGTCGGCGCGGAAATTCCGCAACTGATTTTAAATAATCAGCTGCAAAAAGCCGAAGACACAATAAAGGAATACCAGGATATTTTCGGAAAAGAAAATTTCTTTTTGGAAGTAGGGTTTCATCCAAATATTGACGTGGTTGGAAAAGCCAACGAGGGCGTTATCGCGTTTGCGAAAAAATTAAATATTCCTCTGGTTGCAACTCAGGATATTCATTATGCGCGACCCGAAGATGCCGAATATCAGGATATTCTTTTGGCTGTGCAAACGGGAAATAAAATTACTGATGAGGGAAGATTGAGTATGAAGATTGATGATTTTTCTTTGAAGCCGGGAGAAGAAATTGCCGAAGCGTTTAAAGATTTGCCGGAGGTTGTTACGAACACACAAAAAATTGCGGACAGGTGTAATGTGAAAATTGAATTGGGAAAAAGCAGGCTGCCGAAATTTTTGTTGCCGGAAAATGAAACCCCAAATTCTTATCTGGAAAAACTGGTCAATGAGAGAATTTTAAAAAGATATCCTCGGGTCGCAGAATCGCGCAGATTTGGGCAAGGTAATGCGACGAAAGAAGAATTGGACTCTGACGCCCGCGCCGTAATTGAGCGATTGGATTATGAAATGGATGTCATTAAAAAAACAGGATTTGCGGATTACTTTTTGATTGTTCAGGATTTTATTACTTGGGCAAAAAATCATGGCATAGTTGTCGGTCCGGGAAGAGGCTCGGCAGCTGGCAGCATGATTTCCTATGTTTTGGGAATTACTGACATTGATCCTTTAAAATACGATTTGCTGTTTGAGAGATTTTTAAATCCGGATCGTATTCAGATGCCGGATATTGATATTGATTTTACCGACATCCGCCGGGATGAAGTTTTAAGTTATATAAAACAAAAATACGGCGAAGATAAAGTTGCGCAGATTATCACTTTTGGAACAATGGCTGCGCGCGCGGCAATTCGCGATGCCGGCCGTGCTTTTGGCATGCCCTACAGTTTTTGTGACCAGATTTCAAAACTGATTCCCGCGCAAATGGATTTGAAAGAAGCGCTTAAAGAAGTTGCCGAATTGAGGCAAATGTACAATGCAACTCCGGATGCAAAAAAACTGATTGATGCGGCAAAACATCTGGAAGGAGTTGTGAGACATGCGTCCGTGCATGCGTGCGGAGTTGTGATTGCGCCGGATTCACTTACCGATTTTTTACCGCTTCAGCGCGCTCCGCAAAATGACACCTTGGTAATTACGCAAATTGAAATGCACGGTGTTGAAGATTTGGGTTTGTTGAAAATGGACTTTTTGGGACTGAAAAACCTGACCATTATTGAAGAAACTTTAAGGCTTATCAGGGAAAATAAAAATGAAAATATAAAAATTTCCGAGATTCCGCTTGAAGATGAAAAAACTTTTGAACTTTTAAGAAGAGGCGACACGACGGGCGTGTTTCAGTTGGAATCCGCAGGAATCAGAAGATATTTGAAAGAATTAAAACCGACTGAGTTTGAGGATGTCATTGCAATGGTTGCCTTATATCGTCCGGGTCCGATGGAGCTTATCCCTCAATATATAAAAAGAAAACATAAGGAAGAGGAGGTGAAATATATCCACCAGATGCTTGAGCCGATTTTGAAAAATACTTACGGCATCGGAGTTTATCAGGAACAAATGATGAGAATTGCGCGCGACTTGGCGGGCTTTACGCTGGCTGAAGCTGACACTTTAAGAAAAGCTATTGGTAAAAAAATCAAGGAACTTCTTGATGCGCAAAAAGAAAAATTGATCAGCGGAATGATAAAAAATGGAATTGCAGATAAGACTGCAAATAAAATTTGGGAATTATTTCCGCCGTTTGCGAAATACGGATTTAACAGAAGCCACGCCGCCTGTTACGCGATGATTGCGTATCAGACTGCATATTTGAAAGCGCATTATCCGATTGAATTTACAACTGCGCTTTTTAACGCAGACAGTGGAGACACGGAGCGTGCCGCGTTTTTAATCAGCGAGGTGAAGAAAAATAATATCAAGGTTTTTGCGCCGGACGTTAACAAGAGTTTTGTAAATTTTACTCCGGAAGAAAGCAGTGTTGATGAAAATAATAATTTTACAGGCGGCGCAATCAGGTTTGGGTTGCTGGCGATTAAAAATGTCGGGGAAAATGTGGTGACTGAAATTATCGCGGAGCGACAACGCGGCGGGTCATTTGATTCAATCGAAAATTTTATTGAAAGAGTAAAACACAAGGATGTGAATAAAAAATCCATGGAGAGCATGATTAAAGCCGGGGTGTTTGATTCGTTTAATTGTGACAGAGGACAGCTATTGGCAAATATTGATGAGCTGCTTCGTTACAGCCAGAGCATGAGAAAAGACCAGACAGTTTCTCAAAATAATCTGTTTGGAAATGATTTTAACAAGACAAAGTTGAATCTTAAGCCTGCCGAACCGGCAACCAAGAAAGATAAATTGATGTGGGAAAAAGAATTGCTTGGGGTTTATATTTCTGACCACCCATTGAATGCATATAAGAAAAAATTGGAAGAGTTAAATGTAAAATCAATAAAAAATATATTGAGTATTGTGCCGGATAGCAAAGAAAGCGGTGTCAATCACCGTATTGCCGGAGTGCTCGCGGGAATAAAAAAAATCATAACCAAAAAAGGACAGCCAATGATTTTTGCGCGAATCGAAGATTTTAATGACGGAATCGAGCTCATTGTATTTTCAGACACCATGGCAAAAAAACCGGCCTTGTGGCAGGAAAACAATCTTTTGATTGCGGAAGGAAAGGTAAATTACCGCGATGGCGATGCTAAATTTGTGTGCGCGGGAGCGATTGAGTTGATATAAATACAGCCACTAGTGATTAGCCACTAGGGTTAGTGAAAACCGGGAGTGGTGTCATTCTGAGCTTTGCGAAGAATCTCAAATTTATTCCCTGAGCTTGTTAAAGAGGTTTGTCTTTCTGAGCTTTACGAAGAATCCTTTATTTAATCGGCAATCAATGAGATCCTTCACAAAGTTCAGGATGACAAACGGGGAGTTTCGTAATTCAAAGTATCTTCATAACCCTTGAATTTTAAAGAATTGTTACAGTACCTTTAACGGTATTGACTTTTTATTCTAAATAGCGTATTATATATTTATAAATCAGTACATTAAAAACCGCATAACCCCATTAAGTTTTTCAAAATTAACGGGGTGAGCTTGCGTTTACATACAGTAAAAAAGCTGAGCTAGATTCATTTCGAAGAAATGATATAGACAGCTGGAAACCAAAGGAGGGTATTACCATGGGCAAGCCGGTATCTACCGATCAATCTCATGCAGTAATGGCAGCTCTAGCCACAAACGTGGACTGGAGCGAGCTGGATTTGGAAGTGCTTCAAGGAATAATCAGGACATCAAAGGATGCGGGAAAGCAATTTACTGCATTCTTGAAAAACGGCGGGAAGATGATCATCGGCAAGATTAACTCCATCTTCATCGACCGCAGCAAGCCTTTTGACCCCGAGAAGTTTATCGGCAAAGGCTGGTCCATTGAGGAACAGGATGAGCGTTCGCTCAGCATCACCGAACTGGATCTCGACAAGGTTCAGTTCAAAACTTGCTTTAAATCGGGTGAAAACTTGATCAAGGGCGAGGAGAAGCTGAAGCGGCTCAAAGCCGATGGTCGTGTCCGACTGGACGCCAAAATCTTCCAGATGTTCTGGGGGAATCTGCATCTAATCCCCGGTAGTTGGAAGGAGAAGGTTAACGGGAATATCCGTTTCATATTATTTGACGGGACTATTCTTCGGGGCCCGGACGGCGACCGCTACGCGCTTTCTCTGTATTGGTACGACGGCGAGTGGCGCTGGCATTGCCGCTGGCTTGAGGGCGGCTGGATCGCCAACATTTTGTCCGTGGTTCTCGCAAGTATCTAGAAACTTGAAACCTTGAGTCCTAAGAACTATTAGGACACTTGGTTTCTTAAACCTTTCCCCGAAATTTTTTTTCATAAAATTTCGGGGATTTTTTTATGCGCTTTTAAGTCCCCTTTATAAAAGGGGATGTAGGGGATTTAAATCACCTCAACACTCTTTTAATAAAAAGGGCAAGATGATAATATGAAAACGGTATTAGGTGAATATTAGTACGCGGCTACGGTTTTGTACCACCGAATCCAGTATCCATGCACCGGGAATATCTCCGGCTACGGTTTGAGATAGAGTGGTGTATGTAGAAACTTCAAACAAAAAATGAAGATACTTGGTGCAAAATATTGGAGGATTATGATCCCAAATAATATTCAACTCTGAGAGTGCTCAAGGAGTGGTGGCACGGATGATATTTTGCATATTTCTTCGGAACCCGAACGGCAACCGCTATGCGCTTTATCTGTATTGGAACGACGGCGAGTGGCGCTGGAACTACAACTGGCTTGAGAACGACTGGAACGCCAACAATCTGTCCGCGGTTCTCGCAAATCTTTTCATTTTCTCCCCCAATTTTTATTTGGGGAGGTTTTTATGCGAAGGAATTTTGTGAAATTTATAAGGAGAAGTATCTAATTTTTTGTGTACATTTTTAACGATCGTATAAAGTGTATATGAAGGCGTTTTTGAACAATTATAGATCCTGAAATAAATTCAGGATGACAAACACGGGAAATATAAAAATTTTGACATTAAGAAGTAAGGCTTTATAATTAGAAAAATTATTGAGAAGCCTTCGACAAGCTCAGGCAATAATGAATTACTTAATTTAGAAATTTAAAAAAATTAGAAATGTCATTCTGAGTCCGCCGCGGCGGACGAAGAATCCCATTATAATATTTGTAAAAATTAGATCCTTCATTATATTCAGGATGACAAATAAAAAAATGAAAACACTTTCAAAAAATATTTTCTGGGCGGTAGTAACTCTGATGGTTTTAGCGGCGGCGTTCTCGCTTATTTATTCGGAACAAAAGGCTCCGGTTGTTTTGACAATTGACCAGCTTGTTTCAAAAATAAATTCCGGAGAAGTGAAAAAAATTGAGGTTAATGGAAATGATTTAAATATTGAACTTAATAACGGAGAAAAAGACATTGCGAAAAAGGAAACCGAAGTTGGATTTTCGGAAACTTTGAAAAATTACGGAGTTGACGCGAAAGCTTTACAAAAAGTAAGTTTTTCAATCCAGGATGAATCAGGATTTGAATTTTGGATGGGAATAATTATTCCAACTGTTTTGCCGCTGTTAATAATTGGAGTATTTTTTTGGCTTATGTTCAGACAGGCAAAAGGCGGAGTGAATCAGGCATTTACATTTGGAAAAGCCAATTTGAAATTGTTTTCAACTTTTAAAAATAGAATTACTTTTAACGATGTCGCTGGTCTGAAAGAAGCCAAGGCGGAGTTGCTGGAGGTAGTGGATTTTTTGAAAAATCCGAAAAAGTATCTGGCAATGGGAGCAAAAATTCCAAGAGGAGTCTTGCTTTTAGGTTCACCAGGTACCGGAAAAACTTTATTGGCTAGGGCTGTTGCCGGAGAAGCGAGAGTTCCATTTTTTCATATTTCAGCTTCGGAGTTTGTGGAAATGTTTGTTGGAGTTGGAGCTTCCAGAACAAGGGATGCATTTGCAACTGCGAAAAAAGCCGCGCCGTCAATTTTGTTTATTGATGAAATTGATGCTGTTGGAAGGGAACGTGGAACAGGAATGGGAGGAGGACACGATGAAAGAGAACAGACATTGAATCAGATTTTGGTTGAAATGGACGGTTTTGACAAGGAAAATAATGTGATTGTTTTGGCAGCGACAAACAGACCCGATGTTTTGGATCCGGCGCTTCTTCGACCGGGAAGGTTTGACAGAAGAGTTGTAATTGATTTGCCGAGCATTGACGACAGGGAGGCGATTTTAAAAATTCATTCGCGTGGAAAACCATTTACAAAAGTGATCGATTTGAGACAAATTGCTGTGCGAACTCCGGGATTTTCCGGAGCTGATTTGGAAAATTTAATGAATGAAGCGGCGATTGCGGCTGCCACTCAAAATAAAAAAGAAATCGGACAGGAGCATTTATATGAGGCGATTGAAAAAGTTTTGCTCGGGCCGGAAAGAAGGAGCAAGGTTATTTCACAAAAAGAAAAAGAAGTTACCGCGTACCATGAAGCAGGACATGCCTTAGTTGCGGCGAGTTTGAAAAATGCCGACCCAGTGCATAAAATTTCCATTGTTGCCAGAGGCATGGCCGGAGGGTATACATTGAAACTTCCGATTGAAGAAATGTTTTTGAAAACCAAATCACAATTTTTGGCAGACCTTGCCATGATGTTGGGAGGTTTTGTTGCTGAGGAATTGACTTTTGGTGACATGTCCACAGGCGCTTCAAGTGATTTGCAGAAATCTTCCGAGCTTGCGAGAAATTTGGTGACACGGTACGGGATGAGTGAAAAAATGGGACCAATAACCTTTGGCAAAACTCAGGAAATGGTTTTCTTGGGTAGAGAAATGACAACCGAGAAAAATTATTCGGAAAAAGTTGCGGCTGAAATTGACGCTGAAGTAAAAAGATTTGTTGAAAAATCATATGAGGCCGCGAAGAAAGTTTTATCTTCCAGAAAAGATGCCTTGAAAAAAATTGCCGACACGCTGATGGAAAAGGAAATTATTGAAAAAGAAGAATTTGATCAGATAGTGAAAGGACTGAAGTTGAGGCAGATGACGGTCTGAAATAGTTGAAAGGTAAAAGTAGAAAGGTGAAAAGAAAAGAAAAATAATATGAAAAAGCCCGAGTCAATATGACTCGGGCTTTTTGTGTAAGAATGTTGGTTAATTTACGTCTAAATATATAATAAGTGCTCGCTAAATTGTGACCTTGACAACTGTCATTTTAGTGGTATACTTGTTAAAATTCAAATCGCAATGAAAAGAGCGAGGAATTTAGCTCTTAAAAATATAAAAATAGGAATGAAAGGGAAGGTGAATACCATGAAAGAGTGTAAAACATGCCAGGATAAAAGTAACCCTGATGCAGCAGTGGTTTGTCAGAGTTGTGGAGCGGCATTAGTGAGTAAGGAAGAGTTGGATAGAAAAATTCAAATGTTGCAAAATGATTTAGTAAAGGAAATTGCCGGAGAAAATACTGATATTAATTTAAGTTCAGGTCTGATAGGTAATCAGTCGGGATATACGGATGATGATTTATCTCCGGAGCCAGGTTGTTGGGGAGCTTCAGTTCCAGGAGAAATAGCTGGAGAGAATTGTGTTCAAGAAGCGGGCAATGCTTTTCAGCCGCCTGCGACAAGAAAAGTTCTCTCGGGACATTCCGAAGAAGATGTAGTAATAAAGTACAGGGATTTGTTGGAGAACATAATCTTTGAGCTTAAAAACAAATCTTTTGTGCTTTTCGGCGGGGAGTGGACTCGAAGGATGGTTACAAACTCGGAAAGAGACTGGATGAGCGAGGATCTCTTGCGAGTCATTGAAGCCATCGAAAGAAACGGAAGCGAGAAAGTGAGCACCCCCAGCGACGATTACAGCTGGTGGGCAATTCTGAAAGAAGTGATCAAACGGCTGGAGGCTGAAAAAATTACGGCTCCAGTACAAATGATAAAACAAAATTTGTATATTCTTGATGGAAGAGTGAAAAGTTTGCTTTTTGTAATGCCTTCAAAGAAGTAGTAATTAACACTCGTGTCGGCACGTATGTCCCGACACGAGTTTTTTTGTTGAAATTTATGAACCATTGATGTATACTTGATAAAAAGTATATTCAATGAAAATTAAAACCAAAGAAAAACAAATAGCGATAGAATTAAGGTTAAAAGGCTACAGCTATAGTCAAATTAAAAGTGAATTAGGTTTAAGTAAAAGTACATTAAGTGGGTGGTTGAAAAATTATCCTTTATCGGAAGAGAGAATAAGGGAATTAAAGTTTAATGAAAAGAAAATCGAAAAATATCGGGAGACGTGCAGAAAAAGAAAAGAAAATATTTTGAAAGGTATTTATAATAGCGAAAAGAAAATAATTTTTCCATTAAGTAAAAGAGATTTGTTTATTGCCGGGCTATTTTTATATTGGGGTGAAGGTGGGAAAACAAAAGAATCGGAATTGATTTTATCAAATACTAATCCGGCAATGATAAAGTTTTTTGTGTATTGGGCTGAAAATGTTTTAGGTTTTGACAGATCTAAAATTAGCGTTAAATTACATTTATATAGCGACATGGATATAGCCAAGGAAATTGATTTCTGGTCAAAAGAGATAAAAGTAAAAAAGTCTCAATTTATAAAGCCATATATAAAAAATTCCAAAATAAGCTCGTTGACATATAAAAATGGATTTGGACATGGGACTTGCAATATTGCCATCTGCAATGCAGTCCTGGCGAAGAAAATATTAATGGGCTTGAAAGCAGCCGAAGATTATTTTAATCTTAAATAACATTTTGCGCCTGTAGCTCAGTGGTAGAGCACCGCCCTTATAAGACGGCCGCCGCAGGTCCGATCCCTGCCAGGCGCACCAATTAAATGATTCAGGGACTTAAAAAATTAAATATTAAAAAAGCGATTTTTCTTGGAGTCATTTTTCTTGGAGCGACGTTTTTATTAATGGCTCTAATAGTTGTTTATCCAAATTTTTTTATTAAACAACTGAAAGGCGGCAATCCGGAGTTTGTGAATTTTGTGAAGCAAGGACTGAAAATAAAAGTTGATGTTGCAGCGACGCCGTATGAATGGACAAAAGGATTGATGTTTCGTGAAGCGATGGCGCAGGATTTGGGAATGTTGTTTATTTTCCCAAATAGCGAAGTCAGAAGTTTTTGGATGAAAAATACACTTATTCCGCTGGATATAATTTTTATTTCAAAGGATAAAAAAATTGTTGATATTAAAGAAAATTTCCAGCCATGTCCGAGTTCTCAAATATTTTGTCCGAGCTATAATTCAGTTGCGGAATCAATGTATGTTGTGGAAGTGAATGCAGAGGTTGTGAGTAAAAATAATATTAAGGTTGGAGATAAGGTTGAGTTTTAATAAATCAACGAAAAACGAAATTATACGAAATTACGAAAAAGAAATTTATATACATTTCTAACGATCGTTGAAAATGTATATATGGAAAATATATAAAAGGTTGATTTGTTTGGGGCAATTTGGTTATATATAAGCAGATGTTTTCAAATTGAATTTGGAGGAAAATCATGGCGAACGGATATAAATGTGAAAAATGCGGTTATCCTGAAGCTGAGCATGAAAATGTGGCAAAAAAGAGGGAAGAAATAAAGAAACTACAAGGAAAAGAGAAAAAAGAAGTTACGAATGAAATAAAGCTAGAATTTCCCGGAATTTGCAAAAAGTACAAAAACTCGAATCCCAAGTCGCGATTGGAGGATGAGAAAGATTTTCAGGAGGAGGGAGATTAATAGGGGAGGGTGCGAAAGAATACAAGGACGGAGATGTTTGTATTGCAGATTGTTTTCTGGAGCTTAAAGTATATATAAGAAAAGGGCACTTGCAGTGTGAAAAGGCTTGCGAGTGTGAGAGAAGGAAAGTATGTTTGCATGGGTGTAAAAGTAGTCAATGCGAAAGATAAAAATTAGTGCCAGTCGGAAGTTTTCGGCTGGCATTTTGATTTTTTATTCCAAATAATTTATATTTATTTTGTAATTTGTAAATTTTTACCCACGCCGATGGCGGGGCGCTCGATTTTATGGATAAATAATTTTTAGGCTGATTTGTGGAATGCTAAATTTTACCCACGCCGATGGCGGGGTACTGAATTTGGTAGTTTCGCCTTCAGCTCAAACCAAATTCGTATGGCAGGACATTCACACGCGTCAAACGTAAAACATAAAAAGGATGCAAATAATGTAAAGAAAGGAAAAATTTTTTCCAAATTGGTGAAGCTTATTACAATTGCGGCAAAAGTTGAGCCAAATCCGCAGTTTAATCCCCGACTGAGAACAGTTATAGATAAGGCAAAAGAAAACCAAGTGCCGGTGGAAAATATTGAAAGAGCTATTAAAAAAGCATCCGATAAAAGTGAAAATTTGGAAGAAATAATTATGGAAGCTTATGGTCCAAGCGGTTCAGCATTGCTTATTGAAGCCATCACCGATAATAGTAATAGAACAGTTAATGAAACAAAGCTTATTTTAAAACAACAGAATGCTAAATGGGCAGATCCAGGAAGCGTGATGTGGGCTTTTGAAAAAACTTCTGACGGTTGGACAGCTAAATTTCCACAAGATATTTCTGAATCAGAAAAGGAAAAATTAAACAGCTTGATTGAAGCGCTTGAGGAAAATGACGACATACAAGCAGTGGTAACGAATATAAAGTAAAATCCGAAGCACGAAGCACGAAATCCGAAACAATATTTAAGCAAAGAAATATTTAAACTAAAAATTAGGGTTGGGTCATCCTGAGGTAATCAGAAGGATCTCAATTAGATTCTTCACAAAGTTCAGAATGACAGACGGTCCATTTATTTAAATATAGGATTTTTAATTTGTTTCAAAATTTCGAATTTCGATATTCGAATTTAAAATTTTCTGTGAAAATTTTGGGTATCGATCCCGGGAGCACTCGAATCGGATATGGGCTTATCGAAGCTGGGGGGTCAAAATTAAAACTTATTAAGAGCGGACTATTGAAAATCGAATCTTCAAATAAGGAAGAAAGACTTTTGGAGCTGGCAAATTCTTTTGAAAAAATTGTTGAGCAAGAAAGACTGGATTTGGTCTCAATTGAAAAACTTTTTTTTGTGAAAAATATTAAAACCGGAATGGATGTGGCACAATCGCGCGGAATTATCATTTTAATTTGTCGGCAGAAAAAAATCGCGATTGTAGAATATGCGCCATCAGAAATAAAAATGAATATTACTGGCAGCGGCAATGCGGATAAAAAAGCTGTAGCAAAAATGGTGAAAATGATTTTAAAAACCGATGAGATTACCGGGCCAGATGATGTTTATGATGCGATTGCTATTGCGATAACGGCAGCTAATCATAAAAGAATTATGAAGCATGAATAATGAATCATGATTAATGAAGTAAAAGGAAAATATACCGGTATACTGTAGTATACCAGTAGCAGGACAGTTAAATTAAGAGGTTTTTGAAATATTGACACTGTAAAGAATACTGGTATACTTATTTTAGTTAATCCGCTTGTCAGCGGATTTATTATTATTAACTTAATGTAAAGTTAAAAAATCAAAAATCAAAATTACAGTTTAAAGTTGTAGAGTTAATTGGATTCCTGCTTCCGCAGGAATGACATAAGGGGATAGGTTTAATTTTAAATTTTACATTGTCATTTTCCATTTTGATATTTCCATTTTAAATTTTTTATATGTTGGATTTAAAATCATTAAACTGGGCAATTAAACAAATAGCACAAGAAAAAAACCTTGAAGAAGGGCAAATTTTAGACGGAGTTGAAGCTGCAATCGCGGCTGCATATAAAAAGGAGTATGGCAAAAAAGGCGAAATGATTCATATGAAGTTGGATTCAAAAACAGGAGGATTTAATTTTTGGAAAACCAAAACTGTTGTTGATGAAACAACTGTAAGAATTGTTGAAGAAAGCGAAGAGCCTGTATTGGAGGAACAAAGACCAATGGGTAGGGAGAGATTTAATGAAAATATTGAAGAAAATGAAGAAGGAAAACTTCCGAGATACAATCCTGAAAGGCATATTTTAATTGCTGAAGCAAAAGAAATAAAAGCAGATGCAGAGCTTGGCGAAGAATTAATTTTTCCATTGGAAGAACATCAGGATTTTGGCAGAATTGCCGCACAAACTGCAAAACAGGTAATTTTACAAAAAATTCGTGAGGCTGAAAGAGATGCGGTTAAAAAGGAATTTTTGGACAAAGAGGGGCAAATTTTGAGCGGCATTGTCCAAAGAATGGAAAGAGGAAATACTTTTGTTGATTTAGGAAGGGCAATCGGAGTTGTTTTCTATAATGAAACTATTCCGGGAGAGCATTATAAAATCGGAGAAAGATTGAGATTTTTTGTTGTGGCTGTTCAAGATGAAGAGGGAAGAAGACCAGGAATTGTTTTGTCACGCGTACATCCGGACTTTGTAAAAAAACTTTTTGAGTTGGAGGTTCCGGAAATTGCCGAAGGTTTGGTTGAAATAAAATCACTGGCAAGAGAGGCGGGAAGCAGGACTAAAATGGCTGTTTTTGCCAAAGAAGAAGGAGTGGACCCAATTGGAGCATGCGTTGGACAAAGAGGAACTCGCGTCATGGCGGTTACAAACGAACTTGGAAATGAAAAAATCGACATTATTGAATGGCATGATGACCCGGCTAAATTTATTGCCGCGAGTTTGTCACCGGCAAAAGTATTAGGAGTTGAAATTTTACCAAGAAGAGAAGCAAAGGTTTTTGTTGCTGAAGACCAATTAAGTTTGGCAATTGGAAAAGACGGACAAAATGCTCGCTTGGCTGCAAGATTGACCGGATGGAAAATTGATATCCGTTCACAAGCAAGGCCGGAAGAAGCCGGAGGAGTTTTTAACGCCGCAGAAGCGGCAGGTGAAAGTGAATCCACCGCCGTTGAAACTAAGGCGGACAAAAAAGTGAAAGGCGAAGGCGAGGATAAAACAGAAGAAACAAAATCTGAAGAATAAATTTTATTAAAATAAAAATATTTTAATGGTTTCTTGTAATCAATAGCTAATTCCTAATAATGAGATTCTTGTGCCACCGCCTCGCCTTCGCATAGCTTCAGCGGAGCGAGGTAAAGCTAAGGCGACACGCGGTCGCTATGTTCAGAATGACAGAAGAAAATCACCCAACCCTCTTTTCAAAAGAGGGCAGAAAAATTAATTAGAAATTAGAAATTGAAAATTAGAAATTTTATTTAGCATATGTATTACCTAATATTCACTCCGATTGTAATAGCAATCGCGTATACCGCATATTTGATGATGTGGTTAAAAAAACAGCCTGCCGGAGACCACAAAATGCAGGAAATTTCCAAAGCCATTCAGATTGGATCCGAGGCTTATTTAAACAGACAATATAAATCAGTCGGAATAGTCGCGGCAATTTTGTTTGTGATTATTGGACTGACTCTTGGATGGATGATGTCTTTTGGATTTTTAGTTGGCGCTGTTACATCAGCCTTGGCAGGATATATTGGAATGAATGTTGCTGTAAGGGCAAACGTAAAAACCGCGGAAGCTGCAAAAAAAGGTTTGGCCGAATCTTTATCTTTAGCTTTTAAAGCAGGATCAGTTACAGGACTTTTAGTTGTTGCATTGGGACTTTTGGCAGTTGCGGGGTTCTTTCTTTCAACCGGAGATATTAAAAGTCTGATAGGACTTGGTTTTGGCGCGAGCTTGATTTCAATTTTTGCCAGACTCGGAGGAGGTATTTTTACAAAAGCGGCGGATGTTGGCGCTGACCTGGTTGGAAAAGTTGAAGCTGGAATTCCTGAAGATGATCCGAGAAACCCGGCAGTTATTGCTGACAATGTTGGAGACAATGTCGGTGATTGCGCGGGTATGGCTGCAGACTTGTTTGAAACTTATGCCGTTACTTTAACGGCCTCAATTTTATTAGGATCTTTAACCGTCGGAACAGTCGGAGTTTATTTCCCATTGGCTTTGGCTGGGGCCGCAATTTTGGCTTCAGTAATTGGAATGTTTTTTGTTAAGCTTGGAAAAGATACAAAAGGAGGAGAATATACTTTTAGCGGAATGAGAATTATGAACGCGCTTTATAAAGGAATGTTTGCGTCAATTATAATTTCTGCAGTTTTGTTTTATTTTATTACAAAACTTTATTTTGCAGAAAACTTTTTAAATATTTATTACAGTTCATTGGTTGGTTTGGTGGTGACAATTTTGATGGTAATAATTACTGATTATTACACTGCAAAAAGATTCAGACCAGTTGAATCAATTGCCGAGGCTTCAAAGTCAGGGCATGGGACAAATATTATCATGGGACTTGCGGTTGGAATGGAATCAACATTACTTCCGATTATTGTAATTGGCGCAGGAATTTTGGTAAGTTTTTCACTTTCTGGAATTTACGGCATCGCGGTTGCGGCTTTGAGCATGCTTTCAGTCGCGGGTATGGTTGTGGCGATTGATTCGTTCGGACCAATTACTGACAATGCCGGAGGTATTGCGGAAATGAGCAAACAACCGGAAAACGTGAGAAAAATTACTGATGCGCTGGATTCTGTTGGTAATACAACAAAGGCAGTTACAAAAGGATATGCGATTGCCTCTGCCGGACTTGGCGCTTTGGTATTGTTTGCAACTTATACAAAAGAATTGACTGAAGTTGTAAAAGGAATCACTTTTGATTTGAGCGATTCATACGTAATTGTCGGATTGTTTTTGGGAGCTGCGTTGCCATATATTTTCAGTTCAATGGCAATGAAGTCAGTGGGAAAAGCAGCAGGAGCTGTTGTTGAAGAAGTAAGAAGACAATTTAGGGAAATTAAAGGAATTATGGAAGGCACTGGAAAGCCGGATTACAGCGCAGCTGTTGATATCGTGACGAAAGCAGCATTAAAAGAAATGATTTTGCCGGCCATTGTTCCGATTGTTGCAGTTTTGGTTGTTGGGTTTGGGCTTGGAGCAAAAGCTTTGGGAGGTTTCCTGATTGGTTCAATAATTTCCGGAATTTTCTTGGGAATTTCAATGACTACCGGCGGAGCTGCCTGGGACAATGCAAAGAAATATATTGAAGACGGAAAATTTGGCGGCAAAGGTTCAGATGCTCATAAGGCGGCTGTTACCGGAGACACTGTTGGAGATCCATACAAGGACACTGCAGGTCCGGCAATTAATCCGTTGATTAAGGTTATAAATATTGTGGCGCTGCTAATCGTCAAGTTCTTAAAGTAGAAAGTTATAAAGGTAAAAGGAAATAAAATATGGCTTTGTCATTCCCGCGTAGGCGGGAATCCATAAATTTCTTAAATAAGATTTAAAATTAATTTTCCACTTTTTTTATAAAAAGTGGAGTAAAAAAGCGTAATCACGGGAAATTTCAGAATTATTTTTTAAATTTTACCTACGAAAATCAAAACTCGCCTAACGGCTCAGACAATTGATTTTCTGTGGAAATTTAGTAAATAATTTAACTGAAATTTGCCCAAGCTTACAAACAAAAAAGAAAGAACAAAAAAAGCCGCTCCCGATTGGAGCGGTTTTGCGCGAAGAGGTTTATTATTTTACAGCTAATAAGCAATTGATATGATTGCTGCCATAATCGCAATATCACGAGACGAAGATTTGAAAATGGCGTCAATATCAATTTTTGTGTTTCTTTTCGCCTT
>Ga0184631_10000039_pt1 | contig 23315 bp, 22 predicted proteins | sample PLM4_90_b1_FD_133160 | JGI IMG/M metagenome (GOLD analysis project Ga0184631, IMG submission 133160) | Groundwater sediment microbial communities from an aquifer in East River, Colorado, USA - PLM4_90_b1 | ecosystem: Environmental > Terrestrial > Soil > Riparian zone | place: USA: East River... | reverse complement strand
ACCGGACAATTGACCGGTGGATTGATCCAACTTGACACCGTAAGAAGAGTTATCGGCGGTATAACCGGACATCTTTATCCAGCCGCTCCAGCCACCATCTGTCACTCCTCCATTTAAAAATGAAGAGTAAGCCTGCGACCATCCTTTTATGATATTGTCAGAAAAATCCACTTTTGCCGGAGATTGTGGATCTTCAGGAAAACCAGAAGACATGTTATCTTTATCAAAACTAATCCAGCCAATATTTGGAGACCAGGCAAAACCGGACAATTGACCGGTGGATTGATCCAACTTGACACCGTAAGAAGAGTTATCGGCGGCATAACCTGACATCTTTATCCAGCCAATATTTGGCGCCCACGCCCAACCACTCGCTCCCTGTGTCCCCGCAAGAGTTTTAAAAAAATCACCGCCAAATAAAAATGGCGCCGCCAAAAATAAAGCTGAAGAAAAAATTATTAAACTGAGCGCGATAATTAAAACTTTTGGCAATTTAATTGGCATCCCGGTAGTGAAATTTTAATTAATTAAATTTTACTCTAATCGACGTTTTAGAAATCTCCTGCCTTAATTTATTTTAAAATTATAGAATCAAGCATTAATAATATTTTAACTTTTTAATACCTTATTAACAACTGCCCTTATCCACATTCCTATAATTGCCTTGCGCTCACGGTTGTTTGAACATTAAATGAAAAATAATTTGTCAGATTTTCATCGCTCGGGGAAACAGAAAAACTGATTGTTATTCTTGGTGGCGTGATTCCCCCCCCAAATGATCTGTTATAAGTGACATAAAAATTACTCACATTTAATGCCGGCGAGGTGATCGGAAAACAATTGAAATTTTCACACCTCTCTATTTCCCCAATTCCGTTTTCCTCTTTATAAAAATACCTTATGGCGCTGCCGTTTATACTCATAAAATTCAATTCCTGTTTTGTTGTGCCATCAAAGTTTGTGGACAACCTCGTTTCACGCGTCATTTGCTCCAAAGCCAGCCCCATATTATCCTTTGCCTCAATCAGGGATATTATGGTTCGCTGAGTTCGTATGGCAGTGACAAAACTTCCCACAATAAGCCCGGAAATTATCACAAATAAACTCATGGAAATTATAAGCTCAATAACCGTAAAGCCTCCCAATGAAATGGAATTTGTTTTTTTATCAAAATTTCTTAAAAATTTCATATTTTATATTTATTAAATTTACAAACAATCAACCTCGGATATTCTCCAATCATAAAAATGATCCTCCAAATTAATTTTCAAATTTCCTCTCCTGCTTTGCCACTCAACCAGTGAACTGACTTTTATTTCATCTGTGACTCCGGAACTATGGCTCGTTTTTTCAATTTTAATAGTCCTTTTATATGGACCATACGAAGACTGTCCGCTGATATCCTTGTGGCTGTAACGCCCTGAAGACGGATCATACCATAGCGTAAGATCGCTGTTACCAGAAGAACTGGATTCCAATTTTGAACTTTGCCAGTCAGCCTTGTATTCGCCATTGTCAATTTCCTTATCCCAATTGTTTTTATTGCAATAATTGGCGTCAATTAAATTTTTTACCAACTCAATTCCTTCAATACTCAAATAGGTGGCGGTTGTTTGTTCGGCAACCAATTGAGTTATCACATAAGACTGCACTAAAAACCCCAAACTGCCGGAAATTACCGCGGTAATCAAAACAACAATTATCAAAACTTCAATTAAACTTTGACCACTTTGGCAAAACTTTAAAATATTAACTTTGGAAATTAAAAATTTCATTCGCTATGATTTTTATTTTTGATTTTTTAACTTTTAATTTTACTCCGTTATCACCTGTCCGAATTGATTCATTTTAATATTAAGCTCGGCGCCTGATTTTATGGATTGCAATGTTATCGTAATATTGCCGTCAATATCGGAAATATTTTCATCATTTTTAGTTAAAAAAGCCTTGAGTGATGGAGCATTAAAAACAACCGCATATTTTGAAATTCCGTCAATAAATGCAAATTTTTCCGTTTTACTGAGTTCAAAACTGCTTCCGGAAATTTCCTCATCAATACCTAAATTATATTCATGCCTGTGTCCTTCAATGCAATTACTGTCAGTGCCTTTTTTATCCTTGTACAAAATCACCCTGCTGTCAGCGCCGCCATTTGACGATTCAAAGCTTACTCCATACCCGCAAACTTCCGGCTCACGCTGAAATGCACCAAGGGTTAAATTTTTAGCTTCATTGATTGCGTTGGAAATTTTGGACTGATCCTGAAATAAAAAAATCTGTTCCCTGATGGCATATTGTGAACCAAATAAAATCGCAGACAATACCGCCATAATCCCAATGATTGTAAGCAGTTCTATTAAGGTGAATGCTTCGCGCGCAGAAAGACGCAAATATATTCTCAGTAGCCCTCTTTTCAAAAGAGGGTAAGGGTGATTAATTTTTAATTTTATTGATTTCATTTTCGATTTTTTCTATTACTGCTTCAATTCTATTAAAAATTTCATTATTCCAAAATCTTATCACTTTTATTCCATAACCGCTAAAATCACTAGTTCTTCGTTTGCCATAATTTTTTTCACTTTCAGTTAAATGGGTTTCACCATCAATTTCTATCGCTAATTTTATTTTCTGACAATAAAAATCAATAATATAATTGCCAATGGGTTTTTGACGAAGAAATTTACATTTGTGATTTTTTAAATATTCGTACCATAATTTTTTCTCAGCCAAAGTCATTTCATTTCTCAATTTTCTGGATTTTTCTTTTAAACTTTAATCATATGGGATAAATTTTTTTGATTTTATAAACATCCTGATAAAATCCCCTGTATCCCCTTTTAAAAAGGGGACTTTTAATACTCTGTTTCACTTCTACGAATAATATTATCATATTTTTAAAATCCGCGTTATTCCGCTTCTACATTATCAACCCAAAAAAGCCAAAATATAAATTCACTATTTGAAATCCAAAGAAAAAAACCAAAGCCGCTCCAATAACCAGAAACGGTCCAAATGGTACGGCATCCTTAATATTTTTTTTCTTTCTAATCATTAAAAATACTGAAACAAAAGCGCCCACAATAAAAGACAGCGCTAAAACCAACAAAATATCCGGCCAGCCAAAAATCAATCCCAAAGCTCCTGCCAATTTAAAATCTCCCACACCCATTCCCCTCCCGCGGCTTAAAATAATAATCAGCCCGAAAAAAACCATCGGCAAAATTGCGCCACCAATATGATTAACCCAAATATTTCCAAAAGAACCGAAAAGCATTGAATAATAGCCGATAAATGACATTTGATCGTTAACTTTCAACATTTGACTCCCAACCGGGGAAACAATCATCATAATCCCTAAGACAGCTAATAAAATATTTATCTCATCCGGAATAATATAATGACGGAAATCAATAATGGCTAACAATAAAAACAATAAAAATATTGCAATCCAGATTATAATCCTTAACCATTGTCCGCTGACCATTGACCATTGACCTGCTGAAAGCAAAAACGGTACTGCTATAAAAATTACAGCCGCTAAAAATTCTACCAGTGGATATTGCAAAGAAATTCTATGTCCACAGTGGCGACATTTACCCTTTTGAAACAAAAAACTGAAAATTGGAACAAGTTCGTACCAAACCAGCTGCTTTCTGCAAGCCAGACAATGTGAGCGTCCGCCTATGATTTTTAAACTGAAAAGTTTTTGTTCCGGTTTATATCGCAAACTAACCACATTAAGAAAGCTTCCAAATGCCAAACCAAATATAAATAGATAAAAATAAATAAGATATTGCATAAATAATTTAAATTAAAAAACTTTCAGAATTATACTATTTTGTCATTCTGAGGTAATCCGAAGAATCTCACTTTTACTGAACATAACCGAGATCCTTCACTGCGTTCAGGATGACGAAGAGCAATGATTAATTGGAAATACTATAAGATTATTAATTTCATAATTCAACCAGATAATTAATAATAACAAAAAAACTTCCTAAAAAATAGGAAGTTTTTTTGTTATTATTTTAAAATTTAATACAAAGCCATTTTTCTCCATTCACGCCATCACCGCACATGATAGAAGGATTACAAGTATAATCAGCAAGATCCCCGTGATAAGATTCCTTCAAGGATGAGTGGGTTCCCGAGGAAAGTTGCGCTGCCAAAATATAGCTTTGCGGAGCAGAATCACCGGTGGGCGCGCAATAAGAATATGTTTGTCCCGGCACCGGATCATTAGGCACGCTGGAAACGCCGGAACTGCCGCCTTTTAATGCGGCAGTCAAAGCAGTCCAATCGCCCGCCGCCGGGTACATACGATCTGAATTATAAAAAACCTCCAAATAACTCTGGACTTTTTGCAAATCAGAAATCCTCCTTGCATCATAAGCGCTTGCCCTGAAACCCTGTAATCCCACCAAAAAAACAGATGACAAAATTGAAATAATCGCAATAACGATAAGCATTTCAATTAAGGTGAAACCATACTTATATTTATTCATAAATATAAATTAATTAAAAATGTAAATATCAAAATGAAAAATGACAATGAAAAATGTAAAAATTTATAGGATTCTTCGTTTCGCTCAGAATGACACCCTAGAACATCTTATAATTTTAAACTGTAATTTTGATTTTTGATTTTTTAACTTTAAATTTATTACGCTTTGAATCCTTGGATTAAATTATATATCGGAATCAAAATTGACGCAAATAATAATCCTATAAATATGCCGACAAAAGCGATAACCAACGGCTGAATCAATTCCGTAAGTCTGTCAATCAAATCTTCAACCTCTCCATTATAATAATTGGCGACTTTTCCGAGCAATTCTTCAAGTCGTCCGGTTGTTTCTCCAATACCAACCATCTGACTCACCAGGGGCGGAAAATAATAGCTCTCTTCCCTTAGGGTATTTGATAAAAGCTCCCCGCTTCTGACTTTTTCGCTTATGCCGTATAAAACCTCCCTAAAAATATTACTTCCGATTGAATTAGAGGTTATTATCAGTGACTGCGCAATCGGCACGCCTCCTTTAATAAGCACGCTTAACGACTCCGCAAAACGGGCAATATACATTTTTCTGAACAATCTTCCAATAACGGGAATTCTCAATAAAATTTCGTCCAAAACAATTTTACCTTCCTTGCTTCTGAAGTAATCAACAAGCAAAATAATAATCGGAACAAGTATCAAAACCATCGCCCACCACCAATTTACCAAAAAATCCCCTGTAAAAAGCACAATTTTGGTAAACCAAGGCAAAGAAATTTGAGAATCCTCAAAAATTGGCCTTATATTTGGAAACACCACAACAGCCATCAATATGACGACAATAAAAAACCCAATGACAAGCATTATCGGATAAATAAGGGCATTGATGATTCTTGATCTCCACACTTTTTGTTTTTCCAAATAAACCGCAAGATAAATAAGCGCCTCTTCCAAGCGGCCGGTAAGCTCCGCCGATCTTATCATGCTTACATAAAATTCATCAAAAACTCCGCCTTGCCGTTCCAATGCCTGGGACAGGGACAATCCGCTGTTAATGTCGGTGGCAATCTCGCGAATGATGCTTTTAAGCATCACATTTTCAGTCTGATTCAAAAGATTTTTAATCGCATCACCCAACGGAACTTTTGATTCTATCAATGTTGAAAATTGTCGCGTAAAAATAACAAGGTCTCCAAGCTTTACCCTTTTAAAAATACTTGTGATACTGTCATACCAATGAATTTCTTCCGCGCTTTCCAAAGCCAAAAGAAACAAACCATGCGATGTCAAAATATTGACAGCGCCTTCCTTGGAAAAAGCCTCCACATTTCCAACCTGCATCTCCCCCTCTTTAGTTCTGGCTTGATACTTATATTTCATATAAATTAAAATTTAAAAATCAAAAATCAAAATGACAGTTTAAAAATGCAAAATTATTTCTTACCTTTTAATGTTAAAATACTTGAAGCTATAATATTTGATATTTCAACTAATTCATTTAGTAACCATTTCAACTCATTTTGATCACCTTTGGCGATATCTTTTAACAGACTTATCCACATTTTTGATTCATTTGCAGATTTTAATGAATGGGTAAAAAAATTTATAAAATCTTTTCTGGAACTTGCTGAACTTGATTCAACATAATTAGCCAAAACGCTTGTTCCACTTCTTAAAAGTTGCTTTCCTATAACACCACAAACAGAATCTTTTGGCAGTCTGTCAATAAATTTTATTAATCTTAATACCCAATTATATAATCTTTTTTTAAATTCATTTTTAAACTTTTCATTGTCATTTTCCAGTTTTGATTTTTAAATTTTCAACTACGTTCCAGTAGTATTCTCAACTCACTCGGATTTAACGAATATAATTCCGCCTGTTCCATTGAAATTTCATTTGTTTTCACCAAATTGGCCAAAGAGCGGTTTAAACTGATCATGCCTTCCTGCATTGAAGTTTCAATGACCAAATCAATCTGATACGCTTTCTTTTCCCTGATTAAATTCCTGATTGCGGGATTGGTTATCATAATTTCATATGCCGGAACCCTGCCCCCTTCAATTCTTGGGACCAATCTCTGAGAAACAATGGCAACAAGAGTGGCGGCAAGTTGTGAAGAAATCTGTCCCTGCTGTTCCGGAGGAAAACTGTCAATAATTCTGTCTATGGTTTGAGCCGCGGAATTGGTGTGTAATGTTGAAAAAACCAAATGTCCGGTTTCAGCCGCAGTCATGGCGGTTGCAATTGATTCCCGATCGCGCATTTCACCAATCATCAAAACATCAGGATCCTGTCTTAACAAAGATTTTAAAGCCGAATGAAAATCCAAGGCATCGGTTCTAACCTCTCTCTGGGAAACAACCGACTTGTCCTGATTAAAAATATATTCAATAGGATCTTCAATGGTAATTATGTGTTCGGTGCGGGAATGATTTATTTCATCAACCATGGCGGCAAGGCTTGTTGATTTTCCCTGTCCTGCAGGTCCCACTACCAAAATAAAACCCTGGGAAATTTTCGTAAAATCATGAAGAATCGGGGGCAAGTTTAACTCCTCAAGAGTTTTAACATTGGCTGGGATTAAACGCAAAGCGGCAGCCATATAACCTTTTTGATGATAAACATTTACCCTAAATCTTGCCTTATCTTCATAGGTATATGAAAAGTCCAATTCTTTTTCCTTTAAAAAAATGTCCTTCTGCTCAGGCGCAAGTAACTCTAAAATTAAATTTTCAGCCAAGTCCTTGGTTAATATAGCATCCTGTTGCAAAGGAATTAAAACGCCATCAACTCTTATGGTTGGGTAACGCCCCACAGCCAAATGAAGGTCTGACGCATTCTGCTGGGCTGTTGTTAATAACAATTCATTAAGTTTTGATTTATAATCTGCCATGTTAAAAATTTAAAATGGAAATATCAAAATGGAAAATGACAATGTAAAATATAAAAATATCGCAGGGTGTCATTCTGAACAGAGCGAAGAATCTACTGTGTTTAACTTTGAGATTCTTCGGCAAACTCAGGATGACCCTGGTGAAATTAATTTTATAACTTTAAGCTGTAATTTTGATTTTTGATTTTTTAACCTTACATTTAGTTTATCACATTTCCGTTGTTTCTCTCAATACTTCCTCAAGTGAAACAAAGCCTTGCAGTGATTTAATAATACCATCCTGTCTTAACGTAATCATACCCTGTCTTTTTGCCTCAGCCAAAATATTTCCCTCGCTTGGCTCACTGTCAATTATTTTTTCCAATTCAGGAGTCATTTTTAAAATTTCAAAAAGTGCCATTCTGCCTGTTATCCCCTTCCCTTTGCAAACTTCGCATCCGGGGGCGTGATAAATTTTATATGGTTCTTTAAAATCAAAGCCTGTTCTGACTTCAGCGACCAATTTGTCCAATTCTTTATTAATAACTTGTTTTAATTCAGAGGACACTTCCTGGGATACTTTGCAATTTTCACAAAGCCTTGGCACGAGTCTTTGCGCAACCATCAAATTTAATGAGGCTGGCAACAAAAACGGCTGAACCTTCATATCAACCAGCCTTGGAATAACACCAATTGAATTATTAGTGTGTAAAGTTGAAAGAACAATATGTCCGGTAAGCGCGGCTTGCACCGCCAACTCGGCGGTTTCGCTGTCACGAATTTCTCCCACCATTATAACATCAGGATCTTGTCTTAAAATTTGTCTCAAACCTGAAGCAAAATCATACCCAATTTCTGGGCGCACCTGTGACTGATTTAAACCATCCATATAATATTCAACCGGATCTTCCAAGCTCACAATATTCACATCTTCCTTGTTCAGAAGCTGCATAATCGCATACAAGCTTGTCGTTTTTCCCGATCCAGTCGGACCAGTAAGCAAAATCATGCCGTACGGCTTTTTAATTCCCTCATCAACAATTTCCAAATTTCTCCCAACCAATCCAAGTTCCTTTAATCCCTTCAAACCTACGGTTGGATCAAGAACCCTGATGACGACTTTTTCTCCCACTGGTGTCGGAAAAGTCGCGACACGATAATCAATATCCCTGCCAAAAAGCAATGTCCTGAAACGTCCATCCTGAGGAATACGCGTTTCATCAATTTTCAAACTCGCCAAAATTTTAACTCTGGAAACAATGAGTGAATGAAGTTCAAGAGGAAGAGTGGACACTTCCTGCAACTCGCCATCAACCCTGAATCTTATTCTGCTTCTATTTCTTTGTGGCTCTATATGAATGTCCGATGCCTTCAACCAAACGGCTTCTTTTAATGTTGAAGATACAATTTTAATCACAGGAGCATCTTCTGTTGCGCCCTTTTTTTCTTCCAATTGAACATAACTTCCTGATTCTTTTCCCGGCGAAATATTCAAAGTCTTAACCGCCTCATCAATCAAATTTCTATACGGGGAATATCTCCTTAATACCGTCTCCCACACGGAAGGAGCTATTATATAAACACCAAGATTCATTCTCTTTTGCTTGGCAATAAATTTTATCGCCTCCTGAGCCCTGAAATCATCCGGATTTATCATTCCGACAACAAGTAAATTATCTTTTATACTTACGGGAATTACCTTGTAATTTCTTACAGTCTCCTCGGGAAATGCTTTCAGTAATTCTTCAGTGATTTCAGATGCAATTTCCTGCTGACTTATTTTTTTATAAGGAATGCCAAGAAGGCGGCTCTTCACAGCCGCCAATTTATCTTCATCAATCAATCTTCTTTCTTCTATTAACTCTTCGGCTGGCCGGCGCGCCATTGCCGCCTCCTGCAAAATTTTTCTGCCGTTTTCTTCGTCAAGAAATCCATCTTTAATTAAGGCGTCAATTAGGGTTTTATTTTCCATAAATCAGCGAATAGCGAATTTTATACGAATTTACGAATTTTAATTCGTTTATTCGTTTATTCGTTTATTCGGAATAGATTGGTTATTCGTTGATTACTGCACAAACGGATTTGATTTTCCAACTAGATTATCCGGCGGAAAAGCAAAATCAACAATTGATTTTAAATTTTTAAATGCCGGATTGCTGAATGCATCCTCAAAATTAAATTTCACACTTTTAAATTCCGAAATGGTTTTTAAATTTGGAAAAATAAATTTTTCAACAACGGCAGGTTGCGAAAAAAACAAATAAAACACGGCTATTCCGATAAAACCAATGATTATAACGGCCGTTAAAATTCCTATCCAATTTACCCTATTTTTATCTTCTTCAAATGTTATTGCCATTACTACGCAAGCAATTCTAATCTACAAACTTCATGCGAATCTACAAATCTTTATTTGAGACATCCGAATGTATTTGTTGTTTAGAATAGCGTTTATTATTTTATTTGATAATACGTATCCAATTCAAAATTAAAGGTGAAAACATTGGAAATATTTCCCGATTTTTCAACTTTAATGCTGTTTATATTGAAAATTCTTATATTTGCTCCAAGATTTTGCAAAAATGATTTCATTGATTCATATGTCCCTGATAATTTAACATTAAATCTTAAGGTTCCCATCCCTTTTAATAGCGAAGTTGATGGAGTAGCTGCCAATTCCTTAAGACTTATTGATTGCAAATTTAAACCGCTGATCAAGGCAAGACCGCTGATTTGATAAGTGGCCTGGGGGATTGAAGAATCATTTGGCAACATTAAGGAAGCACTTTGTTGCGCCTGGGAAAGATTTTCATATGCGGCCAATAACTTTTGCATTTGACCTATGGTATTTTTATAGTCGCTCAGTTGGGTGGTTTTTGTGTATAACTCCCCTCTCTTGACATTGATGCTTTGGTAAGTGGGCTTTATCAAATAAGCATAAACAGCAACGGCGGCTATAAAAAATACTGAAGCTATTAAAATACTAAATGCCCTTTTTGTTGATCCTTTCAAATAAATAGTATTCAGGATTCAGAATTTAGGATTTAGGTTTTTAATCTTTATCCTACATTCTGCATTCTAAATTCTGTATTCTAATTTTTTAACATCAATCTCATTGAAAAATTAACACCTCCTCCTTTTTCCTCGCTTAAATTTGCTCCATCCAAATTGACATCAGAAACTCCGGCTGCCTGCCTAAACACTTCCATTTGTTGTGATAATACCTCATAAGAAGGAGCTAATCCGTCAAGCTTTGCAACATATCCTTTTAGGTCAACATTCATTGACTTAAAATAAATATTTTTTAAGGTATTTGTTTCCAAGAGACTTACAAAATCAATTCCTCTGTTATGATTTTTAAGCAAATTTTGTATGTTGTTTAACTGGGAATAAAAATTGGAAAAATTTTTAACTTGTTCGTCAGAAACAGCGCTTCCCAACTTATTAATATCTTGGTCTGTTTTTTTAGTCTGAGCTTCAAGATACGGGAAAAGACCGTATTGCATCCCCGCAAAAATAATTCCGGTAGTTATAAAAACAGCTCCGCTTAAAAAAAGCAATTTCCATGGCCACCCCGTTTCCTGACTGCTCCCTGATTTTAATTGTTGTTCAATAGCCGATTGTGTATATGCCAACTTTTTAATTAAAAGCTATCAAGTTAAAAGTTTTTAAAGCATTAACTTTACAAACTTTATAACTTTCCACTTTATAAACTATTTTATAAACTCTTTGATTCCCAAACCGATTGCAACTGAAAAACTTGGACCCAAATCTCTTACAAGCGGTTCAATTGATTGGGGATAATTGACCTTCAAAAATGGATTAATAATTGAAACCGGAAGATTTAACTGTGATGAAAAATAACCGTCCAGTCCCAAAAGTTTTGAACCTCCGCCGGATAAAATTATCTTATTTATTTTCCCTTTAAAATTTTGTTCGTATTTGCCATTTACCCTCCTTACTTCCCCAAGTATAGCATCAATGAATGGCGTCATCAATGTGGATATCTCCGCGCCACTTGAATCCATGAGGCCTTTTTCCTTTTTAATTTTTTCCGCCCTCTTATTGTTAATACCCAATCCATTTGCCAAAACCTGGGTCAGATTTGTGGCCGCAAAATCAGTTTGATAATTATATTTTAAAGCATTCCGCTCTGCCACTGCAATATTTGTAGAACGAGCTCCAATATCAATAATCATTGTTGTTAATTCATTTTCCAACTCCGCAGCCCTCAACAAACTCAAACTTTCAACTTCAAGAGCCCTCAACCTTAATCCTGCAAGCTTAAAAATAGCGGTGTATTTTTTTATTATTTCGTTCGGCACCGAAATCAATAAAATTTGTTCTTTTAAAAATCCCTGCTCATCCTGCCTTTCTCCAACTTTAATCCAATCAATTGAAACTTCTGAAATCGGAAGCGGAATATATTGGCTAAGCTGAAATTTCATTGATGCTGTTATTTCTGTCTCTGACATTTTTGGTATTTCAAGCAAAGTGACAAATGCCGCAAAAGACGGAATGGAAGCAATCACCTCAGTCGTTTTAAATTTAGCATTTTTCAAAAGCACTTTTAACAATTCCGCAGTATCATTTTCAGAAATTTTTAATGAACTTGTCTGGATTGAACTGTTGATTCTTTCCAGATGCCCGTAACTTTCAAGAATTCCGTAATTTCTAAGCTCCGGCTTTATTTTTCCTTTGGAAATTTCCACGGCCTTTATAGACGTGGTCCCTATATCAATTCCCAAATATGATTGCGTTCCGATTAATTTTGACAAGTTAAACATTAATTACTTTAATGCAAAATGTAAATATCAAAAATTAAAATTACAATTAAAAAATGTTAAAATTCATTAACTGCATATTTTATAATTTTACATTGTCATTTTTAACTTTGATTTTTAAATTTTCAATTATCTTATAAAAATACTGGAAAATAATACATACAATATGTTTACTAAAATAACAAATGTTTTTCTGGATATAATGTTTCCTCCAATTTGTCTTGGATGCAAAGAACATCTTGAAAAAAGAAATGAATTTATCTGCGCTGCCTGTCTAGGTTCTATTAAACTTAATAATACTTTATTCTGTCCGGTGTGCCAAGTGCGACTCGCTGAAAACAAAAAAATTTGCAATCACGGACCGGAAAAAAATATGCAATTCCCCTATCTGCTGGCAGCCGCAACAAATTATGACAGTCAAATTATTCAAAATTTGATTCATTATTATAAATATAAAAATTTTAACGAAATCTCCAACACCTTAGGTAATATTCTTATAGAATATCTTTGGTTTACTTTTGAAAATTCTAAATTAATCCGCCAGCTGGCGGATGAAAATTATTCCGTGGCATATATCCCCCTACATTTTATCCGCGAAAATACACGCGGATTTAACCAGTCAAAACTGCTAGCGCAAATAATTTCAAAAAATTTTAATTTGGAATTGGTTGACGCCTTAATAAGAATTAAAAATAATCCCCCACAAGCCAAATTAAGAAATCATAATGAGAGACAAAAAAGCATTTCTAATGCTTTTCAAATTGCCAATCCGGATAAAATAAAAAATAAAAATATAATTTTACTGGACGATGTCCATACCTCAGGCGCCACAATGTCCGAAGCCGCCAAAATTTTAAAACAAAATGGCGCAAATAAAATAATTGCACTTGTTATCGCCAAAGCATGAAATTTTTGTCATCCGCCCGGACGAATCCGTTCGGACGGGTTGCGAGGTACGACCACGTGTCGCCTTAACTTTAGCGGTGATACAAGCAATCTCAATTTTCTCATTGTCATTCCCGCGCAGGCGGGAATCTATTTTTTAGATTTCTTTAAATTACAAAATTATTTTTTTACATGTCATCCCGAATTAATTTCAGGATCTAAAACATTGAGCCTTATGGATTCTGAAACAAGTTCAAAATGACAGAGGTCTCTATTTGGTAATTTCATAATTTACTGTGAATTACGAAATTAACAAATAGTCTCGACTCTGTGTCATTCCGAGCCTGCCGAGGAATCTCATTTTTACTGAATTTCATTGGAATCCTTCGCAAGACTCAAGATGACGAAAATGAATTTTGTAATTCAAAGTAATTCACAGCGCTTAATGATAATAGGAATAATTTACAGTAACGTCATTTAATATTGGAGCTTGGGAAGAATCTGTGGTTGAAAAATTGGCTTTGTATTGTACATATCTGTTAATTCCCAAAGCGCTTATATCTCCCCCATTTGCCACGCCAGTAATCCACGATGTCCAAGTGCCATCTGGCGTAGCAGTGTTTCCAGCTCTGATATCCATTGTCAAAGTTGTGCTGGCATTTGTTGTGGCTGAATAATCCATTGTTGAAAAAGTTGAACTTTGAGTTGTGTCCATTACTGATGAAGTAAATGATCCAGTAGATGTGGCATTGTAGTGATTTGAAACTTCAGTGGGAGTTAAAACACGATTATAAAGAGAGACCTCATCAAGAAGCCCATTATATACGTTTGCTGCTTGTGTCCATGATCTACCGCCAATTGTAAGTTGGCTAGTTGCATTTACGTTTTTACTTGTCGTTATAGAATTTGATATAACTGTTGGAACGTTATCAACATAAACAATTATGTTTGTATTCCTATCAACAGTGCAAACAATATGATGATATTGACTGTCTTCAGGTTGAACCGGCCCATTATAATTAGTCCCTGCTAAAAACATCATTATATTGTCCGATGTTCCATGATAAAGTGTCCACCCAACACTAGTAGCAGAACGATAATCAAGATAATGCCCCTGATAAGCCCCCACATTTTTTTTGGCCCATAATTCAATTGAAAAATCCGTTGAAGTTCCAAAACTAAAAACGGATTGATTTGAAATATTTATATACCCATCTGTTTGATTTAATTGTGCTGAAGCTAATCCATATTTAGCAATTCCAAAAATTCCATTAACTCCCAACCCGTCATATCCAGATTTTGAATCAATATAATTATTATTCAACCCCCAATATGAAATCAGATTGCTTGTATTTAAAACCTGGTATTGATACGCATCCAATACGACACTTCCACTTGCTCCGCTTCCTGAAATTACAGCTCCGCTAAGAGTCCCAGCATTGAAGTCAGTATCTGTTGTTTGTGATAATGTGCTGCTGGCAGAAATTGCCTCATGTGGAGCTATCGTCAAATCAGTTCCAATTTCATATGCAGTTGCAGATATTCCGCCATCATCTGTGGCTTTTGAAATAAATTTTGTTGATTCTAGATTTTGCGCCCATACTTCATATTTTGAATTTACAACTCCAAAACTATAATATAATCCGCTTGAAGTGGTATTTATAGGATCAATTGGCAAAGAACCTATTATTGAACCTCCTGGGACAGAGGAGAAATCAAATGGAATCCATCCTGTTCCGTTGGTATTTCTGTAATTTTCTTGTGTTGCGCAATGGTATGACCAGCCGGGTTGTAACAATGGCAATCCTAAATCTCCACAAGTTGAAGAAGCGCTTGGCAGAGAAATATAATTTACATTTTCAGCTCCAAAAGAAGCTCCGGTTAACTGGTAGTGATTCAATGCGGTACTGAGCGTTGTGATGTCGGATAATCTTGAACTGTCCCGCGCTTCTCTTAAATATTCCACTGGATTAATAACCAAAACAACCACCGTGGTAAGGATGGCTAGGATGCCGATGACTATAAGGAGTTCTAATAGAGTAAATCCTTTTTTAGATTTTGTATTCAAAATAATAATTAATATTAAATTTTTACCAATACTATCCTATGCATTAATAGAACCAATCACCGCAATAACTACTAAAAACAAAATGCTAATTACCAAAGTAGCAAACGAAATTAAATAAGACATAAATCTTTCGCGTTGATAAATAAATTCAGCCAGTAAAAAATTAATCATTGACATCACAAAATTAACAGTTAAAACTCCAAAAACCTCCGCTTTTCCTCCGACAAAATCAATTCCGTTAAAATCATCAAAGTGAATTATTATTGGACCACTGATATCAAAAAATTTTGAAAATGCAAAAGTTGCCGCAAAAAGAAAGATAAAAAAACTGACAGCAAAAACCATTCTCAAATATTTGTCTTTTAAAATTTTATATCCGAACACGTATTATAAAATCCGAAATTCGAATATCGAAATTCGAAACCGATTCAAAATTATAAATTAGAATACTTAAAGCTTTTCTGTCATTCTGAGCTCTGCGAAGAATCTCATGAGGTCCTTCAGACTACTTCAGGATGACTCAGGCTTTAGTTTTAAATTTATGTATTTCTTTTTTTGACGTTGTTTCGTATTTCGTGCTTCGTATTTCGTATTTGCTTACAGGCTTCGCCTGCTAAGTATTTCCGCCTCAATTTCCTGCTTATTTCTACCGTATTTTGTACGGGACAATTCTTTAACCTGCGCCGCCAATTGGCTGTCACCTCCCGCATAAATTGCAGTGCTAATTTTAATATTAAACGGCGGAGCTGTCTGTCCGTTTATCAAAATTTTGGCGTACGCGTTTAAATTATCAATATTCATCAGATCATTTTTATCAAAAACCGGCGCGAATTCCTTTTCTAAAAATTCCGCATCCTGGGAACCAACCCGGAAAATAATTTTTGACCCGACGTTTCCAAAAATCGCGTCTCTTATCTGCTCCTTTAATTGTGCAATAAACTGATGACCAACAGTCAGATTAAGTCCATATTTGCGCGCTTCTGACAATATTACAGATGTTGAATCAGTTGTAAAATTCTGAAACTCGTCAATAAATAGGTTAAAATCCTTCATTTTTTTCCTCTCTTCCGGAATAACATCAGCTCTTGAAAGCGCGGCCATCAAAATTTTTCCAATGACAACCATACCAAGCAAATTAGCATTGACATCCCCTATCCTTCCTTTGGACAAATTAACCAAAATTATTTTTCCTTCGTCCATTACTTTTCTGAAATTAAATGCGGATTTTGGCTGACCAATAATCGGCCTCATATAATCATTTGCAATAAAGTTGTTAAATTTGGAAGTAATATAAGCCGACATGTTTGCAAGTGAATGCTCGCCAGTTGCAGCTCCGGCTTCTTTTGTCCAAAAATCAACCACAACTGGATTGGTAATGCGCGCCACTTTTCTGTTTCTATATGCATCATCAGTAAACACCCTTGGAATTTCCATCAAGGTTGCCGGCTCATTTTTCATATCCTCCATTAAAAGCAAAATTGCATTTTTTGTGTACTGTTCAAACATCGGACCACCGGCGGTCTTCATGTCATAAAGCTTGTCCAAAATTGAAAACATTTCATTAACAATAAAAGTTTTCTGCTCCGGCTTGTCAAAATCAAATTCCAACATGTTCATTCCCAACGGCTGCCACAAATCAGCAGGGTCAAAAACAATCACATCATTAATTCTCTCCTTGGGAATAAGACTGAGTACGGTTTCTATCAAATCGCCATGGGGGTCAATAATTGAAACACCCTTTCCTTTTTTTATATCATCAATTGCCATATTGATAAGAAGGGTTGTTTTACCGGTTCCAGTTTGTCCGATTGCATAAACATGTCTGCGACGGTCTTCTTCAGTGATATAAATATTTCTTCGTTCTCCTCTGAAAACACTTTCACCTATTAGAGTCCCCTTTTCCGGCAAATTATTCGGCGGCGCAGCCTCCTGAGATTTAATCCATTTAACGCGCGGAATATCAGTTGTGGAAATTGGAAGATGGAATAGACTCGCAAGTTCCTCTGTGTTTAAAAATATATTTTGTTTCTCATCAAACTCCCTGAAGGAAAACTGATAAAAGAAACTTCCCATATCTTTTGGCTTTGTAATTTTAAATTCCTGCCTGAGTGGAGCGGAAAATTGCGAAATGCTCTGGCTCACGCTGTTTAAAATATCATCCGCCTGAAATTGACTTGTTGCTGAAACTGCAATTCTGAAATTAACCGCCAAAAGAGGCTTTGATATTTTTGTTTCTAAAATTTTAATCGCTTCAGAATCAACATATTTTTCCTTTTCCTTTTTTTCTCTCTCTCCTTCTGTTTCTCCCAGTGCCGCTTTTTTAAAGTCCTTAAGCTCCAGCTTTGTTCCGCCAATTACATCATCAAACTTATGCCCTTTATTCAAACTGGCTATCATTTTTACAATGGTTTTTTTAATGTTTTTTGGCGCCGGTTTTGCCAATATCTGTATGGCCGCACCCTCGCCTGCCTCGTTTATTTTTGAAAGTCCGCTTAAAATTGGCGCGAATGTGTCCACATTCGCCTCTATATACGTACGCGCCGAAAGCGCATATGAAAATTTCTGTTTCAAATAAACCCCATTATTTTGTCCGCCGGGAATAAAAACATTATAATCATCAGTAACTTGAATTTGGGCCCCCTTAAACAATCCCTCAATCTGTCTGCTTACCGCTGATAAATATTTATTTGGAACTCCAATATAAAAAAGTATCTCCTGTCCCGCATGAGCCACTGCCGCTTCCAAAACAAATGGCGCGTTCAATCCGGATAGCATGCTAAAAAGTTGGGCTGATAAATTTATTTTATCCTTAAAATCTTTTTGTCCGTCTTTTTCTTTTGACTGTTTTTGCAATCTCACCAAAAGAAGTTTCAGATCAAGCGCATCATCAAGCCTCTGTTTTTTTAATCCGCGCGAAATAACAAAAAGAATCCCTCCAGCAAGAACCAAAACCGAAATTGTCAAAATAACATAAAGCATTTCTATAAATTAAAAGTTAAAAAATTAAAAATTGTTCTAAAGGTGTCATTCTGAGTGGAACGAAGAATCTTATAAATTTTCATATTTGCATTTATTATTTTTCATTTTGATATTTACATTTTCAATTTCAGCCTAGATCATTCCCCTTTTCCTTAATTCTTCATGCAACTTATCCACCAATGCATCGTGATATGCATCCAAAATAAATGGGGGCATTTTTTGCGCCTCATTTATCCCGCTTGCGAGTCCATTTCTGATTGTATCTTCCAAAAGCTTTTCGACCTGATTTTTAATATTAATATCTGAATTTTTTAAATAATCAGGCAAATACTTATCATCCTCGGCTGCCTCAGCCTTTGGTTTCTGAGTTGGCGAAACAACCTTCCCCTGCGGATACAGTTTCTGACCAATATGTTGGCTGATTAAATCCCTTTCCGAATAATTTTTTATTTCCGGATTTAATTTTTTTTCACTAATTTCCTGCCCTAATTTTTCAATATCCTGGCTTATTTGATTTTGTTCCATGTTTTGAAAACTATTGTCCACGTTTCAAATTTAAAAATAAATTAGAAAAGTAAAAAAATGCCGCTGACTGTCATTCTGAGCTCCGCGAAGAATCTTATTTTTTAATTTCCTCTTTTCTTTTTAATTTATTTATTAATGTTATAATTAATTATGTTTAACAAAAAACTGCCACCTATTGTCTATTTTCTATTTACTATTTTAATTATAGCTTCTTTCTTTCGCCTCTACAATATAACTCAGACTCCTCCAGGGCTTTATCCGGATGAAGCAATGAACGGCACCAATGCTCAAGAAGCGCTAAGCACAACTCCGCCAGCCGGCGGATTTAAAGTTTTCTACCCTGAAAATAACGGACGCGAGGGATTATTTATAAATATACAGGCGCTATCAGTAATGACTTTTGGAAATCAACCCTGGGCTTTGCGCGGAGTTAGCGCCATCTTTGGAATTTTCACTGTATTGGGAATTTATTTCTTAACAAAAAAACTATTTGAAAATTATAAATTTTCTGATTCTCATGATTCAAAATTAATTGCTCTCCTTTCCGCCTTCTTAATCGCAACAAACTTCTGGCATATTAATTTTTCCCGTATCGGATTCCGCGCAATAATGGCGCCCTTCTTTTTAACTTGGGGGATATATTTTTTATTAAAATTATTAAACTCACTGGAAAATAACTTAAAACTAAATATCAGGTACTACGGACTGGTTATTATTGGCGGACTTGTTTATGGACTTGGATTTCATTCATATATTGCCTATCGTGCCACTCCTGCAATTATTATTTTTACCGCTTTTCTTTATTGGCTTAAAAATAAAGATTTATCTATTCGTAAAAGAATTTTACTAGTGACTAGTGGCTATTTACTAGTGGCTTTTATCACCTTCGCCCCACTTGGATATTATTTTGCAAAACATCCCGCTGATTTTATGGGAAGAACTACTCAAGTTTCAGTATTTAAGTCCCCGACTCCATTAAAAGATTTATCGCTCAATATTATAAAAACTGCCGGCATGTTTAATTTTTCCGGCGACCAAAATTGGAGACACAATTACAGCGGCAATCCGGAACTTTTCTGGCCAGTCGGAATCATGTTTTTAGTCGGAATATTTTTTGCAATAAAAAATATTTATACTAACTTAGTAAATAAGATTCTTCGCAAAGCTCAGAATGACACATATAGTAGTCATCCTGAAAGCAGTGAAGGATTTCCTCATTTTCCATTTTACGTTTTGCTAAGCTGGATTTTCACAGCCGCTCTCCCGGTAGTAATTTCAAATGAAGGCATTCCACACGCACTGCGCTCTATTTTAATGATTCCCCCTGTGATCATTCTTGCCGGCTTCGGTGGCATTCTTATATATGAAAAAATAATTGCCTTTTTTCCGAATCATAAAAATATTTTCCTTTATACTTTTTACATTATACTTTTTACTATCTTCTCCTTCGCCTACGCCAGCTACTTCATTAAATGGGCCCATAACCCAAACACTGATGGCGCTTTCGCCAAAAACTATGTTGATATGGGAAATCAACTTAATTCCCTCCCAAAAGAAATGCCGAAATATGTAATAATTGAAGCTGGTGGTGGCGATGTCCGCGGCTTGCCTATGCCAACCCAGACAATAATGTTTATCACCGACACTTTTACTCCTGAAAAACAAAAGGAAAAAAATATTTTCTACGTCCTCCCAAATAACATCTCCCAAATCCCCCAAAACGCTTTTACTATTGAATTGAAATAACAATTTCACCTATTAATGAATTCCTTGGTTTTAGGTCCGAAAATTCCGTATGAAGGAATTATACTGTTGGCTTTTTGAAACTCAATGAGAGCATTTTGAGTAATTTTGCCAAATATTCCCGTGGCGCCATACTTTGATAATTGCTGGCTGGCTAAACCGGTATTTGATGTAATAAGATAAACTTGAAGTAATTTAACATCATCACCAACTGAATAAACCGCAAGAGTTTTCGCAAATATTAATTTTTGAGCAATAAGTTTTTTTAACTGATTAATAAGCGAAATTAAGGTTTTTTGCAATTGGCTTATTGCATCTGAATCGAAATTTAAAGATTGTGCTGGTAAAACAACTTCAGTTGGCGATTCTATTATAGAAGCACCTAAAGAAACTGTCGGATAACTGGCTGGAACAGAAACCGGGCAGCCAATTGTGGTAAAAGTGCCGTTACTACTTATTGCCTGATTGCCCACGGCATCATTTGAAACAACTCTATAATTATAAGTGGTACATGTTGATAAATTACTCAAAAAATCACTGTGGGTTGTTGCCATTGTTGTTGTGGCGGATTCATTTGTGCTGTCTCCATAAGATGAAGCCACTCCATACTGCACCTGTGTTGAAGCATTTTTATCTGTTGTCCAACTAATGGTTGCAGTTGTTAAAGCAACAGTGGAAGAAACATTGCTTATGACCGGACTTGATGCCAACGACACTGACGACCCGACAAAAATCTCCGCCGGCAAATTATAAGTACTGCTGTCTGTCGGAATATTTATTGGCCAGGTGGCATAAGTCGCGCTCCAAGTTTGGAGCGATAACGTTAAAGTGCCTGTAGCCGCCGATTCAAGTGTAATTAAAAGCTGATTTGATGCCACCCTATTAATATTTGAAATTGTTAATGAAACTCCATTGTCATAAACAGTAAACCCGCCTAAATTACTTGCGGGCAACAAAGGTAAATTATCGCCGCTAAATGTAACTGCAATTTTATTTTTTTCAGTATTTGATTCAATAGTGCCGACTTGAGGACCGCGACCTTCAGATCCACCATAAAAATCAGCGCTTATAGCCGCCCACCAACGATTTGCCGCGATTTGAATATCATCATCTGTTTTAAAATGAGTTCCATCCTTGCTGCTATTTGGATAACTTCCAAACGAATATAAATTTACATCATAAAATGCTGGGCCCGGCAAAACATTTCCATTGTCATTCCAAGCCGATAACTCAGCCAACCTGACATTATTAAATCCGCTATTGGAAGCATCGTCACGATTGCCGATCATAGCCGCAATAACTTTAATTCCAAAATCTTCCTGTGCATTATCAGCAAAGGTAGTCAACAAATTTTTATAATCAGCCTGACTTGTCCCGAGAACAGCGTCTCTTTCTCCCTGCCAATAAAGCACTGCTTTTATTCCTCCAACGGCATTTATTCTCCGATACATTGACCCATAAAGCGTAGTTCGATCACCATGATTAGAATTATTCCTTTGCCATTCAGTTATATTTGTTCCACTAAGTGATGCTGGAATAAATGCAACAGGAACATTTTGATCAGCCATAAATAGCGTAGCTAATAGCGGCCAAGTTGATCCTCCTGATCCAGCATTACTACTTACACTGTCAACCTGATTGGTATTACTATCAGTAGGGTCAAGCCAATTCCTTCCAATTATCATCATTCCCAAATAATGATGCCTTGAGCGATGTATGAGTATAAACCTGATTATTAATTCCATAACCATCGGCATTGCTTTGACCAGCCGTCACAAAAATATCTCCAATGCCGATATAATTTTTTGAAGCCGAAATAGCATTATTATTCGAAAATCGCACAATCAACGTTCCCTGCCCCGCTGCTTGATTGGAAAGAGTGCCTAAAAATGTTTCACCCGATGGACTGGAAACAATTGTTATGTATGCACCGCCACCCCATGAAGCTTCAATTGTCGTAGGCGTTCCGGCATAAGTCCCTGTAATCGTAATATTTGCCAGATTACTTCCATTTCTTTGAAATACCTGGTAATCAACGGGACTGGTTATGGATATGGAGCAAATACTGGTCGTAAAAGTTTGATCAGTTCCATATCCGGTACCGGAGGAATTTATTGCATAAGCTCTCACATGATAAAGCGTGTTGCAGGTCAACCCAGTGATAGCTCCTGTAAAAGCCCCATCTGAAAATGACCCTGACTCAATTGTAGAAGAGCCATAGCCGATTGTTGTGCCATATTCAAATCCCCTGACTGTTAAATTTTCTCCGCCCATGGCTGTTATATTACCGTTTCCCGTTGTTCCAGTGGTAGTTGTTGAGGAAACCGCCTGGGTCGTGACAGTTGGAGCAACCGCGATAAATGGATATGCAAAACCATTGCCATTATTATATAAATTTGTTTTTTCCGTGGTTGACAAAACTCTTTTCCAAAAACCAACTTCGTCTATTCTGCCGTTCATATAATAAGCCGAGGAACCGCTTTGTCTTGCACCCAATCCAAAATTTGCATTGCTGTCAAAAACTCCCGAGGCATAGGCGGCAGAATCTGCTGTTCCGTTATTTATTTGAATATTGAGAGTGTTGTTCACGCTGTCATGCCAAGCCACAATAAAATACCAGGTTGAAATGGCGGGAGAGCCGAGATTGTTTGCAGTTACAGTCGTAACCGCTGTGCCATTGTTAGAAACTGAAAAAAGTATTCTATCAGTCGAATTATTATAATAAATAAGATATTCCCTTTGGTTATTATTTGCATCCCATTTTCCGATAAAATCACGAAATGATGCGCCTTTTGAGTCCAAATATACCCATCCGGAAACTGCAAAATCAATATCTCCGGTGCTCAATGAAGCATTATCGCTAATGCTCAAATATTGAGAACTAGTAGTAGTAAAATGAGCGGCATTTGATATTTTTCCAATGGCCTGTCCCACGGAATTATTATCAGCCAATGTATT
>Ga0184631_10000038_pt1 | contig 23633 bp, 29 predicted proteins | sample PLM4_90_b1_FD_133160 | JGI IMG/M metagenome (GOLD analysis project Ga0184631, IMG submission 133160) | Groundwater sediment microbial communities from an aquifer in East River, Colorado, USA - PLM4_90_b1 | ecosystem: Environmental > Terrestrial > Soil > Riparian zone | place: USA: East River... | reverse complement strand
TATGCAGATCTGACATTGATCTATCGGAATAAGTCCTTTCAACCGTTGGAATGGACCTATCCCGATTATCGACAAGAGGAGATCATCCAACTCTTTAACCAATTTCGAAAGAAGTATCTGGAAGAACTGAAAGGGAGGGTCTGCCATCCATGTTGAAATCAATGACCGGTTTCGGACGCGGGGAAGGGGAAACAACGTTAGGAAAAGTTTTCGTGGAGTCCCGTTCCGTCAACCATCGCTACTGCGATATCAATGTCAAACTTCCCAGGCGACTCGCCCCTTTTGAGACCCGTATCAAAGAGCTCGTCCGGTCCCACGTCTCGAGAGGAAGAATTGATATCTCTGTGAAAGTGGATGCGATGGGAGAGGAGAGGGCTCAACTCAGTGTGGATTTCCACTTGGCCGAACAGTATTACCGGGCCCTTCAATCACTGAAGGAGAAGCTTCGGCTCAAAGATAAAATCACTCTGGAATTGTTGGCAGGAGCAAAGGATTTGATCACGGCGAAGGAAGAGCCCACAGACCTCGAGCCCTACTGGCAGGAGATCGTTCCGATCTTAAAGCGGTCCTTCCAGGATATGGATGAGATGAAACGCTCCGAGGGAGAGGCCCTTGCAAAAGACCTCCACCAACGGCTTCAAAGAATTGCTCAACAGCTCGAAGGCATCAAAGGGCAGTATTCCTCCCGCCTCGATGCTTATCAAAACCGACTCGCGGAGAGGCTGCGATCGCTTCTCGGTGGAGTCGAAGTCGATTCTTTCCGATTCCAACAAGAGATCGCCTTCTTGGCAGAACGGACGGATATCACCGAGGAGATCGTCCGTGCTGAAAGCCATCTTGGCCAATTTTTGACCCTTCTGGAAGCCGATGAGCCGGTCGGCCGAAAAATGGATTTTTTACTTCAAGAGATCAACCGGGAAGTAAACACGGTCAGTTCGAAAGCGAATGATGCAGAGATTTCCCAGAGAGCGATCGAGATCAAAGGCGAACTGGAAAAGATTCGGGAACAGGTACAGAATCTTGAATGAGGAGTGGGGGATGGGAGAGAAGGGAGAAGGGTTGATTTTTATTATCTCAGCCCCTTCGGGCGCGGGAAAGACAACCTTACTGAGAAAGGTGATGAAGCAGTTGCCAGGACTTCAATTCTCTGTTTCCTATACCACGCGTCCACCCCGGGCCAATGAGCGGGAGGGCGAAGATTACCATTTCGTCCCTCTATCCGTCTTCCAGAAGATGGTGAAAAGGGATCAATTTTTGGAATGGGCAGAAGTGCTGGGGAGCCATTATGGGACAGCTCGGGAGATTACGAAAATTCTGGAATCAGGAAGAGTGGATCTGATCTTGGATATCGATACTCAAGGGGCGAAGAAAGTGGTCGAGAAGGTGGACCATCCGGTTTTGATCTACATCCTTCCTCCTTCCCTGAAAGCCCTGCGCGAACGATTGGTGAAAAGGGGTCTCGACTCTTCCGAAATGATCGAATTCCGTCTGGCCAACGCCAAGAGAGATATGGAAGAGGCCCGTTGGTACCATTATGTTGTTGTCAATGAGGAGATTGAGGAAACGGTCGGCAAATTGAAAGCGATCATTGTCGCTGAACGTTGTAAGAAGAAAAAGCAATCGATCCTTGAAGAAAAAATGAGACAATGGGAGGTACATCATGGCAAGAATTACAGTGGAGGATTGTCTGAAAAAGGTGGGAAGTCGGTTTGAACTGGTGATCCTGGGTGCAAGAAGGGCAAAAATGATCATGAAAGGGGCCAAGCCATTGGTGGAGAGCGATAACCGATCCATTGTGACCGCCCTTCGGGAGGTGGCCGCGGGAAAGGTAAAATTTATCGATCCCAAGGAGAAGGGAAAAGGGAGTGAACCTTCTCACGATGAACCATAAAGCAGGTCTCAGGGGAATGAAAGGGGAAGGCGAAATTCAGGTGAGCGGGTTGATCGCAGACCCGATTTATCACTACATCGTGATGACGGACCGTGTGGAGGGGGAGGGGACGGAAAGGGATGTCATTGATACGCTCTGGGTTCAGCGACTTCGCCGTATCTTCCAACTCCAGAGTGCCCGCTGGGTCTATCCTTCTGCCGAACATACCCGTTTTCAACATTCCCTTGGGACGATGCATGTTGCAGGAGCCTTCTCTGATAAGCTTTACCCATCCCTCTCCCGCATTCACCGTGCCGAAATCCCTTCTTCATTCTGCATCGAAGAACTGCTCCGGCTTGCCGGTCTGCTGCACGATATCGGCCACGGTCCTTTCTGCCACTTTTTTGATGAGCAATATCTCTTTCGTTTCAAAACCAATCATGAGGAGATCGGTCAGCACATCATCCGGGAAAAAATTTCTCCTATCTTGAAGAGAATCCGGCGCAGTCCTCATGGCCCCTTCAAAAGAGGAGAATCCATCGACCCAGAGCAGGTGGCCTTTCTCATCAAGAGGCCTCTGAAGAAGGAGGAGCAAAAGCATCCGAGGTGGTTAGTCTTGCTCCAACAACTCTTTCGGGGCATCTTTACGGTCGATAATATTGATTATGTGTTGCGCGATGCCTACATGACCGGTGTCTCCATCGGACCCATCGACTGGAGGCGGCTCCTCCATTATGTGTCCTACCACGAGGAAGGGTTGATGTTGGATAAAAGGGGGCTGGATGCGTTGGCCATGTTTCTCAACGCCCGACTCTACCTCTATTCGAATGTCTATTATCACCGCACCACCCGTTCCATCGATCTTCAACTCCAGGAAATTTTTAAGGAGACGATGGAGATCCTTTGCCCCTTCCATCCTTTAGAGGATTTGGACCGTTATCTTTCATTGACAGACTGGTTTCTTATGGAAAAAGTGCTGGAGTGGGAGAAATCTTCGTCGCCGCGAGAGAAACGGTTAGGGAGAAAGTGGGCAGAGGTCCTTTCCAGAAAGTTAAAATGGACCAGCGCGTTTGAGGAGAAACTGACCTTACGGGAGATGGAATTTGGCCGTCCCTCTTTCTTAGCTCGCGAAGAGGTGAAGCAGAGGATGGAGGCTTTTCTACCAAAACGCTTAAAGGGAATCGAATTTCATGTCGACATGGCTCATCATGACCCCAGACCCCTCAACCCCTGGCATGAATCAGAGGGAGCGATGCTTCTCATCTGCGACCCGGGGTCCAGAAGGATTTCAAGAGAACCTCTTCGAAGGCTCTTTCAATATATTCCGGCAAAGGTCGCCATCTGTCGGGTTTATGCCTCCACCCATCGTTACGATCAAGAACTGAGCCGAGCGGCTCGACGGGCCCTCGCCTCGGAAGGATATCTGGAGGTTTTTGAGACGAATGTGTAACCCCTGTGCCCCGAAGGAGATTGGGTTGGGTCTCTTTATTCCGGGAATTGATCACGACGAGGAGTGAAACAAAATGGAATGGAAGATTTTTCTCACCACCTTGGGAATGATCTTTTTGGCAGAATTAGGAGACAAGACCCAGTTAGCAGCCATCCTCATGACTTCCAAAACAGGACACCCTGTCATCGTTTTTGGGGGAGGGGTGATCGCCTTCTCCCTCGTCACGTTGATAGGGGTGGTCATGAGGCAGGGACTGGTCTCCATGGTGCCTCAGAGGATTTTGGGAAAAGGGGCAGCCCTTGCTTTTATTCTCATCGGCTTGGTGATGTTTCTTGGAAAGTGGTAATTTCCTCCTCCAAACCCCTCTGTGGACCGCCTTGTTTTGAATTAAACATCATGTTATCATTTTAAGGTTTCCAAATAACTTTCATCTTTGAAAATACCGAATGATCTGAATGAGGAAGGACGAAAGTGAAAAAGAATGCCTATCAAAAACAAGTGATGGAGATTTATCAGTTCATCAGCGACCGTCTTTACTTTAATCGACCTGATCTTCAAATTAAAGGAGATCGATTTAATTCGACGATCCTTTTCAGTCTATTAACAGGTCTCAAGAAGGGAAAGGAATTAATCATCGGGGAACCGGGGTTGGGCAAGACAACCTCTGCAGAATTTGTCTGTTCATTGATCTACCAATTTCCACTGGGTATCATATGGGGCAGTGAGGTTTCAGGTCACCCGGAACAGACAGAAGAAAAAATTGTTGGGAGGCCAGACTTAGGAAAACTGAATCGGGGAGAAGAGGATGTGGTATGGACCAATTTTTCTCAGATCCCGGTCAAGATCGTCGATGAGATCAACCGCCTTCCGGAAACCAAGCAGAGCATGATCCTTGATGGGGTGGATCGAGGGAACTGGGAATATCTGAATGAGATGATCATCAATGAGGAATACTGTCTGTTTGCCACTGCCAATTATCAGGATGGGGGGACCAACACCATCATTGCTCCTTTAGTCGACCGGTTCGATGTGATGGTGGAATCCAGATATCCAGGGGCCAACCTCTCTTTTCTTATTGGAAAAACCAACCGAAAGGATCCTATCTTGAGGCATCCCAAATATGAAAAGGATCTCCATCGGGTTCTCAACGCCAAGATCCCTTATGAGAAGAAAATACCGAGAGTAGAAGAGGTCTGCAATGCCTTTGGGGAATACGTTCATGAGACGTTGGGGATTCGGCCCCTTCAACGACAGATGCGGGATCAGATTCGGACGGAGATGGAGGAGATCGATTTGGATCTCGATGCCAGTGCCTTTACCCGGATGCTCCTCGCTGAACTCTCTTTTTGTGAGCGCTATGGCCAGAAACGATCGTTAGAGAACTGCGAGGAGGGGTGCCATTACACAGGGTATCTCTGCCACCAAGTTAAAAATTGTGCATCGAATCGACTGCCCACCTCCATTAAACAGTATGCCCAGGGATTAGCTTGGTTGTTGGAAGATTCGGGGATCGATATTGAGCATGTGAAATCGGTCCTCCCCTATACACTGGGCCACCGAGTTCAGTGGAAAGACGAAATCGTCTCACAAAAGGAGCGATCGAAAAGGGACGATCCCTTCCCTATCTTCCTTGCAAAAGAAGCGGTCAAAATGGTATCTCAACGATATCGGGAGCAGAGTGAGCATCTCAAAGACGCCTTAGCCGTTGGATCAAAAATCTTTCAAGGAGGGGCTTTGGAGCCCTTGGAAGGGGATCATCCTCTTTATGTGGAAATCAAAAAAGACCTCGAGTCGAAGCGGACGTAACGATTAAACTTTTCAAATGGATTGAAGTGAGCGATGAAGGCACCCCTTTCCAAGAAAAAGGGTTTAACCGACCCACCCGGAGAAGAAGGCAGGGCCAACAACAATCCATTTGAAGAATTTAAGACCTACACCTTTCAAAAGACAGATATCCCCTTGGACCAAATCATTCAGTCGACGGAAGTGGTCATGGACCAGATCCGGAGGGGATATGAGAAATTGTTAGAAGAAGAGGCAAAAGAACTTGTCTGGATGGTTCAATACAACACCATTATCAAGGCTTATGAAGTGGCTGAAAAACATGTGAGGGAAATCGATTATTCCGCCGAGGATATCGAGGATTTCTGTTTTGCTTTAGAGAATACTCAAAGGATCCCCTACCTCATCCCAGGCCCGGCAGGGCTCTATATTTCTGCCCTATGCAATTACACGAAGGAAGAAGAGATTGTTCTGAAACTCTCCGAACTGAAAACGGAGATCAATCTCATCGGATTCCGCCTTCCAAAGGGAAAACGATTGGTGGTTGAAGGAGATGCTGGGGACTTCACGGGGATTGGTCTGGAGGGCGGAGAATTGGTCGTGGAGGGGAATACCAAGAATTGGACCGGAGCAGGAATGAGGAGTGGAAAGATTTTAGTTAAGAAGAACATCGGTCTCCATACCGGGGAATGGATGATGGGGGGAGAAATTTATGTGGGGGGCCGCATCAGAGGGTTGGGAAATATTGTGGAAGGGAAAATCTTTGAGAGGGACAAGCTAGTTTATCCAGGGAAAGCACGCCATCCCAACCTGTACTATTGAAAAATAAGTGATGGATTCAGCAATGGAAGAGCAGAATTTCCAAGCCATCATTGAAGAGATCTGGCCTCGTTTGAAGAAGAAACATCTCTATCCTGAGATCCCGATGCCGAAGGTTGGGGAGATCCCTCCTTCCGCATCCGAAGATGCTGAACCAAACGAAGGGGTGGGGTTGGAGATGAAGCAGAAGCAGATTACGATCAACACCACCTTTGTTTCCCAGTTGAAAGAGAAGATGCCAGAGAGACAGGTCATCGAAGCTCTCCTCGACCACGGGATTACCCATTACACTTTCTGCCCGTGGGATTTTCATACTCATCTCATGCTCTATGCCGAGGCTAAAAAGGTCGTGACGGATAAGGAATTGGCCAAACAAGTTGCCAATCACTTCATCGATGTCATTGCAGATACCTACTGTGTGAAGAAGAGATTCACCGAGATCCCCGAATTGCATCGGGTTCTGAAGAAGGGGGTGGTTGAGAAGGTGATCACCTCCCTCTACCAAAAAATCTGGGGACTCGATCTAGGAATTCCGAATTCAAAAACCCAGAGGAAAGTACAGGAGGAGATTGTCCGACGGCTTGCACGCATTCCTTATCTGGACCGCCCGCGATGGCCGGAGAGTGTTAGAAAGTTTGCGCGATCCCTTAAACCCCTTCTCATTGAAGAGCAGAAAGAGCAGGAGGCCAGGGGAGGGAAAGGAGAGGCCAATCCCCAAGGTGAACATGACCTTTCTCATTATTCCCTTGAGGAGATTGATCAGGGGTTGAGAGATTTTGCTAAGAAGACCATGGCCCTGCCTGAATTCAGGGATATGATTGAGGACTTTTCAGACGAGTTGAAGGAGGCAGGGTATGGAATGGAAGGAGGAATGGGTCGAGGTCGAGGCGCCCCCATCGATGCCGATGTCCTATTCTATATGAAATTGGCAGAAAGTTATTCCATTCCCATCAGGAAGGTTCCCTTGGAGAAGAAAGGGTTCCTTCATCCACATTCCCATTCCCCTTGGGAGGTCGGGTCGCCCTTCCAAGATGTGGACATCTGGACGAGTTTCGGTAAGATCATGCCGGGGATCACTCAGATTTGGAAGAAGAGAGAAGGGAAGGGGAGGGGGAAAATGGAAGCGACTCCTGATTGTTTGATCGCCATCGACTCCTCAGGCAGTATGATCAATCCCCGAAAGAATCTCTCCTATGCCGTCCTCGGAGCAGCTTGTGCAGCCAATGCCTATCTGCGGAATGACTCTAAAGTGGCCGTCTATAATTTTAGTGATGCACCCATGGGTGGGAAAGACATTTTGAATTTCACGGATAAGCGAGAGGAGATCTATCGAGTTCTTTGTAAATATTTTGGGGGTGGGACGGCTTTGGATTTGGAAGATTTGCTCCCTCTGATTCAAGGGAGGAAGAACCTTGATCTCTTTATTATCACCGATATGAAAATTACCAACCTCGAGGCATTGATTGCATTTTTTGGACAGATCCAAAACCGAATTACAGCCGTCCATATTGGAGAAAACCCCTATGCAGCCAGATTCCAGAGGGCTGTCGAGAAGAGGAAAAACATCAATATCTTTTCGGTAAGACGGAAGGAAGATATCCCCCATATTGTTCTCGGAAAGATAAGCGAGTACTTTAATCCAACTCACCCAAGGTAATCCGGAACAGGACAACCTTCATAATGATTAGGATTCTTTCTATTGACTCTCTGATCAAAAATCCTGTTGTAAAAAATCCTTGACTCTTCGCCGGCATATCCTATAAGTTATTCTAAGCCATTGACGACTTTCCATCAATGTCATGAATGAAAAGCTCTACAAAAGCTGCCGAGGGTTTGCTATTTAACGGGATGCAACCATGAACCATGAGATCTTGGAGGCCCGGTCCACTCATGACGAGATTGTCCGAAAATATGACCGGATCGCTTCTGTCTACGACCTTTTCGGAATTTTGATGGAATCAAAGGCACGGCAACGGGCTTTAGATTTTGCAGCTATCAAGAACGGAGAGAAAATTCTGGAGGTAGCCCTTGGAACGGGTCTCAATTTTGTGGAGATCCTTAAGAGGAACCCTCGCGGATGGGTAGAGGGGATCGATATCTCAATGAAGATGTTGGAGAGGGCAAGAAAAAGAATTTCAAAAACTGGGCAGCAAAATTATACCCTCCATCTTTGCGATTGTAGACATCTCCCTTTTGACGATGCCGCCTTTGATATCGTGATAAACCAATATATGTTTGACATCTTTCCGGTGGAAGATTTTAGGCCTATCCTTTTAGAATTCAAAAGAGTCTTAAAGGATGGGGGAAAGATTGTTCTCGTCAACATGACCAAAGGGGAAAAATGGTTGAATCAAATTTACGAAGAGATATATAAGTTAAAGCCTCCCCTCTTGGCAGGTTGTAGAGGCATTCGAGTAAAGTCATTTCTCGAAGCAACTGGATTTGGGGAAATTCAGCGAACCTTTGTATCCCAACTGGGATTCCCGTCCGAGGTGGTGCGAGCGGTTAAGTTAAATGGAGAGGGTTAAATTATTTTAATATCCTACTAAAATTATTGATATTTCAACTGATTAAAGATTAGGCATTTTGCTAAAAAAGTTGACGAACGTGTTCTTTCGGAGTTGCAAGGTTCAAGTTTTCAACAGGATTTTCACAAAAAAATGTGGATAAGATTCTAACTCATTAACTTTATTTAATAAAGTTAAAGGGATCAGTTAGAGGAGGGTCATAACTGATCCCCGTCAGTACATCAAGTGGGGGTGAAACAAGGAGGTGATATGGTTTGATGTACCGACTGTAGAAAATATAAAATACAAAAGTGAAAAAATCAATAATGAAAGTAATTTTTGGCATAAGATTTGCTGAATTCTACTAAATCATTATGAAAAAGATCTTTCTCATTCTAATCTTTCTGTTTATTGCAAATCTCGCCTTTGCACAGGTTTATAAATGGGTCGATGAAAAGGGAGTAACTCATTTCACTGATGACATCACTCAGATTCCAGAGAAATATCGCAAGGCCATCGAGGAAATTGAAATAAAGGAAGAGAAGATCGAGACTAAAACAGAAGGTGAATCCTCAGCAAAGGGAAAAGAGGATACCTATCGTGATCGGTCGGGAAGAGGTGAGGAATATTGGAAAGGGAGGATGGAAGAATGGAAAAAGAAATTACAGACCCTACAGGAGAGAGTTGAAAGCCTTAGATTGAAATATAACGAATTGACTGAAAAGTTTAATACTTCGAAAAGTTCGGCTGAACGTGCAACCCTTCGTAATGAGAGGGAACAAGTAAAAAACTCGATGGATCAATACAAAATCCAAATTGGAGAAGCCAAAGAGATGTTGGAAAAAAAGATCCCGGAAGAGGCTGACTTATATAAAGCAAAGCCTGAATGGATAAAGCCCTGAAAATGTTTCATAGATTCTAAAAAAAGTATCTATCTAACTAAGAGAAAGAAACTCAAAACAAGATAACATGCCTTTTTAAATGATTATTCATTAAGTGTTATGCACAAATAAGTACACAACTGATAAGAAATTAACCATTAGTCAACTTTAATATATTGAAATATAGAAGAAATTCTTAACTCTGACGCCTTCTTTTCACTTAGAGGGCAAAATCTTAGAAATATTCGATCCCTTGATATCCTCCTCATTCTTTCTCACCTGAACTAATTAGGTCAGGCGAATTCTACAATTTTTGAAAAGATTAAAAAATTTAAAGGGTTAGGATTGTTTTGGCTCAATAAATATGGAAAAATATTATTTGAAAATCATAAGATATTGATTGATGGATTCAAAGAATATTGTTGAAATGGAATAATCAACTGGCACTAAAAATGCAATATTGAAATTCTGATCATAACTATATGAACAAATTAGAAAAGACGAACCCATCCATTTCCGAAACTAAGATGGGTGTTCTCGCTATTGATAGGAGAAAACATCCGAGATTCAGTGTTGAATTGCCTCTGGATTATTGCCGGGTGGAGGGAAAAGAAGCTTATGGAGGAATTGTAGCGAATGCAAGTGAAGGGGGAATCCTCGTCTATTTGCCGGAAAGAATGGAAATGGGGGCTGTCTTGAAGATTGAGATTTTTTACGTGAAGGGTCTGGAATTAGACACCATAAAGGCTATTGGAAAAGTGGCCTGGTCTGATCTGGCTGTAAAGGCAAGTTGGGGAGAGTACCGATACGGATTGCAGTTCCAATATATTGATGAAAAAGACTTCAGTCGATTGATGAATCTGCTAAAAGAGATAGGGAAATAAAAATATATTGAATTTCTTTGAAAATTATTTAGAATAGTACTCAATAGATTCCTTCATTCTGGATCGAAGGCCAAAAGGGACCATTATTTTCTCCTTTTCAATGAAGAATGACCAAGCCTCTCCTTTAATGTGGGTTAAGGAAAAACCAATCTGCATAAAAGGATCATCATGCATAGAATAAATCACGAAGAAGGGAGATATAGGGTCCTCCTTATTGGCATTGGGGATAATACTGAGGGAAAAAAGGAGTCTTTTTGTAAGAAAATTTCTGAAGTCTACGGTATTTCCCTTCCACTTTTGAGAAAAGTTGTTGACCGTTGTCCCACCGTTCTCAAAAAGAATCTCTCTCTAAGAAAAGCCGATATTCTCGCAAAGACCCTCGAGTCTTTTGGAGCCATGATCTCTGTTGAAGAAAAGAGAGATTCTTCGGCCGTCTTTCTTGAATTTCAGGGAATCGCCTCTCATCAAATAGCCTTGGAGGCATCCTATCTCCGGAAGACGGAGAGTGGGGCATGGAATGTCATTGGAAGGGCAAGAAATATATCCGCAGAAAGCCTGACCGATACGTGGGTCATCATTCAACTGTTTGACGATTTCGAAGAGTTTCTCACCTTCGAAGAAGTTCCCCTCCCTATCAATCCGCTCCCTCCGGGGGAAGCATCTCCTTTTAAAGTGGTTTTTGAAGGGGACCTTCCTGTTAAAAGAGTCTCTATCGGGGTTAAGAATTCTTCAGGAACTCCACTGCCAGCAGTCGATAAAAGGGAAAAGAGGGAATGGGTAGAAGTGAAATTGGAGGTGAAAGATGAGGAAGGGTTCTTCCCCTCCTCCCCATTTTTACCAATAGAAGAACAGAATGAACCCCAACCCTTTGGTGTCACCGCATCTTCAGGCGAAATTTCCCAGCCCCCTCAGACAGAATTTCCTTCCTTAACAGCAGAAGAAAGTCAAGCCAAAAAAAAAGAGGGTGAAGGGGAGATCGCTGGGGAGCAAATCACGTTGGAGCACGAGGATATTTCCTCTGAGGAAATATTCGAACTTCCAGAGAAGGGCTTCAGTGAAGTGAATGAAACCCAGGAGAAGAAAGAGTTGGAACGATTGCCGGAACATGAACCCCTTCAAAACGTAGCGATTCCAGCGATGGAAAAAGGAGAGGCAAAAGAGACAGAAGGGGCATTGCCCGATTTAGGCTCCCTCCTTCCCAATCGGGAGAACATATTCCCAGAGACCGGCTTCGATATCTCTCTCTTTGAGGAAGCCACGAAACTGTTGGAGGAAATATCCAGAGGCCCTGTGGAGAAAGTGAAGGAGGAATCTTTTCCTTTCCCCTGGGTCGAGGATTTTAGAAATTCTGTTGAGTCCTATTACCAGAAGCATCCCAATATGTTCGCCTCGTGGTTTGAATCACACCGGAAGAAGAACGAATTCGCCCATTCTCTTCATCCCCTCTTGACCATATTAACCCATGCACGATTTCATCAGAAAAACCAGTCCGAAAAAGCATTGGAGAATACAGAGAAGGTATTCAAATTCATCCTCCAACCGAATCTTCTCCTTGAAGATATCCCCCTTCTGGAAGGAACGCCCTTCTTCTCAGGAGAGAATTGGAGAGAACTCTTTCATAAGGCCATTCCCAGACTCCAGCAGGTTGGCAATAACATCCTTGAGAAGAAAAGATGGAATGCTTTCGATTTAGAGCGGCTGATCAAAATCATTCCCCACATGAGTGACACGAACAGCCGGATGGCCATCCGATGGATCCATGAATTGATTCCGGAGTTGATCGAGATCGATTTCTCCAACATGTCTCTTTCGATAGGGGAAAGTCTTTATCGAGTGGGGTCCCGGTTGGGGGTCGTCGACCCATATTTCGATTATTGCCAAGGCAAGAATTCGACAGGGGACCTTAAAATTCAAACGTTTGCTAAAGCGGTTTATCCTCAGCATCCGATGAAGATCGAAGAGCCCATGACGTGGGTGGGAATGACAGAAGAAGACAGGGGCGGAGGATATTGTCTCCCGACTCAACCCCGGTGTGCGGGGTGCCTTTTTGAAACCTTCTGTCCAAGGCTCCATCTCGATTTTAACCCTTCCGAGAAAGGGATGAAAGGACAATAAATAAGCATCCATTGGTGAAAGGAATGGAGAAATCAAAGGACCCGAGAGAGAGACGGAGATTCCCCCGATTATTAGTGGACTTGCCTCTCGAATATCGGGTGATGAATGCTCCTTATGCGCAAGGGGGAATTGTTGTCAATGCAAGCGAGGAAGGCCTTCTCATCAATTCCATTAAGAACATGCCTGTAGGAACAAAGTTAAACGTAGCCGTTTTATTTCCCGAGGAATACGAACTCGCAAACTTCGAAGTCCTTACTGAGATTATCCGAAAAGAACTCCATTGGGAGGAAGATTGGGAAGGGTATCAATACGGATTAAAATTTACTAAAATATTGGAAAGGGATCGTCATAAATTAAAACAACTTCTCCTTGGAGAATTTCCATTGGATTAAAGCCTCTATTCCTAATGGAGCCCCATGGGCAAAGCCCGTGGTCCCCTGTCTCACGCCCATGTGGGGCGACATCCCCCGTCTAACGTCGGGGCAGGCCGTCCAATGGCTGTGACTTTCTGCTGCCGGGATGAAGCATCAGTGGAAATGGAAACATCATAAGAAATTCCATTCGACGCTAGCCTTATTTGGTAATCCCCTTCCGAAGGAAAGAAACAGATGGACTGAAGAAAAGAAAAATGGAAGAGAAGGGAACAAAACCTCGCTTTGGGATTGTCAATTTTGAAAGAAGGAGACATCCCCGATTTAACATCGATTTGCCTATAGAATATTATCCGGTCGATTCATCCGTTGGCCATTCCGGTCAAGCGATCAATGTCAGCGAAGGCGGATTATTGGTCTACTTCCCTGAAAAAGTGGAGGTGGGGCAACATCTACACTTGAAATTGTTCTTTCCCTCTGGCTCTGAGTTAAATCACGTTGAAATGTTTGCAGAAGCGGTATGGGTGGATATCCATTTAGGAAAGGCCCCGGGAGATTACCGATCGGGTTTGAGGTTTGTCCAAATCTCCTCAGACGACCTAGACAAGCTGAAAACATTCTTAAGAAGTCTTGCAGAATAGCCTCAACATCCTTCCTCTCAGAAGACCAACCTTAAAACACCCTTGTAAAAAGAATCAAAAAGCTTTATAGTGTTATTCCAGGGAGTGGAGAAATGAGTGGGAAAAGCAGTTTTCCTTATCGGGAATATGATCGAAAGCCTCATCCTCACATTGTGAAGCAGATCTTAGAGGACAGTGAATTAATTGCGATGATGAAAGAGGTTCTGATTCAAGAAGGAAAACCCTGTCCCTTTTGTCACCGAAAATTAAAGGGAGAGCACAGTGAAAAGGAGATATGGTGAACCGACCTCTTTAACGTTCTTCCGGAAAATCTCGCACAAAAGAGAATTTCCACGGCTCAACAACGAACATATTGAAAGAATCTTCCACACTCCGGGTAGGGAGAGTGAAAGGGAGAGACAGGATGAAAAGGGCAGTGCCGCCAGCTGCAGCGATAACTCCGAGGGGCCTTGCAATAAATAAATCCACCATATTGTATTCATCGTTATAAGACTTCTCTTGGGCCCATCCTCCAGAAGAAATACCCCCAAGTACCAATAAGACAGTTAAGAATATCAATAATAGTTTTTCTAATCTTTTCATAACATTCCTCCTTTTTAAATACCTAACATAGGATTTGTTATCAAAAAAAGGGAGAATTGTCAACTTATTTAGAAATGTAAGTATTTAATGCAATAATTTCGTCACCCAAGAAGAAATTTCTTTGCCAACAAACAGTCTAAGGATTAGGAGATGGATCTTTATCAGATACAGGTTAGCCAATACAACCTTTTTACTCCATTTTATCATATTTTTGCAGATCATTCTTAATCTCGACTGAGTTAACTGCAATTTTTTTGCCAAAAAAACAGAACTTGAATAAGAATACCTAAAAATATATAACTTATCGAATCTTAAAATCAATTTTTGAAGTTATGGGAAATGGCGTCTTTAATCAATTTCTGGGAGTGGCCAAGATTGACCATACTTCGAATAAAATTCTCTCTTTAATGGAACTTTTAAGCAGTCATGTACTTTAAAAAATGCTTGACAATTGGTCTAAAAATCGCTATATATCCTTAAAATTCAAAGGGAAATCTTATCTAGGCGAATTATGGAATGGACGTTACTTCTCAATTCAACTTTTGAACCCTTGAAGATCATAACTTGGAAAAAGGCAGTCATTATGGTGATGCTTGGAAAAGTAGAGGTGGTTGAAGAATACGAACGAATGATTCGAGGGGTAAGCTTTGCCCTACGGCTTCCTGCCGTGATTCGATTAAACCGCTTTATTAAGAGGAGAACACCCATTGTTAAGTTTTCCCGTCAGAACCTTTACGTTCGGGATAGGGGAAGGTGTCAGTATTGCGGAACCCCCTTTGAGCACAAGGAATTGACATATGACCATGTGATTCCTCGCTCCAAAGGGGGACAGACCGAATGGACAAATGTCGTTACTTGCTGTATCACCTGCAATCTGAAAAAGGGAGGAAGAACACCCGAAGAAGCAGGGATGTCCCTGATCCGGAAACCCAAGGCCCCCATTTGGATACCCCTACTAACGCTGAGCCTTGGGATCGAAGAGACACCAGATCCATGGAAGGATTATCTCTACCTTAATCTGGAGTTGACCTCTTAATTTTTCCCTCGAAATAGCACCGTTTCCTTTCGGTCTCGAGCGGGGACTGAGGAGGCTTCTTAGTGGATGACTTTGAAGACACCTGTGGGATTTGAGTCTTATTCCATGAACCCGGATGAGGTACAGTGATCATCCATTTTTGAAAAGAGGCTTCAGCTTTCCCTGTCCTCCCTCACAGTGGAGAGAGGTTGCATGTTCGGCCGAATGAGTGAATAAAATGAAACATCTCTGGTCTCCATGGAGAATGGATTATATCTTGGGAGAGAAGCAGAAGGGGTGTATCTTTTGTAAAAAACCACTGCAGAAGAAGGATGAAGGGAATCTCATTCTCTATCAAGGCAGATATGCTTTTGTCATGATGAATAAATTCCCATATAATAACGGCCACCTCATGGTCGTCCCAAAGCGCCATTGCCTCGATTTGGCACAATTGAAGGATAAAGAATTCCAAGAACTCTTCTTTCTATTGAAAGCCTCCACCCAAGTGTTAACAAAAAGCCTCAGGCCCCATGGTTTCAATATCGGGGTAAATATTGGAGCCGTGGGGGGCGCCGGAGAGGAACACATCCACTTTCACATTGTACCTCGATGGGCTGGAGATACCAATTTTATGCCTGTCCTGGGTGAAACAAAAATCATCCCAGAATATCTGGAAAAAACTTACCGGAAACTTCGCTCTGCCTTTATTAATTTGTTGCGCAAAAAGAAGGATGAGAAAGGAGTTTGAAAAAATGAAATCGGTGAAAACACTTTTTTGGATGGCGGTTTTTATCCTCGTCATTTTTTTCGCCTTACAAAACAAGGACGAGGTCATTCTCCGCTTCGGTCTCTATCCTATCCAAAATTATCAATGGGAAGCTCCCAAAATTCCTCTCTTTTTGGTCATCCTCTGCTCCATCTTTTTGGGGGTTCTGATCGGGGGCACCAGTGACCTCTACAGGCATCTTCAACTCAAACGGACCATTCGCAAAAATCAGAAAATGATTGAGAGATTGGAGAGGGAGATCCAATCTCTCGGAGGCCTTGGATTGGAGAAACCTTCTTTGTTTAAAGAGGATTTCTAAATTTCTCCTTTGACGCTCTCCATTCTGTTCGCCTCCCTCACTTCAAAAATTTTTCTTGCATTCCAATGTGAAATATAGTATAGGTACATTAGAACTATTAGGTCTGCTGAAAAAGCGGGCTGCTTTGCCCGCTTTTTTTTTAAAGCCGTATTTTTCGGAAGCTTGAAAGTGATGCCTCAGGAAATTATGGATCGAGTCCGCGCAATTGCCTACCCCATGGTCTCAAGGGAAGGAATGGAGTTGGTTGCGATTGAATATCGAAGAGAAGCGACGGGATGGGTTCTTCGTCTCTATGTCGATAAGGAAGGAGGCATTACCGTTGATGATTGCAGCCGGATCAGCCAAGAGGTCGGAAGGAGTTTAGATGTGGAGGATTTCATTTTGAATCCTTATGCGTTAGAAGTTTCTTCACCCGGTCTCACCCGTCCGTTAAAAAACGAAAAGGATTTTATGAAATATCGCAATCGTTTGATCACATTGAAGACGATCGATCCAGTGCAAAATCGGCGACAATTCAAGGGTAAACTCTTAGGGGTTTCTGAGAACCAAGTTGAAATTGAAGTGGATCAAGGAGTCTTTCAGATCCCTCTGTCCAATATCGCGAAGGCCAATTTAGAGATTGAATTTTAAAAGGGGAGAGATCGGTATGCCATCCAATCTCAGTTATATTATTGATCAGGTGGGAAAGGATAAAGGGATCGACCGGAAGGTGATCATCGAAGCATTGGAACAGGCCGTGCTCACTGCCTCGAGAAAGAAGTACGGGCATCAAGGGGAGATTGAAGTTCGCTTTAATGAAGAGGTTGGCGAGGTAGAATTGTTCCAATTCAAGCAGGTGGTGGAGGAGGTAACCAATCCGCCGGCGGAGATCTCTCTGGAAGAAGCAAGAGAACTGGACAACGAGGCCCAGATCGGAGACAGTCTCGGAGTGAAGCTGAATACCGATTTCGGTCGGATCGGGGCACAAACGGCGAAACAGGTGATCATCCAAAAGGTTCGAGATGCTGAGCGAGAGAACGTCTATAATGAATTTAAGGATCGCAAGGGAGATATTGCCAGTGGGACAGTCCAACGGATGGAAAAGGGGAGCCTCTATATTAATATTGCGAGAGCAGAGGCTGTGCTTTTCTCAAAGGAACAGATTCCGGGAGAGGTCTACCGGCAGGGGGAACGGCTTCGGGCCTATATTCTCGAAGTCCAGAGAAATTCAAAAGGACCTCAGATCTTTCTCTCGAGAACCCACCCAGGCTTTCTCATTAAGCTGTTTGAAATGGAGGTGCCAGAAATCTCGGAAGGCGTGATCAAGATCATTAGCGCTGCCCGGGAGCCTGGCGAGAGGGCAAAGATTTCCGTATATAGTTCGAGCCGCGATGTGGATCCAGTAGGAGCTTGTGTTGGGATGAAAGGCTCTCGGGTTCAGAGTGTCGTCCAGGAACTTCGAGGAGAACGAATTGACATCATCCCTTGGTCTCAGGATCAAGCCAAATATGTCTGCAATGCCCTGGCGCCGGCAAAAATTTCGAGGGTTTATATTGACGAAGAAAACCGTTATATGGAGGTGGTCGTGGCAGACGATCAACTCTCTTTGGCCATCGGGAAAAAAGGGCAGAATGTCCGATTGGCGTCCAAATTAACAGGTTGGAAGATCGATATCAAGAGCGAATCGAAAATGGAGAAGATTTCAAGCGAAATTTTCGAGATTTTTAGGGGTCTCCCCCATATCGGAGATGTTGCCAGTCGGATCCTTTATAACGAAGGGTTCCGGTCCCTTAAGGAGGTGGCAGAAGTAGACCCAGAGGAATTAGCCAAAGTTTTAGAGATTGAAAAAGAGAAGGCCTTGGAAATTGCTGAGGCTGCCCTTCAGATGATTCAGAAAAAAGAAGGTACAGAAGCTCGCCAGGAAGATCTCCCCCCTGCTGAAACGCCCGTCATGGATCCGGTGGACCAAATGGAAGGCGTAGGAGAAAAGACGGCTGAGATACTGAAGTCGAATGGATTTAGAACGATTCAAGATGTTTTGAAAACCAACGTGGAAAGCCTTTCTGCCCTTCCAGGGATTGGGATTAAGAAAGCAGAAAAATTGATCCAATCAGCCCAAAGTTATCTGGAAGGAAGTAAAACATGAGTAAGAAAGCCCATGTCCCAATCCGTATGTGCCTAGGATGCCGGAAGAAACGAAAAAAAGAGGAGATGGTACGGTTTACAAAAACCTCGGATGGAGTTTCGTTCGTTAACGAAAAGAAGGACCTTAGAGGACGGGGATACTATCTCTGTCCAGACCGGCTCTGTTTCAGGTTGGCACAGAAAAGGAATAAATGGCTCGAGTCCTTGGGATCGGTGGGGTCGTCGATTCTCTCCATCGAGGGCCGTCCCTATCAATGAAAGGTTTCATCAACAGGAGGAAGAGGAATGGCGAAGATTAAAGTCCTCGATCTTGCACGCGAAGTAGGGATGGAGGATGAAAAGCTTCTTCTAAAATTAAAACGGATGGGAGTGAAGGTAAAAGGTAAGAAAACCGCTGAACCTGAAAAGGCGGTCTCTCCATCTGAAGAAAGGGTCATCGAAAGGGATTCAGAGAAGGAGGTCGTTGAGAAACGCGTAAAACCCACTGTCATACGGAGAAGGGCACGGACCCTGGAAGTTAAGACAGAAACCCCCACACCTCCACCCGTTGAGCTCGTTTCGGTTTCTGAAGCCATAGCGGAGAAGATTGCGAAAAAGGTTGATGAAAAAGCCGAGGCAGAAGTGCAAGCCCCCCAGGAAGGTACAGAGGAAAAAGAGTTGAGAAAAGTGGGCAGGCCTGCCACAAAGGCAGCTCAGGTGACGGAAGGGATGGGGAAGGCTGAAAAGACCGTCGAGCCGGCTTTACCTGTTGAGGCAAAAGGAAAAGAGAAGGCAGCGATCGCGGTGAAGGCTGCAGCTGGAGTGTCACCCACCCCAGTCCCTTCTAAGGGTGTGGAGAAGAAAGTTGAGCCAAAGAAAGGGGTTGAAGAATTAAAGGCGAAAGAAACTCCTGTGAAAAAAGGTGAACTTAAATTGCCCAGCAAGGAACAACTCCTTGAGGAAGAAAGAATGGCTTCTCTCACCGGAAAGAAGAAGGGATTGGTTAAAAAGCGAAGGATCGTGGAGGAAAGGATGTTGGTCGATGAGGGGGGCGAAGCAGAAGAACGGCAAGGAAAAGGGATAGAGATTGGGCCCAGACCCTTTAGGCCCTTGAAGAAGAAAGTTATCTTGAAGACACTCAAAAAGACAGAGGTAACTGTTCCCAAACCCATTAAGAGGATCATTCGGATCGCCGAAGTGATTACGGTTGGGGATCTTGCGAAAAGAATGGGAGTAAAAGGAGGAGAGTTGATTAAGAAATTGATGGAGATGGGCGTCCTCGTCAATATCAACCAACTCATCGATGCTGACGTGGCCTCCTTAGCGGCGAGTGAATTCGGCTATGAGGTGGAGAAAATCTCCCTGGAGCGCCAGGACCTGTTGGAAAGAAAAGAAGACCTTCCCGAACAGTTACAACCCAGACCACCCGTGGTGACCATCATGGGCCATGTGGATCACGGAAAGACCATGCTTTTGGATGCCATCCGGAAGACGAATGTCGTCGGAGGCGAAGCCGGAGGTATCACCCAGCATATCGGAGCCTATGATGTTCAGTTAGAGAACGGCCATGTAGTCTTTATTGACACCCCTGGCCATGAGGCGTTTACGGCGATGAGAGCGAGAGGAGCTCAGGTAACGGATGTCGTCGTCTTGGTCGTCGCTGCGGATGACGGGGTGATGCCACAGACCAAAGAGGCAATCGACCATGCTCGGGCAGCAAAGGTTCCAATGGTCGTCGCGATCAATAAGATTGATAAACCGAATGCGAATCCAGAGAAAGTCAAAAAGGATTTGGCAGACTATGGTCTCGTCCCAGAACAATGGGGAGGAAATACTCTCTTCGGTGAGGTCTCCGCGAAGCAAAAGACCGGGATGAAAGAGTTGTTGGAGTTGATCCTTCTTCAAGCAGAAGTCTTGGAATTGAGGGCCAATCCGGATAAGCCTGCCCGGGGGGTTATTATCGAGGCGAAGTTGGATAAGGGGAGGGGCCCTGTAGCAACCCTTCTCGTTCGGGAAGGGACGTTAAGAGCAGGGGACGTTTTTATTGCGGGCTCTCATTACGGCAGAGTGAGGGCGATGCTAAACCACAAGGGGCAGAAGATAGAAAAAACCGGACCCTCTACCCCTGTGGAGGTGGTTGGATTTACCGATGTCCCAGAGGCAGGGGATCCCTTCATCGTGGTTTCCGAAGAAAGGATGGCCAAACAGATCAGCCTCTACCGACAGGAAAAAACTCGAGAGAAAGAACTTTCAAAACTGAGCAAGGTTTCTCTGGAGGAACTCTACGATAGAATCAGAAAAGGAGAGATCAAGGAGCTCAACGTCATCATCAAGGCAGATGTGCAGGGATCGATCGAAGCGGTGAAAGAGGCCTTGAAAAAACTCTCCACCGATGCCGTGAAGGTCAATATCATTCACGATGCCGTCGGCGGGATTACAGAAACGGATGTCAATTTAGCCTCGGCTTCGAATGCGATCATCATCGGCTTCAATGTGAGGCCGGGGCAGAAAGCTCAGACCCTCGCCGAGCAGGAACACGTGGATATGAGGACCTATTCCGTCATTTACGATGCGATCGATGATATCAGGAAGGCTCTGGAGGGATTGCTGGAACCCACTTATAAGGAACACATTTTGGGAAGGGCTCAGGTGATTCAGGTTTTTAACATCCGCAAAGTGGGAACCATTGCAGGCAGCTTGATTTTGGATGGCAAAGTCGTGAGAGGGTCGCATGCGAGGCTTCTAAGAGATAATGTGGTGGTTTATGATGGTCGAATGGCCTCGATCAGACGATTTAAAGACGACGCGAAAGAATGCACTCAGGGTCTCGAGTGCGGCATCTTGATCGAGAATTTTAACGACGTCAAACTGGGAGATATCATCGAGTCCTATGAGATGGAGGAGATCCAACCTCGATTGTCATAACTCCCGCGGCTCACTTCATCGAGAGGGACGGGCGTCTTGGATGACTCTTTCGCGAAAAGAAAGGGGGAGGGGAAGGAGAAGCAGATGGTGGTTGGAATTTGTCATCTCGACTTTCGGATTCCCGAGAACCATTCCTTGAAGGGGAAGCGCCATGTGATCCGAAAACTGATCGATCGGGTGAGGCATCGGTTCAATGTTGCCATCTCAGAAGTTGGAGATAATGACCTCTGGCAAAGAGCCCAGATCGGTATCTGCACAGTCGGTAATGATCGCAGACATATCAATTCCAGCCTAGATAAGGTGCTCGACTTTATCGAGAAGATGAACCTCGTTGAGATGGTCCATACGGAGATGGAAATCATTACCGTGTAAACGGCCCTCTCCCCAGTGAAAAGGCCACATCTCGAGAAGGGGTTGTTGATCAGACCCTTCAAGGCGAAGGGATGTGGAAACGTTGATGGAAGGAAAGCGATCCGAAAAAGTAGCGGATGTGATTCAACAGGAAATCTCTCAGATGCTCGTGAAGACCCTCAAGGATCCTCGAATCGGTTTTGTGACGATCACAAGGGTTTTGGTTTCCGAGGATTGTCGATTGGCCAAGGTCTATTTTAGTGTGGCGGGGACCCCGGTTGAAAAGGAGAGATCGACCGAGGGCTTGAACAGTGCCAAGGGGTATGTTCGAAGGGAGTTGGGCCGGAGAATGAGACTGAAATATACTCCTGAAATTGTGTTCGAATTTGATCCTTCCATTGAATATGCCATCCATATTGGAGAGGTCATTCATCGATTAAAAGAAGAAAGGGAAAAAGATGGGGATGAGGGTTGACGGTCTCATCATTGTCGATAAGCCCGATGGGATCACTTCTCTCGACGTGGTAAGGGAGCTCAAACGTCGACTGGGTGTCAAGAAGGCGGGCCATATTGGAACACTCGATCCTTTTGCTACGGGAGTGCTTCCCATTGCCATCAATGAAGGAACGAAATTAATCCCTTTTCTGAAGGAGGACCCCAAAGAGTACGAGGCCCTCATGAAATTAGGCGAGGAAACGACAACGGATGACCTAACGGGAGAGGTCATCTCCCGAAAGCCGTGGGAGAATCTATCCCCTGAAACGATTCACAATACCTTCAAGGTTTTCTTGGGCAAGATTCAGCAAACCCCTCCCATGTTTTCAGCTATCAAAATGCAGGGAAAACCTCTTTACCGCTTAGCGAGGAAGGGGATCGAGGTCGAAAGAAAGGAAAGGGAGATAGAAATTTTTTACATTCAGATTGAGGAGATCCATCCTCCCCAGGTTCGTTTTAGGGTCTCTTGCTCAAAAGGGACTTATATCCGTTCGTTGGCTAGAGATATCGGAAGAAAGATAGGGTGTGGTGCCCATCTTCTTCAACTCAGACGGATCCGAAGTGGTCCGTTTACTCTCGAAAAGGCGATTTCATGGAAGAGGTTAAAAGATCTCTCCGGAAAAGAAAGTCTTTCCCCTTGGTTGATCACGTTGAAGGAGGCTCTGCCCACTTTACCAGAGGTCATCGGGGATGAGCAGCTGATAAACAAGGTACGTTTGGGGAGGGGAATGGTGGTTCGAGACCTCTCCCTTCAGGCCCTTCCAGTCTTTGAAAAAGGAGAGTGGTTAAAGATCACCTCTCCGGAGGAAGGACTGGTCGCTATTTTGAGATCGGAGGTCAGTGGCGCAGATATCCCTGGGGCAGGCCCTGAGAGGGTTGCCTTTCGGCCATTAAGAGTCTTCCATCCCTCACGTTCCCCCTCTCAGAGTTTGGGGACAGGAAGGGGCGAGAAGCAAGATCATATTTAGCTTGAAGGAGGAATTTCATGGCTCTGGTTCAAGAGAAAAAGAAAGAAATCATTGGACAGTTCAAAAACCACGAAAAGGACACAGGTTCACCGGAGATTCAGATTGCCCTGCTCAGCGAACGGATCCGGTATCTCACAGAGCATTTTAAGGTTCACAAACGGGATCATCACTCCCGGAGGGGTCTGCTTAAATTGGTGGGACAGAGGAGAAGGCTTCTCAACTACCTGAAAGAGACCAAAGTGGACCGATATCGAATGATCATCGATAAACTGGGCCTTAGAAAGTAACGTCCATTCCATTTGCGAATGAGATTTCAGTCAATTAAATAGAAGGAGTGAATAAAAACGTATGGTTCAAAAATTACAAGTCGATTTGGGTGGAAGGCCTTTTTCCGTTGAGACGGGAAGGGTAGCGAGACAGGCCAATGGCTCCGTATTGGTACAATATGGGGAAACGGTTGTATTGGTCACTGCAGTAATAGCGGACAAGAAACGGGAGGGGGTCGATTTCCTTCCAATGACCGTAAATTATCAAGAAATGACCTATGCCGCCGGGAGGATTCCAGGAGGTTTCTTTAAAAGGGAAGGAAGGCCGAGCGATCGGGAAACGCTGATCTCCCGATTTATCGATCGACCTCTCAGGCCCCTCTTCCCAAAAGGATTTCGAAACGAGATTCAGATCATCGCAACGGTTCTTTCAGCTGACCAAGATAACGATCCCGCCATCTTGGGAATGATCGGAGCCTCTTCTGCTCTCTCCCTTTCGGATATCCCCTTTGATGGCCCTATT
>Ga0184631_10000037_pt1 | contig 23808 bp, 24 predicted proteins | sample PLM4_90_b1_FD_133160 | JGI IMG/M metagenome (GOLD analysis project Ga0184631, IMG submission 133160) | Groundwater sediment microbial communities from an aquifer in East River, Colorado, USA - PLM4_90_b1 | ecosystem: Environmental > Terrestrial > Soil > Riparian zone | place: USA: East River... | reverse complement strand
TTCTTATGACCGCCGTGCCCTCCGGCAGATCTGGTATCCCATAACCATACGGCACCATGTTGATGCTGTTTGCCTTAGGATCTACACCTTGAATTTTACCCCATCCCTGGTACAAGACATCATCAACCGGCCAGTTAGGGCTACCATAGCTTCCATATGAATAGGCGTTGGCGGTTTCCCCTAAGTAAACAAAATCACCCATCTCAAAGCCATCCAAACTTTGAACAAAAATAGTATTTCCACCTTTGTAAGGTTTGCTTAGCGCAGTTTTTCTCGTCCCTTTTGAATCGGAACCACCCACCACGCGGGTAATGTGTCTCTCTGGAATTAAAGTCCGGACTACTAATCGCCCCTCTGAGGGGCCGCAATTCCATCCTCTTATTGTCACAATGTTTGTGTCTCTGGATTCAGAAATTCCTCCATGTTTGCTTCCACGGAGTCTTACTCCTGCAGGTTTTCCTGGTATTTCCTTGCTGTAAGGAATAACGCCATCAAATGTTTCCGTCCCATTGAGCTCCGGTCGATAGATCGAATGAAGGAGCCACCTTTTAGGATATTCGACCTTGGTTGAAGTCACTCGGTCAAAGACTACAATATATTCATCTGGCCGAAGAAACAAAAGACTTCTTGTAACAAGTGATACCTTAGGTTCGTGGCCATCGCTCGTCACATGAACAGAATTATAGGACCGAGTAATGTCCGCATGCAAATAATCATAGAATCCTGGCATGGTCTCGAACTTAGTAATACCGCCAAGGTAATGCTCAGTGTCATTCGCTGCCGCAGCTGTCAAAGTGGGAGGCGCCCACCTCTGTCCTCCGTCATTGGCATAGCCAACCCACACCGGGTCCGTTTTATCTTTGTTCAGGGCTTCTCCAGGACGGTAAACAAGAAGGGAATTATGTGCTACCGTTCGCTGTGTGTAATTGCCGAGGTGTGGAGTCTCTTCATACTGGCCGCTGTCGATGGCCAGCCAACCTTTCCTATAGACTTGAAAACTTCCTTGATCGCGATGGCCATGGATTAGGAAATGACTTGAGGCCTTGAACCACAGGAGAGTGCCAGCCGGATCTTCCCAAGAGCTCCGCATCACCACTATGCCTGCTCCCTCGGCTCTTCCCTGGGAGAAGTCTGGTTGAAGGGGTAGACCTGAATCAGTAGAGCCGAAATGATATGCAAGAGGAAGTCGTACTTGAGTTGGCGACTTTGCTTCAACCGATCCATCCCGGAAGATGATATCCCAGACCAGAGGCGGACCGGCTCCAACCCATCTGTCTGTGGGGAAAGGTCCACCAAAGGGGGTAACTTTGAAGTCGTCTCGGCACTGAATGAGCCAGTTGAAGACTGCGGCCAGATCAAATTTACCCTGTCGTGAAGCGACGCCCTGGGCCTGTGCGATATTGATGAACGGCCCTCCTACGGCAGTGTAACCGATGTAACGGTAGTCGCCGAAGCGGACTAAGCCCCCCGGTTGATCAATCCTGCCATTTGCATTATCGTATCGAACATGCGTCCGATAGGGAAGCATCTGGTAGAGCCAGAAAAGAGGGTACCCCGTCAAGGCTGTTGTTTTTTTGTATAAGTCAGATGCACTTGCAGTATCCCATACGTCTAAAGCCCATAATTGTCCGGGATAAGGAAACTCGCCGTACATTGTCCCCGACGAATATGCTCCCCCCTTGCAAGTAACCTCAATAATGGCAAGATTCTGATAAATATGCCAGGAAGCAAAAAAGTCACAGTAATCTTTAGCTTTCTTATCAACTGCTGCTGCTCTGCTTGGATCTTGAGGATAGATATACTTGCCGTCGCCATAAAAGGCGAGGCCATAATATCCATACATTTCGTGGGTACCTCTAAAACGTCCTTGCGTACCCACCGCGGCACGCATCTTATCGGCTACGGCAGTAAAATTATTGAAGACTGTGGCACGCTGCTCTGGCGTCATGGCTTGAAAAAGCCAGTCATAACAGGCAATGAATTCGGGCGTGTATCTCCAGTAATAGTCGAGATCCTCTGGCGGGCGGAGTTGCATAAGCATGGCAGAACCAAGTTTGCCATACTCAGTGATCGAACGGCTTGAGTAATCGTAGCCTGGAACCTCGCCCACAATGTAAAGAAAAGCGAGGCATATACAGGAATAGAACGAAATTTCAGATTTGCCGGGAGTGTATTTGTCTGCAAAATTTTTTAAAATAGCATAGTATTTCGTCTGCGCATTCTTCTTATCTGCGCAACGCTTTTTGATACTCTCCAGTCTCTCTTTAGTCAGATAGAGTCTGGGATGCCCTTCGCGAATCGTGTATTCGGACTCAATTTTGGCTTCGGCATAAAACGGGTAAGCACAAGTAAGAAAAACTATAAGTGTTAAAAGAATTCCCCTTATTGTACCTCTTTTTCTTTTAGACTTTACCATTTCTTTCGCACCATCTCCTCTGCGATTTTGCGGAGCTTCGTCGCTTTCTCAATGCCCATAAGGTCCTCATACCAGTTGGGCGGAAGCTCGACCTGATATGTATCTATATCGCCGCCTTTTTCAATGGGCGTTCCCCAATTGGACCCGAAGAATATCTTGGTACCGAAGCGGTCAAAGGTCGCAAAAGGATCATCTACATAGCTCTCCCGATTTACGTGAGTATGACAGATTCTCCATATGCGTGGCGGAGGATGCTTTCTTTGTGTTAGTTCTACAAGGTGTATGGAATATTCCGCCCAGTGGCTCTGCTTGATAGGGGCAGGGTGATACGTCGAAACTAACCCCCACCCCGGGGTGAAAATGGAACTGCAATCATAATGCGTTTGAGGACCAACCACCTTTCCCGTCAACACGGTCTCGGTTCCCGTCTCGATGTCGCACATAGCATAGCATCCATCGCTCTTACCACCCGGGCTGTACGTGCGGCCGCCAGGATAGAAGATAATCTCCCTTCCCTCATCATCAAGCCCCGGGCCGCAGTGCCAGCCTCCCCCGTGGGTCAATTTCACAGGAGGTTTCTTGAACTCCCGATCGTAGACGAGCATGGGTGCAGTCCCCAGGAGCACATATTTCCCTGAAGGGCTCATGCCGACCCAATTGCCACCACCCTGGCCTTCGAAACCCGGTATAGGCAAGTTAATCTTTCCCACAATTTTATCTTCCACCCGATCATAACAAAACACAGCAACATGTGCCCACTTATCACCCCCGCGTGGCGCTCTAAGCAGGAAAGCGAAGTACCTGCTGTCGTAAGAGCAATTCCCTTCCTCGGCCATTGTGATAACAGTCGCCCCAGGAAAATCTTTATTAAAATCGTGGACTACTCCAAACTTTTCAGTCTTTACATCATACTTAGAAAGAGCCGTTGGTGGTGAAAAGTAATAATAAAGTACATTCGGGTCGTGTGCATCCCACCGGGGATCGACCCCTTGGTTCCAGTTCACCGCCCTTGTGTCAAGGGATTTGATCAACTTGAAGCGCTTGGCATCATAGAGGACTTGTCCGCTTCCATATGACCCTTGAAATAAGAGATATGAACCATCGGCATTGTCGTAGTTATGCTTGGGGTAGGCGGGGTGCATCAAGGACCCATACTCCTTTTTTGCCCAGGGGCCCAGTTTATCTATCTTCCGGTCGCTTATGCGGGTAATTTTGGTGCCAAAGATCGGATCAAAGTATGGAATACCCTTCTCTGGTTTGGGAATATTCGGCTGTTGATAAAATTCGGTTCCCAAAACATACTTGTGCCTGATATGCTTTCCGTCTATTTCATATTCAAAATACTTCTCATCTTTTCCTCCCGCTTCAAGCACGGCCGCTTTAGCCCCGAAAGCAAGGCACAGAAGTAAAACTGCAGTCACTAATCTCCAAGCTGTATGTCTTCTCTTTCCCATATTCAACGAGTGATAAGGCATAGCTTCAGTCATCCTCTCCTTGGCGAATCAAAGATTCAACAATCATTTTTTCCAGATTCAAAGAAACCTCTAAGGGGGTATCGATATTGTAATCATCTCTGTAGATGAAAGTAGGTTTTTCCTTATAAGCATAGTGGTGCCAGACGGGTGAAAATTCGGTTATTAAATAATCTCCATTGTCTTTAATAATATCGATATTAATCCAACGAGCTTTCAAATCACGAGCCAGCTTCTCGGACAATTCTATAGCCTCTTGCGGTATTTTGCTCCACTCTCCTATGCCCCCACCATCAATATTCACCTTCCATTGATCTTTGTTAGCCTGGATCCGCCAATGCGCCTCAACAACCTTATAATTCCCAACCACGACTTTTAAGTCTCGATTTATTCTAACAAATTTTTGGGCTAAAAGGGGCGGGGAAAGAAAAGGGTAAGGCATCTTTCCTGCTTTGATCAGATGATAATAAAAGATTCTTTTGCTAATCATTGACATGTAATACTTAGCCGACCCAAGATTGAAAAGGTTGAGCGTTGAGAGATTAAAATATTTCTTTAACTGCTTTTTATCTGTTATTTTGAAGACGGATCCTCCTCCAGCACCATATCTATTTTTGATGACCATAGGGTACCCTAATTCCTCATCTGCCAACTTCACTGATTCTTCCGAAAACAGGGGGTATGTCAAGGGTATTGGATAGTTATGGATTCTTAAGAACAGGTATTGTTTGTATTTGTCATTATAATATTGGACCAGCCGTGGGTCCGGATACGTTTTAAGATTTGGATACATCGACATGATATACATCAAATTGTCATGAACTTCGAAAAGGGACAAAGGACAATTAGAGCCATATTTAAATGTTGGATAATAGATAAGGAAATTAGTTTGACTGTAGTTATAATCAATCCATTCATGATTTTTAAAGTCCAGAATAATGCAATTAACCCCGCATTCCTCTAACACCTTCTTAAAAGATAGAAAACGTTCTTCTGATTTAAATAACACTGCATTTAGCATGGCAAGTATATCTTTCTATTGATTCTCTTATTTTCTTAGATATTTTGAAATAAAAATACCTCTATGGTTTTATCACGATTACTTTACCAGTAACTGGGTTTATTATTTTCCCATCTCTATAATATTCGAAATATTTTTCCATCGCTCTGCCGCCCCCATGAACATGCTTAACATTGGTAAAACCCATTTGCATCATTTCATGCGCCAGACCGGCACCACTTGCTTCTGATAATCAGTAACAATAAGTAAATATTTCTATTCCTTTTTGGGGATATTTTTCAAGTAATTCCTTTCTGTCCTTCATGTCTAAATTAAATATTCCTGAAATGTGTCTTGCACTAAATCTTATTCCTCCAGAATGAACTATAATCGCTTTTCCACTCTCTTACTTAACGTAGGCTTCATAAGCCGAAATCCGAGGAACCTCGGGGAAGACTTCCTCGTCCTTTAAATCCTTCTGAAATGGTGTTGGTGTTTGAGCATCTATCTGGGCGGCTAAAAACAAAATAATTACAGCAATAAACAGCACACAATTCTTCATATTCATAGACCACTCTTTTCCTAAAGATCTTGATAAAACGAATTCTCTCCTGTCCTTATTCATGTTCCAATCGTACATTTTGGCCAGCTCAAGAGCTTTTTCCCCACATCTATTCTCATATCTCAGTACCTTAACAATTCAATAGTTTTGCTGGCAAAAATCCCCGGGGCTAACAGGCACCAAAATATTTCCATCAATAACTATGGCCGCCAATAAAACGCTAAGAACTCCTTCTGGAAACGAAGAGATATTCCTCCGCTGCTTCTCATAACCCATTTTTAATGCTCTTGCGCACTGGATATCTTAATTCAATCACCCCTAAAACATAACGAAGAGAAGTTCGCGAGAGAAATGCTTCTAATTTTTTAACGTTTGCGGTTCATTAAGGGGGTGGCTATTTTCTTTTAATTGACTATTCAAACTCGCAACGATGCCCATGAATAACCAGAAGGTCGCCATCAAATTATAGTAAAGCGATTGATCGCCACTAATACTTCCGACGAGGTGCACAATGACACAAGTGAAGAAACCTAATCCAATCCCTTGTCCCAGTTTTAGCCTTGAACGCTTGAATAACTTGTAGGATTGTCGCAAAAGCGTAAAGATGAATATCACAAAAATAGTCGCGCCCACCAAACCTTGTTCAGCAAGGATTCTAAGAAACAAACTATGGGTTATGTATCCTTCCTGTGTAACGAATGTTTCGAACCCAATTCCTAACAAGGGTTCTTCCTCGAAATACTTCATCGCTCTTTCCCATATCTGCTTTCTTCCGGTTACTTCCAAAGTAGCACCTCCAATATCAAAAGCGCTGGATTCTCGTTGTTCTTCTGATATTTCTTCTTTATCCAAAAAGGTCATATCGATTCTCTCAACTACAGAGTTAGGTAAAACAAATCTATAAAAAATAAGCAAGGCAATGAGTAATAAAAGTAATTTTCTATCCTTTATGATACCTAGAATCAGAATCCCTGCAATAGCAGACGTGTACGCAGCCCGTGAGTACGAATACACGATGGGATAAAAATTACATGCACAAACGAATAAGACGAAATACTTAAGCTTCTTGTTTTCAATATAGTATGAAAGGCCCAGCAGCAGAAATGTATACATGGTGTAAAATACCCCCAATTCATTTGGGCCAAGAAAAGTGAAAGGGCCAGATATTCTCATAGAATGCGAATAATGCCAACCTTTAAACCACCTGAAGGTAGTGTAAAAATTGAAATCCATAACCAGCATGTTAAGGCAAACACAAACAATAATCCATTTTACGATCTTTTCTTTGTCTATATTATTTATTGCGATAAAATATATCAACGGAAGGATCATGTAATTCTTCCAGTCCTGTAGTCTAATCAGATCTATATCGGGGGAAAATTCCATGAAAGTATAACCCCTTATCAAGTTGATAATACTCCCGAAAACTACCAGTATAACGACACCATTGACGAAAGAACTTCTAAAAATTCTCCTGTTCTCCCTTAAAGCCCCCAAAAGCCACCCAAGAACAATCGAAATCAGAAGAAAATCTGCAAACTGGTTGCCCCCCGGGAATTCAACAATTTTCTTCATGGCTGATATGATTGGGACAAGTGTGATAAAAAATAAAATTCCAATTTCCACCCTAAATAGGGTCATAAACATGACCGGGAAAGAGACTATATAAATAAGCAGAGGACCGTAATAAGTCACCATATAATTAAACCCCTTTCAAACACTCTGTTACTCGGTATTTACCGTTCTTTTTCCAAGAAACATATATCGAGCCAGTTCACAAGCAGAGAGATATATGGGCGTTGATGGACAGATTCTTTGTAATAGATAAGGATCTGACTGGGCAGAAATTACTCCTGGCTCAGTAGAAACCACAGTTTTCACACCTATTTCCTCGCAATACCTTTTCAATTCTTCATTGAAATCCTCTATTTTTCCATTGGGAATTGCAAAATGTCTGACCTTACATCCGATCCTTGCTTCAATTTCCATCTTCGATTCATAGATCTCCTGCTTTGCCTCCGGAAGTTCCATCCTGCTCAATGTCGGATGGCTCACAGTATGAGCTCCGAAGGATATCTTGTTTCGGCTCATTTCCATTACCTCGTTCCAATTTAGCATTTTCCTCTCATTATCATCCCCCCAAATTTCCTTTACACTCAAAATTTCAGATAATTTCTCCATAGCAAGGGTCTTTTCCTTATGCTCCAGTCGAACCATCACCTGGAAAATTTTTGTAATGGCAGCTCTTTCCCCACGCTGAGTTGATATGTCGAGCACTTCGCCCCCAAGGAGGTCCGGAAAGCAAAGGGTTTTTGCCTTTGTTACTGACAAGATATTGATCAAACAGTCTACCCAGGGCGCTTTGTTTGTGCCAATAAAACCTGTGGTTAAATATATAATAGCAGGTAGATCGAGCTCCCTCAGTACAGGATATGCGAGGGTGTAATTATTTAGATAACCATCATCTATAGTTATAACAACCGAAGGTGATGTAAACGGATTTCCCTTAGTAACTCTATTAGCCAATTCATCCATAGTGACAACGCTGTACCATCTTTTTATATGCCGCATCTGCTTCTTGAATTCATGAACATCCAGATGCGGAAGCCCATAATCATTGGACGAGTCAGAAGAAAAACGATGATAGAACAGAATGGCCGCATAATGCTTCTTCCTGAATTTTGTCAGAATGAGAATTAATAAATGCAATGCCCCCGAGTAATAGATCCCAAAGAACAAAGCGCCCTTTAGGATCTCCTTAAGTCTCTTGTTCAAAAATAAATTGGCCTCCTTTCCTTTAACCCGAGAGTTAAGTCCCCGCTCCTCCCTTTGTGAGGGGGAAGGGCATATGTCTAATGAGAAAACAATGTTATGGTGCCACACCGGACCTGCCCATCATCTTAAGTACAGCACTCCTTACATCCCTATCTAAAAGTAAAATCAACGCTCCGTAAAAGAAAGCCCCAGCCGGGATTTTTGTAAGAAGGTTTCTCAAGGGCGACCCACCGTCTATGCGGCTTATTATCAAATACATAGCACCAGCACTAAGTAGATATAATAGAGCAGACCGATAATCAATCCGGAACTTAAACTCCTTAAACGCATAGTAAGTAACTACAATCGTATAAAAGACGTTCGCAATGAGCGTTGCCTGAGCGGCACCAATTATGCCGAAACGGGGAATCAAAATTAAGTTTAACCCAACATTAAGAGCACAAGCGACAATCATTATAATGGTCACCAAATGGGTCTTCTTTCTAATAAACAACCCATTATTTAGCACGATTGAGCACGCATATATTGATTGCCCGATAACGACGTAGGGCAAAACAGCATACGCTGCGGAATATCTTTCCGTAGCCAAAAAGGCTATGAGATCCCTTCCTACTGCAATAAAACCAAAGACTACGGCGAACATTATCAAAAGGAAATATCTAAACGCTTTCGTAAAAAATTCCTTTGTTTCCTCCTCCCCCTTACTGACCAGTATATTCAGATAAATCGGCGTCATCGCATAGTTTAGTGGATACATAATCATTTCTGTAGCATAACTGGCCAAATTGTATCCCGCAGTATATAAACCCACAAAGATCGATCCCAAGTACAACTGAACTAAATACCTATCAAAATAATTGAGAACAAGATGGCCCAATTCAGCCCAAATCAGCGGAAATCCGAATTTCATTGACTCTTTAAAAATTCCTATCGAGAAATGTGAAAGGCTTATTTTCGCCCATTGGCGACATATATACATCAAAAGAGTAAAGATTAATATCCCCCATATCATTTGACCGATATAGAAACCGTACAACCCCTTTACAATAAAAAAAATTAAGAAAATACCAAAGAAAAGCGACCCATATCGTTGCATTACTGCTATTAGATTGTACAGCTTCGTTCTTTGCTCCGCTCTCAAATAACTCGTGAGAATAGCGCTCATACAACCTGTAAATATAATGACAGAAACAACAGGCAGCAATTTAACAACATTCCTGTCCAGATTTGTATGCACCAATTTACCTGCCAGTATGAGGAAAACACCAACACTTAACGCTACCGCCATAGAGGTTAAAAAAACCGTTGAACAAAACTTCGCAAGCTGATCTCTTGATTTGAATTCCGCATAAAATCTTACTATTGATTCGGGAAGTCCCAGTTTTGTTACTGCTGTGACTATTAAAAGCGTAGTCGCAATTAGGCTTAGTATTCCATAATCGCTGACAGAAAAGACTCTGGTGAGAATCGGAAATGAAATAAACCCAGCAGCCACTACAATAATTCGGCCAGCAAAATAGTGAGACGACTGCTCTAATAGCGTTCTAATTTCGGACAAGATTACCTCTATTTGCTTTGATATGCTTTCTCGAATTCCTCTATGATGCGGTCAAGATGCTTATACGTCAGGTCCTGGTGGATCGGCAGCCCAAGAAGTCTTGTCTTCAGATATACGGCATCTGGGAATTCCTCCCATGCAACTCCCGGATGAAATCTATCCCACCAGGGGTGGGTTATGACCCCCCTACTCTTAAGTGCTTTATATAGGGTCTCTCTTTCCTCGGCACTCTCGAGAATAATAGGGAAGAACAAGGGGCAAACACCAAGGGGGAGCTCCTTGAAAGGCAGGACTCCTCGTTCATTTTCAAGAAAATAATCAAGCAGATATTCAAAGTTTCTTCGTCTGATAATCTTTATTTGTTCAAAATTTGTCCTCTCTATGATACGTTTTGATAAACTGGAGATTCCCCACGATCTGAGGGCTTCTACAAAAAGATATGAATCTGGTTTTACAAGGTACAACCCTTTCCGATTAAAATATTTTCTGAATCCGGCCAGCATCAGTCGGAAGGATGATAGGGATAGATAAACACCATTATATAGGAGATTTATACCATTTTCTTTAATTGAATTATTATTGCCGATGGTTTTGTACTTTAATAATTCTGCAGCGTAAAAACACGTAGCGAAGAAATTTGGTTTTTCAGGAGAATGATTGTAGCTAATATTCTTATTATTTATTACTAATACTCCTCCATTAGGAACGGGTAATGTCTTCAAAAGACTAAATATACTGACATCCCCATAAGAACCTAAAGGCTTTCCGTTGTGAGTACTTAATAGCGCATGCGCACAATCCTCGATCAGAAAAAGATTCCTCTCAACACAAATCTTTTTTATTTCGTTGATAGGTTCAGGGAACCCTAAAAAATGGGTAACCAAAATTGCCTTTACCCCCCTGGTAATCTTTCTAAATAAATCTTCAAAATCAACAAGAAGGTTTTTATTGATGTTATAGAATACCGGTTTTATTCCCAAATGAATTATCGGATCTATCTCAACTCCACAATTATAAGAAGGGACCAATATTTTTCCGCCCCTTGACAAGCCTAATATCTCAATCGCCATAGCTAAAGCATAACGGCAACTAAAATAGTAGTAGCTTCTTTTTTGGTTCATGGGAAAAACATTACATTTTCTTCCACTTTTGGGGAGAATTTGGCTTAAATAAATTGAAGGCTTACCGCTGACATACATTCTCAAACTCAATTTATTCTACAACAGCATTGTTTTAAATATTTTTTCTGCAGCAAATGCTTTTACCCTTCTCAGGTACTCATTCCGGTTGAGCACCGGTAAAACATACCGTAACAAAGTATATAAGTAATAACCTTTTAGATTTTTCTTAAAAATGATGAGACCCTTTCTCTCTCGCCTTTTTGAAACCCAGCGTCTTTTATATTGATCATCGCCTCTCAAAAAATCAATGGCCGATACTTTATCAACATCAATAACATATTTCATCATTTCAGTAAGCCAAATCGATCCAGCGCCTACATCTTCATAGTTTTTTTCATATGCAGTCTTTTCAAAGTATGCAAATCCATCACACACAATAGCAAAACCCACTCCGATGGTAACATTATCTAAGGAAACTAAGCCTAGGCGTAGCCAGCCCTCTTTTCCGGCATATTTTATGAAATCAATAAGAAAATTTGGTCCAACCTTTTCCCCTCTTTTCCAACTTCTCGAATAAACTCCAAAATACCGATTCACATTTTTTTCAATGTCACCTTCATGAATTATCATTTCAAATTTAAGCTTACCTTTATTTCTCGCATTCCTAACATTTTTCTTTATGCTTGCCCTCAGATTTTTTGTTCTATTTTTAAAATAAATATCGCTGGAATACTGAATCCCGTCTGAGTACCAATTTCCAAAACAGCAATACTCGTTTTTTTTAAAACCGCTTTTATCTACAGTGTTAATTACATGTTGGAGAGTACCTTCTTCTTCAGGAATTGACTGCAGGTCTATAATATCCCAATCCCTGTTTATTTTTGAGAAATAATGAAGGATGACCGATACCATCTCCGATCTTATTCTATCGTCCGATTCCTTAAAAAGGAAGGTTTGAATAGGAGAGTATGCATTGCCTATCAATTCTACTTTTTTAACGAAAATTCCCTTGAACTTCCGTTGTTTAATGACCAATGGAGCTATGGTTTCAAGAATTCCGTTCTTAAAAACCAAAAGAATCAATAGTTGATGATTATCCAGGAAATGCTTTAACCAAATTCTGTACCAGTTAAAGGAGAGATAAGGCTTATAGGAAGTATTTTTTTCTGCTATTTTATCCCATAAGCTACTCAACCCTTCAAATTCACTCAAATCTGTGATTTCTTTTATTGAATATTTATCATTTAATATTAAATGACCTTTGTTATTCAAAACTCTAATCCTCTATTAAAACATTTTAGGAAACCTTAATTATTAATGATATTTTTTTTTAAAATATCCTGACATCTTGTTTTTAGCAGACAGGAGATATTGATTTTTTTCGGCAATGGGCAGAATATTGTTCATCAAAAATGCCAAAACTCTCCCTCTAACAGAATTATTAAATATCGTAATGCCTTTCCGTTCTCTCCTCTTGGGTATCCAGTCCTTCTTGTAAGGCTCATCTCCTGTCATGAAGTCAATTTCAATAACTTTGTCATGATCAAATACATACTGTGAAACATCAGTAGACAAGATTTTCCCAGGGCTATGTTTGCCATAATCTTCGTCATGTAATACGTCCCATATATATGCTCTTTGGTCGCATACAATCCATTTTTGACATGCTATAGGAACATCATTGTACCAGAGAAAAGCAAGCCTCATCCACCCTCTCTCAGCAGTCAATTTAGTAAATTCCCTTATAAAGGTTTTGTCCTTTTCTTGGGCCTTCCAACTTTTCGCACGTACTTTATCGTACAGATCCAAATAATGATCTAAAGATCCACTATCTAACTCAATTAGGGTTTGCAAATTTCCCATTTTCCCTAAGCGTCTTCGGCAGTATTGGACATCCTTTTGAATCTTCTTTGGTAAATTCTCAAAATATTCGGAAAAGGAATAATTGATTTTATCCAAATACCAATTCCCCGCAGAAAAGTACGTCCTAAAATTCAATCTGAGTTGCGAAAGAATATCATTGAAGATACTGAATATATTATTCTCTTCTGGAATTCTATCCAGTTCCATGACATCCCATTTTCTATATTGATCACGAATGTAGTGAAATATATTTAGTACGCTGCTTGCTTTATCCTCTTCACTTGAATCACCCAGGATAAAATTCCTAATAGGAGAATGAACACAACCGAGCAATTCAATTTTTTTGGTCTGAATAATGCCTTTAAACTTTTCATTTTTAACAACAAACGGTGCAATCGCTACAATTCTATCTGCTTCATAAAGCACCAACACTAACAATTTATTCGTACCCAGAAAATATTTTAGGCAAAGATTAAACCAGTCATAACTTAGCCATGGGGTGTAGGACTCACACCTTTCTGCCAGATTATTCCACGCATCCTTGAGTTTCTGAAATCCATCCAAATCCCGAATTACTTTAATAGAAAAATTATCGCCAACTTGGTACATTTTTTTATCCTTCGCTTGTTACACTCCTCAGATTAAAGAAGCGAACATTTTCTTGAATTTCTCTTCAGAATTATGGTTTTTAGGACAGGAAGAAAAATGGAATATTGGTTCAATTAATGTCCGTTAACTTTTTCCGGTTCCTAATTATCTTAATCTCATCGCTGGTGGCCAATAACTCCACTGGCGTTTCATGACCCAAAAAGAAAAGAGGACTTGATGTAAATCCGTAGCTGCCTGAATTTAAAAATGCAATTGCATCTCCAACTCTCGGTGATTCAACGGCAATGTCTCTTCCCAAAATATCAAGCGTTGTGCATAACGGTCCCGCCAAATTGCAATTTACTATTTCATCATTTGGATTTGATAAATTCTTGACCATAAAATTCTTCTTTAAAACCTGTCCGAAATTACCGCTCGCAGCCAAGTGATGGTTCATTCCTCCATCAAGAATGAAATATAATTTACCTCGAGATTCTTTGGTACTGACCACCTTTGTTACATAGATTCCGGCTTCAGCCACTAAATATCTTCCCAATTCAAAAACAAAGTTAGGATTACATTTTGTAAACCTTTTATAGTTTTCGATAGCCTTCTTTACTCCTTCTGCAATTTTCTCGATATTTAATTTTTGATTATCATGATACGACACTCCAAAACCTCCGCCCAGATTTATCCAAGCACATTCAAGGTTAAATTCATTTTCTAATCTTTTAGCTATTTCTAAAACATTATCAACATTTTTCACGAGAGCTTCTTCATTCAGGCACTGCGTTCCTGAATAGACGTGAATCCCCTTAAAGTTCAAATGATTTTCATTTTCTCTCAAATAGGCAACAGCCAAATCGAGTTTCTCCTCATCAATGCCAAATTGTGTGGCTTGGCCCCCCATTTTAATAGCAAATTCCTTTATTAATAAGCTGGGATTTACCCGCAAAGCGATATCTACTTTTCTGCCTAACTTTGAAGATATTTCTTTTATATCATCCATTTCCCTTAAAGACTCGACACTAATAATCCCGATTCCCTCATTTATAGCCCCTTCAAGTTCCTCGCATGTTTTCCCTGGCCCCGCAAAACTTAGCTGTTGAGGAGAATATCCGGCAAGAAGGGACTGCTCCATCTCGCCATAAGAGGAAATATCCAAACCGTCCACTTTCTCTTTCATTCCCTTTAATATCTCAAGGTTTGAATTTGCTTTGATAGCATAATAGAGCTTGATGGAGTCCCCGAAATAATCGCGAATGGTTTGGATTTTTTCATAGATGTTGTTTAAGTCGTAAAGGTAGAAGGGGGTTCCAAATTGATGGACAATATTCTCAAAGGATATTTCCCGAAGATAACTTTTTCCGTTGCGTGTCGTAATTTCCATAATTTTTACCGAAACAACCTGGACTCACACTGAGCCCACAGAGATAATATATCTCCTCAGGGAGCTCTGTGATCTCTGTGAGAGATTGGTAATATTGTTTTAACTCCATTTCTTTTGCAAAAGGCTACGATCAACCTTGCCGTTTGCGGTTTTTGGAAACTCTTTCTCGAAATGGATCTCTCTTGGAACCATATATTCCGGAAGAGATTTTCTGCCTTGCGCCATCATATGCTTCTCATCCATCTCTTTGGAATTGCTCTGTATTACAGCAACAATAATCTGATCCCCCGTCTCGATCTCTTTTCCAAAAACGACTGCGTCCACCACGCCGTCCAATTTAATGAGAGATTCCTCAACCTCGGTTGGGCTCACCCTGTAGCCCATAGTCTTTATCATCGAATCTTTCCGTGACACATAATACAAAAACCCCTCCTCGTCTTTCGTCACCAAGTCACCCGAATAGACGACCGTCTCATTTAAATGGTTTTGATCCTTGAGCAGGGGGTTCTTTCTAAAAATCTTTTCCGTTTTTTCTGGGTCGTTCCAGTATCCCCTTGTAATTAAGGCGCCACGATGGACCAGTTCACCGACTTCGCCCGGTTTGCACTCTTCTCCCTTGTCATTGAGCACCAAGATCTCTACATTCGGAATCGCTTTGCCTATAGAGTTTGGTCTTTTATCGATTTCCTCAGGTGGAAGGTAGGTTGATCTGAAAGCCTCCGTTAGCCCGTACATAAGATAGATTTTTGTTGTTGGGAAAAAGGCCCTCATTTTCTTTACGATCAATTCAGGAACTTTCCCTCCACTGTTGGTTATGTATCGAAGGTTGGAAAAGTCATATTCTTTTTTAGCCCCAAATTTATCATTGAATATTTTGACCCATATAGGATTCATTCCTGCAAAACCAGTGATCTTTTCTTTTTCTATGATCCGTAGTAAATCATTTGGCAAAAAGAACTTATGCAAAACAAGCGTTGCTCCTTTTAATATTGATGTTGTTAACTGATTCAATCCATAGTCAAAATTGAAAGGTAATACGCTTATAATTCTAACTTTGTCCGTTATTTCTAAATAGTCACTTATAATTTCGGCGCCCTCGATCAAATTTCTATGGGTTATGACAACACCTTTTGGTTTACCTGTTGATCCAGAAGTGTATATGATATTCGCGATATCATCGCTGATCTGACTGTCCTCAGAAGGTTTGCTTCCCATACTTTCTTTAACGCCATACCAATTGACTCCATCCGCTTCCTCTTCAGGGTCTTTATTAAGGGTTTCATCCATGTAAATAATTTTAATAGGCAAGTCTATTCTGTTTCTTTGCCACTCCCGCTTTGTACATATCAATAATTTTGCGTCGCAATCCCGGATGATGTGTTCGACCTGCTCCTTTTTCAATACTGGATTAATGAAGACTGAGACTGCGTCAGCAAATGAAGTTCCAAAAAAGGCCACGACTTGCTCAATTGACTTGTCCAACAAAATGCCTACTCTCTCTCCTCTGCCTGTCCCAAAATTCTTAATTAAATAGCCCATTTTTTTTGAATCTTCGAGAAGTTCCTTATAGGTTATGACCCTATCGTCATGCTTAACAGCCACTTTATCTGAATGTTTTATGACACTGTTTTCCAGTAGATGATGAATCAAATAATTCTTCATATTCTTTAAGCCCCCGTCCTACTTACTATTAAATTGGAGATGGAGCCAATGGTCTTAAAATTATCAACGGTTAAATCATCATCCGTGAATTCTACCTCGTAAGTGGCTTCGAGAAAGGCCACTAACTCAATAACGCCCATGGAGTCGATTACCTTTTCTTCGAGTAAAAGCGTATCTGAATCAACCACCGTATCAGCCTTTTCTTTAAAATAATCGACTAATCTATTCTCAATTTCAGCGGTATTAACCTCCATTCTTCACAACCTCTTTCTATGGCAACTTATGACATTAAAATATATCGAAGTCTCCTGTCTGGATGACCCAATTGGGGTGAATAGGCACATTTTTCAAAAGAGCTGTTATGAAATCGAACTCCCATCGATAAAAAAATATTTGTTTTTTCAAGGCTTTTAAATACCAGCAATTAGGTGTCGCGTAGATCATGAGGCGTTTTTTACCCTTCCTTGAGGCAATATGAGCTAAAGAACTAATGGTTCTTTCAAATACTCCAACATCATCCTTTTCGATAAGGAAGTCTATGATTTTCGTCTCTATGCCATCATCAAACGTTACAACGTAACCGCGAGTTGCGCCATTGTCTTCGATAAGGTATCCTAATGTTTCATAATATTTATTGCGCAAATACTTCCAATTCAGGAAAGATGTATTCTTATAAAAATACGAGTATTTCGATTCCCTCGCGTGATTCATCAAAATCACGTCCAATATCTCCGGATTAAATCCACTGACTTCTTTCAACGAAAAATCTTTACTTAGTTTTCCTGGTTTTAGAATTGCCAAAATACTTTCAAACGAAAGACCAGAATATCCAATACTCTTTTTATACACCTGAACTTTTGATGAAATCTTCCAATCAAAATACTTGATATAGTATTGTTTAGATTCCTCGTTCGCAAAGGCACATAAAATATCGGTATCTTCCCTCATCCTATCCATTGTTATGCGAATCAATTCTTTAAACGCCCCATAGAAAAGCCTGTATTTGGAATCAACAATGGTATTAATCCCCAAAGCACCTGAGCGTATTGATCCATTAGACGTTACATTTTGTCGAATGTAATTTTCCTGACCAATTAGCTTCTCCCCATCAAAGCACAGCCCAAGCAATGGTGCCCCATGTGGATTTCCCAAATAAAGGGAGTCATATAAATTATCAAAGACATTACCACCATCTTTTTTATGTAATTCCAGCATGCTTTCTCTATTCTTCAAGTAATCTGACGAACATTCATATTTAAGGGTCTTTATCATTTTTAAAGAGAGCTAAAGCTCAAAGATAGAAAGGATTGGAAATTATACGAACGGACGTATTCGAAATGTAACGATATAATAAATTAACCTTACATACTCGTAAAATACTAATTCTGCGTCAGTCTCTTTTTTCCACCACGCATTTGGGTCAAAAGTGTCATATTTTGAAGGATAGATCCCAACCTTTATCCCGTCATCCTTGATTACTGATTTGAAAGTTAGATAAGCTCTTCTTGAGTGCCATTTAGAAGTCACAATAAGAATTGATTTATAACCATTTTCCTTCAAAAATTGTCTCGTTGCTATTGCTTCATCATAAGTACTCGTTACACCGTTTTCAATACGCTTAAAAGCATTGGACGGAACACCCATCGCTTCGATAGCCTTCTGGAAAAAATTTTTTTGCTCAAAATTATTACCGACTCTCTTCCAGAATTCTTCACTCCCGGGCTGCTTGACCAACCCTGCCATAATGATCAAGCCCGCATAGCCCTGGTTATAAAGATCAACCGCGGCCAAACTCCTTTCTGCATCTCTTCCATTTAAAACTATTATTACATCTGCCTCTTGAGGTTCTTGTTCAAAGATCAAAAAATATCCTATTTTTTTCAGGACATATTGATGGGAAAACAGTATTGCAAGAAGAAAAATGATTATAAGAAGAATAAACCCCGTTAGAAAGGGCAGAGCTTTGCCCTTGTCTTCAATAAGGAGCTGAGGCTTTCTTTTTCCACCATCCTCAACATAAATACTGGGGTTTTCTAACGGGGTAAATATTTTTGATTTAAAGCGGAAAAACATCGAAAATTGGTTAGAAAATAAGAGCCGTTGGGAGTTTTTTGAAATTCTTTTTTAAAATGAATCTTCTTTGGTAATCAGACGTTCATTAAATCAAGCTTTCAAGCTAATCGGCACAATATTCTACTTATATACATCACCTCTGAAATCTATTCTTTCAACAAATAAAATTCTTTTGTTCTTAATCACTGCAAATATTATCCTTAACTTTCCTTTTCTTAACCGGTAATAACCTTCCCAATCTCCAACAAGTTTCTTTAAATCAATATTAACATTGCCACCTTTTATTTTTATTAGAAACTTCTTTAATTCTTCTCTTATTTCTTCAAGGACGCCATGCGTTTGAATGAATTTTTCAGCATCTCTTGAATAATCTATTTTCCATTTTATATTCATATCTCGATAGTCTCGCTGAATGCGACTTCTTTATTAGGAGAGGGTTTCCCGTAAAGATTTTCGATATCCTCCATTTCTTCTTTTGATACTAAAGGTACATTTTTCATAAAGAACTCTGATGATTCTTCGTGTAAAGCCTCCCTGACAGCCTTTTTTATAAGGCTATAAAGCTCATCTGTATTAATGGTAATTTCCATCTCTTACCTCCTTGAATTGCCAATTCGCGTTTCATTATAAACTACAGAAAATAAGTTTGTCACCCCCTCCCAGCCCCTCCCCCCTCGAGGGGGAGGGTTCCCCATCCTTTTCGATATGTTTTAGATTGTTTTTTCATAAATAATTTGACAATACCTTCTTTGTTTTCCGTACAAAAAATATTTTAGCAATAAATTCAGGATATTACAATACCTATTTCAGATAATCAGTCAGGGAGGATAAAGTTATTTCCAGAGGGTTATTATTGATATAAAAATGGTGCCAAATATCGAAAGTTAAAAGAAATAAGATCCGATTGGCTTTTGAGTTATAAAAGTTATGCCAATAGATCTTCTTACCCTGAAATGCTTCATAGTTTTCAAACAGAGTATTAAGATAGTCGGTTCTGAAATATTCTTTAATAATTTCTGAGTCCAATAAATGGCGATAGATATTTTTTCTTAACTCCGAATCTTTAAGAAATATCATAACAGGAACGAAACCACCCTGTTTTGGTTTTGTCATCACCTCTGGAGGCAACAACCCATCCATTGCCTTTCGATGCAGAAACTTTGTCGTGATATTCCCCCTTAAATGATCCAGAAGATCGCCCGACCTTTTAAGGGAATAATCGAGGGAAACCAAGAAATCCGTAACCTCCGTATCCAAATAGGACTCCCTTAAGGTCACATCTAACATATCAGCCATACGACCCGATTTCACCATGACATTTTCATTGACATAATGTTTGAGATCTTGGTTTATTTGGGTCTCGAGATAAAAGGCAGGAAAAGAAGAGTGTTGAGTGTCGAGTGTCGAGTGTTGAGTGATGAGTTATGAGTTACCAAATGATCTGGAAATATTTTGGGGATGTAAGCCAAAGATTTATCATTATAAAGATGAACAAGTTCATGGTCGTCATAACCATAAAAATACCAGTTATTCAAGTCAATGGCTCTGTCCCAGAGCATACGGAACTTGAAAGCAAGGTTGTCATGCTCATAAAAATAAGGGCTTTTAATTATCTTGGCTGCCTGCTTGCCAAGACCGAGTAAGTGATACTTTTTCAACAAGTAATGGAGTGCGGCTGGACGGCCTCCTGCAAACCCGCCAGTGCCGAATAATTGGTCGGCCCCCTCCCCGCCGATGACTACATCTACCTCTTTCCTGGCTGCCGCAAATCCTTTGTAAGTTAAGAAAAGCCCGAATTCGAAATAGGGCTCTTCAAGATGCCAAACCAGCTTAGGTAGGTCCTCTATTTCTTCGCCAGTGATTGAAGTTTCATAGTGTTGAGTGTCGAAGTGTTTAGCGACAATCTGAGCATAAGGGCGCTCATCAAATGCTGGATCATCAAAACCTACAGAAAAGGTTTTAAGCTTTTGGTTTGTGCACTCAGCAGCCAAGGCAACATTCCCACTTGAATCAAGCCCTCCGCTAAGAAGGATCCCTACTTGCCCATGATTATTAAGCCTTCGGGAAATTGATTGTCGCAATAGTTGCCGGTAGTTATGAACGGCTTCATCTAAATCCATCATGGAATTATTTAAAGTAGGAAAATCCCAATAGGAATCGACTGTTACTTCCCCCCCCTTGTAAACAAGCATATGCCCTGGTGGTAGCTTCTGGATTCTTCTAAAAATTGTCCAGGGTGAAGGAATATAGGAATATTTTAAGAAAAGATTTAATCCCTCGGGATCAATTTCTCTTTTGATTTCCGGAAGGACCAGCAATGTTTTCAGATGGGTGGCGAAGTAGAATCTGTTGCCGTTTTGTGTCCAGTATACCTGGTGGGCCATACCAAATCGATCATTCAGAAGAATGAGCGAAGAGTTACTCTGGTCCAGAATGGCCAGGCAGAACAGTCCATTCAACTTCCTGGAAAATTGGTACCCATGGCTCCGATAAAGACGAAGAACCAAATCCAGATCTCCAACAAGTTTCACGTCCTCATTCAAAAATTCCTTCACTAAATCCGGATAATTGTTTATCTCACCATGCATTAAACAAACCGCCTGTAGGCTATTGTTTATGGCAATTTCGTTTTGCTGATTAGTTGTACCATCACAGATTCGTTTCATTGCCAACAAATAATTGTCATTAGTAATATAAGAAAGTTGTCCGTCGTTTATTTGACCATTTACTGAAAACATATTCATCGTCTTTAAGAGTTGATGTGGATTCTCTATAGCCCGAGTGAAATCTATGATTCCGAATATACCCTGACTCATAAGAAAGTTTCTCAAAAAGCATTTCTCAAATCACTTCATTATCTCGATTACCGTTCCTGTAATTGGATTTATTATTCTTCCCGCTCTATAGTACTCGAAAAATTTTTCCATTGCAGCCCCTCCTCTTGCAACTGTCCTAACATTTTCATAACCTATTTCTATCATATGGTTCGCCAGACCGGCGCCACCAGACTCATTTTCACCTCAATAACAATAAGTAAAAATTTCTATTCCCTGTTTAGGAAATTTGAGAAGCAATTGATCATTATATTTCTCCAAGTTAAATGCTCCCAATATATGCCTTCTGTTATAAGCTTCTCCTCCAGCATGCATAATAATTGCCTTCCCGGCCTTATATTTAATATAGGCCTCGTATGCCGAAACCCGAGGAACTTCAGGGAAATCAACTTTTCTCTCTTTAAATTGTAATGGGGTTTCGGCATTTATTTGGACTGGCAAAAATAAGAACATTATAAAAATAAGAATAAAACATTTCCTCATAGTCTACTCCTTTTTGCAACATCCTGGTAAACGGCTTCTTGTCCCTCTTTTATTAGATCCCAATCATAGGACTTGGCAAGCTCAAGGGCATTTTTTTCCAATATTATTCTCATACCTGTATTTTTGATCAGCTCAATCGTCTTGTCAGCAAAATCCTCTGGATCATCAGCAATCAAAATATTTTTCCCATCATCGACATTAAGCCCCTCACAACCAACTGACGTGGAAACAATGGCCTTCCCCATGGCCATGGAGTCAAGGATTTTGAGCCTCGTCCCACTCCCTATCCTTATTGGTATTACTATCACCGCTGCCTCGTCTATATAGGGTCTTATGTCATCTACAAACCCTGTAACTCTCACCCTGCCATCTCCTTTGGCGGCACCAGCAATTTCTTTTGGAGGAGCTGTTCCCACGAAAGTTACTTTTACCTCCGGATGTTTTCTCCTGAGAATAGGATAAATATCCTTCCAAAAATAGAGCACAGCATCTTTGTTTGTGTGAACATCCATGTGACCTATCCACAAAACCGAATTCCCAACAACTTTTCCATTACTTGGTTTAAAAAACTTTGTATTGGTACCATTTGGAACAACAAATATCTTACTGCTGACTCCCATCTTTAGCAGAAGTTCTCTATCTATCTCAGACACCACCACACACCCATCAAATTTATTCATGGCTGAACGTTCAAAAGTCTTCAGCTTCAACCATTGGAAACCAAGGTACGCCTTTTTCACCGGGTTGGGTTCGGTCTTAAACCACCTGTAAAGTCGAACGGATTCCACATTGTGGTTTACCAAAATCTTTGGGAGGTGCTCAAATTCGTTGATATAAGCAGTCAAAGGAAGCATATCAACATGAACCAGGTCGATGTGCTCTGTTTGAATAATTTCTCTAATCTTTTGCCGCATTAGGGGGACGTCATATTTTTTCGCTACAAAAGGAAGGGGAGAGAATAAATTTAGAAAAAGTGCCATAGCCAGCTTGGCTTTGGATATATCCAAGGGAATTTCGAAAGGATAGACTGCTTTGCAGAAGCTCTTTAAGTGCTTCAGATTTTCTTCTTTGAGTTCATGTTCCGGCAGTTGTACGAATGTCACAAAGGTAACATTATGATTCTGGGCTGCTCCCTTAAGGATATGGTAGGTCCTAAGGCTGTGGCCACTGATTAGTGGATAAGGACTACGGGTGGAAAGGAAGAGGAGGTTCATATGGGTTTATTGAGTTATTGAGCTTATTGGGTTTGTTGAGTTTGTTGAGTTATCAAGTTATAGGGTATAGGTTACAAGTTACAAGTTACAGGTTGCAGGTTGCAAGTTCCGAGTTACGAGTGATGAGAGACAAATTAAAAAATTGTGACCAGTTATCAGTAAGTAGTTACCAGTGACAGGCTATTCCAGAAAACAGCGCTGCAACCAATTAAGCGATAGATTCTAATTCGATCTTCTCAATTCTTGAAAAGGCTTTTGGACGAATTTCTTTAATCGAAATGTAGATTACTTTTTCCCCTTCATTCTCTATATTCTTACCCAATTGAAGATTGAACTCTTTCAATTCCCTATCAAACTCCGGTAATAGAATAACCTCGGTATCCAATGGAATTTTCTCCCCAATTTCAGGGTGTTCAAAAATATAACGACTGAACTCAGCGCTGAGCTCAATATTACGTTCGATCATTTCTTTTTCCTTATTCATCTTGCACCTCCATAAATTTCCTTTTGTAATATTCCCAATTCAATTTTAAATCGCTTTCAACCAATTCGTATAACATATTCCACTTTCTTCTTTGGCATTTTTAAAATAGAACCTGCTTCATATTAAAGATCTCAGAATAGTCTTTGGGGTCACATCTTCGGAAGAAGTTGCGGGTTACGAGTTACGAAAGGGTGTTAGGGTTGTTCAAGCCATTCCAAAATATATTTTGAAAATATTTTGAAATCGTTCAGGTTTTTTAGATTCTCAAACAGTTTCAATGCATCGAACTCATTCGGTAAATAGTCGTGAATAA
>Ga0184631_10000036_pt1 | contig 23878 bp, 26 predicted proteins | sample PLM4_90_b1_FD_133160 | JGI IMG/M metagenome (GOLD analysis project Ga0184631, IMG submission 133160) | Groundwater sediment microbial communities from an aquifer in East River, Colorado, USA - PLM4_90_b1 | ecosystem: Environmental > Terrestrial > Soil > Riparian zone | place: USA: East River... | reverse complement strand
TGTCGGATCCATTCCAAGCTTAATATTAAGCGGCTTTTGTTTCTTTTCCGCCTCGCTTAAAATTTCATGCAACTGCTCGGCACTGATTACCTCAGCTCCGATATTTTCCAACAAATTTAAATTGAATTTTTTTATTTTAGCCATATTTTAAAATAAGAACCGAGAATGAAAAGCTAAAAACTGTCATCCTGAATTTATTTCAGGATCTAACTTTATAGATTCCGAAACAAGTGATGTCGGGATCCCAGAATGACAAAATTAAAATTTTTCACTTTCTGTTTTTAACCTACTTAATTATCCAATATTATAGTTTTTTGTTCAACTAATATTTAATCCTCGGTTTCTAAAATTGGTTTTTCCAAAACCATCGGTTCAATACCGGATGAATCACCGGTAATTTTTAAAACGTCCTTGTTAATCTTACCAAGTTCCTTTTGCGAAAAATTATATGCATTTACCGTAGTGGCAAGATGCGTGCCGACTTTTTTTACATATTCATCATAAGCTGCCAAATGTTTATCCAAATCAGCGACGCGTTTGATAATATCCTTGGCGGTTTCTTCAATCTGTAATGCTTTTAATCCTTGCAAAACAGTCTGAAGATACGCCAAAAAAGAAGTCGGTGAAACAATAATCACATGTCTTTCCTTAAAGGCATAATCAATTAAATCCCTTGTATTAACTTTTACCGCACCAACCTGCGCAATTAACAAATCATAATAAATCGCTTCATGTGGAATAAACATAAAAGCAAAGTCCATTGTACCCTCAGACGGCTTTACATATTTTGCCGTTTCGTCAATGCGCAATTTAAGATCGTTTCTAAAAGCCTTTTCGAGTCTCTCACGATCTGCCGGATTTTTTTCTTCAGCCAAGCGATTATAATTTTCCAAAGAAAATTTTGAATCAATCGGGATAATTTTATCCTTTACCTTTACAACCGCGTCAACAATTGTTCCGTCTTTAAACGGATATTGCATAACATAACTTCCAATTGGCAAAACATTTTTAAGCAAAGTCTCCAAATAATATTCCCCCAAAATCCCTCGCTGTTTTGGATTTTTCAAAATATCCTGAAGCGACTGTAATTGATCAGTAAAATTAATAACCTGTTTATTAGTTTCATCAAGTCTGGTGAGCTTTTCAGTAACTTCTGCCACTATTTTGTGTGTCGCTCCTGATTGACGCTGAAACATTTCAGCTGATTGTCCCAGCTTTACATCAATAGTTTTATTTAAATCAGCATTAGATCTGACCAGTTCATGTAATTGATTTTGTAGCATAACCAATGCTTGATTATCTTGTTTCTCGGGTTTCTGACCCAAAAGTTTTTTTAAAATAAAATAAAGCCCCATCAAAATGACGATTCCAAAAATAACTATAATTACTAAAAAATCTGTAATATTCATAATTTTATAGATTCTGAAACAAGTGATGTCGGGAGCCAAGAATGACAGGAAATAAGATTCTTCGCGGAGCTCAGAATGACAAACACCCTTCGACTTCGTTGCTACTCCGCTCAGGGAATATTTTTTATGACACTAGTCACTAGTTACTATCTTTGATATAATTATACTGATTTATGAATATTTTAAAAGTAGAAAATTTAACTGTTTCCTTGGGGAAAAATAATATTGTTGAAAATATTGATTTTGAAGTAAAGAAAGGTGAGGTATTGGCAATTATCGGCCCGAACGGCGCGGGCAAAACAACGCTTTTTCGCGCGCTGCTTAATTTGATTCCCTATTCAGGTTCAGTAAAATGGCAAAAAAATATCCAGCTTGGCTACGTTCCACAAAGGATTGAAATTGACATGGACATTCCGCTCACTGTTGAAGAATTTTTAAACCTCAGAGGATCAAATGTAACAAAAATAAAAATTAAAAAGGTTTTGGAATATATCCAGCTTGATGAAAAAATACTCAAGTCGCGACTTGGAGAAATTTCCGTCGGACAAAGACAAAGACTGCTTATCGGTTGGTCACTTTTGGAAAATCCGGACATACTTCTTTTTGATGAACCAACCGCCGATGTTGACATACACGGACAGGAATCTGTTTATAAAACCATTTCTCATTTGAGAAAAAAATTCAACCTTGCAGTCATTTTAATTTCTCATGACCTCAATATTGTTTATCAATATGCGGACAAAGTGATGTGTTTGAATCATAGAAGTTTATGCATTGGAAAACCTTCTGAAATATTACAGACCGGACATTTACAGGAATTATACGGAGGAGAAAGGGGTTTTTATGATCATGATTACAGTCACCATAACCATCAACATTAAATAATATGGAAACAAGTTTTTATTTATCCTTAGTAACAGCAATATTTATCTCAATCAGCGCCAGCCTATTGGGAAGTTTTGTTATTTTGAAAAAAATGTCCCTTGTTGGAGACGCATTATCCCATGTTGCTTTACCTGGATTGGCTCTTGGTCTTTTATTTCACTTTAACCCGTTTATTGGCGGATTTTTAACTCTTCTTGTGGCAATCATTGGAATTTGGTTTTTAAAATATCAGACAAATTTGCCGGTTGATACATTGGTTGGAATATTTTTTACAACAAGCCTTGCTATTGGAGTTTTAATAATACCGGAACAGGAATTACTTGAAGCCATGTTTGGCAATATTGCCTCAATTTCATTTAATGAATCAATTATGACAATTATATTATCAATAATTTCAGTCATAATTTTATTAGTTATCAGAAAAAAACTTCTTGTGAATATGCTTTCGGAAGAGCTTGCCCAGTCAATAAACATTAAAAGCAGACAAATTGAATTTATCTATCTTTTAATTTTTGCCTTGTCAGTCGCACTTGGAATTAAATCAATTGGGGCGCTTTTAATGGGATCTCTTATTATAATCCCGGCAGCTTCTGCAAAAAACATTGCCAAAAGCTTCAATGGTTTTATGGCGTGGAGCGTTGTGTTTGGAATTATTTCCGCAATCCTGGGAATTTACAGCGCCAACGCGTTAAGTATAACCCCTGGACCGATATTTATAATATCAGCGACAATTATTTTTGTAATTTCATTTTTGTTTAAGAAAATTAGATCTTAAATACTTTTACTACAAAAATAATAAAAAATCGTACTTCGACAGGCTCAGGAAATAAATTTAGTAAAATCTTCTATCATAATTTATAAGCTATAGCTAATATATTATGATAGAACTAAATACCAGTAATTTCAAAAACTTTTTGTTTTGAAGTTCTACCCGAAACAAGTCTTATTGCTGAGAATGAAACTTTGAAATGTTCTGAAAGCGCCTCAATAACTGCAAAATTGGCCTTATTTTCCTTGGCGGGCTCTTTTACTTTAACCACATAGTCGCCATTTTCCATTATTTCCACTTTATTTTCCTTGGCACCTGCCTTAACTTTTACAATAATTTTCATTTTTATTTTTAAATGAAGGTCTCCGCGGGGCTTTTCCCCGAGGTATTATTGGAGTTCGCTATACTCGCCCAGATTCGGGGTAAGCCCAACGAAATTAAACCTTCATGATGTGGGTATTGCTCAGACAAAACGCAAAATTTCATGTTGCATTTTACTCCTCGCTTAGCCGCATTAAAATTGATATAATTAATTATACACAATACATTAGCTCTTAAAACCCCAAATACGAAAGGTGGTGAGGTAAATGAATGCCAGGCAATTAAAAAAACAGCAAGCGCAAACAAGGCAACAAGAACTAGAACTGATATTGTCCGCTCACTGGGAGCGACAAATAACCAAAATTGAAGCTGAGGAAGCACTGCAAGAAATATTACTTGGTTTTGATAATACGAACACAAGGACTGCTCAAATTATCAATGAAATTCTGGAAAAGAATGCGATAAACAATAACCGATTTTTGAAAAGAAAAAAGTTGTTTTCCTCAGAATCACTGGCTACAAGTTTTTTTGCCAAGGCAAATGCCATGGCAAAATAAAATCCCCGTCTTGGAAGTTGGGGATTTTTTGTTTTTAATTAACTTTACTTTCCACTTTTGGCAATATCCAATAGATAAAACCCGCGCTTAAAATTCCAATTACTGTGCCACCTACAATATCACTTGGATAATGCACGCCACAATAAATTCTCGCCAAACCCATTAGAGTCGTAAGTCCAAAAAACCACCACACTACATTTCTGCTTTTAACAATAAAATAAACTGCCATAAACATCGCAAAATAAAAAGTCATATGTCCGGATGGGAATGAAAAAGATCCATTGCTTATTAACGGCTCAAAATTTAAAGCTACAAACGGACGCGGACGATTATAAAAAAATCTTACAACTTCGGTAATAATTCCACGGGATAATATTGTTGAAAGTGCCGTCAGTGAAAAAAAGTAAAGTCTATTTTTAAAGCCTTGTTCCTTAAAAAATAAAATAATCCACATTATAACCAAAATATAAGCAATATATTTGGCAAAAAAAACGCCCAATAAATCTATAATTGCAAACCTCCCTGCAAATTGATGTATGAAATTGAAAAGTGTTAAATCCATAAGGATAGTGACTAGTGGTTTAATTTCTTAATATTTTTTCAGATTTTTTAAGTAAATTCTCGTAAATAGCCATGATATTTTTATCGTGATTCATATGCTTTCTTTTATTATCATCTATCATATCATAAGTTATCTTCTTTTTCCTCCATATTACTCCTTTTGTGCTGATACTTTGAAGAAATGGCTGTAATTTGTCAAAAGATTTTGCAATTTTTGCCTCTTTTGTTTTTCCCTTCTCATATTCATTCCACAATTTCATATATTCCTTTGATAATTTGTCAGGCATTTCACTAAAGAGTTTTTTGGCAGATTTTGCCTCTTTTTCCCTCTGCTTATCCCCTTTTTTATAAGCCAACATATCACCGGCATAAATTTCCGGCAAATCATGGATTAAAATCATTTTTAAAACCTTTTCGCCATTTATTTTTACGTTAAAAAAATCCTTAAATATCAAGAACCACATCGCCATATGCCAGGAATGCTCTGCATCATTCTCTCTTGCTTTTCTCCCTTTCACGCTTGTATGTCGCTCAACATTTTTAAAAGCATCAATCTTTTCAAGAAATTTTAACCGCTGTTCAATATCACTTTTTAACTTTTTTTGTTTTACTTGTTTCATTTTCGATATTATTCAATAATTTAGGAAATTCTCTTTTATCAATACTGGCGCCGCCCACAAGCGCGCCGTCAATTTCTTTGTTTTTCAAAAAATCATTGATATTTTTTGAACTGACGGAGCCGCCGTATAAGACAAATAAATTATTAATCTTGAAGCTTGAATCAAGAAGTTTTTTTATAAAACCTGTAACCTTGACTGCATCTTCAGGAGTGTCGTTATTCCCAGTGCCAATTGCCCAAACAGGCTCATAAGCGATAATTAAATTTTTAATTTTCAATTTTAAACTTTCAATTCCCTTCAAATCTTTTTCCAATTGGGAACGGATATAATTTTCAATAACCTTCTCCCCTTTATCGCGCACAGATGAATTTTCTCCAACACAAAGAATAACTTTTAAACCCTCGCTTAATGCAGCTAAAACTTTTTTATTTATTACCGCGTCAGATTCATTTAATAATCTGCGACGCTCCGAATGCCCAACAATAACATATTCAACTCCCAAATTTTTTAGCATCTTTGGAGAAATTTCTCCGGTATATGCGCCCTTATTTTCATAAAAAACATCCTGAGCTCCGAATTTAAATTTTAACTTTCCTTTTTTCCCATGGAATATCAACGGCTCGAGATATTCATATGGAGGACAAATAACCAAATCAAATATATTGCCTTTTTCCTTTTCACTTTCAACTTTTACCTGTAACAAAAGCTCTTCGGCTTTTCTAAGCGAATCCGGATTCATTTTCCAATTTGCAACAATAAGCTTTTTCATATCATAATCTTAACATATAAGACAGAAAGTATAAAATTTTAGCAAATTTCTAACTGGTATATTGTAGTATACCAACGCAGAATAAAGTATTGTACTATTAAAAGAAAAAAGCCCCGAAAAACAGGGCTTTTACAAAATCGTGAACAAAATTTAACATTCCAACATTCCAACCCAAGTCATAGGCACCTCTATGGTATTACTCCAATTTCCTCTCCCACTCCAGGTTCCCGCGCTTGAGACCTTAATTGAAATAGTTCCGCTTCTATTCACAACCACGTCAGATATATTTACAAAATCATCAGCAATGTCTTCAAATATCTTTTCATTGATATCATTTATTTGAAAATAACATACATCCTTTTTTGAATTTTTCCACACCAGAAACACAGATTGAAAAAATCCAACTCCTCTAAGAACATCCATTTGTACCACACACACATCACACCTATCCCTAGGAAATATCGGCCTATGAATTTTCCGTCTGGTATTTTTAAATAACTTTTCACCAATCCCATTTATTGCCCATCTCGCTTCCCAATCACTGAGAGTATTCATAACAGCATTGTCCTTTCATATGAATTTGGGAATTTACTTCTTTAATTTAACTCCTAATAAAATTTTTTGTCAAAAAAAATGGCTAATCCAATGATATACTCAAGTATATCATTGGAAATATATATTTACATAAAAAAATCCCCCATTTAACCTAAGGGGGAATGAAGGACTCTTATCACGAAAAGGTGCTTTTATAAAAACTTTTAGCTGTTAGGAAACATAGCTTTAAGAGAATTATTTGTTGCAACATGATCAATTTTGTTTGATCTTAATAAAAAATATACTGCCCTTTCCAATTCCGGTGCCAACTTTACCAGAAAATCTCCATGACAGCCGCCACAATCAGTCGAGCCGAGAACATTCGGCGGCCAATCCACCGGCCTTTCGCCATGTTCAGGTACTGAAATTGAAAATTGATTACTTCCACACTTTGGACAAATCGTTCCGATCCCTAAAATCTGTGGCTCAATTTTTTTTGCCCGAATTAGTTGCTTAGGCTCACGACACAATTCATCTATCCGATTTCTAATCTTCCGAGATACACTGTAATAAATACTCATAGTTTCAGATGGAATGCACGACGCACATACTGCCTTCTTTATTTCTATAACTGTTTTAATATCATTACGACACATCACGCCAGAGCCATAATGTTCAAGTACATAGTTATCGAAAGCGGTCATGTTTCGATTCATAGTCGCACCTCTTCTTTTATATTTAGGATGTAAAAATTCTAAATAAAGATTAACTTACTTGCTAATTTTTGTCAAAAAAAATGGCTCGTTCTGGCGAATGATCAGTACATCCTTCGGCAGGCTAGGAAATAAAAAGAGAGATTGCCGCGCTGCGCTCGCAATGACGAAGTGGATTCCCGCCTGCGCGGGAATGACATGAGGGGAAAAATCACCCTAGCCCTCTTTATTAATGAGGGTAAATACCGTTTCACGTTTATATCCAATCCTCTACCATAAGAAAGTCTTTGGTTTTATTCGGAATATTTTGGTAAATTTCTTCAGTCACAAAAGGCATAAACGGATGTAAGGTTTTCAAAATTTGCATAAGCGTATAATACAAAACTTTTTTTACTTCTTCGCTGTCTTTGTCTTTTGAATACTCAATATAAACATCAGCAAAATCATGCCAAATAAAATCATAGAGAGTATGAAGGGCCTGGCCGAAATTATATTCATCAATATCCTTGCTAACTGATTTTTTAGTTTCTTCCAGTTTTTTCAAAATTTCTTTGTCTTCATTTGTTAAATTTGAATTTGGAAATTCATTGGAAATTGGAAATTGGAAATTGGAAATTCCAGTTCGTGTAATCACGAATCTGGATATATTCCAAAGCTTGTTGGAAAATTTCTTTCCAGCCATAACATGCTCTTCTGCCCAGTGAATGTCTTGCCCACCCATAGACTGCCAAATAAGCCCAAAACGGGTCGCATCTGCCCCATACTTGTCAATCAGCCCTAATGGGTCAATTCCCGTCCCAAGAGATTTTGACATTCTTTTACCGTCTTTAGTTAAAATCGTGGCATGAATAATAACATCACTAAAAGGCTTTTTGCCTGTAAATTCCAAACCGGAAAAAACCATCCTGCTAACCCAAAGATTAATAATATCTCTTGCAGTTGATAAAACCTGAGTCGGATAAAATTCTTCCAAATCTTTTGATTTTTCCGGCCAACCAAGGGTCGCAAGTGGCCAAAGCGCAGAAGAAAACCAAGTGTCCATAACATCATCAACTCCGTCAATCGGAATTTTATGTCCCCACCAAATTTGTCTGGAAATACACCAATCTTTCACTTTACTATTCCAATCCAAATAAACTTTTTCCCAGCGCTGCGGATAAAATTTTATGTCCCCGCTTTCAACAGCCTTGGTTGCCAACTTTGCCAGTTCATCCATTTTTAAAAACCATTGCAAAGACGGCAGTGGCTCAACTGTGCCATTGCAACGATAACACTTGGCAACGCTATGAGTATAATCTTCTTCTTTTTCCAGCAAACTTAATTCCTTTAATTTTTCAATAACTTTTTCACGGCATTCTAAAATTTTTAACCCAACAAACTCTTCTCCGGCAAGTTCGGTCATTTTTCCAATTTCATTAATTATTTTATAAATCGGCAAATTATTTCTTTGTCCGATTTCTGCGTCAGTAAAATCGTGCGCCGGAGTAACTTTAACCGCGCCTGTGCCAAAATCTTTATCAATTAAAATATCCGCAACAATTGGAATTTCCCTGTTTTGAATCGGCAAAATAATAATTTTACCAATAAAATCCTTATATCTTTCATCTTTAGGATTTACAGCAACAGCAGAATCACCTAACATTGTTTCCGGCCTTGTTGTCGCAACAATAATAAACTTGTCGCTTGTCGCTAATCCCTTGTCGCTTTTCAGTGGATACTTGATGTGCCAAAGTTTTGTTTTTTCTTCCTCATGTTCCAGTTCCAAATCAGACAAACTGGTTCCGTCTTTTGGACACCAATTTACAACACGCTCTCCCTGATAAATCCAACCTTTTTTATGATAATGATTAAAAGCCTCCTTGACCGCTTTTGAATAACTTTCATCCATCGTAAAAGCTGTTCGCGACCAATCACAAGAAGCGCCAATTTTTTTCAATTGACCCAAAATAATATCCCCATATTTTTGCTTCCATTCCCAAACTTTTTTCAAAAATTCCTCCTTACCAAGTTGATGGCGACTTATACCCTCTTTTTTTAACTGCTTTTCAACCACATTTTGAGTGGCAATGCCGGCATGATCAGTCCCAGGAATCCAAAGAGTTTTATACCCTTCCATTCTTTTTTTGCGGATTAAAATATCCTGAATGGTCGCATTTAAAGCGTGTCCCATATGTAAAGTGCCAGTGACGTTCGGAGGAGGAAGACAAATTGTAAAGCTTTTAGCTTCTAGTTTTGAGCTTTTAGAAACAGGCAACTTATCCGGATTAAAATAACCGGATTCTTCCCATTTTTTATAAATTTTATCCTCTACGGCTTTTGGATCGTAGGGCTTTTCAAAAATATCGTTCATATAAAAATTTCATGTCATTCTGAACTTTGAGAAGAATCTAATTTTCCCAAATTTCACTAAGATCCTTCGCTGCGCTCAGGATGACAGAACGCTAATGTCAATAAAAATATCTTAACAAATTTTAAAGAACTATCAAAATTAAAATAAAAAAAGAGGGCTTCCCAACTGCGAAGTCCTCTTTGGTAAAATAGCCCACCTTTAGAAATTAAGCGGCGCGTGCTTTCTGCATTTCTTCCATAATTTCCACTTTCATTGCCGCAAATCTTTTGTTCATTTTATGCACCGCCAAAGCTTCAGACGCTGTTGCATCCGCCAATTTGTATACTTTGCTATGAATTTAACATGTAGTATGAGCTGCCTTTGAATCTTTAATATCAACAACAAACTGCGCAATTATTTCCCTATGAGTAATATTACTTCTTACATATAACACAGAAACCCCGACAACCACGCTTTCTTTTCTTTCTAAATGAAGGGATAGATTCCCGCCTCCGCGGGAATGACATGCAGGGCGGGAACCCGTCCGAATATAAAGAGGACGAATAAAAAAAACCACTTTAATTTTATTTAAAGTGGTTTTTTTATTTTTTACTAGTCGCTAATACCTAATCGCTAATCACTGTTTTTAGTAATCCATCATCTGACCACCTCCATGACCGCGATCTTCTCCGCCAGCTGGCGGATTCTTTTCCGGCAAATTAGTCACTGCCGCTCCAATCATAAGATAATTACTGGCAACTGAAATAGCATTTGTAAAAGCAGTTTTGGTAACTTTAAGCGGGTCAATAATTCCCGCTTCTCTTAAATCATCAACAACTTTATTTGTAATCGCATTAAATCCAACCCAAATTTTATCTCCTTTTTCTTTTGCTTTTTCCAATTCATTAACAATTTCATTTGAAGCTCCACTGTTATTTATAATTGCCATAAACGGCGCCTTAAGAGCGCGTTCCAAAATTTGCTCCGCAGCCTTTGCCGCTGATTCTTCATTTTTTACAGCAACTTTTCGCATCAAATACATATTAAGCAACGCGATACCGCCGCCCGGAACAATTCCTTCTTCCATAGCAGCTCGAGTTGCCGCAACAGCGTCTTCAACTCTTTGTTTTAATTCTTTTTGCGCAGATTCTGTCGGAGCTCCAACCTTAATTACAGCAACGCCGCCGGAAAGTTTTCCCAATCTTTCCTGCATTTTTTCCTTATCAAAATCAGAATCAGTTTTTTTAATCTGAGCCTTTATCTGATTCACTCGGCTATCAATTGCCTGTTTATCTCCTTTCCCTCCAACTATCACAGTATTATCTTTTGTAGAAACAATTCTGCGACAATGTCCCAAATCCGCAACCTCAATATTCTCAAATTTCCTTCCCAAATCATCAGAGATCAAATTCGCTCCTGTAACAATCGCAATATCCTCAAGCATTTCTTTTTTTCTATCACCAAAACCAGGAGCTTTGATCGCCAGAACATTTAAAATTCCACGAATCTTATTTAAAATCAAAGTTGTCAAAGCCTCTCCGTCAACTTCATCAGAAATTATCACCAACTCCTTTTTACCGGTTTTTACAATTTTTTCCAAAATCGGAACCAATTCCTGAATTGAAGAAATTTTCTTGTCAGTCACCAAAATGTATGGCTCTTCCAAAGCAGCTTCCATTCTTTCCGGATTGGTTACCATATATTGCGAAATATAACCTCGGTCAAACTGCATACCCTCAACAATTTCATGCGAATTTCCAATTGTATTTGAATCTTCAATTGTCACAACGCCGTCTTTTTTAACCTTATCCATAACCTGAGCAATCAACTTTCCAATTTCTGCGTCTTTTGCCGAAAGAGTCGCAACTTCCTGAATCTTTTTATTTTCATTTATCTCTTCCTTTTGTTCTTCAAGCGATTTTATAACTTCCATGCTGGCTTTTTTAAGCTCCTCCGCCAACTGAATTACATTAAAACCTTTTTCTTTGATAAGTCTTTCCCCTTCATCAATCATCGCGTGCGCCAAAACAACGGAAGTTGTTGTTCCATCTCCGACATTGTCATTTGTCTTTTCCGCCGCCTGTTTTATAAATTCAGCTCCAAGATTTTCATATTTATCTTCAAGCTCAATTTCTTTTGCAACTGTCACTCCATCAAAAGTAACTTGTGGAGCTCCGTAACTTTTTTCAATAACTGCGGCTCTGCCTCTAGGCCCCAAAGTCATGCGCACTGCATCTGCCAATTTATCAATTCCTTTTTTCATTGCCGCTCTGGTGTCTTCATTAAATAAAATTTGCTTTGCCATGATTTATAATAATTTTAAATTATCAATTACGAATTTCAATTTAATGATTAAATTTTAGAATTCAGTCATTGAAAATTCATTTAAAATTTTAAATTAAAAATTAAAAATTTCCGTTTTATTCTAAAACGGCTAACACGTCTTCTTCTGTTCCGACCAAATATTTTTTACCCTCAATTTCGATTTCATCAGGTCCGTATTTTTTAAACAAGACCATATCCCCGACTTTAACAGACATCGGCATAACTTCGCCTTTGTCGTTTCTTTTACCAGGTCCGGCAAAAACAATTTTCCCTTTCATCGGCTTTTCTCCGGCAGTTTCCGGAAGCGCAATGCCTCCCTGGGTTGTTTTATTTTCTTCGACTGTTTCTATAAAAATGTGATTTGAAAGTGGTTTAATCATGTAATAGTTGAAAGTCTTTAAAGTCATAATGTCATAAAGAAATTTACTTTATAAACTTTATGGACTTTTTACTTTATGACTTACTTCGACTAACCCCAGTTTATATCTATCTCAGTTTTTTTCAAGATTGACAAAAACCTATATTTGTAATACCTTATTAAAAGCACTAAAAAAATATTATTGGGTAGAGAAAATAATGCGCATACAATTTGTAGTAACAGACAATGACTTAGCGGAAATAAAGGAATTAATGAAAAAGACCGGCATTAGAACCAAACAAGAATTTTTAAACAATGCCAAAGCGCTTTTTAAACAATCAGTTGAGGAAAAGGAAAAAGGTTTTGAAATTGGATATTACAAAGTTGGATCACCGAATCCTACAAAGGGATTAGTCAAAATAATTATGATGCCCGCTCTCTCAGCAGTAAAAGTCATTAAACAAGACTAATTTGTTTTCATATAAACAAGCAATTCCCAACATCTCACGATGTTGGGAATTTTTTATATACAAAATATCATTGCAAATCTTTTTTCATGTCTTCAAATTCTTTTTTTGTTATTTCACCGCGGGCATATCTTTCCTTGATAATCTCCATCGGGGACATTTCTTTCCCATGATATTTTTTAAATTTAACCGCCCATCTGATTAAAGAAACTAAAGCAATTATGATTATTGCCCACCACAAAACCATAAATATCCAACCAATCCACCCGGCAAATATCATATTATAGCCATATCCGTAACCTCCATAAGGATTCATCATATTATTTAATAATTTAATTATTATTTAGAGGAGATGACCAATCTCCATTTGTTGAAATTAAAATCCCAATATTAAATTTATTTTTGCCCTGGTTTTCGGACCAACATAGCCATAGCCCGGGTCCTTTGAATTTTTTACTATATTTTCCTTCAGTTGAAATCGTTGAACGGCTTTTTTTGTAAGCTGACCAAAATATCCGGTGACCAGCCCTTCGGGATAGATATCCGCTTCTTGATTTTTAAGAAATTCCTGAAGATTTTTAACATCTCTATTTTTTAACCCAATGAACATTGATTTTGTAAATTTATTAATTTTCTTATCAGATGAAATTCCATTAATCACTGCCAGATATGTTTTTAAATCAATCCTTGACGAAATTATCGGAGACATCTTGCCTTCCTGATTATAAAATCTGGCGTAAATTATTTTTTCACCATCGGGTTGAGATAAAGCAAACGCCGTGGAGGTTGAATATGCCGTTTGAATAACATCGGAAAAATCAGACTTTTCGGAAATCATCATTGTTTTTGCATCAAAACCGCCATATAGGGCGAGGCTAACATCTCTTAAATTGGTTTCTTTTGCGCCTTTATTTATTTTTATCGTAAATCCATCAAAAATATTTCCACCGGAACCTGAATTTAATCCAAACATTGTTGGAGCCGGACCCACTGAAGAAACAGCACCTTGAGTAGTAGTTCTTGCACTGGACGGTCGCCAATCTGTTTTTACGGAACAATTAATACAGTTAAAACTTATCTGGCTACTATCGTTTGAGATAGTGGCGGTGCCGGAAAAACTGCCGAATGAATCAATGCCGACATTGCCAAAATCAATCCAGCCCAAATTTTCTCCCCAGGCATTGCCGGATAAATTACCATTTCCATCATTTAAAACCCCGCCATTTGCCGGATTTAAATTTATCCAACCATAATTTTCGCTCCAGGCGTAACCGGTTATAGCAGAATCCGTAATATGAACATTCCCGCCGCTAGTTCCAAGATTTATCCAGCCGATATTTTCACCATAAGCGTATTTATATATGGGATCAATTGTTCCATTTGTTGTTAGCGCCGAGACCAAAAATGGGGAAATTAAAAAGGTGCAGAAAAATAAAATAGTGATAATTCGGGTTGATTCGAGTTTGTTCATATAATTTATGATGGTTCAACTATTTGCCAGGCAATAACGCTTGTATCCGTTGCGTCTTGACTTGTAATTGTGAATGAAGTCCCCACTACTCTTGCCGTTACCCCCACCCCAACAGGTCGTAAAATTGTCCCCATCGATTGCGGAGTTAAAAATATTCTGCTATTTGCAGTTACTTTTGTCGTGCTGACCGTAACAGTTCCACCCACGAGCGTCGCCACACCCATTGTGGCGTTTACTCCTTCTTTAATGTATAAACCTCCACCTTCTGTATTATTTTTAATATCGCCTGTGACCGATAAAGAAGTACCTGTTGCTACTCCAATATCGGGTGTAGTAAACGCCGGACTCTCTAACCATGCAAATGTTTTTCTTGTGCTTGTACCATCAGTACCATAAAAATTAGTTCCACCCGACATATATTCAATACTTCCAGGCATTGGAGTTAGCAATAGACCGTCTTGCCATATCACAATTGCTGGATGATTTGAATCACCGCTCCCTCCACCAGAGGAGCCAACAAGGGCATCTTCTGGAATATCTATAGGAAATACAAAGTTTCCGAAATCCATTCCTACAGTAACATGACCCCAATTGCTGGTTATAGTATTATTATAAAAATGATCTAAGATTCTATTGTATTTAAATAAATCCAATATAATATTATTTATAAATTCAACGCCAAAATCATTTCTATATGTTCTGTTTACAAATGTATTATTGCGAAGTAATCCATGTGAAATATTACTTCGGCAAATTGAAAAAAACACATTATTATAATTTGATTCGCCCAGATTGCTGACATATTTCCCGCCTATTCCAAAAGTATTGCCAAAAGTATTAGCATAATCTTGAAATGTTAAAAAGTCTTGGTTTGGAAACGTATTATCTATTAGCACAGTCCACGTACCCAACCCATCCGCCTGGCTATTCCAACGTCGCCACTTTACATTTCTAAAATCATAATCAAGTTTGTTATCTTGAAGTGTATCTTCTCTATAATAAATCCACCCTCTATCGCCCCCATCAATCAGTACATCATTCCATTTATGTGATTGTACTAATTCATAATGAAAATATCTTGTGGATAGCTTTCTGACTGCGCTATTTTGGATAGTGTACTTGTTGTCATCGCTGTTACGACTAACACTTCCGTCGGTCCTGTGTTGTAAGATGCCGTATTTGGTATCAAATGGTAAGTTCTGAAATCGGTTATCCTGTACTTCTGACCTTTAACCAGAGTTCCAGCCGTAGCCATTGCTGAAAGTTCGGCATAAGTTTTTGATATGGGAATATTCAAAGCCGGATAGACGGAACAATTTGCTTCACCGGGAGTACAATCTGGGCTTAGTGTCTCTCCAGGATTGTAATATACTGATCGCGAAGCAGCTTCTACAACGCCAAAAACAACAAAGGATAAGGCCAAGAGAATTAATGCTTTTGTTAAAAATGGTTGAGCTTTTTTACATAATTTCATAATCTGGCAAATTTTATTTTATTTTAATATATTTTAGGTTTTATTGCAAATTTTTTATATTCTCCACCATCCGTCAACTGACGGAGGCTGATCAAGAGAGAGCTTATGGATTTCCGCCTACGCGGGAATGACAGGCGTGGGAACCCGTCCGACTGGGTTGTCGGGCGAATGACAAATTAATCAGGATTACAGAACGCAAATCCTCCTAACCTCCTTTTAGAAAGGAGGCTATACTATCACACCACCACCAATCATTTCTTCTTTTTCACCACCCTCCTTCGCTGAGACTATGGCGGGCAAGTAAAAAACTGCTGATTGTCCTGAAGCGACAAATTTAACCGGTCTCTCAAAAATAAGTTTAAATTTTTCAGACTTTAATTTTATAAGTTTAGCCTTAAATAATAGCTGCCGATAACGAACGCGGACAAAAATGGATAATGGATAATGGATAATGGATAATGGATTTAAAATATTTAAACCACTTAATTCAACTTCGCTTTTATATAACTCAGGCGCATTTTCTCCCTCGGCGACAATAACCGTATTTTTTTTCAAATTTTTATCAGCCACATAATATGGCAAAGTTTCACCGCTTCTGTTTCCTTTTTCCCCCAGGTTCAGTCCATGTCTTTGCCCGATGGTGTAAAAATATGAACCTTCATGCTCACCGACTTTTCCCCCATTAATATCTACAATATCCCCTTTTTTAATCGGTAAAAATTGTTTCAAAAAATCTTTAATGCTAATTTGTCCCAAAAAACAAATACCTTGGGAATCTTTTTTTTCTGCAGTCGGCAATCCAGCTTTTTTAGCAATAACTCTTATTTCAGATTTCAAATAATCCCCAATCGGAAACAAACAATGCCTTAACTGTTCCTGAGTCAAAGTCCACAAAAAATAACTCTGGTCTTTTGTTTTATCCTTCGCCTCATAAAGCCTATTAATATCAACATTATTGTTTTTATTATTTTTTTTAAATTTTAAATTGAAAATTGAAAATTCCCGACGCAGTCGGATATAGTGCCCCGTTGCCACATAATCCGCGCCCAATTCCAACGCCTTTTTAAGAAACATCCCAAACTTAATTTCCTTATTGCACATCACATCCGGGTTTGGAGTAATTCCATTTTTATATCCTTCAACCATATAATTGACCACAAACTTTTTGTATTCATTTTCCAAATCAACTGTATAAAACGGAATTTTTAAAAATTCAGCGACTCTTCTGGCATCTCCGGCATCTTTTTCCTGACAGCCGTCAATATTATATCCCTTAATAAACATTCCGATAACGTCATATTTATTGGATTTTTTGAGCAAAAAAGCCGCCACAGAGCTATCTACCCCTCCCGACATCATGACAAAAACACGCTTTTTTGTAGATTTCTTAACAAAATTCATACCCTGTAGCAGAATTGCGAATTTAAAATTTTAATAAATTTTATTTTTAGCAATTTTGTTTATAATATTTATATCAATATTCTAGCCTAATAATACTATTCTATTTAAAAAAAGTTCGCAATTTCACTGCGGGAAATAGAGGAAAATAAAGCTTAATCAAATTTACATACTATTAGGCTCCGTCTTTTCTAAATTTTTAAAACCCCAAGTTTTAAAATATCAATTAAATTATTACCAAAGATTAAGACTGTCAAAGCTGCAAATATCATCGGCCAGCCCAAAGTCGTATACATCTCCCTCAAAAATAACACTCTGATAATTGAGATAATAATTACAAAAGCAAAAATAAGCGGAATAAAAATGACAAAATTAGGCCACCCAACAATCAATGCCAAAACAAAACCCAATTCAACTTCACCATCCTCAAAAAATCTTTCCCTGTATTTCTTTAAAAAAAATAAAAATGCATAAAATGCAAAGGCAACTCCAATTGAAATTAAAACACTTAGCCAAAAATGGAGCAAAATATAATGAATAAAGTAGCCATATTTATAACTAAAAAATGCGGAGTTTTCATCAATGGAAGTCAGAAGTATTTTTGTAAATTCATCCTTATTCCAAATAAAATATTGGGCAGCTGAAAGAAGAAAGGCATAAAAAATCCCAAATCCAATCGGTATTAAAAAACCAAGTTTATAAAAAAATAAAAAAAATTTATTGCTAAATTTACCGCGTAAAACATATAAAAAAACCACGGCCAAAAAAATTGCAATCAAAAAAAGTTTTGGCAGCCAGGTTAAAAATAAATCGAAAAAAAAATTAAACATACTTTTTAACAACCTTAACAACATCGTTTATTTTCACATTTGTCTTGATAAAATAGTCAACAACCCCAAGCTTTTTTCCTCTTTCAATGTCCTGAGCCTGTCCAAGATTGGATAAAATAATCACCGGGATGTTCTTCCATTTTTCATTTTTTTTGATTATTTCCAATATATCAAAACCACTTATTCCCGGAAGCATCAGGTCAAGCAAAACAACATGAGGCGGTTCTTTTTCAAGCGCAGACATAATCTCTTTTCTATTTGTGGCAATCAGCGCATTAAACCCCTCTTTTTCAAATTTAATTCTGTACGTTGTGACCAAAAAATCATCATCCTCTATTATAAGAATACTTTTTTTGCCATTTAAATCTTCCCTGCTTGTCATATTCCTATATTATTCTATTTTATATCAAAAGCGCAACCTCCTTTCGTAAAAATTATTTAACCTTATTACCAAAATCCTAAATATTATCAGAGAAAAATAATTATGTGAGAAAGTTTTTGACTCTTTTAATTATTAAATCAAGTGTGCCATCCCCTTTTACAATATAATCGAGCACCCCAAGTTCTTTTGCCTGCGCAACCTTATCCGGACCACCTGAAGCGCTCACCACTACAATTTTCAGATCATTCAATGTCTTATCCTTTCGCACCATTTTTAAAAAATCAAATCCGCTCATTTTTGGCATTAAAAGATCCAGCCAGACCAGGTCCGGCTTTTTTTCTTTGACCAAAACAAACGCTTCTTCACCGCTATTTGCCACAACAACATTAATACTCTTATCCTGTTTTAATTTTAATCTAATTGCCTCTTGTAGGGCCATTTCATCCTCAATGACTAAAATAGTTTTTTGATTATTAATATTCTCATTCATATGTCGTAAATTATATGTTAATTAATATAACAAATTTTATACAGCCAGCTTTACCTCCCCTTCTTTAGACGCCATTCCGGAAGCAGGAATTGTGAAAAAGAATGTTGCGCCCTTTCCTTCTTCCGATTCAAACCAAATTTTCCCACCCCAACCTTCAACCAGCGACTTCACTAGAGAAAGTCCGAGCCCGGAACCTTCCGGGACCATTTTTAAGGCATTTTCAGCGCGGAAAAATTTCTCAAATAATCTTACTCTTTGATCTATTGGAATGCCTATACCCTGATCCCTTACTGAATATTCAATAACATCGCCTTTTTTAATAATTGAAATTTGTATTGTTTTATTTTCCTGAGAATAGCGACTGGCGTTGGAAATAAGATTTTGAATAACCTGCCAGATAATATCCTGATCCAAAAATATCAAAGGAAACGGATCAGGATTGGTTATTATTTCCACATTTTGAAATTTTTCATCCAAATTTGATTTTAAGGATTCCACCACTGATTCGGTAATATCTTTTATTGATAAACGTATTGATTCAACCTTTATTCTGCCGGCCTCAACTCTCGCAATTTGCAGCAATAAATTGACCAAATCAATCATTCTGTCGGTTGCCTCATAAATTCGCTCAACAAAATGTTTTTGTTCTTCGCTTAAAGGCCCGGCATCACCACCAATAAGCATCTCGGAAAACCACCTCATAGAAGTAAGCGGGGTGCGCAATTGATGAGAAGCAATGGAAATAAAACTGGATTTTGATTCGTCAAGAGTTTTTTCCTTTGTAATATCCCGGAATACAAGCACAGCTCCGCTTATATCCCCATCCCTGACAAGGGGAGTTGATATGAGCATAACAGGAAATTTTGCCCCGTTGGAAATCTGATAGTAAAAATTATCTTCAAGATTTATATTTAGCGCTATTCCTTTTTTAATGACTTTTTCTAAAGGACGATCTTCTTCTGCAATTAATTTATCTCCTTTAAAAACACCTATTATTTTTCTGATATCCTGCCCAATAACCTTATCCGACGCAAGCCCTATAGTTTTTTCAGCCACCGCATTCATTAAAACAATTTTGTAATCTTTGTTTATAACCAAAAGATTTTCCCCTATTGAAGAAATAATTGCGCTTGATCTATCTCTTTCATCTTTTACGGTCTTTTCAGACTCCTTAACATCATCCAAGATGTTAAAAAGTGCCGCTTTTGTTTCTTCTGATTTTTCCAAATTCTTTTTGCGTTCTTCGTCTATTATCTTTTCATCGGTGATATCTCTGGACAAAAACAAAACATAGGCAACTTTTCCAAGATTGTCTTTTACCGGAGTTAAAGTTGAAAGACACCATATCCCCTTTGAAGTTTCAGGAACATGTTTAATTTCAAAACTATTTGTTTCCCCTCTTAAAGCTGCGGACATTTTATCCGCAACCAATGGTCTATAACCTTCATCAATGCATCCCATATAATCCCAATTCCTAACTTCCTCATCTGTTTTATCTGTCAAAAAATGCTCCTCGCGGCCGCCTTTATTGACCGAAAGCAACTTTCCGGCGTTATCAAACCATTTGATGCATAACGGGGTTTCATCAATAAGAGTATGAAACATCTGTTCATTCTTTTTTGCCTCTAATTCGGCATGCTTTAAGGCAGTGATATCATCAGACAAAAACAGGACAGATTTTACATTTCCATCTTTATCCTTAATTGGCGAAATAAGACTTGAACACCATTCATGACTTGATCCTTCAGGAGTATGTTCAAATTCTATTCTACTGCTTTCCCCTTTTTCAAATGCAGCCTTGAATTTTTCCCTTGCCTCGGACTGATACTTTTCCTTGACAGTTTTAACCCAGTCCCATTTGCTGATATCATCCGTATCTTTTATAAAATGCTCCTCCCTGCCTCCTTTATTTAAAAAAGTCATTTTCCCATTCTTGTCAAAAACTTTGATGCAAAGAGGCGTATTTTCAATGAGATCCCTGTACTTTTGCTCATTTGCAACCGCTTCCAGTTCGGCTTTTTTGGTTTTTTCAAACAAGTTCCTGTACTCTCTTTCATTTTTTTCCAAATTTGATGAAAAATATTTAACCAAAATGGCCACCATCAAATTAAATGCCAGATAGGCGGAAAAAATGAGCAAATGGAAAAAACTTGCATCTTTTTCCGTAAGCAAATAAACATACACAAAAACTCCGCCGACAACAAACAAAATCATCAGAAAACCAACCGTATTATTTTTAATTAATTTAATTGGGTTCATTTTAAACCGATGACACTTTTTTTGACGCCACTTTATCCTTCATTTCATTGATTTCTTTTTTTAATTCAACCATTTTTAATTCTCGTCCAACCGCCAAATCCTTAAACTTTTCCAATTCTTCCAATTTAATTTGCAATTCTTTTGTTCTTTCTTCTGTTATTTTTTCCAAATTATTTTTTAAATTTTCAAGTTCCGTCGTCCTTTCGCTTACTCTTTTTTCAAGATTCATATTGACTTCTTCAAGCTGTCTTTCTGTTTTCTTCAATTCAAATTGGGACTTTCCAATATTTTCAGTCATTTGATTGAATATATTTCCCAAATAACTCAGTTCATCATTAGTTTTAATATCAACTTTTTGGCTCATATCGCCACCGGCCACTTTTTGCGCCGCCAATGCCAAAATTTCCACAGAATCGGAAATTTTCTTTGAAACTACAAAAACAGCCAGCCCTCCAGCAATAAAAGAAAGTAAAATTATGATCCAGGATATTTGCCTTTGAATATCCCCCTGATTAATAACCCCACTTAATTCATTGTCAATAATATTGGAAAGATATGACGCTGCGCTATTTATATCAATGGAAGCGTTTCTTATTTTTTCAAGATAATATTGTTCCTTTAAAATCAAATCACTTATCTCGCTTTTAATGGTCATTATTTTATTGGCGATACTCAAATAGTCATCGATAATGGGAATAAGCGAAGAAAAAGACTCCTGTTTTAATTCGCTTTTTACATTACCGACGGATTTGATCCATATATCAGCTTTTTCCTGACTGAAATTTTGAAAGTAAAATTCATTTTCATTTTCTCCAAGTTGAGAAATTTCATTTCTTAATTTTACAGAGCCTGACTTTGTTCCGCCTAAAATTTTATTGAAATCTGAATTTATTTTTTCAGCAAGAATTTTAAGCTCACTGCTCCTGTCAAATTTTTGATTGGAAGAATCAATCATTTTTTGAGTATCACTCAAAAAATTCATATACCCGCCCTGAATGACGAAAATTGGCTTATCAACCCTGTTTGAATTTCTTAATATTTCCACAGCCTGCTTAAGACGTCCCGCCGAATAATCATATTCATCCTTTAAAGAAATCTGTCTTTCAACACTGTTAATGCCTAAATATAAATTCAGATTGTCAACAATTGATATTGAATGAAAATTTATATCCTCAATTGCATTTTTAATGACTGTTTTATCATAAATAACCTTATTTAATGTGCCAATAAAAAAATTTACATAAAGACTAATTGAAGCCAAAAGAATAATACTGATAAAAAAAGTCCCAATCAATTTTGTTCTAATTCTTTTCATGCCAATTTTATTTGCGAACGATGCGAGCAATTTATAAAATTGAGCACCCTTCCAAATTTTTATCAATGATTTTGTTTTATTACCTATTTAAAGCCGTAGGCGTCGGCTTTGCCTTTATTTTTGCTTATACACAATATAATTCAAAAATTTAAGGGGGCAAAAGTTTTGTAAATCCGCCATGGCGGATAAAAAGCCCTTTACATTTTTCCCAAATAATCAAAAATTCTCTTGACATTTTTGAAATCTCCTATTTCAGTGACAACAAAGCGATCAACTCCAAATTTTTTCAGGGCTTCCTTTCCTTTATCGGTATTGCCGATTGATAAAAACAAATCTCTCAACTCCTTTACCTCACTCTCTCCAAGATCTGCACTAATCATAAAAGTATTGTCCGGAAAAGGACCGTCCTGCTCTAATATCTGAAGTTCGCTTTCAATTTTTGGATTATCTTTTGACATTTTTTTCCACGCCACATCTTTCGCCGCTCCACCGTCATATTCTCCGTCCAAAACGGAAATAATTGCCTTATCATGGGAGCCAACAAAAGAAGTTACTCTGAAAAACTGATCTGGATCATACCCGCGAGACTTCAAAAAATAAATTGGGAAAAAATAACCTGCCGTGGTATAAGCGTCAACGTACGCGAATTTTTTATTCTTAAAATCTTCAATCTTATTTATGCCGGAATCTTTTCTTGAAAATATATATCCGTTATAGGTGGATATTCCGTTTAATTCCCCCCTAACAACCGGCAAAGCTACTTTATTATTTATCATCTGATACGCAATTGCGCTCCCCGCAAAACCGGCTTGTATTTGTCCGATTTGCATCTGGGTTATAAATGAACCATAATCCTTTAGCCTCGTCAGATACCATTCGTGATCGGCATTTTTATTTAAATGATCAATCATTGCCTGATACTGATCAATTTGACTCGTGCTTCCGACAATCACGCCAATAGCCATTTTTTTACTTGTTTCAAGTCCATTATCTTTCATCGGCTTATTTATAACATACAAAGCTCCGGCAATAATCGCCAAAAAGACTATTATAACGCTGATAATAATTTTATTTTTCATTTAAATTTTTATTTTTTATTTTTTATCACTCCGACTATATTAATAATAACATATTAAACAGCCAAAAAAATGTTGATATCAAAATAAAAACATAAAAAAACGCTTCATTTGTTTAATTTGCGCAAATGAAGCGTTTTTATGTCCGCTATAAATAAATTATCCGGGAAATATTCATTTCCCGGGTTAAAATTACAGATTTCATATTCCACTCAACCTTTCTCCGCCCTCTCATAATATTCTCCGGTTTGGGTGTTAACCCTGATGACATCCCCTTCACTTACAAAAAGCGGAACTATAACTTTTGCCCCTGATTCAATTACAGCGATTTTTGTTCCGCCCTGGGAAGTATTTCCCCTTACAGCCGGCGGAGCTTCAACAACTTTGTAATCAACTTTTATCGGCAGTTCAATGTTAATAATCTTGTCTTGGAATTTTAAAGCAGTAATTTCTAAATTCGGCTTTAAAAAATCTTTTTGGTCGCCGATAATTTCCAAAGATAGAGAAAACCGGTTTTTTGGATTGCCGGTTTCACTAAACCAAAATTCATTGCGAAGGGCGTAAAT
>Ga0184631_10000035_pt1 | contig 23893 bp, 25 predicted proteins | sample PLM4_90_b1_FD_133160 | JGI IMG/M metagenome (GOLD analysis project Ga0184631, IMG submission 133160) | Groundwater sediment microbial communities from an aquifer in East River, Colorado, USA - PLM4_90_b1 | ecosystem: Environmental > Terrestrial > Soil > Riparian zone | place: USA: East River... | reverse complement strand
AGATTCAGAGTTCGTTATTGGCGAGAGATTCGTCGAAACCAAGACAACAGAATTCTTTGACAGATTCGAAGGGAGAAGTGTTCTTAGCAACAAGCGCTCATTTAGAATCCATTGTTTTTAAAGGTTTTATTTTTTTCTTACTTTTTCTCTTGACAAAAAGAATATAGGATGTCCCTACATTCACGAACGAAAAGTGATAATTTTCATCAACGTTCCCCATTCTGCGTCCCCGGAGTGAAGGCCTTGCCGCGCGGGTCCTTCCGGTCCGGGCCGCGGGTTGCTTGTCCTGCCTGTTGTCGAGGCTCTATCCATTGGACGGGAACATGGGCGTCTTCAGCAAGCCCAGACGGGCGATGCGGAACTTCAGCGCTGTTCCGAGGCAGCCGAAGCCGTACACCACACTACGCCAGAAATTTATGGATGACGCTTCCTCTGTATATCGCGCCGGGCAACTCACTTCCCCTATGGTGTGGCCGAGCCAGAGAATCTGCGCCAGCATCTGGTTGTCAAAGAGAAAGTCATCCGAGTTCTCTTCAATGGGCAGGGTCCGGAGCAACTCGGCCGAGAACGCCCGGTAGCCGGTGTGGTACTCCGAGAGCTTGGCGCTCATCAGCAGGTTCTCCACCAGGGTCAGAAACCGGTTGGATACATAGCGCCACCAGGGCATTCCGTCACGCATTGCTCGCCCGCCCAGGATGCGTGAGCAGATGATACACGGGTAGAGACCGTTGCCTATCAGAGAGACCACCGCCGGAATAAGCTTGGGCGTGTACTGATAGTCAGGGTGAACCATAATCACGATGTCCGCGCCCTGCTCCAGCGCGAGCCGGTAGCAGGTCTTCTGGTTCGCGCCGTAGCCGCGGTTCACCTCGTGCACGTGCACAAGCGTGCGGGGGAGGGTCCTGGCCACGGCCACGGTCTCGTCCTGGCTGGCGTCATCGACCACAATGACCTGGTCCACACATCCCTGGTCCATCACCTCGTCGTAGGTCTTCTTGAGGGTCTGCACCGCATTGTAGGCGGGCATGATCACAACCACTTTCTTGTCTCTGAACATAGGTCTTTACTCCCGGATGGCCCTGGGTGGTGCATCCCTGCGCTCCAGCAGAAGCACATAGAAAGGTGACCGCAAGGCATGACCGGCGGCCTCGTCGCCCCAGCAGTAGGCGGTCACGCCCTCTGAGAACATCTCTGCTATCCCCACCCGTCGATAGTTCTCCATTGCATATCGGTCAGCCCAGGCAAGTATCGTTGTGTCTGAGTCCCGTCTCACCAGCCATGATTTCGGTATGGACACGTATACAAGAAATCTTGGGCGCGCCTGCTCAAGCTCCCGTATCATCTCCATCTGCATCTGACGGGCATATTTCTGATTCTCCATCAGGGGATACATGTGTAGGTAGCCTGTCGCCGAGCGCCGCCCGGCGTAGAAAGGGATCTGCGGCTCTGATCCAATGATTCCAACAGTATCCCCGGGGCTAGAGTGCGCCTTGATGTACTGTGCCAGTTTTACGGATTCCGGAAACGGGTTTAAGGGGTACATGCTGCGGCAAGCCTTCTCCGGAGGCATCTCAAAGAAGAATTCCCAGTGTTGGCTGATAGTGGATCCGAAGGCGATTACGGCTAAAATCCCAAGGAGCGCCAAGGCAAACCTGGGCGTCCGTGAGCGGTGAACCATCTCGTACAACGCGCTGAGTCCCACGCCCGCCATCAGTCCCACGGAAGGCAGCCAGACCACAAAGTAGTGTGGCCGGAAGTAAAGTCCCGGGCAGATGGCCAGGAAGGAAAAACAGAACAGCCCGGCCAGGAAAAACCGATTCTCGCGTGCCTTCCTGTCCCAGAGCATCGCCGTTAGTCCCAACGCGGCCAGCACCATCAGTCCCGCAGCAGACAGCGTGATCTTGCTCAACGAAGCCATTAGCATCAGCAGCCCATCGCCAATTGACACCTGCGTGCCGTATTCACGGGCGTAGCTGAATGTCCAGAACCAGAACTTGCTGAACACACCTCCCGCCGCGAGCACCAAGCAAACTATCCCAAATGGGAGAACTGCCCCCAGCGCCACCAGTCCGGCCTGCCCAGCCACTCTCGCCGGTCTTCGCTCCCGTGCACTCATTCCTGCCCAGAGAGTGTACAGCAGGCCGAACACGGCGAAGGCCCCGCCGGGCTGCTTCATCAGAAACGCCAGGCCGAAGCACACCCCGGACCAGAAGAAGCCGCCGCTGCGCTGTCTCTCCAGGGCCCGTAGAAGCAGCAGAACACCTCCGAGGGCTGCCACAGTGACAAAGTGCGTGGCGTGCGCGGACGTCCCCAGAACAGAGGGGGAGACCGAAAGCAGGGCGTATGCCGCTGCCGCTGCCGCGCCCGCAAAGGCGCTGTGGCCTCTACGGCCGATCATGAACAAAAACACTGTTGCCAGTGCGTTGGCCGCCAGAAGCCCCAGGTGTACCCCGGCTGTCGTCTGGCCGAAGACAGCCATTACCAGGGCATAAGCGCCGTATGTGCCCGGGAGCTTCATATTGTATGCAAGCTTGTAGGGGAGCGCTCCTTCCAGGAGGAGCTGTCCGAAGTAGGCATACTCCCCCTCGTCGCGCTCCAATGGAATTTGCAGCAACCTAATGCGAATGGTTGCAACGAAAAAGATAATGACAGCGAGGACGATCCATGACCGGCATTTCAGAATATTCTCTAAAAAAATCCTGATTTCAGAATTCATCTCGGTATATTTCTCAGCGCTAAATAGAAGAAACTTCCGAAGGAAAGAACGCCGGTACTCAAGAAGCCCAAATAAAAGAATTTTTGGGGGAGTTTCTCCCACTTGTAGGCCAGCAGAAGTAAGAAAATGCAGAACACAGGAAAGAGGTATCTTCCCTGAGGCTGAAAAGCCCCCGTCCAGGAGTTAAGAAAAGAAGCCACACATGAGGCAGCCATCCCAAATATCCCAATAACCGTCAGGGTTAGTTCCGATAATACAAATGGCCTCGAAGGTAGCAAAAGTCCTCCAAACAAGAGCGCATAAAGGAAAAAAACCGCCCAATAATACCAGTTCTGAGTCACAATACTCATCCAGCCATAAACACCAACCATGCTTCTAAAAGAAATCGAGTGCCACTGATAGACTGATAGGAGCTCGTGAAACGGCCTCCCCTTTGCACGCATGTTCACGTTCCACGGCGAATTGGACGCCGTTACCTGGGAAGGCTTGAATCCGGGTGCCGCCATCTTCTCCATTTGCGCAACCCGCTTCTCAGAAAGATTGAATTCGTTCACCCACTGCTGATAGCCGATTTTTGGCAACGCAATCATTGCGGCAACAAGGGCAACCTTTAACCATTTCTTTAGCAGAACCTGTCTTTGTCCAGCTTCAGAAAAGAAAATCCAATGCCATATGGCTACCCCCCCAAGCACGGGAATCAGTGCGTAGTAATTCCTCTTTGCCAACACGAGCATTCCAAGCCAAAGCCCGATTAAAATTGGCGACATTGCTCTTTTGGGGTCCCTAATAAATTTTGAAAGTTCCAGCACAAGACAAATACCAACAAAAAAACCGAATGCATCACCATTAAAATAGCTGAATACATACCAAATTTGAGGACTCAGAAGCAAAATGCCATAAAACGGCACTCCAATTTCAAGAAATGTTTTTAACAAAAACAGGAAAAGGGCGACAAACAACGTATAATTAACTATCCTCATCAGAAGAAACGGTGGCAACCCGGTGAAGCTTAGAGCTGCACTAAGTTTCCCGGCGACGAGATAAATGATGTCCGGTTCATCCAAATAGGAAACCCCAAAGTAACTATATGTGTATTCAGACCTGGCATCACCAGCCTCCGGCGGGAGCCAATGGGACATATAGTATTGGGCCGCCTTGAAATGAAGGTGCTCATCAGGATGGGCATTGAACTGGCTTGTTCGCGCCATTATGAAGATTAGGGCAGCAGCAATGGTGACCAAAACCATACATGCTATTGGTAGACAAAACCTCGTAACTCTTGGGATAGCCATTTGAGTCACCCATCAAGAACAGAAATTGACATCAAAAACGACGCCCACAGCCCGATGGCATTTGGTTGTCTTGTTCTGCAAAAAACTTCTCGGGTTTTTAAACCAAGGGCCAATGATCACGCTTAACCTTTATCCTTTCAAGAAAATACTCACTTCTATTCTTTAAGCCCAGAAAAGGCGGTAGCGGCAGAGCCGGCATTATCTGGTTGGATGAATTTGTCAACGTGGATTTACCTCAAAATCCTATTTCCTCCACCTTTTCAAGAATTGGTCAATTGGAAGTCTTTTATCATAATAATAGACCAAACAAGACTTGTACGGGACTCCGTCTGTCATCGGAATTGTCTCCACCAACAAGCAGGTTTGAGCGAAGGTTTCTCATGCGCATGGAGCCGGTGGGATATCACGAATAGAAGTCCACAAAAGGCTATCAAGGCATAGAAGTAGTATCCGGCCGAGGTGAACCAGATCATCGGCTGATTCATGGCAATTTTTTCCGAATTAATGAGCGTCGTAGGGATACTGCTCAGAATCCAGGTAACTACAAGAAAGGACTTAAATAGCTTACTGTAATTGAGGGCTGACGATGCATGCCACGCTACGAGCAACGAAATAATCAAGGTAGGAAAGTAATACATCCAACCCAAAGGAGAAATGAGTAACATGGCCACAATGGTCAAGGAGAAACCCATATCAAAACGATGCAGTGGTGAAAACTCCCGAGGGCGCGGCCAGGCTACCCAGATGAGCCCCAGAGTGAGCAGGAAAGAGAAACTGAAAATCAAGCCATATGCTAACATGGGCATCGTTATTAGAGGGATATTTTCAGCCCCGCCGAAGATGCGAGTAAAAAAAGCGCTGAAGGAAGCATTCCAACTTGCATTAACATATAAGGGCGTCTGGGCGAGCAACTCCAAATGCTGTTTATAAGTAGATAACCCAAAAGTGATTAAGGAGATGAGATTACAGAAGATAAAAGTCGACATCGCCCAAATCAGAACCTTCCAGCGTCGCTGTACCGCAAAAAAGATCAAAAATAGCCCAACAAAAATCTTGACACTAATGGCAATCCCCAGAATGATTCCTGCGAGTTGACATTTTCCTTTCCTGGAGGTTAACCAGACCAAGACGATCAATCCTAACAGGAATAGCCCAAATTGGCCGGTTCGAATATTCACCCAGGTAGGATAATAGGCTAAAAGAATAATCGATAAAATCAGTAAATTAGGAGTTTGATCATTGTGGAATGGCCTGGAGTAGGCTATTAGACTGGCCGCCCCCAGGCCGAAAAAAAGTGAAAGGATTGACCACACGCAAAACGCCGGGTGGGAAGGTATTATCCCGAATGGCAAAACGGATAAGGTGTGGAAAGGAGAGTTCAAGTTGGGATGTAACGTCTTCAGAGTCGCCTTGGCTTTCTCTGTTACTTTATTCAGATATTCAGCGGTTGGGTTAAAAGGCACTGGTGTGTAAATGCTTTTTCCTTCTATAAAGGATCTGGCTGATTTATAGAATCTATAAAAATCTGTTTGTTCTGCAGATTTGGAGAAAAAGTTAATAGTTAGCATATAAAATGCCACCAGGAGTCCGAAGACAAAAACTTGAATTGAAAAGATCAATATATTTTTCGAAAACATGGTAACTTCCTTTAAAGACTTACATAATTCTTCATCAGACACTTCCATAGGCGTGATCCATTCCAGTCTTTGGAAACGAACATCTCATATTCACCATGTCTGATTTTATCGAAGAATGTCCGGATAATCTCTTTCTTCTCGGGCGCATCATCTGCAAAATAAAAATTCCAGAACGGTGTCTTCAGATAAAACTGTGGTTTTCTCATCTATGCCTATTGGTTTCTATTGTATCATAAATCCTTTCGATTTCTGATATTCCATCCTCTCTAACTCTAAAACTTCTCAAACCCTGAACTCCCAACTCAGACTGAGGGAAGGTTGGGGGACTCTGTACTACCTGTAGTTGTGAATAAAATTATAAATGGGACAATAAATCACTGTGGAGTTTGGTAGTGATATTTTTTTATGAGGTCGAAATTTTCAGGTATGTTCCGTACAAATATACTGGCGACTTTGTCGGTGTAGATAAGTCGCCATTCTTTTTTTTCCTTTAGAAACCTTGAGAGTGTTGAGTCCGCATCAAAGATAATCCACTTTATGCTGTATTTCTCTATGATCTCTTCCCATCCGGGTTTGAAATTTATCACTTTGTAATATTCTTTGATCCTGTCGCTACCATACATGTCCAATCTTCCATCAACAAAAACTTTATATTGTGGATAGGCACTGTAAATTATGTAATCGCCGAACTCATCATTATTAAACATATTTCCCTTTATGAATTCCCTCTTTAAAAACTCCACAGCGGCAACGGGTTTCTTGTTTTCATCAAATCTATATTCTATTCTACCGGTTGCTGCAAAAACAATAACTGTGAGAACCGCTGCAACTGGCCATACATAACCCCTCGCAGAGGCATCGATTGAAGTGATATTATTCGACCTTTTCTGAAGAAATTCTTTAAACCTTCCCTTTTTTTGGTTTAGCATTTGTTCCAGCTGCCTTGCTAATATTGGCGCCACTACAATGCCAAACAGAGTAATAAATCTCACTCCATAGAGAGCCATATTTGTAAAGGCAATGATCAAAACAATTTCTATAATGTTCAAGTGTCTTTTTGAGATGCTGATGATCAGTATCATTGACAACAACAGATATTTGAAAAACATTGCTCCCAACTCATGAAAGTTCGGCGACAAAAACTCCATGACATGATCCATGAGGAATTTTTCTGAGACCAATTTAAATGGGAATAACAAAATACGGTAACTGTACGGGTTGATAAGCGAAGCAAGAAGGCAGAAAGTAGTTGTCAACCCAAGAAGTCTGGTCTTTTTTTTATAAAGTATTCTCTCTTCTCCTTTTGAAAAAAAGAATCTTACAAAATTGCCAGAAAGATAGATACCAATAAGGATGAAACCAGATATAAAACCACCATGCAAGTTGACCCAGAGGAGCATAATAGGGGGCAGTAAATAGAGATAGTTTTTTTGCCTATACTCGAAAGCATCCAGCAGGTAATACCAGACCACAACCAATAGGAGCGAAAAGATATGGGGCCTCGCCAACCAATGTAACTGGGAAAAGGCAAGTATCCATAATAAAATTAGAATAGCGAAAAGGATGTTACCCCTTTCTTTTTGTATCACTTTGAGGAGCAGATAATAAACGATGGATATCAGCAAAGCGAAAAAGATAACAATACCTGTGAGTCCAGAAGCTCTATGGATTAACGCCATGATTACTTCCGAAAGCCACTCATGTGCTGTCCATGGAAGAGGAGGAGTTAAGAAAGAAAAGATATCATGCCTGGGGATTGAAAAAGTGTCTAAGATGTATTCACCGGCGCGAATATGGTAACCTGTATCTCCATCATTTAAAAGTGACTTGCCCTGTGAGAATGATAGAAGGAGAAAAAGGGTGAGAAACAGAATATGCGAAAGAGAAGGAATAAAATATTTTGATTTGTTTTTTAGGAAGTTGAACATTAAGAACCATTCCGTTTTGAAAAAGCTCGAAACCTTATTCAGTTGCTCAGTTTGCTTTCTAATTTACTATCACTATCCTCTTTGACGATATAGAGAGGCCGAGCTTGAACCTCTCTAAAAATCTTTCCAACGTATTCTCCGATCACTCCGAGAAAGGTTAGCTGAACCCCTCCTAAAAAGAACATTCCTGTTGTCAACAGCGCGTATCCCTGTATGTCAAGTCCAAGGAAAAGGCGTTGAAAGACAATGATACACGCAATAACAAAACTAAAAATGATTGCACCTAATCCAAAAAGAATACATAGCCTCAATGGGACAAGACTAAAACCAAATATTGCATCCATAGAAAGGAGCAGTAGTTTGAGCCAATTATACTTTGTAGTGCCACCCCTCCTCGGAAGACGTTCATATTCAACGACCGTTTGCTTGTATCCTAACCAGCTAAAAAGCCCTCTTACAAAACGGTTTCGTTCGGTGAGATGATTAAAGACATCTACTACCTTCCGGTCCACTAATCGGAAGTCTCCGACATCAAATGGAATCTTGACTTCGCTGAAGAGATTTATAACTCTGTAAAATAGACGAGAGGTAAACTTTTTGAAAGAAGTCTCGCCTTCTCTGGATAATCGGCGAGCATAGACTACCTCATATCCTTCCTGCCATTTAGAAAACATCCTGGTTACGATCTCGGGCGGGTCCTGCAAATCTGCGTCAATGAGTACGGCAACTCTTCCTCGAACCATTCTAAACCCGCAACTTGAGGCAGCTTCATGGCCAAAATTTCTACTGAAACTGGCATATCTCACTCTGGGATCATTCTGTGAGAGCTGTTTTATTATTTCCAGGGAACGATCATGAGAGCCATCATCCACAAAAATTAGTTCAAAGGATATCCTCTCTTTATCCAACGTTGTTTTAAGTTCTCGGTAAAGGGATGGCAGGTTGTCCTCTTCATTATAAACCGGTACAACGACAGAGAGCATAAGAGGATCATTGTAGCTGTCCATTATTTAATCCTCACTCTTTTTTAATATAGCCAGATAACTAAGGCCCCAGGGCAGGGAAGATAGTTTTAACAAAAGACGCTCAGCAGAAAAAATCCTATAAAGTAGGCGATTAACCACAGTTGAAGGGAGATTAAGGTCACTTGCCCCTGATGCATTGGCATCAGATTTTAATTTCCTGTAAAGGACCATGACAGGAAAAAGGAGACAATTAAAAGGAGAAAAAATAAGTTCTGTCACCGGAAGGTCGTTCCAAAGAGAACGCAAACTTTTAGCCGAATAACGGCGCTTGTGTCCGAGAATGGCGTCATGCTGACTCCAAATCCACGCGTGCGCAGGGACGGTAATCAACAAAACAGACCGTGGTTTTAGACACGTGACGAGATCACGTAAAAATACTGCGTGATCATCAATGTGTTCAAGGACATCAGCGAGAATGACTGCATCCAAATCATGCCACCTTCCGGAAAGTGCATCTCGAAAGTCTGAAAGGAAGACACTGCAGTTTACTCTTTGTCTTGCGTATCTCACAGCTTCAGGAGAGCTATCCACGCCGACCACTTGATAATAGTTCTGTAAAAACTTAAGATTCCCACCGGTACCACAACCAATCTCGGCTATTACCTTCCCTTTACCTGGTGGAACATACTCTTTCAGTTGATCGAAAATAATTTCCCGTCGTGCTTTAAACCACCAGTGGGTATCTTCTATCCTGGCATGGAGTTCGAACTGGGATATATCCATCTGCCTTTGTTTTGATTTCCAAAATTTATTGAAAAAATAACCTGAAATTAAAGAAAGCGCAATCTTTATACCAAGATAGGGTATTTGTCACGCTATAAAGAACCTGCAATGAATAAAGGAGCTATATTGAAACCCTCCCCATTGTCAAGACAAAAAAGCGGGGTGTATAGGGTGCATTGTCTGAGAAACCTGCCCTGGGTTTAGAGGGATTGGGGTTTTTGGGTAAGTATGTAATTTTCCAGTTTTTTTCATCTAATATTTATTAGAAAAATGTTGGGGCAGAAAAAGGGGGATGGATAGATAGCTTGGCATAATTTGAGAATAAGAATAAAAGAGAGTTGATGAATGGGAATTTCATTCCTGAACGACGGTTATTGGTTTATTATCCTTATAATGGTAGAAATCCCCCAAGTATCTTCCTCCAGTGTATCTCCATGGAGCCTCGATAAGAACTCTTGCAGATGGCTCGCCGACACCTATCGCGTAAGCAAGAGGCATTGTGCCAACACAAAAGACAGTCGAAGCACAAGCTACAGCAGCGCTGATAGGTCTGACGACAATGAGGTCCAGGATTTTCATGCCAACAGGCGGGTTTTCCCTAAACTCCTGGGCTAAAACAGATGTAGGAAGCAAAGTTAAAATTACAAAAAATGCTAAAACTGAAATTAATCTTTTCGAGTTCATTTTTTCACCCTCCTTAAACGCCAACTAATAATCCCATTACATCCAGCGCTGTCACCCCTCACCTCTACCCTGTTAAATAAACGGCCATTAGGGGGCATATTCCATGTGGGCTGTTGCATACATTTAAGATCAGTCGTTTCAAAATAGGTCATATTTAACAGGGCAAGCCCTCTCCCCAGCGGGGCTGCGTTGTAATGTCATTCTGAGGCCTCAGCCGAAGAATCTCTGTTTTGTAACTTATTGATTCTCTGAGATTCTTCACTTCGTTCAGAATGACAAATATTGCATTTCCTTCATTACGACACAGCCCCAGCGGGGAGAGGGGGAATTTCATTGTTTTGTGTTAACTGATGCCCTTGCTTTTTTTAAGTTTTCGTGAGCCTTTACATAAAAACCAGGTTTCATTTCTATCGCCTTTTCAAAGGCTTGAATTGCTTCATTATATTTTTCTTCCATCATGTAAAGGCAGCCCATATTATAATAAGCGGTTGCCTCGTCTCCTCCTCTTTTAAAGGCTTCGAAAGTCTCTTCATATTTTGCCAATTTGTATAAGGTCAGGGCCAGGTTGTTATACATTTTGCCGTTGGAGGCATCAATTTTTAGTCCTTCGGAATAGGCCTTGATCGCTTTCTCATAATCCCCTTTAAAGAAAAGCGCCATCCCAAGATTATTAAACAAGGCGGCATCGTTTGGATTAATGGAGATAGCTTTTTTATATTGGTCTATGGCCGCATCAAACCGTTTCTGACGGTCACAAATTATTCCAAGGAAATTGTGTGCCTGCCATAAATTAGAATCGAGCTGCGTGGCTTTTAGAAAAGATTTCTCCGCCTCATTCAGTTCACCCGCTTTGATATATACCCTCCCCATTCCCTCATGACTTAGGGCATGATTTGGTTCAGTTTTTAAGATTTCTTGAAATTCTTTTTTTGCTTCTTCCGGCAGCCCTTTCTCCAAAAAGAGACGACCGATTTTGTAACGAATGGTAGTGCGCTTGGGGTCTAAATTTAATGCCTTGTTATACTGAATAAAGGCCATATCCAGATTTCCCTGTCTGACATAAGAATCACCCAACTTCTCATGTCCTTCTGCTGTCATCTCAGGAATTTTTTTTAAGGCCTCCTGTTCCTCTCTTGCGCTTGCGGTTTTCTGCCTTTCCAACATCTTCCGGTATTCTTTAAGGGTATCTTGCTGGGGATTTTTTTTAGAGCATCCTAGGGGTAATACCATAATGGCAGGAATGATCAGGGCATATATAAACGAATGGAGAATCGAGAATTTCATGAAGTTTTCCCATTCTCAAATGTTTTATGGTGGGGGATCAGGTCTTTCCCAATGAGTATCTTAACTCTAATATTGGGTCGGTCTAATTTTTCAGCTTGCTCCTTGCTTTGGTAAACGGGAATGTGCTCAGCAACTTGATCGGCTGCCTTATCGTATTCTTTCTGGTAAATAATTTTTGTTCCTGAATGCCTGAAATGATTGGCATTGGTGAGCCTGGTTACCTTTAGGCCTTTTTCTTTCAGGTAATCGCCGACTTTTTTTGCCATCCGGTAAGCGCCATTTCCATTCGAGATTTCGATTTCAGCATTCTTAAGAGAACTTAGCTGTTTTATATCGGCCCTTTGATCAACGGAGATCATTTCTTTTTCTTTAATTGTCTGGAGATCTGGCTGATGCGTGGCTGTCAATTCTATTGGCTGTGCATCCCTTTCAGTAGATTGATTATCGATAATCTCGTCTTTTGCTTCGACCTTCACCACAATCGATTGCTCTGTTGCTTGATCTTCGGCAACCAGTTTTTCCATTTCTGCTGTACTGATGCTGGGCTGATCCGGTGTGACTAACTGTTTCGGTTCCGCCTTTTTGGGTATCGGTTCAAAAATCCTGGCCAAAGCATCAGCGGCTTTTAAACCGGTCCGGACAATAGTCAAAGAGGGATTTAGCTTTAAGGCTATTGCGTAATGACTTTTTGCCTCATCAAATAGACCTTGCTTGAAATAAAGCTGAGCCATGTTATGGTGAGCCTTGGCCTCATCACCGGCAAGTTTGAATTCGGCTAAGGCCAAATCATACTCACCTTTCTCACCATAAGCCAATCCGAGGTTGTTGTGGAATCGCTGATCCTGACCATTTATGGCAATGGCCCTCTTCAAAGCGGTAATTCCGTCGTCAAGATTCCCCTGGAGGAGATAGGAATAACCCAAGTTGTTATGGACATAGTCGAGGTTCGGATTCAAACTCAGCGCCATTTTGTAAGACCCAATCGCTCTTGTGAAGTCTCCAAGCAGGTCGTAGGAAACCCCCATTCCATTATAGGCCTTTACATAATTGGGATCGATCAGTAAGACCTTCTTGAACTCTTCTATGGCTTCCTTGTGCCTGCCTCTCTCCTGGTAGTAGCCTGCCAGCAGGTAATGCGAATCAGGATTGCCCCGGGCGGGGCGCACGTTCGAGACGAAACCGGCAATCTTTGTTTCTCCCGGGCTCAGCATCGTTGAGCAACTGATGATAAAAAAGAGAAACGAACCACCCACCAGACCCAGACAGATCATCATCTTCATCTTGCCGTTCATATTATTGCTCCTCATTTTTTACCTTCCCTCCAAGGCGGGAAGTAAGGCCCTGAATATCCTGATGGCTGCCGGCCCTAAAATTACTACAAATAGAGATGGAAAGATAAAAAGGATCAGGGGGAATATCAATTTTACCGGCAACTTTGCCGCTATCTCCTCCGCCTTTTGAAATCTCTTCGTCCTCATGGAATCGGAATGAACCCTGAGGGCCTGGCCAAGGCTCGTACCAAACTTCTCCGTCTGGATCAACATGGTCACCAGGCTGTTGACATCTTCGAGATCGGTCCGGAGGGCCAGGTTCTTCAGAGCATCCCGGCGTTCCTTCCCCGCCCTCAATTCCATGCTCATTAACCTGAATTCCTCACTCAATACCCTGTTGCTGAATCTCATCTCTTCGCCGACCCGGTTGATCGCCGCATCGAGTCCTGTGCCGGCCTCCACACAGACCACCATCAGGTCCAGGGCATCGGGCAGACCCTCCTGGATCTTCTCCTTCCTTCTGGCGATCTTGATATGGAGCCAGAGATTGGGCAGATAAAAACCGATAGCGACCAGTATGAGAGAGATTATAATGAAATGGAGAGAGGGAATCACCATCCGGGTGAACAATTTGAACAGGGAAAAGGCCAGAGGGAGCAGGATCGCAAAAAAGGCCTTCGCGCCAAAAAAGAGGACGGGCGCATTTTCTTTCCGGTATCCTGCTTTCAAAAATGTCTTCCGCAGATGGGTCTGTTCTCCTTCGCCCTTCGGCCTTATATACTGGCCCAGAAAGTGAACGATTTTTAACAAGTAGCCTTTGACGTCAGAAAAGGTATTCGTCTTCTTTTCCGGCCTTACCCCTTCCTCCATTCCCTTTACTCTTCTGGACAGCTCCAAGCGGCCCCTACGGTAGCCGGCATAGGAGAAGGTCCAGAGAACAAAGAACAAAATCGCCCCAAAGACTAATATGAAAATTAAGATTTCAATGACTGCTACTTATCCTCCTACACCTTGATCTTAATCATTTTCGACATGATAAAAATACCGATAATCATCATGACAAGACCGATACCAATGAGCACATGTCCCATTGGATCCTTAATCAAGGTTCCGATATATTCAGGATTAATCAAAGAAAGAACAAAGGCAAGAAGAAATGGGAGGGCGACCAGGATGATGGCTGATAATTTTCCCTCTGCGGCCAGGACACGGATACGGCCATACAGCTTGAACCTTTCCCGGATGAGTCTGGCGATGTTTTCGAGAATCTCGGCCAGATTCCCTCCGGTTTCTCTCTGAATGACCACGGAGATAACGAAAAAATTGAGGTCGAGGGAGTCGACCCGACTTGAAAGGTTGTTCAAAGCCTCAGGCACACCCACCCCGAAATTGATCTCGTTCAAGGTTTTATCAAACTCAGAGCCGATCGGGTCACCGAATTCATCGGCAACCATCTTCAGCCCGCCTGAAAAGGCATGCCCCGCCTTCAATGACCTTGCGAGCATATCCAGAGCGTCGGGTAACTGTCTCTGGAACTTATTCATCCTTTTCTCCTTCTTAAGATAAATGTGGAGAGATGGCATCACTCCCAGAAATGCTGCCCCCGGAAATAATATGAGGTAATTTGAAGTGATTAGCAATCCAACCAGGAACCCTCCGATCAACAATAATATCGAAAGTAATATGAAGAAACCGAGAGGGTAGGTCGTGCCCGACTGCTCTAAAAGGCGTTGTATCCTTTCTACCCAGCGAAGGCTTGAGAGCGCTCGATTCAGCCAGGGAAGATCACTGTATGTCACCTTCCGTCTCAAGTCTATGGCCTCGTTTTCAAATTCGGAGAAGGAGAGGGAATTGATGCGTCTTCGGATTGCCTTTTTTTCAGGATTCCATGCGGTTCTGAAAGCAAGATACCCTATCTCGAGGAGGAGCATAATGACAATAAATATTGCTATCCCAACCAGTATGTTCATTGAACCATTTCCTCCCCCCACCCCCTCCCTCCCCCACGAGGGGGGAGGGTGAAGGTGGGGGTGTTATTCAAATCTCATAAACCTTTTCGGGGTCGAAGAGACCACGTGGCAGGTCTATATTCAATGCCTTAAATTTCTCAACGAATCTCGGTTTTATTCCCTTCGCGCGGAACCTTCCTTTCACCCTGCCATTTTCATCGAGGCCTGTCTGCTCGAAAAAGAATATCTCCTGCATGGTAATAATATCCCCTTCCATGCCAGTAATCTCCTGAATACTAACGATCTTTCTGCTGCCATCCACCATGCGGGAAAGGTGGATGATGATATTCAGAGCGGAACTGATATATTTCCTGATGAACCCGCTGGGGATACTCAGCCCGGTCAACGCCACGAGGGTCTCCAGCCTCATCATGGCATCTCGAGGGGAGTTGGCATGGACGGTCGAGAGAGATCCATCGTGACCGGTATTCATGGCCTGAAACATATCGAGGACCTCTCCTCCCCTCACTTCCCCCACAATAATGCGGTCCGGCCTCATCCTCAGGCTATTTTTCACCAGGTCTCGCTGAGTCACCTCTCCTTTACCCTCGATATTGGGAGGCCTCGTCTCCAGACGAACGACGTGCTGCTGCTTCAGTTGAAGCTCTGCGGAGTCCTCAATCGTGACAACCCTCTCATTCGAAGGAATGAACCGGGAAAGAACGTTGAGCAGGGTGGTTTTTCCCGTCCCGGTTCCACCGGAGATCAGAATATTCAATTTTCCCTTCACAATCCCTTTGATGAGCTCCCCGACCTCAGGGGTCAACGACTTGAGGGTTAGCAGGTCTTCCAGCTCCAGGGGGTCTACGGCAAATCGCCTGATGGACAGAATAGGGCCGTCGATGGCCAGAGGAGGAATGATGGCATTGACCCGGGAACCATCAGGAAGCCTGGCGTCCACCATGGGAGAAGATTCATCAATCCTCCGTCCCACGGCCGAGACAATCTTATCGATGATCCTCCTCAGGTGATTGTCGTCTTTAAACCTCACCTCTGTCAGTTCGAGCTTTCCAAATCTTTCAACATAAATCCGTTTATGGGTGTTGACCAGAACGTCGGAGACCGTGGGGTCCTGCATGAAGGGTTCGATGGGCCCCAGCCCCATCACCTCATCCTGAATCTCTCTCAGAAATTGCTCCTTCTCACTGTAATTCAGAGGAATGCCATTCTTCTCTTCCGACAGTATCTTCTCCACCACCTTTTTTATTTCCTGCCGGAGTGCGGCCTCGTCGATCGAATCGATAAGAGAGAGATCCATGAGGTCTATCAAGCGGTTGTGGACCTTAGTCTTCAATCCGTAATATTCACTGGTTGTCAGGATTCCAAATTTTTTCGCGGCCTTTAAGGGAGCCCTTCTGATCAATTGCACATCCATTCCCGTTGCGGTCATACCTGCTACCTGCCTTTCACTTTTTAACTCCTAAATATTTTTCCAAGAGACCTGCCTTGTCTGTTTTCTTCTCGCCCGTTTCCAGGAAACTCGAGGCCAGCGCCTTGAAGTTTCTGCTGATCTCCGTTCCAGGCGCTATTGTGGAAAGGGTTTTCCCCCGGTTGATGGCAGACATGGTGGTCAAATAATCATTGGGGACGAGCCAGAAAATCTGCCTGTTGATGCTCCTTTCCGCTTCCTTCAACGTAATCTCCGATTTCTTGTGATAGCGGCTGATAATGACATGGATATTTTCTCCGGGAGGGTATCCCAATTTCTGAAAGGTCCACAGGAGCCTTTTTACATTGGTCAGACAGGGGAGGCTTAATATGGCGACCAGAAGAACACTGTCTGATATCTCCATGATCTTGATGGAGATATCGTCAATGGATTGACCCCCATCGATCACAATGAAATCGAAGACATCCTGCATTTCAAGTAAGAGCTTTTCGATAATCTCCGGCGTCGCAATATTGGCGCCATCCAGGCCGGTGGGGGAGGGGAGAATGTAAACCCCCGAGGAATGCTTTGCAAGGATACTCATCAAAAAAGTTGAATCGAGCCGAGAAATGTTCCTGTCAACTTCTCCCCAGTTGAAACCGGATTCTATATCCAGAAAGATCGGTATCTCCCCGAAGAGAAGGTTCATATCGATCAGCGCCACCATAGGAGAGGTTTCTGATTGGGCCAGGTTGGTGGCCAGATTGACGGCCACGGTGGTCGTCCCCACCCCTCCCTTGCTGCCGATGATATTTATAATTTTTCCCCTTTTCTTCTCTTCCGGCTTTACTTTCAGACTCTTTTCACGTTCTTTGAACTTTAAGAGGGCATTCCTCACCTCTTCTCTTTTAATGGGTTGGGGAAAGAATTCCTTTGCTCCTGTCCTTAAGGCTTCGATCAGGAGATCCGGGTCGAGGCGGGAAGAGGTTAAAAAGATTTCCGTTGCCATTTTGGAACGCTGGAGGGCATGGATAAGCTGAAACTCCTCCTTAAGGTCATCTCCTATTTCAAGAATCAAAAGGTCACAGGCAGCAGTGACCGATCTTTGAAGACGGAACCCTTCTGTTGAGGAGATGATTTCCTCCAGATCCTCCCTGGGCTTCTGATTTTTTATCTCCAATCTCACAGAAACGATATGTTCAGGCATATAACTTCCAATCTCCTCATTATAGTTATCGTTGCGAGCCCGAAGCCCTGCACCGCATGGTGTTCAGGGCGAAGGGCGTACCTGCACGCCGAAGTGCGTTATGGCACGCAGGCGTGGCAATCTCGTTTCCTATCTGAGATTGCTTCGTTGTCCCGCAACTCCATCGGCGTCCTTGTCGTATCAAGTTATTGAACCAGTCCCGGGATTGTGCCTAATGTACCAGCATAAAAGCAGCCCCCTCGGCCTTCTTTGGTTAAAAAACACTGTACCACTCCGTAGGGTCCTTTGTTGCTCCCTTCAGTTTGTATACCTGTTATCAATATGGTGGCAAAACCCAGAACTTTGGATCTTTCGTTAGGGTTTCCACAAATACCTAAATCCTCAAAGACGATCACAGATATCTTCCATGTCGCAACGGTACCGTCGGCATTGAACGTCTTATTGGCGCTGTCCCACGTTGTGCTGTTGAAAATAGCTATCAAGTCGTTTAAAATTGGTGTTGTAGTGCCGCCCCCAAACTCGACATAATCTTCAGCCTTTATCGTAGGTATCGTTGTCGGATTTTCAAGCAGATCCTGGACGTCTTGCTGTTTATACGGTTTATCCGCTAAATTGGTCCAGCCTGCACAGCTTGACATAGTATCGTTCAACGCGATTTGCGTGCAAAAATTATTTGCGTGAAGATTAGTAAACCAACTCATTCCTATGCCTAAGGGAATTGTAGGTTTCTCTTCACACGGACCTGAAAGCGCAGCACACGCTGTTGCCCCGACATTCACGGTGTCTGGGGACGAAGGATTGATCAGTTTGAAAATCGGCGCAAAAAAGGTGCCGATCGGACCATTCGTCGTCCCTCCTTCCCTCTTCGCTACTACCTTAACGGCATTGGGATAGTCGCAGGTTATAGTAAATCTCTCATTAGGTGGTTTCGTTGGGTCCCACTTTCCTATTGACGTAACAACATTTCCCGCGCTGATATCTTCAGCAAGATTCATCCCTGCTGCTTTGTTTTTAGACGCAGTGTTTTGAGCCACGCTAGTAACATTTTCCGCACAGGAGGTGCTTTGATCTACCCCATCATGATAGTTCTGTCCCATCCGCCGGGCGCCTGCCAGTGCTGCTGCATCGGCTGCATTTTGAAGTTCGTTTCTGGCTACCATGACGTAGCCAATATCAACAGCAAGGGCGACAAACCCGAGCAACACTACAATTAATATAGCAACCACGATGATAGTTACTCCCCTCTGATTCTTTAATCCTGAAATTAACCACCTTTTCATGTCTTTCCCTCCTCGATCATTCCAGTCTCATCACTGTCACAGCCCGAAGAGGCAGGGTCTGCCCCATACTCCCACTGAATAGCCCCACGATGATACCCGGAAAGACCAAAAAATCATACTGGTAGTTTACCGTAACTTTGAGATCATCCCCAAAACTATTCGGTGGATTATCTGTATTCACATCCTCCCGCACTATGGGGATATGATCTGCATCTTCAACAAGAGTATCACTACCAAAGGTAACAAGGTGAGCTTTAGCGTAATCTGAAACCACCTTCCTAATCGCAGGGTCCGACACTCTTGGAACCTGAGCGACAATCCCCGCTCTTGCCCCTTCCCGGCTGGCGTTGGTGATTACCTGCTTATTGAACAGAAGTAAGCTGAACTCAATGATTCCGAAAAGCAGCAAAACCAACAACGGCAAAACAATAGCAAACTCTACCACTGATGTCCCTTTCTGGTTTTTTAATCTCATTTTCATTGTTCCATCTTTCATACTGTTACCTTATGCTCGATTCCTCTCACCCTGTCACTCTCTCCATCCTCCGTAGTCCCGGTGTTAACGGGACGAGGGACGGGCCACCAGGTAAAAAGGGGAATGTGGTTATACTATTTAGCAGTCCCTATGCTAAGAGTGAAAGTAGGCGCTGGAGGTTTTTCTTCAAAACCTTTCTGATACCGTCCAATGGTCCCCTGGGCTGCGCCGCTATCAAATCCAGTAACTGGCTCCAGATTTTTCTCGGCATCGGGATTTAATATCTGGTTAAACTTGGCCAGCTTAAATGAGGTGCCATAATCCATTTCGACCCGAGTGGGCCCCGCGCAACTTACAGAAATTAAAAAAATTCCCGCTATTCCAATTAATAAAAAGCCTCTTTTTGCCATTTTTCTCCTCCTCCTACAGAATGTCATTGCGAGCGAAGCGAAGCAATCTCTAACTTCTGGGATTGCCACGTCGCTACCGCTCCTCGCAATGACTGTTTTGGTGTCATTATTGAATTGCTAATTTTGCATTGCTAATTGCCCATTGATAATTGAGTTTTTTCACTTCGGTACAATATGTCCAAAACTCCCTTCCAATCCATGAGTCTTGCTTGATGATGGTTTGGGAACTGGAGCAGATGGTTTAGTTTTTTCTTTTCCTTCCAGATTTCCAAGCAAGTAAAATTCAAAATCATCCGGTTCAATAAATTGGTCAGTTGGCAGTGTCTGTTTCGCCATATCAAGGGGTTTTACCAAATGGGGGGTAACGATAATAATCAACTCCGTCTCATTCTTTTGGAAATTAGTGCTTCTAAACAGCGCTCCAAGAACGGGAATCTCACCTAAGATTGGAAACTTTGATATAACCTCCCTGATGTCCTCTTTAAGGAGACCTGCTATGGCGAAGCTTTGTCCATCACCCAGTTCAATTACAGTAGAAACCCGTCTTGTAGTCAGGGATGGCACTACAAATCCACCTATCGTGAGGGCCCTTGAAAAGTCAAGATCAGAAACTTCCGGAGCAACCTGCATGCTAATTTTTTTATTGCTCAGCACTGTTGGAGTGAAAGCAAGTCCTACCCCGAAAGGTTTATACTGAATGGTAACCCTTCCATCTTGATCAGGCACAGGAATAGGAAATTCTCCTCCAGCAAGAAAATTTCCGGTCTTTCCGCTTAAAGTAATAAGAGTAGGCTCAGCAAGGAGTTTTATCAGCCCTTGTTCCTTTAAGGCATCGATAAACCCTGTCCAGGTTGTGTCTTTGTTTACGAAACGGAAGATCCCAGTGATAGAATCCGAGAGACCACTGACGGGGACGCCGGTTTCACTCGCGCCACTCGCCAGACGGCCGAGCAAACTTATTCCAAGGACACTTTTAAGACCATCTTTGGCGACGTAGGCGAAATTGACGCCCAGCCTTTTTAGAAGGCTTCGGGACATCTCAGCTACCCGAACTTCAAGCATTACCTGATGCACTCCGCCTACCTCGAGTAAATTAACAACCTTCCCATCCTTGGGTAGGTAAGACTCAGCCAATTTCAAAACTTGTGAAAGGTTCGATGTACTTGAGACAGTCCCTGAAAGGGTGATGTTATTATGGGCGGTAGTTACCATAACATCCTTTTCTTCTGGTAGGATTTGGTGAATCATTTCTTTTAATTTTGAAATAGGTGATATATCTTCTTTAATTTTCATTAAGTTTACAACTTTTTTTGGGGAAAAAGGCTCAGATAGTTTAACAATTTGTTCATAATTGTTTAAACTCGAGACGGCTCCCGAAAGGGTGATATTATCATGGGTGGCCATGACCCTGATATCCTTTTCTTCGGGCAGGATCTTCGCAATCATCTCCATGAGCCGGGAGATATCAGGCGAAACCTCCAGATCGAGGATAGCGGAGACCCTATTGTCCAGTCCCCATAGAGTGAGATTGGTTACACCGGGAGCCTTTCCCGTTAGAGAAATCTGCCGGGCCGTTAACACCAGTGCATCTGCGATTTCAGTGGCACCTAATGAGACACGCTTGACCGCCCCCGTGCTTCGAATAATGACTGATTTCCCAACGACGAGACTCAGTTTCTGTGGTGAGGTGGCCTCAAGAGTGATCCGTGTCGGCCCTTCTCCCCAGCACTGATCAGGGATGAAGCAGAAAGCAAAAAGTAAAAAGAAGAAACTCGATAGCAGAGATAAGAAAACAACAGGTGTTTTTCGACTTACGCTCCATCTTCCCATGGGTCTATTCCCTCCCTTCAACTTTCACTTCGGTAACTTTGCCGCCTTTGATCAGCTCAACGACAAACACCGATGGTTTTTCCGCAACTGCTGGCCTCGGTCTTACCACTCTTTCAACCCCTGCCTTTGCAGGCGTCACTGGCCCGCTACCCACATAGGACGTTAGCAATTGCGGTATCGTCATTCCTTTTGTTAAGACGTCTTCTGTATCGCTGAAATTCCTGAGGGCCAACTGGAGTTTTCCTTCGGTGGCTGCCAGGGCCAGCTTCTCCGCCTCTTCCGGAGTGACCTCCAATGTAATCACATCTACAGGTGTGGCCTTCTCTTCCTTACCCTTCCTTTCTATTTCTTGGCCGACAGCTAAAACGAGTATATTTTGGAGGACGATCTTGGTGATAGTATCAGCCTGCCCGGCTCCTGATCTGGGTGTGGTGGTGACCAGGATATCGACGTGGTTGCCTGAATAAATAAACCCGGCAACCCCTATCACCTTGTCAACCTTCACCGAAACAGCCCTTTTTTTCGGAGTAATCAGTGCGGCCACCCCGCCGGTTTTAACCGTGGTTGGAGCCAGCCTCGATTCAAATATCGGCTCGCTCGCCTTTATGGGATAAATCACAACCCTCCCCACAAGGGATGATGAATCAGAAAAATTGCCCATTGGAAGACTTGACGTAAGATAATCTGCCTGTTTCATCATCTCCTTAGTAAGCACTGCTCCGGCTGAGATATCGTTCACTGCCACCACTATGGACTGCTTTTCCAGAAGACTCACTTCTTTCGGTTTTCCTGTTCGCTGTAAATAGTTAATGATCAAAAAAGTTGCGACCAGAGCAACAAGAACGGCAACCCCGAGTAGAATATATGGCTTGAATTTTCCCATCTCATCCCTCCATTGTTTGATTAACTGTAAAAGTTACTATATAAAATTGACTATGTCAAGTTACTATACTCATTTTGTTACTATACTCATTTATAAAATGCAAGCGAGATTATTGTGCCCAGGGCAATTGGCAATCCATAGCATAACCTTGGTTTCTCTTCCCTCCCGGATGGAGGGATGTAAATAAATTTCTGGGTTAGAAGAAATGTCTTGAGGATTGCCCAGTATCTCTTTCCCGTTTCTCTTAGATTGCCGTGTAAAGCCATAAGCATGATAGCGTAAATGCCACCCAGAATGCCAGTAAAAAGGAAGGCTACAAATACACCCTTTGGACCCAGAAATCCGCCAACAGCGCCCATGAGTTTTGCATCGCCCGCTCCCATTCCTCCTGTCAGATAGGGGATGATGAGAACGCCTATCCCCACACAGAGGCCTCCCACGCTGAAAAGGAGACCCTCTAACCCTCTCGTAGCGGTGTGATAAGTGACTCCTGTTAGGATAGCAGGGTAAGTAAGCCAGTTCGGAATCCTGTGGAAACGGATATCTATTATCGCGGCCGTAAATAATACAAAAATCAAAAGAAAAAAAGGAAATAATGCGGTCAAATTCATATAGTTCCATCCCGAATCAGTTAATTTTAGAGCAATATTTATGCCAATTCTGAGATAATCGCCGACTGTAAAAAGGGTAGTAATTTTGAGAGGTTATAAAGTGGCTTAAATCTTTTTTAAAAAAGAAGTGGATAATTTTTGACCCATTGATCAAAGTTTGGAATGGATTGAAGGACTTTTCGGACATTCTGCGTTACAAGTAATCATCTTTACTTATTTTACCCCGTTAGAAATAATGCCCCGCTGGAATTTCTAACGGGGTTTACTTAAATTGGTTTCTTCAAAAGCTCAGGCTCTGAAAGAGATTCAGGACTTTCAACCCCAAAATAGCAATTACTGAGATGAGCACCCCTATAATCAAGCTTGCCAGCACTGCATATTCGACCGAAGAAACCCCCTCTTCTGTTGAAAAAATGCCTGAAAATCGTTTCCTCATTTTTATCTTTCCTCCAAAAAGGATACAAGGAAATGTGGGGGACACATTGTAACTTTGTAGCTTTTAAGAAAACCAAGTTAGCAATGCATCCCCCATTCAAAGGTTTATCCGCCTTCGCAGAAGACCACGACTTTATCCGTGGACGAATGCGAAAAGGGTACTCCTCCGAAGCCCCCGCCTGCCAAAGAACTTGTTCGGCGGGCAGGTTGGCGCTGGAGGGTATGCTTCGGCGGATTCCGCCAAGAACATGGAGGTACCACGGGCTTGCTCATGGGGCTCCATCAGATAACCAGCTTCAGATATACAAACTTCATTATGTGATTGCATTAGTGACCTTACAGAATGCATTCAGAATCTTATTCCCCAAAAGGGCTATTACCACAACAAGAATCGCAATGATCAGGGCTACTAATACGCCGTATTCAACGGCAGTAGCTCCTTCCTCGTCCTTAAAGAACTTGAGCAGTTTTTCCATTTGTTCTCACCTCCTGTTTTTGAAGAATTAAGAATTCCTGATATGGGCGTTCATCCTCACCTCCTTTTATTGAAAAATAAAGAATCAGGACTTGATACGTTCGACGGCGCCAAACCCCGATTTTTAAATCGGGGTAAAAAGTGCCGCTCAGTATCAACCCTGAGCATACCCCGGGCTTCAGACCGGGGAGTCGAATGGGTTGATTTTTCATGCTAACAGAAAAGAGGGTCTTCGCGTAAGAGTGTGGGTCATTTTATATCTCTTTGAGCATACAAGTAAGGATTTTCAAACGGAGATACTCCTCGTCTCTTAGTCCGTATGCCCTTCTCTGAATGACCCTGATCTTGT
>Ga0184631_10000034_pt1 | contig 24086 bp, 35 predicted proteins | sample PLM4_90_b1_FD_133160 | JGI IMG/M metagenome (GOLD analysis project Ga0184631, IMG submission 133160) | Groundwater sediment microbial communities from an aquifer in East River, Colorado, USA - PLM4_90_b1 | ecosystem: Environmental > Terrestrial > Soil > Riparian zone | place: USA: East River... | reverse complement strand
TTCTCTTCTATGGGGAAGTCCATGAGCAGGCACAGAAACGCCTTGCAGTTCTGAAGAGAGTTATTACTTCTTGTGAAACATTCAAGATGTGCTACGGTGATCTTGATGGTTCTAAATTAGGACTTCCTTGGAATGAAAACATGGCAGTTCTCCCTTCTCGGAAGAATATGTCTATTCGTGAAGGAACCTTTGAAACTGCTGGGTTGGATGTTGTTGTCAATTCTCGTCATTTTGATTGGATTCTTCCTGATGATTTGCACTCTGAAAGAAATACAAAAACGAAAGATCAGATTGAGGGAGTCAGAGAAAAAGTTCAGTTGTTGATGCCCCTTCTTACCAAAGGTGGCAAGATGGTTTTTGCCGGGGTGTTCTGGAACGATTCAGATTTTCATACCAGATTGATCGAGGAGAGTCACCCAAATCTATTTCTTCGTGATGTGTACACAGATGAGACAGAGACAATTTCTCGTTATCCATATGCGCTTCCAATTGAAGAATTAAAAAAGAAAAAGAAGTTCATGTCTGGGGATCAGTTCTCCTGTCACTATAGGATGAATCCAGTAAGTAAAGAGTCACAAAAGTTTAAGAAAGATTATTTCAACTTACTTGCCGACAAAGACTTTAATTCTATCCGTACTTTTTTAATCATTGATCCAGCAGGTGACCCTACTGCGGAACAGTCTGAGAAAAAAGATAGTGATTACTTCGGAATGGTTGTGGTTGGTGTTAATGCACTTTTTGATGTGTGCATTCGTGACATGTTTATGGAACGAGTTAATCCTACTGAAGCTATAGAGGTTGCACTGTCTTTCATGTTTCGTTTCAATCCATACATAATTGGAATTGAACGCGCTGGCATGGGAAACATGAAGCACTATCTGCAAGAGGAATTGCGTAAGAAGGGCAGATTTGCAGTAATTGAGGATTTAAGACCTGCTGGTCGTTCCAAATATTCTCGTGTTGTTGAACTTGAACCACTTGCTCGTCGTAGAAAAATTTATATGGCTGTTGAGTCTAGGTACAAAGATGAGTTCTTTGACCAAATAACAAAGGTAACTAATGGAATTAAATCAAAGCATGATGATCTTATTGATCCTCTGGCGTATATACTTGACATCTTAAAGATGTATGGTATTGGTGCTGTTGACAATGACGGAGATAATTTTGTTCCTCCAGAGTATCGTCAACTAAATGCTGTGAGTCGTGATTACTGGATGGCAGTTAAACGATCTAAAGAAGAAAAAAGTAAGCCATGGGCCAGTGAATGGAGTAAAGAATGAAAATAGTATTTGGTGAGTGTCAAACTTGTACTGCATACAAATCACAGATCGCTGATCTGAAAGAACTTCTTGCACAAGAAAGAAAAGAGAAGTTGGACGAGAGAAGTGAGTATAAAAGGGCGATTGATGCTCTTCTTGTGAAAACGAATGCCCCGGCAATTGGACAAGGTGTAGCAGAGCAGAAAGGCCCGATGGACCTCAGTAGTATTTTTGGGATGTTTGAAGAGAAAGACCAAACAAAGGAAAACTAAATGGCAATTGGTGATGGAACTCTTACAGGTCCAACAGGCAGTATGATCCCTGAACCCATGATGCCACAAATGGGAGATACTACTTCATTAGTTCCTCAGAAAGAATTGATTTCTGATGAGGACGCGCTTAAACTTGTCAATGACACATATCAAGACTATGACCACGGGCGCAAACCGTTTGAGAGGCAGTGGTATCGTAACATACTGTTTTTATTGGGGAATCAGTGGGTAATTTGGGACACCTTGGAAAATAAGTGGAGAAAGAAACGTCTTGCTGATTGGGTTCCTACTCCAGTTACCAATAAGTTTGCATCAACTGGGCAACGCCTTGTTTCCGTTTTGTCTCGTGTAGAACCCAACTGGCAATATGTCCCTAGCTCAAATTCTTCTGAAGACATTGCCTCTGCTGATATGTGCAAAAAGGCAGAAACAATTATCTGTGAAGAAAATGACATTGCACAGATTCGTGAATCTGTTGCTCCTTGGGCAATATATACTGGTAATTGTTATCTCCTTTCAGGCGTAGAGCCTATCCATGGTCCTGCACCTATCATGCCAGATATGACAGATCAGTCCCCTGCTGGAGAGCAAGGTCAACTGACACAGGCAGAACCAATTGATTACAAGTTGTTTACTGATGTCTTGTCTCCATTTGAGACATACATAGATCAGACAATTGAAAGGTTTAAAGACCAAGTAAAAGTTTTGATTGTGAATCGGAGATCAAGAGAATATGTTCAGAATCTGTGGAATCAAGACATTGATGAACTTGATGTTGCTCCGAATATTCATTATCAAGAGAGTATTGGTTATGTTACTTCTTCTCCTGAGATCACTGGATTCCTTGCGAGTCTTTCTCGCATTAAGCGTATTACGGTTAAGCGTCTATTTCATAGACCTACGCCAAAGTATCCAGAAGGACTCTACATCGTTGTAGCAGGCAGTAAGATTCTGGAAAAGAAACCTCTTCCTGTTGATGGAAGTGAAAAACCGTTTATACCAATAGTTCATGTCAAGTTCGATAACATTCCTGGTGCTTCTTTTGGAAGAACACCGATGGACGACCTGATTCAAAAGCAGATTCAGAGAAATAAGATTGAGTCTCTGATTGAGTTGATTGCTCTGAGAATGGGTTCCCCTATCTGGCTTATGCCGGAAGGAACTGTAGTTCGTAATTTTTCTGGTCAGCCGGGTGCAATTGTTACCTGGAATTCGATTGGTGATAAAGCCACGAAACCTGACCGTATCCCTGGGGAACAAATTCCTGCTTCTATAGTCCAGTTCCTTGCTTCAATAGACAAGGACATTGAGGATTTAGCCTCGACATTTGAAGCTCTAAAAGGACAGTCTCCCTACAGTGGTGCTCCCGGTGTTGTTATTGAGCAATTAATTGAGCAAGGATTAACCCGGTTCGGTCCTTCGCTTCGCAATGTTGCTGAGGGTTATCGGCAATGGATGAAACATCAGATTGAACTTTTCCGTGTGTATGGAATTGCTGAAAAGACTTTAATGAAAGCTGGTGAAGGTTCTCAATGGATTGCTTCTAAATTTAAAGGAACTGATATCACTGGGGCAGTAAATGTCAAGGTTGAATCAGATTCAACTGTTCCACGTAGTTCACAAGTTGAAGTTACGAAGATTCTTGGAGCAATTGATTCTGGCTTAGTTGACATTAGTGATCCGTCAGTTCGACAAAAAGTTTTACAGAAACTTCACTTGCAGAATCTAAAAGAAGATGTTGAAGAAGATATTATTCAAGCTGTGCAAGAGAATGAAGCAATAGCACAGGGTACTATGGTGGACGTAGTTGCTTTTCTGCATAATCACCAAATTCACATCTACAAACATCGTCAATTTGCTAACAGTGATGCATGTGGTGCTGCTGGACCTGCTGTAACTCAAGCAATGGTAGAGCATATTACTAAACACCACATGATAATGGATGCAGAACTTAATCCTGGAATGGGGATGCCTCTTCCAGGGGGTCCGTCTTCGACTGGTGGTGGTCCAACACCGTCTGTTTCAGCAAAAGCACAGAAACAGTTAGTTCCAGGCGGTGGAGCAAAAGCAGAATTACCGCAAGGAGTTATATAGTCTAGTTAAGGAACCGAGCTAATTTTTATCGAGTGCCGACTACTCGCAGAAGTCAAAAGGTCGTATATCGGTTCCCGCACCGCTACGCGCTAGGAGCGATGAATAGTGCCGCCAACTTTAAGGGCGAGGGAGTTTCAAATGGCATATGAATTTGATGTACAGGACGGTGGAGGGCAGGTAGAAGAGGACGGTCAACAGCAGGTAGAGGGGCAACAGCAGACGCAGCAAGTTGCTGATCCTAATACTGGCAAGATGATCCCGGTAGAACGGTTTAATCAAGTCTATGGCAAGATGAAGGAGTATGAGAAGAATGCAGGTTCCTATAAGGAATTTGGTGATCCTCAGACTCTTAAAGGACGGCTTGATAAACTGGCTCAGTGGGAAAAGGCAGTAGACGAACAGCGCAAACAGCAGAGCATGACAGATGGAGAGAAGAATGAAGCCCAGAGGAAACTCAGACTTCAGAAAGAACTCTATGATATCATGCCGAATCTTAAAGCACTTGAGCGTATTGAGGCTCTTGAGGCTAAGTTATCTGCACAGGAAGGCACGGTTGCTTCAACAAGAGCAGAAGCTGTTCTTGAAAAGCATTCAGCCAAGTTTGCTGATTCGTTAAGGTCTGCAAAAATTGACACCAAGTTTCAGCCCAAGATCGAAGAGTACATCGTGTCACAGATGAGTGACGATGATCGACAGCGATTCATTTCAGGTGATTTTGCCGTTGCTGACGAGATTTTTCAAAAAGAACTTAAAGAAGGATTGTTCTCCACAATGAGAGGACGAGCACTTCCTACTCCCCCAGTCAGACACAATGCTGGCGGAACTCCTCCCGATGGTCGGGGTGCAAAGAAACCCTTGACGATGAAAGAGGCAGAAGATGCTGCTTGGTCACGTATAAATAGCGGAGAATAACCGATGCCAATAGTGTCTCTCCTATGTCAATAGACCTCTAGGCTGATACTATTAGGTTGGAGAAACTCTAATGAGTGAAACACTAACTACACTGGATGGGATTCTGAAAGATGTTTATCAGAATGTGGTTACTGAACAGATTTCTACGTTCAGCCCCGTCACGGAACAGTTTGAAGAAGTAACCGAATTTGAATTTGATGGCCGTGTTGCCAGAGAAGCAGCGATCATGAGCTTCAATGAGGGTATTGGTGCAATTGCTGAAGGTGGTACTCTCCCGACTGCTGGTAACTTTGATCCTGAACAGTTTCAGATTGGCATGAAATATGTCTATGGAACTTTCCAAATGACCAAGCAGATGATGGAGTCTGCGAAAAACTCCAAGGGTGCATTCAAGAATGCCATGAGTTATTCCATGGATAGTCTTGTTCGTAACCTGAAACGTGAACGTGCTAGGATGATGTGGGGAGCTGGCAAGGGTATTCTTGCCTACGTAAATGGCACTGCTACGGATACTACCCTTGTCGTTGATACTCCTGGTGGTGTGGCTGGGGCAACTGGTGGAACGAGGTTCATCCGTAAAGGGATGATTCTTGGTGAAGTTAATCCGGCTGCTGTTGCATCCACTGATGCTGTTGTCTCCTATGGTGCAGTAACTGCTGTTGCGGCTGCTGGTACTTCTTGCACGATTTCTAGTGCAACGCATACCACTGACCGTTATGTCGTGCGTCTTAGTACTACGGCTGGAACGACTGTTGCCGATTCGTCTTATGGAAAAGAACCTGTTGGTCTCCTTGGACTTGTGGATGATGGAACCTATCTTGCCACCCTTTCGGGTCTTGCAAGAGCTACATATCCTCAGTTGAATAGCAGAGTGCAGTCTTCAGTTGGTGCATTGTCACTTGATGCAATTCAGTTGAATTTTGATATTGCCGATCAACTTGGTGATGCTGAGATAGACACCCTTGCTTGTCATCATTCAGTTCGTCGTGCATATCTCCAGTTGCTTGAAGCAGATCGCCGGTATACCAGCGGTGATTTGAAGAAGCCTGATGGTGGTACGGTTGCTGCAAAGAAACGGTCTTCCAAGTCCTATGTTACTTATGGTGATGTGGCGATCAAAGAAGACAAGTATGCACCGTATGACATGTTGTTTGGGTTGGATTCGCGTTATATGAAGAAGTATGTACAGATCAAGGGCGAATGGGCAAATGAATCGGGTGCGATTCTTCGGCAGAATGGCAGCACAGACGTTTGGAATGCCTTCTACCGTATCTTTGAGAACTACCATTGCTCCAGACCTAATACCTGCTTCCGCATGGACGGAATCACGACTAGCAAAGTTTACGTTGCTGGTTACTAGGTTATAAACTATAAACCGGGGGAGGAGTGATCCTCTCTCGGTATTAGTTCTCGGAGGAAGAATGTTTGACAATATTGTTACAGTAAAATCTCGGACAGGAAAATCAGAACAGTTTATCTATGATGGTGCCCCTCATACAATTGATGCCAAGAGGGGTATTAAAGTTCCTCGTGTAATGGCAGAACTTGCATTGAAGCAGAATGCACTACGGTGGGATTCTTCAACTGGTCTGGTTATTGATGCAAAAGTTTACATCGAAGATGATCTTGATACGGAAAATGCGACACCCTCTGTTAAACTAGAGGAGAAGGAAATTGAAGCTGTGAAGAATACAGACGGTCTTGGAAATGATTCTATCCTGGTTAATGGAGAGGTTGTTAAAAAGACTGTTATTGACTTCAAGAATCCGTATAAGAAAGAGGATTATTCTAAGAACAATATTGGATAACTTATGACTCCGGAACGATTCAAAAAAGAGTTAAAACACTTTGATAGGCACCTTGACCTTGTTTACAACGGGAAGAAAGCTAGATGGGAAATAATTGGTCGTGACTCTAAGAACATCCAGTACTTGATTAAATCTTTTGCACTTGGAAAGATTGAGACGATGGGAATGGAAACAATTAGGGAAATGGCTGAGGTAAGTCCTGTAAAGAGTTCTGCTAAAGATGTAAACAGGAGAATAGACAGAATATTGGAGGAAGAAGAGAAACAAGAGGAACGTGGGTTGCAAAATGCAATTCATGACCGACTAGATGAATCATGGGAACGACTCTGCTATGCAGAAGGGTCAAGAGTCTCATTTGCTCTAATGGGTCAGAAAGAGAATTATCAAAATTCCTTTGTGGTTACGGACAAACGAAGATTCATGATTCCTTCCAGTGAAGCAGAAACTACGAAGGGGAATGAAAATGTCAATTAGGAATAGGGTAGTAACTGTGACTACTGCTGCTTTTGTACAGTCACAGACCAACTTGATTGTGGGAGCATTTAGATGCCCTGCAAAAGCAAGGGTTAAAGCAGTAAGAGCTACAGCAGCTTCAGTTGCTGGTGGAACTCCTACTGTGCAGGTTTTTCAAAGTGCAACTAGTACAGTGAATGATACTGGTGCAAATTCCACCACGCTAGTACATGATGCCGTTGTTTCACTTGCAGCAAGTGACACGGTATACACTGATGCTATGACCGGCCAGTTTTTTGTTGAACAGGGTGTGTGGCTGTATTTCAAATATACGACTGCTGGTGGTGTGACTGCAACGTTTATAACAATTCAAGTTGAACTTGACTACTAAAGGAGAAATGAAAGATGGGTGATGTATTCGTAACAGGGAGTATTAAAGGGGCTGTGTGCAGACTCCTTTCTAAAGCAGGATTCAATGGTGAAGGGACAAGCACATCTGTTCGTCTTGGGACATATGGAGAACAGGTTACGCAGGTTCTTTCCAGCAAGCAGTACGGTTTAGCAGAGGAAGGGAGTCTTTTTGTTGCTACTACTCCTACCCCTGGCACTGGCGTTGCTCTTGGTGTTGCTACTGCAACGGCAATTATTGCAACAGCACCTTCCCTTTTGATCTACAACAACGACTCAGTTGGCGGGAAGAACATTATTATGGATTCCATCAAGCTGGTAACAACTGCGGCTGGTACGGCTGGAACACGGTTGGACATGGCAACGTATATTGACAGCAAAGTGCTGTTTACTTCAGGAGGTACGGCTGCTACCCCATTGAATGCTAACATGGGTGTGGCAAATACTTCGATTGCTAAAGTGTATGATGCAAGTGCTGCAATTTTATCTCCTGCGGTTTCTTCAGCGGTTAGAATTGTTGGCCGTAGTGTCCTCCGCATGACCATTCCGGTTGTTGGAGACCAGACTGTTATTGATTTCGGTGGTGTAACGGCTGGTGGGCAGGGTATTCTCAACGGTTCAGCACCCTTGAACATCCTTGTGTCCCATGCTCCGGTAGTTCTTGCTCCGGGTCATAGCATGATGGTATTCTTGTGGAGTGGAAGTCAGTCAGCAGCTCCTACGTATGAGTATGTCATTACGTGGATTGAACGATAACAATTTTCTTGCAGAACTATAAACCATTTTAGTGGTGTGGGTTATTCCCATGTCGAAAAGACAAAACTCTGCACAAAGGAGAAGTAAATGAGTAATGTAATTGTACAAGAACAATTGAAGGGTGAAGTTCATGATGCACTTCCTACCAAGACACTTGATGGAAATGCTTCTTATGCTCGTCAAGCAAAATATGGAGAGTTGATTGTTGCTAACCTTTCCCCGAAACCTTACGGGTTGGCACAAGAGGGTTCTGTGTTTATGGCAACAACCCCAACGGCAGGAACAGGAGTAGCCCTTGGAGTTGCTGCTGCAACAGCAATCATCGCGACTGCCCCGTCTATCTTGATCTATAACAGCGATGCTCTTGGTGGAAAGAGCATTTTCCTTGACACAATCAAGTTGCTCGTAACAGGAGCTGGTGTAGCAGGTACTTCGCTTCATGCTCAGGTATTTATTGACAATGGGATTGCTTACACGTCTGGTGGTACAGCAGCAATTCCGTTTAACATTAATATGGGGTGTGGTGGATCATCTATCGCCAAGGTATATGATGCAAGTGCTGCAATTCTGTCACCTGCTGCAACTGGAGCAAGGCGTAAAGCTGGGAGAGCAATCTTACGCGGAGCAATTCCCGTAATTTGGGATCAGCTAGTTATGGACTTTGGATCAGTTGGTGCAGGAGACACTAACTTGACAAATGGAACTAATCCCCTTAATGTAAGGGTTAGCTTACCTCCGGTTATTGTTGGTCCGCAACAGAGTTTCCTGCTTTATCTGTACAGTCCGTCACAGTCAACAGCTCCTACATATGAGTATGACATTGTGTGGGCAGAAAGATAAACAGAAGTAAAATCTATCCAATGTGGGGAGAGCAGAAATGCTCTCCTCATATCATGGGGTTTAAATGATACTTAGTGAACTTAGAACACAGACAAGAAATCTATTGAATGAAGATGTAGCTGGATTTTGGTTAGATACACAGCTTAATTCTTATATCAATTTGGCAATGCAACGTGTTAATTCAATTATTTCTTCCACAAGGGAAGACTACTTTACTGTGTCTGCTACGTTCTCTACAGCAGCAAATACAAAATCGTATGCTTTCCCTACTACCTGTAGGTATATCAGACGGCTTGAGATTTATGATGCAGCAGACCCAAATAGCATCATCAAGTTGGACGAGTTGAAATGGCCTCGTATAGAGGCGAATGGGGATTGGTTGTTCATTCAGAGCGGTAAACCACAACGGTATATCATTCGTGGGACACAGTTTGATTTATACCCTATTCCTGATTCAGTTTACACACTTCGTATTTATTATGATGCAAGCAAAGTCGATCTTGCATCTGATTCAGACGCACCGGCTACACCGAATGACTATCATGATATGATTGTGTACTGGGCATGTGTACTTGCAAAAAAACAGAATGACAATGACGATGCGGGATTTGCCAGCATCTTCAATGTTCGTAAAGCAGAATTAATCGAGTTCCTTAAAAATCGCGGTGGGGATGATCCTAGAACAGTAGAAGCGTTTTTAGAGGGGATTATCTGATGTATTGGGGTACTGGTAAAAAATATGATGCCGGGGAGACATTCAACACCCCGGTTGAAATATTCACTGCTGATTCTACCCCCACAAATTTGTTTGTGTCAGATGGGTCATTTGGGCAGGGGAGATTTGGAAGGGGATTCTTTGGCAGGGGCGAGTTTGGGATAACTATCCCCGCCTACCTCACTGAAACAGCAAGCACAGCAACGTACACTTTGGAGACAATTTAATGCCAATATTCCCTTCACAGGATGGGTCAGAAAATACCTGGGGAACTGAACTGAGAAACTTCTTCTCTCCGTTCTTTGACCTCGTCACTGGGTTGTTCAGAACAAACGTTATCCCTGGGTCTGCCATTCAGAATGCAACTATTACGGATACGCAGATGTCTGGGGTTGCATGGTCTAAGGTTGATAAAACAACTTCCAGTATTGCAGACATCGCAACCAAAAGCCATACGTTGCTGACAGACGTTGGAACCAGAACTCACCCACAACTTGACTCTTTTTATGATTCAAAAGCACAAGCATCTGGGTTGGCATCACTTGATGGATCAAGCAAGGTTGTGCAAGACCCGGCAAATGCTACAGCAACCCCCACTGCAAACAAAATTGTAATTTCAGACGCGGGGGGAAAAGTTGATTCTTGGGTCACAGATGCAACAATTTCAGCAAAAGGCAAGGCATCATTTGCTACTGCTGATTTCACAGTTACGTCTGGTGCAGTAACAATTAATAAGAGTAATAATGCAAGGCCAAAGTTTAGAGCAACTCCAGCAGCAGACCAAACAATAACCAGTGGAGTAGAGACAAAGGTAGTATTTGACACTGAAATTTTTGATACAAATAGCAACTTTGCAACGAACACCTTTACCCCTACGGTTGCTGGGTACTATACCCTGTCTGGGTCTATATACTTGGCAGGTACTACACTGACTAAAGTAACAATAGAACTAAGAAAAAATGGTTCAGCAGTAGAAATAACTGAATTTTACCCATTAGCTACTTCTCCTGTTGCGCTGTTATCCATTAGTACATCTGCCATAGCTGCAAATGGAACAACAGACTACTTTGATATATATGCATGTGCTACTGGAACTGGAACTATCCTGGTTAAAAATGTTCTAACTACTTTTTCGGGGGCAATGCTTCCATAATGGGAAATCTTAAAACAGAAAATACAAGTTATCCTATAGCTGTTGACACGGCAACATTGATTGCTGATGTCACTGATGAGGTTGTAGCTGCTCATGTCAATGGGCCTGTGTCTGCTGTTCTTGCAATTGAAAATGAACTTGGCCCTCTAGTAAAGGGCACAGCAGCAGACCTGGTTCATCGTCTTGCAGTAAACATTCATGCTGATGGGGGGCTTCTAAGGGGAGCAAGCGCCCCTGGTTCACCCCCGAATGTCCCTCATTGGTTCTACAACACGGTCAGTAATACACTTTATGTGTACAACATTGGAACTGCATCTTATGATGCTGTTTCAACTGCTGCAATTCTTGCTTCATATATTCGTACCAACGTCGCTGCAACCATCACGGCTGCACACACCTTTGCTCCTGCTGCACCCGGTGTCCCGTTTGTTTTAGGAGCAAATGCACAAGGACAGACTGTTACTGGGTTGAGTGCAGACACAACCGATCTTCACCACATGGATCAGGATGTGCTTATTGCTTCAAGTCCTACATTTGTGAAAGCAACGTTATCACAGGCAACTGGAACTGCTCCTTTAACTGTGTCAAGCACAACCAAAGTTACGAACCTGAATGTTGACCAGCTTGACGGATATGACGCTTCACAAGCTCCGGGAGCAAACCAGATTCCCTGTTTGAATGCAAGTTCAGTTCTTGTTCTCCCGAATGCTACGCACACGATTAACGGGGTGCAAATTGCTACAGTGAATAGCACTGTGGCAAATGCTACCAATGCTGCAACAGCAGTAAACGCATCAGGAGCAGGAACAGCTATTTATTCTGCGGAAGCAGGAATGCGCATAATACGAGCCTCCATTATTGGTGGGTCTGGGGAAGTTACTGCCGGAGGCGGTGTTAGTGTTGTGTACAATTCAACAGGTGTCTGGACAATAACATTTATCCCAAATTTTACAGGTGTCCCCGTTGTAATTGTGTCTGCCGAAGGGGGACATTATGATGTTGCCGCTACATGCTCTGTTTACGGAACGCCTACTGCATCAACACTGGTCGTGCATGGCGGTGATATAGTCCCGAGGGCTTATGACTATAATTTTTCTCTCATCGCCATAGGTCCAAAATAATGCCTAACTTCAGGGAACTTTTAAAAAAATATGCAGATGAAAAAGCTGCATCAGGCCCACAAAAAGATGCAACTCTTGCTGACTACTCGGAGCAAGATAAAGGATTTCATCCTATGGAAACTGACCCAGATAATGTTGATAAAACATTACTGATTGCAAAAGTTCTTGCCAATGGAGTAGATGCTGCACAGACAAGGTACATAGCAAGAAATCCGCAAGAATTTCATGAAGAAGAAATCTCTCCTTTAATTGGGCACCACCCACATCAGGATAAAGTTGCTGCATACATGGTAGGGAAGTCAATAGTAGATGCACTCGTAGCAAAGTATGCACCTTCAATAGTCAAAAAGGGGTTTCTTGGACTCGGATTGGCTGACACAGCTAATGCAACAAACAACAACAACCGTATTGGCATTAAAACGAGAATGTAGACATGACAATTCCTGAACAAACCTCTGGGGTTCTTGGGCTAACTGGTGATATAAACCAGAAGACAAACCCATTCCTTGCAACGAATGACATGTACAAGATGCAGGGATGGTATACTCCTGAACTTGCTGCAATTTCAAAGCGTAAAGGATTTCAGAAACTCAACTCCACGATCTTACAAGAAACTGGAGTTAATGCCTCATTCACTGGAATCTTCGAGTATGTCCCTTCCTCTGGGACTAGCAAGAAAGTTGCTACAACGACAGCAGGCTTATATGTTTATGATACCCCTGCTGCAAATGAGTGGAATGCAATCTCTCTTACAAATGCCGGAGGAGCAAGAACTGGAACTGTAGACAATCTTTATGATTCTGCAATTTTCTATGACCAGATGTACATTGGTGGTGGGGCAACGACAGACGGCAACCTGAGATTTGATGCTAATAATGCAACTCCTGCTGTTTGGAACATGGGAATTGCTGCACCAGTGACTACAACCACGGCGGGAGCAGCTTCAGCGGGGGGAAGTCTTTCAATAGGAACTTATAAGTATAAAATCACCTACGAAAATGTGTTTGGGGAAGAATCAAATCCTTCAGTTGCCTCAAACGCAATAACAACTGCTGGGGGAAATAAAACAATCCCTTTGACCGCAATTCCAGTGTCACCGGATGCACAGACCACGAAGAGGAATATATATAGGACATTTGTTGATGGTGGGGTTTATTCTTACCTTGCAACGATTGCAGATAATTCAACAACGACATTTACAGACACCTTTGCAGACACAACTTTGCTGGATGCAGTAGAGGAATTTGCATTTGGAGTTCCTCCTCATTTCAGCATGATCGAGATGTACAAGGGTGTAGCATTCATGTCTGGTGATCCATCCTACCTGAGCAGAATTTATTTTTCTTACCAGGGAAGACCAGCATCAGTAGATAGCTCAGCAGACTATCGTGATCTTGATGCAAATGACGGGGAGATCATCACCGGGTTAAAAAGATATCTTACTACAATGGTAGCTTTCAAGGGCGGGTCAATTTGGAATGCTTCAGGAGATGATAGAACAACTTTTGGATTTGACAGGAAAGTTACATTCACAGGGTCAGTCAACAATGCCTGTATTGTAGATGTTCCTAACAAGGGCGTTCTGGCATTCATAAGCCCAAGTGGAAGATTCTACTTCTATGATGGTGTTAATGCAACCCCCACAGGGATAAAAATAGAGCCAATCCTGAACGGGTTGAGTCTATTGAAACTAGGTAAAACAGTGGGAACTGTGGTTCCCTCGAAGAATCAATGTCGATGGATTGTACCAGATGGGGGATCAAATTTCTGTGATTTAATGATCTGGTATGATTACCTTCAGGATGTGTGGGGAACAACTGATCTTGACAACACGATAGCAAACTATTGTACAATGATGCACGATGCAACAAATACTCCTCAGTTCTACCTTGGAGCAGCATACAACTCAGTGGCCCTACTCGGTGGGGGAACAGTATGGATTGGAGATACGGGCGGAACAGATGATGGAACACCAATTTCAGTAGAAGTAATGGACAGGGGTCATCCTCGTCAAGATGCAACTCCAGAAACACAGAAATGTTTTTACCACCTCTTTGTATGGTTTAAACCTATTGCTGGCGTTACTCTGACAGCCTATGCTTACTTGGATGATCCCGAAGGAACTCCAGTGTCCCTTGGAACTGTAGATTGTAGCAGAGCTTCAGGGCAAGACCACATCCACTTTAAAAAGATTGGGAGAAGGATGTACATCAGGCTCATAGAGTCCTCCGCTTTACAGGGACAAGTTCTCAGGGGTTGGAAAGTCTACTATAAAGACTTAGGACGGCATAATGCTCCGTAAGACATTCAAGTTGCAGAAACCACTTGACGAATATGCAGTTCCTTTGGAACTTTTCCTTGAGGATGCATCCAAGAAGTTCTTGCAGCAAGCAAGTGGAGAGTATACAGGGAATGGGAAAGCAAGTAGAAAGATTACAACTTCTTTCTCTCCTCAGATAGTAGTTGTGTCTACAAAAGTTGATACACGGACTAAGGACACACTGATAGCGGGGAACATGGTTTTTGCTTTAGCAGCAAATCCTGGTGCTGCATGGTTGCCAGGATCAGGATTCAAGAAGGACTGTATTCTTTCCTTCCAGAATGACGGATTTACAATTGGCAGCAATAGCAATGTAAATGCAGAACTTTTAACATACATTTACTACGTGATAGGATAGGAGAAAGTATGGGAATGGGAATTGGCTGGTCACAGATTCTTGACCCACTTGACTTGGGCGGTAGTCAAGCTGAAAGAAAGAAGCAGGGATTAGAAGGAGCATCAGCAGCAGCAAGCCAACGAATACAAGATGCTTATGCAAAGGCTCAAGAATCCCTAGCCTCTGGTGGCGCAGCAGCACAGAATACAGCACGAACTGGATTTGGGACTGCTAGGAGTAATATTAGAACTGGATATCAGCAAGCCAGAGGGGAATCTCAAGCTGGGTATGGGGCAGCAGAAAAAACGGCTAGAGAAGGTGCAGCATCAGCACAAGCACGCTATGAAACTCCTGAGATGGTTACTTCTAGGGCTGAATTGTACAATCGTGTTCTTGGAAAAGGCGGAATGCAGCAAGATGTTATAGACAAGCTGAAAGCTGCATCTGGAGAACAATATGCAACTGGAATGCGGGGAGCACAAAGAGCTACTGGACAGTTTGCTGGAGACTCTTCTGCAAGGGGTTTAGCGCAAGAGAATGTAGCTAAAGCTGCATCTTCCCTTGGTGCAGAAAGAGCTGCTGGAGAACGGAATATTGATGTCCAAAATGCGGAACTCGCACGAACTGAGCAAACTGGGGCCATGCAATCACTTGCAACAGAGGCATATCAACGAGCTGGATTAGATGAAGACTCTGCTGAGTATGTTGCAGATTTGCAGGCAAGAGCTGGTGAAAGTCTTGCTAACCTTTCAGCTACAGAAGCAAATGCACTTTCACAGATTGCACAGAATGAGGGAATGACACTTTCACAATTGCAACAGCAATTAGCATCAGGTCAGGCAACACTAACAACTGAAGAAGCTGCACAACTTGCCAACATTACCCTTGGTACTGCAACGAATGTTGCAAATGCTGATAAGGGAATACTTGGCGGGTTGCTAGGATAAGGGGATAAATAATGGGGTGGCTATCACTAGTAATGAGTCTTCTTGGAAACAGAAATAAAGGGACTCCGGCAGTAGCTCCACAAGTTGGATCAAGTGCGGTTTCAGTCCCACAGGCTCAGGGAGGACAAGGGACTGGTTCAGGAAAGTCTGCCTTGTTGCAGGGGTTTATGGGTATGTTGAAGAAGCGTAAAGATAATGAACCGGAAGAAAGTACTGGCGGACTTGGAAGTGGGCAGAGTTTTGATTAGGAGTAACTAATGGCAAATATTGTACAAGTTCCGCAAATTCACCCTCAGCAGCAAGGGAATGGTCTTGTAAGGTCTGTGTTACCTCATCTGCTAAACAGATTAATGACACCCAATCAGCCTGTTGAATCTGATAAAACTATCGCTCAGGGGCAAGCAGCACAAGCTGGTCTTGAGGAATTTCTTAATAAAGATCGCCCCGAAACTGTTGGTGCTGGTCAAAGTGTAATGACTTCACCATCAGAAGACGTAGCTAAAGCTGCTGCTACACAGCCAAAGAGTTATCTTGAAGAGATGCTCTCGCAGCAGCCACGGCAAACAAAGATGGAAGAAAATGATCTGTATTCCCTCCTGGATAATCAGCCTGAAGTTGGGAAGGAAATAGTGAACCAAGTCCCCAATCCTACTCCCAAAATGACTGTTCCTGCCGGACAGAACCAAGGAGTATACGGAGACATTGCCAAAAAAATAATAGAGTCTCAACTTGTCCCTAAAACTCCTCCAGTTCAATTAGTCACTGATGAAACCGGAATGCAGAAATTTGTTCCTAAAGTTGTTGGAGAAGTAGGCAGGAAGATGTCAAAACCGATTGTTAAAGCAGAAGTTCAACCTGACAATACGGTTGCAAATGTGTGGTATGATGCAAACGATCAGACTAAACCTGGGGTTGTACGTGGAAAAGTTCGTGATCCCCTTCAGGTAGCCATAGCTAGAGCGGAAGCATTTGGAAATAATCGTACTCAAGTGATGTTTGATGCAGAGAACATGTATGAACCCAGACTTTTGAAAATGGGACAGATAGAACAAGAGAATAATAATAGGCAGTCTCAGGGTATGCCCCCCAAGTGGGTTCCCCGTTCTGGTACAGAACAAGCACTTGAGAAAACAGCACTCATTGCCGATATGCAGAGAACAATTGACAGGGTGAATGAGCTTATTCCCAGAGTTAAATTTGATGCTGCTGCTGCTGGTCAGGCTTCTGAAATGCTTCGTGTGGTGAATGACAAAGAGGCATTTGGAAGAATGCTTCAGTATGCAATTGGAAAAACTCTTACGCCAGATCAGGGTGAATACTTGATTGCCCTTGCACAGTTACAGGAAAACTCATTGGCCCTTCGGTCTGTGTTGAAGGCCGGTCCAGGATCAGATCAACTTCGTGAGAAGATTCTTGCTACACTTCCTAGCGGAAGTACTCCTAGTGCAAAATATGCAACTGAGCAGGTTAAACAATATGAAGCAATGCTACACGCTCTGTCTCGTGGAGTTCCTAATGTGAAGTTGAATCCACCCCGCAGAATTGGAGAGGCTAGTTCTACCGTTTTACAACCTGAAGAAAAGAAAACAGGTAAGTTTAAAAAGCTAGATGGTGAATCTTTATCTGACTATTTGGCAAGGGCGAAAGCAGCGGGGTTATAAATGGATATCTCACAGTTAGACCTAACACCAGAGGAAAAGAAGCAGTATCAGATGGCACAAGATTCCGGATTCTCTGACGACGAGATTATTCAGCATTTGTCTGGTCAAAGTAAACAACCTGAAATACCTAATTACCATCCAGGGAAATTAAAGGTAGGGGAAACTGTTGCTCCCCTTAGTCAAGGGTCTGTCATACCTGCATGGAAACAGACAGCTATACAGGGGGTCAATAAGCTCCCTGAGTTGGGTCAAGCTGTAGGAACTGCTGCTGGAATGGTGCCTATGCTTGCACCAGGAGCACAACCTTCAGCAGCATTGACAATTCCTGCCGGTGCTGCTGCTGGCAGAGTTGTTGGCAGAGGAGCACAAAGCCTCCTGACCAAGATGCTACTTCCCAATGCCGATGAAAGTCAGACCCCTTCACAGTTGCCAGAAGAAGCAATCCAGGGCGCGACGGGCGGAATGCTTGACGCACTCCTCATGAAAGCTGGATCACAGGCACTTACTGGTAGGCCATTTGAGGGCTTAGAAAAGACATTTAACCCAGAGACTACAGTGTCTGCAAAAGGCCGTAATTTTCTTACTAAACGCATAGTTAAACCATCAATGAAGAACCCTACTGAAGCTAAGAGTGCAATAGAAACTATCGGAAAAGGTAAGATGGACATTGTTGGAGGAACAGCTCCAGAGAGGGTTGAACAGGGTATCTCTAATATCAGTGGTGATATAGACAGTGCAATAGAAGATGCTGCAAAATCTGGTAAAATGTTGAAAATTGATGATATTCTGAAACCAGTTGACAGGCTTGCATCATCTTACTCAGATGTATCTGATATGCCGGAGTATCTGCAAAAAACACTGAAGTATGCTGAAGATTTCAGGGCAATGAACCCTAGAAAAACTATTACCCCACAAAAAGCACAGGATTTAAAGAAATTCGTGTATAAGACCTTGAAAGGAACAGCTTGGGAGGGAAACACCTATAGACCTGTTACAGAGGCTAAAAAGAGCCTTGGAAGTGGATTGAAAACTGGTTTGGAGGAAGTTGCACCGGAGATTGGACCAAAAAATGAGGAGCTAAGTAAACTTCTGCAAGCTAGACCATACGTTCAAGCTGGTGCAGAAAAGATGCAAGAGCAGCCTCTTCGTACTAGGTTGTTCTCTGGATTGCAGCAAAAAGGTGCTAATGCTCTTGAGTACATAAATGCTGGACAGAGATCAAGACCTAACTTTGAAAGAAATATCCCCCATGAGGTAAGCCCGTACCATAACTTAGAAGAAATGTTTGGAGTGCCCAAGTATAGTATTTCTCCAATAGAGGCAAATCCAAAAGACATGGGTAGAAGTCCTGCATGGAAAGCTGAAATGGCTAGACCCCCAATGCCACAAAGCACAAAAATAGGGCGGTTCACAAAAGAAGAGGTTATACAAGCACTAGCAAACGGTGACTCTTCGGTCCTTCCAGACGTAGCTGCTGGTGTAAAACAGTATGGAAAATATGCAATGATGGACGAGATAGTCAATGGCACAATGTCTGTGGCCTATAAAAATAAAACGTATGACAAATTGTTATCCATTAATAAACAATTACAGTCTGTCTTACGGGGTGGTGCAGAATGAAAAATCGAGTTACTGTAACACTATGGGCAGCGGGGGTGGTTTTCACCATAATCATTGGACTGGTGGGAATTGTGTACTCTGGGTTGAAAGATGATATCAACCAGAAAGCATCTAAGGAGTCAGTTGAAGCACTAGGAACACAACTGCATTCAATGGATAAGAAACTTGATATTTTGCTAGGGAAATAAGGAGTAAGTATGTGGTTAGCTACGGCATGGAGTGCAGTTACGGGGTTGTTTAGTGGATCAAAATCAGGGAAAAGTACTGTTGAAACAATAGCAGACATTGCTGACAACTACAACCCTGGTGAAGTTACAAAACACAAGATGGAAGTTGAGGATGTGAAAGTAGGAGATGATTCTCAGGCTTCTGCACGTACTTTTGATCCAACGGCAGAGAGCACAGACTGGTTCAATAGATTGATTGACGGGTTGAATAGACTTCCCAGGCCACTTTTTGCTCTGTGGGCATTTGGTGAACTATCTGGGTTGTTAGCCACACCTGCATCCCTTGCAATGATGAACCCCGTAGTTGCTAACATAATATGGACAATCATAGGGTTCTATTTTGGAGTAAGAACAATTAGTCAAGATTTGCCAAAAGCAGTAGATTCATGGTTGAAGATCAGGAGTATCCTTAAATAGCCCTCTTGGATTACTCGACAGATCAGCAATTTCTTGCGAAGAATAAGGGCTGAAGGGGTGCGTGAGCATCCCCTCAACCCATGCCATCGCCTCATCAAATTCTGTAATTGGATCGAGGATTTTCATTCTATTCCCACTTATCAAGATTTCCAAGTAGATTAGAAGCAACCTTGATATCCCCACAGACCCAGACATTGGGGTGATTATAATAGACACACTTTGTCTGGTCTACTTCCCCAACCAGCACCACGGTCTTCCCAAGTCCAAGGGCAATACCAATTTCAACATGAGTTCCAAGTCTTCCTGGCATCAAGACAATCATTGTATCACAAAGTATGGCATCAGCAACATCTTCTTCTGCTTCACACTCTAGGTCTGTCAAGTCATCAGTTCCTGGGTGATTAACCCATTCAGATGTAATTTCAAACCCTTCTTTTTGCAGAAAGGCTTCTGTAGTCTTAACAATTTCTTTGTCAAGAAATGAAGCTGCAACGTATAATTTTCTCATTTTAGTTCCCCTACAGTATTGAAGCAAGCAGTCCATTTGCTTTCATTGACGCTTTACTCATCAAGAATGTTTGCTGCGGAATCAAGTTAACATAGTGCCGTACAGCTTGCCTATAGCATGTCTGCCAGTGCGATCCATATCCATTTCTTACTGCCCAGTCCAAAAGCCACATCTGATCTTTTTCATTTCTCCACTCAAGTTCTGGATGTTTTGCAAGATTTTTCATCCAATTGAATGTTGGCTTCATGAACTGAGCACGCCCATATGCGCCTTTATTGCTTGTCCTGTCATGTATATTTCTGCTCTCACAGTAAGTAATACGTGAAGTAACAATTTGAACTGCTTCCTCTTTTTGCTGTATAACCGCCTGCTTCATCCCAGCATCAAAGCCCCGGTTGTAGTTATACATACCCCAATATGCAAACAGGAGTGTATTAAGAACAGCCAACAGAATAAAGTAGACTAGCTTTTTCAAAACGGAAGTTCCTCCTCTTTATCTTGCTCTGATCGTCTTATGCCAAGTAATGCATATCCAGCTATGTCCCTATAAGGGGACTCACCAAATGCATCCTTATGGGTTGCAATACGAAACATCTTGTCAATGATACGAACCATACAAAGTGCGTCCTGCATCTGGTCAAGAGAAACTCCTTCAGGGTATAGCAGAGACATAACTGCCCCTGCTTTCCCAAAAGAATTTCCGTAGGCTTGCTGCTTCATTTCTACTAGCTTCCCTACTTCTTGACCAAGTTCCTCATAGCCTAGCATTTTTTTCTCTCCAACTGTTTTGCAATTTGTGTAACTTGCCTTGTTCTTGTTTGCCAGCCCTTCAAGAACTTCACAAGTGATGGTTTCCTGTGGACTAAATCCGCGTAGAAGCAATCACGCTCTGCCACGAAATCATCAACTGTTGGATGAATCTTAGGCAATGTTTCAAGCAGTCTGTTACAGGCTGAAGCACCTGCATTAACTGCAAAATCAGCAGCGATAAAATCAATTCCAGAAGGGAGATCATCTGCTTTTATTGCCCTCCAATACACCTTGTCATATACATCTACTGCCTCTGCCAACGTTGTTCGTTCTGTGATCCAAGGATGCGCTCTCTTTGAGAGTCCCCAGATTGTGAATCCCCCCGGATCATCAGGGTCAGTGTGAGGGGCACCAGTTTGCAATCCCTTTGGTCCAACTTCCATCAGGATGATATGCTCGATTGCTTCGTCTTTATTGTCTTTCATCTAAACCACCCCAAAATTTTTCTACACAGTGCTCCCTTTTCAGGTTTATTTAGATAAAATTTACAATCAAAACAGTAGACAGGAATCATGCATTTCCCTCCGAGTAAGGTGTATCTTCATCAGGGTAGTCAAGTTCATCTTCGTGTTCTTCCATGTATGCTTGCTCAAGGTCAAGAGAAATCACAGCAGTAAGAATGTCAATTACTGGAGGAGAATCTGTATCCAAGGATACTTGCATAGGAATGCACCCTCGACAAGCAAGAATGTCACACCAGTTTCCTGCTTTCATTTCTGCCCAATTTTCTCCTATGAGTCTCCTCATGGAAGAGTCAATTTCTTCCATTGAGAATCCACGTTCGAGAAGCCGGTACACAAAAATAGGATTGTATCCCAGCGTGTCCCACATTGCACCAATTTTTCCAAATACTCCATCAGGAATTTCATTCATGTTATACTCCTTATATCACTTTAAACCCACAAGGCCCAAGAACCACGGCAAGAAGTGCTACTGCAAGAAAAACGAAAAAGAACATATTAGATATTTCAGACCGTGACATAAATATCTTTCTCTTCTTTGTATAGCTTTAACTTCACCGCCCCAGGAACTGCCGGAGAGTACCCTGCACGATGAGCATACGTGTTGGTGTACCCAAGAAAAGACCCTGTTCCAACATATAGCGCTTTCTCTGCCATTCCAGTAGCAACACTGAACCTATAATCTGTTGCTGCAACCTTGCTGTGATGATGCCCTCGCAAGTAAATGTCTGCTTCCCCAATGCGCTTGGGTTGAGACAAGATTTTACGAAGGACAGCAGCAGGATCACCAGTTGAACCAGTCCCGTGGACAGCATGAACTTTATAAGAAAAATTGCCAACCTTTAATATCGCAAGGCCATCAAGGTGGGCGTACTGGTACCCAAGGTCTTTAGCAAGCTGCTCCTCTGGGTCAAACTCAGTTGCATACCAGCTACGAATGCTATGTGTCCCGCCAAGACCAAAAAGAATCTTTTTCTTGTCAGCAAGTAGTTTAAGCATCTTCACTAACCCATCATACTGTTCTGAAGGGTGAATTGACTGCTCCCACATAGAACCACGATGAACATTGGTTGTATCAGGAAGAACATTCTCCATCAAATCACCCATAAGAATTGTAAATGTGTCTGGTGTTTCTGCAACATACTTAATAAACTTCTTCACTTTATCAACCATGCAAGCACGGTGTCCATAGTGAATATCTCCAAGAGGTACAAGGCGAATGAACTTGCCCTTGCACTTCAGATCAAAATGAAACACTGGCATTGCTTCAGATGATAAAATATCTAATTCTTTTTGCATGTGTGCTCTTATGCCTGACATTAGTTTCCCTCTGTATGACAATTACCCTGGCCATGCTCAAATAAATCAAGAATCTTACTATTACAGTTTAAACACAGAATTTTATGCTCATTCTCCAGTTTTATATAATGACAGTATCTTGTTTCTTCACCGCAAATATCACAGAAGTATTTTATTGACATTTAGTTTCTCCCACTAAAAATTCTTTTGCTTGTTCGTCTAACCTTGTCCTGCCAGTGATGCTCATCAATTCTGCCAGCAGTGTACCCAAGCAGTGAGCAAATAATGCAAGCTAAAACCATGTACAGTTCAGTCATCCCACACCCCCTTTAGTGTTGTAAACACAGCACGAAGAAGAGTTGCAATCTCAAGTGCAGAAATATCCTTCATGATTTCTTCCTCCCACCTTAAAATTGTGGCCTCTCTTGTGTTTGGGTTGATAATGTGCAGCATTTCATGCACAAGGGATAAAACCATTTCTTTTACTGTCTTGGTGGGGTTGATATTCAGCCTCTGTGTTCCAAGGTTTACTTCAGCGAAATCAGTTCCGTCTTCCATAGTCTTTGTTGATAGGTGTAATGACCAATTTGGAGCATCAACAGAAATCAGGAATTGGAAGATTTCTTGTTTAAGACTTCTTGCTTTTTGTTCTCTTGTCATTAAGTACCTTACTTGCAAGCACTATTGGCTTGTCATCCTTAAATCCCTGCACTATCGAAAGAGCCACAGGTATAGAAGGAGAAGGACACAGACTATTACATGCATCTATCAGTTCCTTTAGAAGAGATAGGGCTGCACTATTGGTAGCCCCGATCTTGCATTGCACAAGGAACAGAGTCTTGAAGTCTGTCGCCCACACATCTATCATGCCATGAGAACCGGCAGAACGGGATGCAAGGCAGCCTTTCTCCTCATAGAATTTTTTGATCTTACGCTCTAGTGCAGCTCCACGTATGTAATTAGCATTTGGCATTTGACACTACATATTTTTTTACTCGTTCGTCCCAAAGTGGGTTACAGTTCTGCCTAGCTTCTTTCCTAGTTCCATATGCTTCAACATTAGCTACCCAGGTACCTCCACACAGAAATTCAACTACCCAAAGATATTGTGAATTTTTCTTCATAGTTTCTCCTTAGAAATTGGGTTGGGGTATGGAGTTTCACCAATTAGTCTCTCGTTCTACGGCTCAGAGTATTTCTCTGCTGTTGCCTCATATTGCACATAGTCGTATTGACGCCTATAACGCTCCCAACTAGCTAGTTTACTTACATGTGCTGCCACTCAGGGCCATCAAGAGGATGAGGATTTCCATGATCCAAGCAGATGGGGCAATAAGCCCCAACTTGAGGGTTAGGTGTCTCCCACTCAATGCCACAATAAGGGCAAGAGAACTTATACTGGTATGTTTCTTCAATCATAGCAATCCCGGATCAAACTTCTTACCTTTGACTTCCCTACGATTAGCCATCTTTCTCGCACACTCTGCACGAACTTCATCACCACAGTCACAGAGTCCCTCTTCTGCAAAGATGCATCGGAGTTTGATAAAATACTCTTTTTTCTCTGAATCCCGTTCAACTGTGCCGTACTTCCAGGAAGGGCAAGCAGGGAGAGTAGTAACATCGCCGCTCTTATAAGCCACAGTCAAGTTCCTAACAAGGGAAGCAATTTCAACCTTGATAGCTTC
>Ga0184631_10000033_pt1 | contig 24091 bp, 21 predicted proteins | sample PLM4_90_b1_FD_133160 | JGI IMG/M metagenome (GOLD analysis project Ga0184631, IMG submission 133160) | Groundwater sediment microbial communities from an aquifer in East River, Colorado, USA - PLM4_90_b1 | ecosystem: Environmental > Terrestrial > Soil > Riparian zone | place: USA: East River... | reverse complement strand
GTAAATTAGGTTGTTTTGATACAACACTTTACCACAAACCCTATATAATTACAACAAAAAAACGCAGCTTTGTATCATTATTTTTTTACAAATGTAAGCTGCTGACTTCTTACGAGTCCATCAATTATAGATAGATAATAATTTTGAGTTGCACTGGTAACACCAGTGGCTTACCTTATGACAGAGTTAGAAAAAACCGTTGACGCTATCGGCAGAAAAGTCGGTCAATGCAAAGTTATTATTGTAACACTATACTATTGCCTTCTGCTCGTGCTGGGGTGTCCTCTGAAAATCCTCAGCACGGATTGCTGAGAAGATTCTGCGCTTAAGGTCGAGAAACTCCCCCGAAATAAGAAAATCTATCGGCCGCGGCCGAATAGCCTTCACCCGGTATTCCGCCTTAATCGTCCCCGGGCCGGTGCTCATTATCAGTATGCGGTCGGCGAGGTAAATGGCCTCGTCGATATCGTGAGTTACGAAGAGCACAGTCTTCTCCGATCCCTCCCAGATATCGAGAAGAAGCGCCTGCATCGTAAGCCGGGTCTGCGCGTCGAGCGCGCCGAATGGTTCGTCCATCAGGAGTAAGTCGGCATTATAGGCAAGGGCACGGGCCATGGTTACCCGTTGCTTCATTCCGCCCGAGAGCTGATCCGGATATGCGTCCATGTGCCGTTCCAAACCGACCTGCTTTAATAAACACTCGACTATCTGCCGCCGCTTTTCACAAGGCACGTTGTTGCACTCTAAGGCGAACTCCACATTGCGTCGCGCGGTCCGCCACCGTAAAAGTGAGAATTCCTGAAATACCATCACTCGTTCGGGGCCGGGGCGGGTAATAACGCGTCCTCCACACCGGATCTGCCCCTCCTTCACCGGCACCAAGCCTCCGATAGCATGGAGGAGCGTGGTTTTTCCGCAGCCCGATGGTCCTACGAGCGCAACGAATTCTCGATGGCTTACCCCAAACGACACGTTAGAGACGGCATCCACGATACGCCCAGATCGCGGGTACGCAATGGTCACCTGGTTGACTTCAAGATAGTTCTCCAATTCATCTTTACCTCCTAAGCTTCGTAAAATCCTCTATAATCAATTGATCCAGGTCCACCTTCTTCTGAATCATCCCACCCTTCAGCATGCCTTCCATAACTTGCTCAGTGCTTCGTCTCGTCGTATTGATGTTCTCGGACCAGTCTGGCAGAACGATACGTTGAGCCACGTCCAGCGGCACACCGGTGTACTTTTGAGCGATTCCCCTGGCAGCGTCCTCGTTCGCCCGAATCCATCGCACTGACTCAATCCACGCCGTACGGAACTTCTGTAAAATTTCAATATTCTTTTCGCCGTAGTCCCGGCGCACGATGCCGAAGCTTACCGGCCAGTTTGCTAGCGCGTAATTCACAGGTGAAATAATTCTCACTTTCCTCTTCATACTCAGCTGAGTCATGAACGGTTCAATCATGCTGGCAACATCAACAATACCCTTCTCCAGAGCGGCTGGCATTGACCCGAATGGAATCAGCACAAACTGCACATCCTTCGTAAGATCCAGACTCTGGCCAGGGTTTTCTCGATTCCACCGCAAGATTTGCATAACAGTCTGCGCCTCAGAGTTGGCCTTAAGTACGTTCAAGGCAACTTTTTTCCCTTTGAGGTCACCGAGATCTTTCACCAGAGAATCGCTCAAAACAACGAGGCCTGTGTAGTACTCATATCCAGACGGTCCAACCAAGTTGCTGCCGTTGTCCACAATTGCGACTAATGGCCGCCCCGCCACGGCGGCATTGATTAGTCCCGGTGTTCCGATCATGCCGATTTGAATCGACCCTCCAAGCAGTGCCATTCCCATATCCGGCCCACTCTCAAAGCGCACCAACTCGATATCCAGACCGTGCCTCTTGAAGATACCTTGCTCTTTTCCCACGAATTTGGGTAATTCCTCCGCAATCGGCATATATCCGAGTCGAACGTGAATCTGTCCCGCGGCTGGTTCCGCCAACCAGAGGCCCAGCAGCAGGATGGCCAAAAGACATTGCTTAAGTATAAACATTTCAACTCACCTCCAAATTGATCTTAGTGTGTTTAGATCTTATTTCTAAATAGTAGTCAGACACCCCCGCAGAGCAATTGCCTTGCTGAATAGGACCGCCCTCACGAATTGTGCCGTATCCCCAACTGCCTAAAAGGATGATATTAATGATATAAGAACCCGCTTTTGGACGAGTCCAATATACGAAAAACGGAGTTGATTGTCAAGAAAAAAATCACAAGTGTGTTAGCAACGTAAAAATGTCCCCATGGAAGGGGAAAAGATAGCATTGAGTCAGAGGCAGTTACAGAGGTGGCATCTCATGAAGATGCTGGAGGTAGGGAAGATCACCTTGAAGGAGGCAGGAGAAAAGATAGGTGTGTGCTACCGGCAGGCTAAGCGAATTCGACGAGTCCTCAAGGAGAAAGGAATGAAAGGGTTGATTCATGGCAATACGGGGCGGCCATCGCACCATCGTCTCAGTGAGATGTTACGACAAAAAGTCCTTCAGTTATCCAGGAAGGTTTATCATGAGTTCAATGATACGCATTTTGCGGAGAAGCTTGGGGAGGAGGAAGGAGTCGTTTTGAGTCGGGAGACGGTGCGAAAGATCCGCCGGGAGGCGGGGATAGAGCCCAAGCGGAAACGCAGGAGCAAGAGGCACCGGAAGCGTCGGGAGCGCATGGCTCAGGAAGGATGGATGGTGCTTTGGGATGGGTCTGTCCATCTGTGGTTTGGTGAGAAGTATCCTCCTTGTTGTTTGATGGCAACCATAACTTTTTTAATCTCATCCATTTCACATCACCCCAAACCTTTTGGGTTTCTCCTCATTTCATCAAGATCTCTTCAGCTGCCTTCACCCCTGTTCCCAGTTCAAATGGATAGCCCATCTCCTTCAAAAGCATCTCCAAGGCTGAAATGACCATGACAATGTCCAGTCGTTCATAATATCCCAGATGGGCGATTCGAATAATCTTTCCTTTTGCCTGATCCTGGCCTCCTGCCACAGTGATCCCGAATTTTTCAAAAAACAAATTCTCTAATTTACCTCCTGGTATGCCTTCTGGAACTTTAACAACAGTCAAGGCGTTACTCGGAGAGTCGGGGGCATAAAGCTCGAGGCCTAACGCTTTCACTGCAGCACGGGTGGCTTCTGCCAACTTTTCATGGCGCTGAAAAACTCCCTCCAGACCTTCTTTTCGAATTAGATTGAGCGACTCCCTTAAGCCAACGAATAAAGAGATGGCAGGGGTAAAGGAATTCTGATTTTTCTGAGATGATTTCAACTCCTTTTTAAAGTCAAAATAGAATTTGGGTAAGTTTGATCGTTCCACAAACTTCCACGCCTTATCACTTAACGCTGCAAACGCCAGTCCCGGAGGGAGCATCAAGGCCTTTTGAGAACCACTGATCAGAACGTCGATCCCCCATTCATCCATCGGGAGATTGAACACACCAATTCCCGTAATCGCATCGACAACGAGCACCGTCTCTTCATATTTCTTCACAATCTCTGCAATCTCACGAATGGGATGTTTTGTACCCGTTGAGGTTTCGCTGGCCTGAGTGTAAACGGCTCGAAAGGAAGGATTGGAATCCAAAGCCTTTTGAATCTGCTTCGGATCCACTGCCCTTCCCCAATCCACATCAATAGGAATAAACTCAATTCCATAAGCCTTGCAGATTTCTCCCCATCTTTCACCAAATTTCCCTCCACGGATCACCAGGGCCTTGTCGCCTTTGGAGAGGATATTAGAGACCGCTCCTTCCATGGCACCTGTTCCAGAAGAAGTAAAGATCAAGACCTCATTTTTCGTCTGGAAAAGATATTTCAACCCCTCTCTAATCTCGGCAAAGATTTTTTCAAACTCTGGTTCCCGGTGGTGCATAATGGGTCCTGCCATCTTGAGAAGCACCTCCGGCGGAAGCATGGTCGGCCCAGGCGAGAACAAATACTTCTTTTCCATATCAGACTCCCTTCATGTGAAAAAAACTTAATAATATTATTTTATATTACTCGTTTGGAATGGCCAAGCTCTCTCTGTAAAAGGAAGGAGGGTACCTCTTGGCCTTTAGAATTGTAGTAAAAGAATACCACATAGAGAATCTATATGGTTATTAGGAGTTCTCCGACAGGTTCCTAGAGTTTACCCCACACCTCCAACTCTTTAGCTGCAAATTCCAGCCCCAAGGACTTAAGGGTCTCTCTCGTTTGCCAGCCGGTTTTCGGATCCCAACCCTCCAGGTTATAGAACAGAGTCTTTAATTCTTCGACTTTGTCTCGATCTAGATGCCTGCAGGATACATCCCGATAATCCCATTTTTTATTTTTGATCGTCGGCATATAATAAGGAAGACGAGAGCCGATCGTCTCTTGTTGCCTGCCGATAGAATTCACCCGGTAGGTATATTCCGTTAACCTCTCCATATCCCGGATTCTGCCCTGCAAGGTCCATATGGCCCTGCTCAAATTGTAAATTCGTCTTCCGATTTCCATGGATTCTTCGAAACTCAGGTTTTCTCCGGTCACAGCCTTATAGAACTTGATTTCACCTTCGGGTGTTAACCCTTTTTTATTGGGGACGTTTTGGTTTATCAAGTCAGCGTAAGCATTATCACAAAGTCCGCAGGCATGTTTCCAAAACCAGCCGTAATGTAACAGCCAAGCAACAGATCTGGCCATATGGAGAGAATAGATTCCTTCATTGGAGAAATTCATCATCTTGGGGTCATAGTATGGTGGCAACTCACTGAAAATCCTTGCGATCCCCTCGGCAGATATGATGGGGGTCTCGCCATCCATGATATCGGAACCGAAACGGCATGCGGGGAGGTTGAAATCGTGAGAGTTTACATCCCTTCCCGACAGAATTGAGGCGTACCCCCAGTAGGCTTCGCATCGGGCGTCATAATGGATGGGATACCCCCAGAATTGAGCCGTAAGGAAACCCCTTTTCTCTTCTTCTTCCAGGATTCCCCATCTTAGAGCGGCCCGGGAAAAACCTTCGGCCAAATCATCCCCAATACCTTTCCGATAAGCGACCTTATTGAGAAAGTCCTCGATGAACTCGACTTCTCCCATTTTGTCTAGGGGCAGGTCGGTATCAATTTTCTTCCCTCGACCCAGGAGACCCTCATCGTAAAGGGCCTTGATAAAGGGTAATTCTTTGCGGATGGCATTTGAATTGAGTCCCAAACGTTGTGCCATATCAACCGATTTGCCGGTAAGGTATGTAGATTTCCCATGCGCAGAGATGTCCCAACTCTTATAGAGCATGGCGTGTCCGCATTTCGCCTCGCTGGAAAAACCACTGGAAGTTCGGATCCGACAATTCAGGTGGCATCCGTGACATCCAGTGGGTCTTTTATAAGCATCGAAGGGGGCCCATTGGGTGGCCCCCGCATACCCACCGAAGTGGGAGGTTAATTGTCCCAACCATTCCCGAATGAGTTTGGGATCATCATAGTTGGTAGCGTAGTTTTTCTTGGCCCACAATCTGGCTTCCAACAAGGCCTTTGGATCGGCAACCCTTATATCGCCTGTCCCTAGGACACTGATCGCCTTCAGTTTCTTTGCACCCCATATGGCGCCGAATCCCCCTTGACCAAAAGCATTGCCCCCGTCATGCACAATGCAGGCCAATCGGCTCTTGTTTTCCCCGGCCGGTCCGATACAGAGTACCGCCGGTCTCTGGGTGGTCTCTCTACTGCCTTCCATAATTTTTATCCAGCTGCCGAAGCGTCTTCCTCTTAACACTTCTCTGAAGATTACCTTCTGGGTTTCGTAGGTATCCAATCCCCACATATCTTGGGCATCTTTGAACTCAACATCCCTCTCGATAATATTTAGCCAAATTGGACTTTCTGACTCCTCTTCCAGCACGATCGCATCATACCCTGCGTATTTCAACATCCCGCTGAACCTTCCGCCGATACTGCTGCTGGTAAACCACTCATATGGGAAAGATTGGACTTGAATTCCCAGGATGTCCATTCTACAGCCGGCCGGAACCAGGGTTCCGGCAAAAAGCCCCGGAGCGATGACGAGAACGTTTCCGGGATTAAATCCGCTTATCGTCTTATCTTTTACCAGGTTGAACCATATCGCCTGCCCGATTCCAAATCCGCCGATCCATTCTTTATAATCTTCTGTTTTTAAAAGGGAAATTTCCTTATTTTTAAGGTTTACTCGAAGGATCTTGCCTGTTAAACCATACATAAATGAAGGCCTCTACCATCTGTCTCTATGATGATGAGACACCGACTCCCATGAAATTACTGTAGAGGGTGGGAAGGTGCTCATAGTATGATTAGTGAAAAAATTAGAGCCGCCCAGGGGTCCCACTCCATATCATCTTTACCAATCGATCCACTAATATGACTGAAAGGTCTTTGCTATTTTTTTTAAACGCGAACTATTTTCCCCCCGTTTTTGTCCATCTCCAAATTATTGGGATTGATAGAAAGGCTACTAGAACAATTACAAAGAATAAACAAAGAGGCCTTGTAATGAAAATACTTAGACTTCCTCGTGAAATAATCAATGACTGGCGAAATGCTACTTCGAGCATTGGTCCCAGAATTAATGCCAAAATTAGAGGCGCGGGCTCAAAATCAGCTTTCCGCAAAAAATACCCTAATATTCCAAATGCTATCATTATAAAAGTGTCTGCAATGTTGTTATTAACGCTAAATGAGCCGATAATGCAAAAAAGAATAATAAAAGGGAAAAGAATCGAATAACGAACCCTTAAAAGTTGCACAAAAACACCGATAAGTGGTAAATTTAATATTAAAAGCATTATATTCCCGATATACATACTGGATATTACCCCCCAAAAAACATCAGGCCGTTCTGATATTAACAATGGTCCAGGTCGAATTCCGTGAATCATCAAAGCTGCTAGAATTAAAGCTGTAGCTGAATTAAAAGGCATCCCTAGCGTCATTAGTGGGATAAAAGCTCCCGCAGTAGCGGAATTATTTGCCGATTCTGGCCCAGCTACTCCTTCGATAGCCCCATGCCCAAATTTCTCAGGATGCTTGGAGACCTTTTTTTCAAGTACGTAAGATAAAAATGATCCCATAATTGCGCCACCACCAGGAAGGATCCCCAAAAAAAACCCTAAGAAACTACCTCGAATTATCGGCAATATAGATTTTTTCCAATCTTCTTTCGTAGGAAATAAATTTGCTAATTTTGTAGAAATAATAACTCTTTCTATGGGGGAAGCAAGGTTAGCCAATATCTCGCTTAGTCCGAATAATCCTATGACCACCGGTACAAAATCGAATCCTCCCATTAAAGAATCAATTCCAAAGGTAAGTCTCGTCAATCCGCTTGTTGGATCAACCCCCACAGTTCCTAAACCCAGACCCAAAAGAACCATTACAATACTTTTAAGTTTAGACCTAGCTGCTAATGAGGCTGATAAAATAAGTCCCACAATTATGAGAATAACGTATTCCGGTGGGCCCATATCAAGAGCCACAGATACCAAGGGGAAGGAGAAGAGAGTAAGCCCAATTACTCCTATGGTGCCAGCAATAAAAGATCCAAAGACAGCAATACCCAGGGCGGGGCCAGCCCGGCCCTGTAAGGCCATTTTGTATCCATCAATACAAGTAACCGTCGATGCAGCTTCTCCGGGTATATTGACTAATATAGAGGTCGTGGACCCTCCATACATAGCCCCGTAATAAATACCGGCTAGCATAATTACCGCGCCGACAGGTGGTAAGCCGAAGGTAACTGGTAATAACATAGCTATGCTCGCGGAAGGGCCTATCCCAGGTAAAATCCCTATTACAGTTCCCACAAGTGCCCCAAGAAATGCATACATTAAATTGACTGGCATGACAGCCACTGAAAATCCATTCAATATTTGTGTGTATAAATCCATAGATATCTATTTTTAAAAAAAACTGAATAGTTAGAAGTATTTTCCTCTGGGCAAAGGAATACCGAGAAAATAGGAAAAAATAATATATGAAAGAATTGTAGTAAAGAATGATAAAAATATAAAGAAAATCTTCTTTTTAGGCTCTTGCAACAGTCCGAAGGACAAAATCAACAAAAAAGTAAGGATTATGTAACCAATAAGTTCTAAGAGGAGTGCATAGCCTAAAATAGCCATGATTGTGAAAACCGGGATTAGCCGCTGTATTTTTCGGTTTGTTTTATTTTCCGACTGTAATTCAGATGAGTAGCTTGCAGTAAAAAGAAACACTGATAATATTCCGAGGATAATGCCCACAAGCAAGGGAAATAATCCTGGACCTGGGCGGTGAAAAGTCCCCATCGGTACCCTAGTGGCCCCTATTATTATGAGGAAACTCAAACCCATAAAAAACATACCGACTAAGATGCCGGCGCTTTTTGGCCTTTTCATCCGCCCTCAAGCTTTTTAAACTTTTACTTCGGTTGTAATCCTAATTTTATTATCAAGGATCTAATCATCGCCTCTTCCTTTGCAATACTTTGTTCCCATTCCTCTCCTGGAGTATAGTCAACGCCCAGATTCATTTTTTCCCCTATACTAAAAACTTCTGGATCTCTCATCATTTTTTCGAACGCACTCCTAAGAAATTTAAGTTTATCAGGAGGAGTCTCTCGACGTACAAAGAATCCAGCCCAATGGACTATGGGAAAATCCATTCCTATATTTTTTGTCGTGGGGACATTCGGAAAATCTTTTTCCGGATTGGAACCGGTAATAACCAACAATCTAATCTTTCCTGCGCGCGCCTGTGCATCGGCCGCCGGCATATTTACCCAAGCACAATCAATATGCTTACCCAATAAAGCAATAACAGCTGGTCCGAATCCGGGAAACGGGACGTGAGTGAGTTTAATTTTCGCATCATCTTGGAATTTTTCTGCTCCAACGAATCCTGATCCTGCAGTGCTACCATATGTTAGTTTTCCTGGGTTATTTCTTGCATAATTTATGAACTCTTCGATACTTTGCCAGGGCGCATCTTTTAAAACACAGAGTGTAAAAGGTTTGGCCGAAGTTTTCGCTATACATTTAAAGTCTTTATATGTATACGGAACTTTACTAAGATTTGGGGCAGCCATAAACTCCCCCTGCCCGGCGATAAGAAGTGTATAACCGTCTGCCGGTGCTTTAGCTACATAAATAGCACCGGCAGCTCCGGAAGCTCCGGCCCTAAAACTTTGAATCATTGTTTGCCCCAAATATTTTTGAGAAGCTATTGATATCATGCGAACATTTAGGTCATTAATCCCTCCTGGTCCAAAACCATTTATGACCTCGATTGTTTTCTCAGGGTAATTTTCTGCTGAAGAAAATTCAATTTGCAGAAGCAAAAAGGGAATACTTAAAAAAAACAAACCCAAAAATATTTTTGCTTTCATTGATAAAACCTCCTTTTATCTAAATAGGTCTTGAGATTAGGATGACCAAAGGTTTTTTAAAGTCTTCTGCTTATTCCAAAACATCTTTTTATGTCTTCTCTTATCTTTATTATTTGAATCCCATCACCTCCCTTCATAATTATATCTTTATGCTGAGCTTTAATATTGAACTCAGCTTTTAGGCTATTCCTATCAGTCCGTTGGGAACCCGATCTTTGCCCAACCTTCCCCTCTTAAGTTAACAATATAACTATCGTATCCCCTCGGTCTTCGATCGGTTATTTTGAGGGCATTCGTAGGGCAGACCTCGACGCAAACTGGTTTGCCTTGTTCATCCCAATAAGCAGTCTTACGGCACAGGTTACACTTGAAGGAAACCTTCTTTTCAGAGTCCCAGCCGATCCTGGAAGGGGTATATAAGCAGGCTTTTCGGCAAGCTCCGCAACCAATGCAGTCCTCCGGGTTGATATATCTGATTCCCGTCTCTTTATCGATGCTCAAGGCCTTGTCTTTTTCTGGGCAGGCGTAGTAGCACTCCGGAAACCGGCATTGGAGACAGGGGAAAATTTCAATATCATCGGGGAAACAATCAAAGGGATCGCTCTTGATCTGGATCCTCGAAAGCGACAGGTTCTCAACTCCTTCGTGGGCCAACGAACAGGCAAGCATACAACTTACACACCCAGTGCATTTCTTGGGGTCCCACACCAAATATAGTTTGGATGGGTTTACTATTTTCGGTTCCTTCTTCAATCCTTATCTTCTTCCCTATTTCCGTCATAAATTATTAAGGGAGTGGTATGTCCTTCAGGTTTCATGGGAACAAAATCTACACGGTTGGGAATAAGGAAACAAAACAAGAATAAAGCTGTGATTCACCGATCCATTACAGCTTTACCGATCTTAGAGATTTGCCAACCCCCTTCTTTCCAGAACTTCAGAGATTTTTGTGTCCTGCTCGGCCCGTATCCTTTCATACAGGCTCTGACCCTTAATATCAGTTTCAACGATGAACGGCCCCATCCGTTCCACTTCAAAAAACCACATCGCCTCGGTCAGCCCCAGGTCCAGCCACTCGACCCGGTTGACTCTCTTGATTCGGCGGGCAAAATTGTTCCATGTCCCAATCGTGATCAGGTGCAAGCACTGGTTATCTCCAAATATCTCCTTTGCTTTCTTCAGTTTCCCCTTTCCGATTACCGCCCGCAAACCCACTTTTTTTATGATTTTCGCCACGTTGCCGTCTGAACCGTCGGCGATCCAGTCTGGCATTGGGACTATTGCGACAACCTCCCATTCCCTCGTCGCCGGTACTCGTCGGACAACCGGACCGGCATGAAGCAATACATTTGCTCCAAGTTTTTTGAGGTCCACAGGAAGGTCTCGGCCTAAATCAAGAACCCGACGGTACCACGCTGGGCGGGCTGTGAACATTATTCCGGATAGATATACCTTATCTCCATACTCCACCCGCTGGAGATGGCTTACTTCCAGTGGAATTATTAACTCATGCTCTTTAAACATTTTTTATCTTGTCCCTCAAGTTTATCCCTTTTTCCGCACCCCCCGTAACAACTTCAAAATGTTTGGCGGTGATAACGGCATGGCAGTTACTTCCACTCCCAGGTGTTCTATTGCATCGGCCACTGCATTAATTATTGCACCATAGGCGTACACGTTGGGAGCTTCTCCCATTCCTTTAAATCCACCTGGAATCTGGGGCGCCGGGGTTTCCATGTGATATACTTCAATACTCGGAATTTCCAGGGCAGTGGGCACCAGGTAATCCACAAATGAGCCAGTTAAAAGTTGGCCGTCCTCATCATATACCAACTCCTCATAGATAGAGCCTCCGATGCACATTGCAGTTGCGCCGATTATCTGCGATTCGACTATTGCCGGATTGACCACCGTGCCGCAGTCATCAACAACGATGTACCTGAGGAATTTGATAAACCCGGTATCAACATCTACTTCCACTACCGCCAGGTGAACCATATAGGGCCAGGTGACCCCAACAGTGTCAATATTCGGAGCCACGAACGATCCTCTCGATTCCAATCCGGCCTCCATTCCCACCGGTAAGCGTGCGATTTCTGCATAGGCAGCATGTGCAATATCTTTAAGAGAAATTGATTGCTCCCCCGCTTCAGACATCCAGATAACCTTATCCCCGGTGTATTCGACATCCTCAACTGAGGCACCCAATAAGAAGGCACCCAGTTTCTTGATCTTCTCTTTCAAGTTAATCGCCCCTAATTTTGCGGCTGGAAGTACAACCCCGCTGAAACGCGACGCCCTTGTGCCTGAATCATAGAGAGAAATAGCCGTATCGCCTTCGATAACCTTCACTTTGTCGATATCGATAGCGAGTTCTTCAGCGATCACCTGGGCTGCTGTAGTATGGTGACCTGTTCCTACGGAACTATCACCAATAGATAAGATCACGCCGGTGGAAATATCCATCTTGAGAGTGAGATTCGCAAAATCAAGGGTCCGCACGAAGGGGACGGCCATTGGGGCCGTGTAGGTGTTCCATCCCCCAGCCTCCACAGCGATGGTCAAGCCTATTCCAATATAACGACCCTGTTTTCTAAGCCTTCTCTGTTCTTCCCGCAGTTGTTGGTATCCTGCCTTTTCCAGAGCCATTTCAAGAGCCTTGGGATAATTTCCACTATCAAAACACATACCGATGACATTACGATGGGGCAGCATATCCGGAGTAACTAGATTCTTACGTCGGACATCCATGGGATCCATTCCTAAACGATGAGCAATCAAATCCACACACCGTTCAATAGTCAATACACCCATCTGGACGCCGAAGCCGCGATATGCTCCGTATGGGCATTTGTTAGTCAAAACAACTTTCATGTCTGCCCTAAATCCTTTCATTTTATAGGGACCCACAGCCCAAATCGCCGCCCCGATCGTGGGCCCGCTTACCCGGTCGTCCAGATAACCACCGCCATTTGTAATTAATTTGACCTTCGCCCCAAGAAGGGTACCATCGTTCTTAACCGCGACCTCTATTTCGGAGATTTGTTCCCTTGCATGGACCCACGCTTTTAGACTCTCACTTCGGTCTTCAATCCATTTTACCGGTCTTCCAATCTTCATGGCCAACAAACAGACCGCCACGTATTCCGGAGCAAATTGAAGTTTATGGCCGAAACCGCCTCCGACAAAAGGAGCTATGACGTGTATATTTTGCTGGGGTATCTGCAAGGTATCTGCTAGGTGGGCTCCCAAAATGTGGGGAATCTGGGTGGAACACCAAACCGTCAATTCCTGTGACCACTTATTATAATCGGCGATAATCCCCCTGGTTTCTATTGGGGATCCCATATGACGATGGATTGAAAAGCGTTTTTTGAGTACAAAATCGGCCTCCTTGAAAGCGCCTACTACATCGCCGCCCTCGCGAGTTATCACCATGCCGACGTTGCTATCCAGATTGTCATGCAGCTTAATTGCCCCCGGTTCGAGAGCTTTCTCTGGATCTATCAGCACCTCAAGAGGTTCATACTCAACTTTCACACTATCGATAACATCAGCTGCGCTATACATATCAGTCGCTGCAATCACAGCCACGGCTTCACCAACATAGCGAACCCGGTCCGTGGCTAAGCAGTGGCGTATGGGCTTTTCAACACTCTTGGCAACCATATAAGTATATACAGGCATTGGTTGCGTTTTTGAAGCCGCCTCTTCCCCGGTTATAATAGCCACTATCCGAGAGTCAGCTTCGGCCTGCTCGGTATTCACTTTAATTATACGAGCATGTGCGTAGGGACTGCGCACAAATCCAGCGTATAACATCCCAGGGAGACTAATATCATTTATATAGGTTGCATTTCCTGTCAAAAACGCTGGGTCTTCTTTCCGCTTAATACTCTTACCGATATATCTCATTTTTTGCTCCTTAACCTTTCAAAGTCAGTATTTTAATCCGACTTAGTCCTTTTATTTAGCTTTTTGGCAGCTGATAGAACAGCCTTAACTATGTTCTGGTAGCCGGTACATCTGCAGAGATTGCCCTCAAGCCCGTGTCTTACATCATCTTCGGTCGGGTTTGGGTTCCTCTTTAATAGCTGTATCGCCGAGATTACCATTCCAGGTGTGCAATAGCCACATTCCAGAGCATGCTCTTCCCAAAACGCTTCTTGCACAGGATGGAGCTTGCCTTCTGCAGCTACGCCTTCAATGGTAGTGATGTTTGCTCCATCAGCCCTTAGAGCGAGAATGGTGCATGACTTTATAGCGTTACCATTCATTAAGATGGTACATGCGCCACAAATGGTGTCCTCGCAGCCGATATGAGTACCCTTCAGACCGAGCCTCTCACGGAGTAAATGGACTAATAGCATACGGGGTTCAACTTCCTCGACATACTGTTTGCCATTTACAGTTAATCGGATTGTTCTTTTCATCATCTTTTTTAAACCCCCTCACGATTCCATTAATGAATCATTAATGAAAATGATGATATTAGTGCTTGTTTAACCCGCACCGGTGTGACATCAAGGCGGTATTGGGCATCTGCTTGCACTGTTGAGGTAGGTTCCAAGCCATCAGCAGCCATCTCAACAGCCTCGTCCAGATTTATAGCATCTATACGTTTTCCTCTAAGGAGCTCTTCTGTTTTGTAGGCATGGACCGGTGTATTGGTTACCGACCCTAAGATAACGCTCATATCCTCCAATACGCCGCTCCCACTCTGGCGAGCAATTATCGCCACGTTTACAATACCAGGGTCGGAACCCCGTCTACTCATCTTCAGATAGGCATAACCGGTCTTTTTCTTTTGAACCGGTACTTGAATTTCAGTTAAGACTTCATTTGGATTTAATTGGGTCTCAAAAACGCCAACAAAGAATTTTTCCAGAGGTATTGTTCTTTCTCCCGATGGACCTTGTACCTTAACCGAAGTGCCCTTTCCGAGGGCCACCAGTACGGGTGGATAGTCTGCCGCCGGATCAGCGTGCACCAAATTTCCCCCGATTGTTCCGAGGTTACGGACCTGAGGACTTCCAATTACTTTTGCGGCTTCTATAAGGATTGGACACTTTGCTTTGATAAGTTCAGATGCCTCTATCTCATAATGGGTGGTCATTGCTCCAATAGCCAGATATTGCCCCATATCCTTGATGTAAGAGAGACCAGGCACCTTCCATAGATCTACTATTATCTTTGGCTCTACAAAACGGAGTTTCAACAGAGGAAGCAAGCTCATTCCCCCGGCCATAAGCTTCGCATCATTCCCTCTTTCTTTGAGAATATCAATGACCTCGGAAAGGTTTGTTGGATCCATATAATCAAAAGCAGCGGGTATCATATTATATAATCTCCCTCTTTTAGTAATAGGATTTGGTATTTTTTAACAAATGTATATTTAATTGTCAAGCACTTTTAAGACTGAAATAGATTGTTTACACACAAAGCCCAAACTTTTTCCCTGAATCACTCATAAGGTGTTTGACCATTTAATGCTGCATGAGGTCGGCTATAATTATAAAAATTCTCCTATTCACGAACTTTTTCATTAAACAGGTTTGTATCATCGACGAACACTCCTTCAAGGAGACGATAAAACTCCTCCTCGTCAATCCTGTGCGATCGCTCAACTTTTCCATTTAACCTGGGCCTGTGAGGCCTTATATAGACATGCCCAATCCCCTTGTCCAGCAGGTGCCAGTGGAATTGAGATCCACACTCACTCCCGTTGTCCGTCTGAATCATCTCAGCTCTAAAGGGGAATCGAGATAAGGCTTCGTCGATAAATCGCATCTCATTTTGCTGTTAATTCCTATCATAGACCTTCAACACGCGTAGCCTAGTGCAGTCATCGACAGCCGTTAATTGATAGTATTTCTTATTCGGTTCCCCAATCTTCTCCAAAAATTTTACATCCACCTGGATACGATGGCCCGGAAGTGGCTTCTCATATCTTCGAAAACGCTCCTTGTATCTTTTCTGCCCCTCATGGTTGGGAAGTCGATTCATATGAAGTCTTTTAAGAATCCTATAAACTCCTGTACAGCTTATCATAATATCGTGATATCTCCTAAGATACATTTGAATCTTCCAAGGACCAAAATGATATGTTTCTCTAAGATAGATAATCTTGGCAATAATCTCTGTCCGGGTTGTCCTAGGACTATTTAAGGGACGACTGGATTGATCTCTTAAACCGTGGTCTCCATATTCTTGATATCTGTTGCGCCATCGGTAAAAAACTGCCCTGCTTATCCCAAAATATCTGCATGTTTTGGAAATACTTTTACTAACCTCCTCAAAATGTCGAATAACTCCTAATCGCCTGGCCTGATTCCGCAAGATCTCCTTTTCTGACATAAAGCGCCTCCTTCCCTGAGCTGACTCTCTACCTTAAGTGAAAGCGCCTTATGTGTAAACTATGTCTTGTAGTTCTACCCAAAATGTCAAAGGCAAATTAAGGACACTGGAGCCTTCTGTGGACCTTAAGAGAGCCTTCTACATCCACCTTGAGAGAAAAGTAAGAAAAGACGGAAGCATGATGTTTATGGGAAAGAAATGGTCTGCGGGATACCCTGAAGGACCATCGATTACCATTTGTCTCATCCCCGATGTAAAGTTTATGGTCTATAAGGAGGATAAAAAATTATGGGAAATTCATCTATGAATCCCATATGATCATGTCCACAAATCGTTTCCCACATGTGCATAAATGATTTTACGTGACAAACAGAATTTTTCCTTTGACTTTTTGGGGAATGGTGTAATAAAATAAGATACCTGAGTACTTATATTCAGTTTACAATAAAAAAGCAGAAATATAAAGGAGGGAGGGAAAAAATGATACACGATTATGTTTTGTTACAAAACGCTTATGGAACTCCAGAGATGCGCAAGATCTGGACGGAAGAAAACATGGTGCAGAAGTGGCTGGATTACGAGAAGGAAATCGCCCTCGAGATGGGAAACCTAGGAATGATCCCGATGGAGGCGGCCAAGAATATCGCCTCCAAGTCGACGATCAAGCATCTCACCCCAGCCATGATCGCTGAATTCAAGGCCGATGCCGGGCACCTCATTGTTTCTCTGATCAAAGCATTCGCCAAGATGGCCGGGCCGAGTGGGGAGCATTACCATGTCGGACCCACCACCCAAGACATCTTACTGACAGGAATTACTCTGCAGATCAAGGAAGCCTACGCCATCATCATGCGGCAGCTTCGCCAACTCGAGCAGATCTTTGTAGATAAATCTTTGCGATATAAAAAGACCGTTTTGATGGGGCGCACCCATGGACAGCATGCCGTTCCTCTTACCTTCGGCTTCATCCTGGGAACCTGGGCCTACGAGATCCGGGATCATATCGAGAGGATGAAAGAGATCTCCGAGCGGATTCTGCGGGGCAAGTTGACGGCGGCGGTTGGGACCCGCAACACCTGGGTGTATCTCTTTGGAGTGGACAAGACCCACCAGTTGGTTGAAAACGTGATGAAGCGGATCGGGCTGGCCAATACGCCTATCGACATCGCCACTCGTACCGATCGGCTGGCGGAGTTGGGTTTCGCCCTGGCCAATATTACTAGCTCATTGGCCAAGATAGGGTTGGATGTTCGATTCATGCAAACTAGTGAAATCTCCGAGGTGGAGGAACCCTGGGATCCTAAGAAGCAGTATTCCTCCAGCACCATGCCCAATAAGCGGAATCCTGAGCCCAGTGAATGGCAGGAGGGTTTGGCGAAGATCGCTCGAGGCAACGCCTTCGCATTGTCCAGCATCACGATTTTGAATGAGCGGGATGCGACCCGGATGGGACCAATCATGAAGTGCATCCCGGACAATTTCCTATTGACCTCGGCGGCCCTGGCCCAGGCCATCCGGATCTTTGGGAATTTGACCGTTCATGAGGATCGGATGAAGGAGAATCTATACGTGACCAAGGGCATCGCCATGAGCGAGGTGGTCATGCTCAAGCTTTGGCAGAAGACGGGGAAGAAGGTGACAGCTCATACGTTGGTTCACGACGTTTCGATGGAAGCCTTCGACAAGCAGATCTCTTTGAAGGAGGCGCTTCTGGCCAACAAGGAGGCCGCGAAATATCTCACCCCCAAAGAGATCGATGAAATCACCAACCCCGAGACCTACTATGGCGATGCTCCGGAACAGGTAGACAAGGTAGTCGCCCACATCAAAAAAGCTCGCGAGAATGACGCTCCCTGGAATATTTGAGGACGAATTGGACGAGGCTCCTTTGTTTTGTTGACTTAAACCTCTCATCCGAGAAAGTATGCTGAGTGATGATATATCTGAGTAAGAATGAACTCAAAATAAAGGGAAAAGTGAAATGACCTTTAGATGGGTAGCTCCTCTGTTGGGTTGGCGAGGGATGATCCGATGGCCTCGAGGAGAGCGAGAAGGATTTATTACCTGTCTGAAGGATCTTTATCGCCTACTCCGAGGCTATACCATCTGGCTTTATGTGGACCGAGCCCGATGGCATAAGAGGGATGAAATTGATCTGTTTGTACGAGCTTTATATGCGACTTCGTCTGAAGTACTTGCCGAGTTATCAGCCGGGGTTGAATACTCAAAAACGGATCTGACGTCAGGTTCGGTATGAAGCTACGACGAATTGTTGGTTCGAAACTCTCGATCTTGTTTGGGATACTATTCAACGAACCACCCGTACTTGGACATCAATTAAGATAAAGCGTTTATGTCAAATAACATAATGCGTCTGTATTAAGATTGAAGGAAATTGCTTATGATAAGTCAAAAACTTTTTAAAGAGAAATTGCGTAACCTGTGGTTGGAAAACCAATATTCGCTCCCCGAAGATGTCATTGCGGCGCTAAGAAGGGCCGGGGCAGAGGAAAAAAATCCCCTTGCCTGTCTTCATTTCCAGATAAATTTGCAAAGTCTGGCTGAGACCAAGCCAGCAAATATTCCGCTGTGTGGAGATACTGGACTGCCTGTTTACTACATTATTTTCGGTGAGAAAGCTCTATGCTCAATTGAAGGCGGGATAGATTCGCTTATCAGAGAACTTCGCGCAGCTGTTTCTGAGGCCACTGAAAAAGTACCTATGCGTGCCAATGTAGTTCATCCTTTGCAGCGTAATGAGTGTCCAGGTAATGTCGGCAAGGATTTTCCGTATTTATATACCCAAGTCAGGCCCGGTGTGGATTATATTGAAATTACGGCGGTATCATTCGGGGGGGGACCCGAATTGATGGGGCAATGTGCGCAGGTACTGCCTCCCATGACTGGAATCAAGGGAATTCAAAAATTAGCAATCGATACTGTGATCCGCACTAATTCAGGGAACAACTGTAATCCTCAGGTTGTAGGGGTGGCGATTGGCGGCAGTCTGGATATTGCAACCTCCCTAGCCAAGCAGGCGGCGGTACTCCGTCCTGTGGGTGACCGTCACCCCTGTTCGGATATTGCCGCGATGGAGGATGAATTACTGGAAATAGTCAACGAACTCGATTTAGGACCTTGGGGGCTGGGCGGCAAGAATACTATATTAGATGTTCATTTCGAAATGACCGAGACGCATATCGTTACTCTTCCCGTAGCGGTTTACATGCACTGTCCTGCAATCCGACGAACTACAGCGCGTTTTTATGCGGACAGCCGAAGCGAAGAGGGGATTTTAAATTCCTGGTTCTCTCCCAGCAGGTAGTTTAATCCGTTAAAGGCCGGTAAGGGGTGTACTGTCACAACCTAAATCAAATCGGTAAGCAAATGGAGGAGTAAAGAGAATGGGTTATGAAAGCCTGAGGGAATGGTTAGAAAAACTTGAAGAGACAGGAGAGCTTAAGCGAATAAAGGCGGAAGTGGATTGGAATGAGGAAATAGGGGGAATTGTTCATAAAGTATATGAAATGAAAGATAAAGCCCCCGCTTTACTTTTTGAGAATATTAAAGATTACCAGAATACCCACTGTAAAAAGCTATTTACTAGTTCTCTCAGTACTTATACCCGTATCGCCCTGATGCTCGATTTGCCGCAGAATACACCGGTTAAAGAAATAATACAAACAGTGCGAGAAAGGGTCAAAAATCCGTTGAAGCCCGTGCCGGTTAAAGATGGACCCTGCAAGCAATATATAGAAAAAGGTGATGAGGTAAATGTACTACAATTCCCAGTACCCAAATGGCACGCTCGCGATGGAGGAAGGTATATCAACACTTGTGGTGGAGTTATAACTAAACATCCTCACACGGGTTGGGTAAATGTTGGAATTTACAGAGGAATGGTAGTAGATAATAATACAATATCGTGGATGCTGCAAATGGGGAAACACTGGGGACATCACTATTGCGAATATAAAAAGATGGGAAAACCCATGCCAGTGGCAGTGGTGTACGGATGGGACCCGGTTCTCCCCTTTGTTGCCGGAGTACCTTACCCTGCCGGTATTAATGAGTATGAGATTATGGGAGCATTAAGGGGTAAACCAGTAGAACTGATTCCGTGTGAAACCGTAGACCTGGAAGTTCCAGCCACTGCCGAAATTGTACTGGAGGGTTTTATACCCTTAGAACCCGAATCTTATCGTGCGGAAGGTCCTTTCGGCGAGTTCACCGGATACTATGCCAGTCTATCCAGCCCTAAACCAGTATCCAAGATAATCTGTATTACCCACAGGAGAGAACCTATCTTTCAGGGAACTGTAGTGGGAGTTCCTCCAAACGAAGATTCTCGCTGTAGCTCCATAAACATGTCAGCAGTTGTTTGGGAAGCCCTTGATAGAATGGGTATTCCGGGAATTACTGATGTATTTTGCCCACCATCTATAGGAAATGGAACTAATGTACGCGTCCAGATTAACAAGCGATATAAAGGACATGCCAAACAAGTAGCCGCCTGTATATGGAGTACTGCGACACATCAGTTTAAGAATGTGCTGGTAGTGGATGATGATGTTGATATTCGCGACCCCGATGCTCTTGAGTGGGCTTTTGCTTATCGTGTTGACCCCAAGGAAGATATAGTTATTTTCCCAGGATGTCCGGGCACTCCGCTAGATCCCAGCAGCAGTCTCCAAGACGAGGAATCTGAAGCGCATGGTGGAGGTGCTCGATGGAACCGATTATTAATTGATGCTACTAAAACTTGGCGCTGGGGGCCCAGAAAGGAATGGGAAGGTGAATTATTTCCACCAAAGGTAGAGGTCAGCCTCGAAATTCAGAGGAAGGTGCAGAACAGGTGGCAGGAGTATGGTTTCTAAATCTCTTTTTCGCATCTCACAATATAGTCATTTTATTTAAGAGATACCGCACTAGCGATTAAAGTAGGAAAGGCCTCAGTTTCCCGCTTGCTTTCATCCAGTTTATGGGTATCAGATTTGGATACTTTTATCATCTATCATGGCTTAGGACAGAACCGTTGCCGGTCCTGCACTGATGATACAGGAAATAACCGATATAGGTTAGCTATGGGGTATGGGCCTATTCAGATAATGGAGTTTTCACGTCCCACGCCTCCAAGGCAACCCGTGCTTTAAAAGCGGCATCGTGGACTCTCGGCATATTCGAAACTATACAATTCCTCCTTGATAATGGCGGGCTAACATGTACCTTGTTCCTCTGTCTAGTTTTTGAGGAGTATTATACCCCACCACGCAATCCTCGATAAGTCGTTGAGTCATTCGCCCTCTGGTTCGTCTCGAACGCCTTTCTTGCCGTCTCTCGAATTTCCAGGTCTCAAGTGGGCTCTTATTATCCTTAGAACATAGGGCAGGGCCAACACCAAACCACATAGCACAAATAGGGTGGCCGTCAGCGGACGGGTCAGAATATCCAGAATGTTCCCCCGCGTCATAAAAAGCGTTGCGCAGAGCGACTTTTCCATGATGGGTCCGAGGACTAGACCCAGGATAAGCGGGGCCACGTTGAAACCCACCTTCCTCAAGATGTAGCCAATAAGCCCAGCCCCGATAAGAATCTGGACGTCCAGGAGGCTGTTGTTTAAACTAAAGGCCCCAACCAGACAGAACATGAGGATCAGTGCCACCAGGAGGTACTGCGGGACTCGTAAGAGGCTGGCGAAGACCCCCGCCAGGGGTAAGTTGAGGACAAGGAGGAGGAAATTCCCAATGTACATGCTGGCCACCACGCCCCAAAAAACCTCCGGCCTCTGGCTGATGAGGAGGGGTCCGGGCTGCACCCCGTGGATCATCAACCCTGCCATCAGCATGGCGGTGCTGGGAGCGAACGGTATTCCTAGACTCAAAAGCGGGATCATGGCGCCGGAGGTGGCGCCGTTGTTGGCGGCTTCAGGGCCCGCCACACCTTCAATCGCCCCCTTGCCGAATTCTTGGGGGTGCTTGGAGATCCTCTTCTCTAAGCGATAAGAGGCGAAGGCAGATAGGATCGTGGCAGGTCCAGGGATGAGGCCTATGAAGAACCCCACCCAACTGCCGCGAAACATTGGGAGAATGGACCGTCCCCACTCCTTCCGGGTGGGAAAGAGGTCGCGCATCCTGAATTTTATGGCTTCTGTGACCTCGCTGGCGCGCTCGGAGATGATCAGGACCTCCGACACCCCGTATAATCCCATGGCGATGGGGACCAGACCTATGCCCTGACTCAGCTCAATGTAGCCGAGGGTAAAGCGACTTTCCCCTGATACAACATCCATGCCCACCGTCCCGACGGCGAGTCCTAATCCGACCATAATCAAGGATCGAACCATGGATTCTTCGCCGATTCGCGATAGTAAAATCAGGCCCACAAACGAGAGCGCGAAAAATTCAGGGGGACCAAACTTCAGCGCCCATTCCGCCAGCACGGGAGCAAAGAACATCAGGGCGACGGTCCCCAGCGTGCCGGCCATGAAGGAGCCGACGGCACAAACCGCCAAGGCCGCCCCAGCCCGCCCCTTCCGGGCCATCTCGTACCCGTCAATGACCGTGACCACCGAGGCCGCCTCCCCTGGGACTCGGATGAGAATGCTGGTGATTGAACCACCGTACATCGAGCCGTAGAAAATCCCTGACAACATGATCATGGCCGTGGTCGCGTCTATGCCGAAGGTTGACGGGAGGAGAAGAGCCATAGCGCCGATCGGGCCGATCCCCGGCAAGATGCCGACTATCGTTCCAATGACTACGCCTATAAAACCGGCCAGGAGGTTTTGTGGCTGCAGAGCCACAGACAAGCCGAAGGAAAGTCCCGATAGAGCATCCATGTAACTTCTCCTATGGAAAGAGAATCCCGGACGGTAAGGGTGTACTCAGGATCACTTTGAAGAAATAGTACGAGCCTGCTGAGCCGAAAATTGAGATGAGCACCAGTCGTGCCCAGCTACGCATTCCCAAGAAGCGGAGTACCCAGATGAACAAAACAAGAGTTGTCACAATATAGCCGAGAGTTTCCAGAAAGAGCCCATAGGCTACTAATACCCCTACGACTCCCATGACTCGGAGCAAGTCCTTCCCGTAGGGGAACTCATCCCTGTTCTTGGCAGGGGATTTTGCCAAGAAGACCTTGACCACATGGAAAATACTCACGGCAACCAGAGCGATTCCAAGAACCACAGGGAAAATGCCTGGGCCGGGCTGATTCGGTCTTCCCATTGGCAGAGAGAGCGCCCCAGCCAGGTAAGCAATAGAAAACACTAGCAGCAAGATGCCTACGCAACGCTCCCACATATCCATGGCCAGTCTTCCTCTGACTTCATTTTAGGGCGCTGGCTCTGATCTTTCGTCGCGTCACCTCTCGCCCGGAAAGGCAGCGCCACCAAAACGAGCACCCCCGAGAGTCTGACACCAATACCGATGAATTCCAAGGCCAACAAAACTAAGGTAGGGATCATCCTGTCCAGCGCTAACCTGGGCATCACAATCCACCAAAGGAAGGCTGCAGATTGACCCCATTACCCTTGGCCACGGATGCCCCCTCTTACTTTCGTTTCTTGAGCAGCCCCAACCGTTCGAGGCGCTTTTTGTTCAGCTCATAATCTGCAGAGAGCCGCTTCATTAAGTCTTCGCCCCCTTCGTAATGGGCCAGCATCCCCTGGGCTTTCATGAGTTTCACAAAGTCTGGATCGGCGACGACTTTTCCGAATGCCTTCTGAAGCTTGGATACGACGTCCAGTGGAACCCCCTTGGGAGCGATAACGACACTATAGGTGGTAATCGCTATGTCGTATCCCGACTCTTTCATGGTCGGTACTTTGGGCATCAATGGGTTCCGTTTCTCTTCAAACACCGCCAACACCTTTGCCTTTCCGGCCTCAACGAAGGGAATAATTTCAGACGGAGTCTGGATGCCAGCCTGCAAGTGCCCTCCTAGGATAGCGGCGACCGCTTCGCCCCCACCGTCCATAGGGACCGGACTGAGGTCAACCTTTGCCTGATTTTTCAACTCCTCCACTATCAAGTGGGTCACATGTCCGATCCCGTAATGGGCCACGCAAACCATCCCCGGGTTGGCCCGCCCGTAAGCGATAAACTCGGGAACCGAATTCCACGGTGCGTCACTTTTAGAGGTCAGCCAGAATGGCTGCATACCCAGCATGGCGATGGGGGTGTAGTCGTGGGGGGTGTCATAGGGGAGGTTCGTACGATGGGGGAGCATCGTAAGGGGGGGCATGCTGCTTTGGCAAATCGTGTACCCATCGGGCGTGGCACGGACCACTTCCGCGGTACCGATGGAACCTCCTGCACCAGGGC